>Ga0070741_10000402_pt1 | contig 161355 bp, 150 predicted proteins | sample Coa_R1_4_FD_66440 | JGI IMG/M metagenome (GOLD analysis project Ga0070741, IMG submission 66440) | Surface soil microbial communities from Centralia Pennsylvania, which are recovering from an underground coalmine fire - Coalmine... | ecosystem: Environmental > Terrestrial > Soil >... | reverse complement strand
GCCAACTCGCTTCGCGTCTGACGGAGGTCAGGACGCTAGCTAATTTTGTGAGAAGTTCAGACTTAACTCAAGCCTTTCCTCTCACGACTGGCACGTTCAACCTTATTGTCAAAGACCGATTCGCATTTCCGCCTGAGCGGCGCGTTTTCAGTCCGTCTGGATCCAGAAATGAATCCAGCCGTCCTCGAAACCTATTAAAAATATCGTTCTACTTGCGCCCAAGTCAATCGACTGAGTGCACAGGATTTCCACATGAAATCCGGCGTTCGTCTTTGGTCGTTCGTCGTACGCAACTCCGGTTTGGCCAACGACCAACGACTGCTTCTTCGCGCAGCAAAACGCATCTTCCTCCCGCTCCAGCGCCAGATTTCATCGAAAAAACGACGGAAAAACTTACAATCGGCACGAGCCGGTCGGAAGATGATCGGTTAAGAAAAGATCCTATGGAGGTTCTTGCTATTCGAGACCTGAATCTCGCCTGACGAACCCTTCGAGGAGCGCTGTCCCCGAATCTAGACCCCGTGGCCGAGGCCAACTCCAGCATCTTCTTTCTTTGCTGGGTAATACATTTGATGTTGGGCCCGGACGCGAAGATTCAAATTCTGATCTTCACAGTCCAAAACTCCGTCAGCCCAACCAGCCACACTTGTTCTCGACGGTTTGTCTTTTATACCACCGGCAGCGACAGAGTGCAAGGGGCTTCAGGAACTTGGTTCGGCTTGGGAAAGGCCATCCGTTCTTTTTTTATTCGGCGGTTTTCGGCAAACACGCCAGGTGCCAGACCCAAATGTCTAGCCCAATCTGCCATGATCTTCACGTTCGTTTTCCCGGTTCCATCGGTCCAGCCGACACCCAATCGCAACCTGAGCATGCGGCCGAGTTCGAGCTGCGAGCACCCGGACTCACTGTACTCAGAAAGTAGGGACAGGAACTGAGAGAATGCAGGCAGTTTAGCCGCAGCCGCAGCAAAATTAGCACGTCGAGCCTCGGAGCTGAGTAAAACAAGTGAGTGCAGTTCCGGATTGATTCGATAGCCTTGAGATGTCCGGGAGATAAATCCCAAGTCTTCAAGGACTGCAAACGATTTGAGGCGAGTACTTTCGGTAAATTGATCCCAATTAGCTCGCCTTTGATTTCCAACCATCGCGCCGATTTCAAGTGCGACTTTTTCAACAGGAGAAAACTGAATTCTTGGAATTAGTATTCCCCTCCTGCCTACTCTCTTAAATTTGAGATCTCTTTGACGGAGCTCCGTTGCGGGTTCATAGTACGAGAGCATATTTGCCTTGTAACTTGCCAAATCAGCCAAATCCATCCAAGCCGCGACAAAACGCGCGTACGTTCGCCAAGTGTTGGGCGCGGCGGTGACATACGGACACCACTGCGACAATCGACTGGCGACCTCTTTCAAGCTCAGAGACCCTTCGGCCTTCAAATTGAGGATTAGTCTCGAGATTAGACGGTTCTGCGAAAGGCGGTCTTGCACGTGCGCTCTGATCGACTGAAGGATTTCGGACTCTGAAGCCGATTTGTGAACGGCTATCGTGCAACCGATTCTTCCAGGTTCGACATTCACAAGCCCCAGAAGCCGGAGATCGCGAATGACGTTCATGGCAGAGTGCTCCGAGAGGCCGCTTTTTGCCTGAAAATCCTGAAAGTCGAGAGAGGCTCCGGCTCTGATTAGCACCATCATTGCCTTCACTACGGCACTTACCAGAGCTCGCGGAAGATAATTTTCCTGTACCGGCACACTCCCTTCGTTCAGATAGTCGCGAAATATGTCCCAATAAATATCGTACTTGGCACCGATTCGAACCACCAGCCGTGCGTCGACTAGGCTCTGAACCAGTTCGGCACTATAGTGTTCGCTTAGCTCAGAAACTGTCACAGGCGCGGCTTTCCCAATGCGCCGCAGTGCGTCCTCTTGTTGTGGGGTGAGGCCTTTGAGATCCTCTTTGAACAGTTCCTCCACGTTTAGGAGACGATTGGCAATTTCAGACTGCTGCACGCCGTTTTCTCTTTGCGTCTTCACATGGGCGCACAATTTCTTTAGGAGCCATGGGAACCCCTGCGAGAACTCCGACAGAAAAAAGCGCAGGTCCTTGCGCAATTTTGTGCGAAGTTCTGTTCCCAGCTTGTCCAGTAGCGCGTCAGTTTCGACATCGGAAAATTTTGAGAGTGAAATCCGCTTACTCGCTTCTGCGATAGAGTCGCGAACGCGATAAGGAAAATCATTGGTAGCGCCAATCAAGTCGGTTTTCCATACGAAGCCAATAACTATATTCGCCTGAGCATCGCACATCTTTAGAAGCAGGTCCCGAATCCGCTTCAGGGCGTCTGGAATGAAAAAGACATTTTCGAATTGGTCCAGGAATATGAATCCCAAGCGTCTAGTCGCGCTGAGTTGGGCCGAGGCGGATAGCAGCGCACCGACTGCACCATCGAAACCGGTGATCGGAGTAGCGTTGGTAGCAAAGAGCTCGCCTGATTCCGCTGCAAGATTATTCAAGACCAGGTCGACAATCCGTAGAACTGATCTCGGCGCCGACACAGATCGGGAGTCCACGACGATTGCGAAGTGCCCTTGTTTTTTTAAGAGTTCGGCTGCTGATAGAACCGCGGAGCTCTTCCCCCAGCCTGAATTCCCCTCGAAGAGTAGGCCCCGAACGGATGTTTCTCGATTAAGAATGGATTCGGCTAAGGCTTTCACATCATTAAGAAGGTCATTGCGACCTACGAAGTATTGCGGCGACGCTGGGAATTGGTATTCGAACCAGGCAGAGCTTCCGCGAACTTCTACCACTTGTTCCGAGTCGTGCTCCTGTTGCTGCAGTACTTCTTTGATCGCGGGCTGCGACGCGTTCTTGGCCTGCAGCGTCTTGAAGCCCTTCAGATCGGGATAGACTTCCTGGATGTATTCGATGGTAGAAGTGTCGCTAACGGCGTTGCCCTTGCTGTCGTAGACTGCGTAACCGTCCGCGATGGCACTTGCGGCGGACACGAGATACTGAATCCATATTGGTCCGTGCTCGGTGTACATCAACACTTGGTCGCCAGCTGTGGAGCCGTCGGGAATTTTCGAGGCGACTACAGTACCTGACACTGCTAAACCGGCTCTTACCAGTGCCGCCATTACATCTTCTTCCTCCAAAAGAGATATCGTCATGTCGGTGCTGACTTCGAAGTTTTCTTTAAAGTACCCGCGGGCATGCGAATTCAGCGCTGGGAGCGCAATAAACATTCCGCGGCATCGCTTGTCTTTTCGCCACCGAGTTACATACTTCCCAATGAATGCTTGAAGCTTGGGCGAATCGACTTCTGAGTCGTAGCACTTGCACTCAGCGTACAAAGGAATTTGGGACAGAATTTCGCGCCCTTCTATGTCGATTTCCATGCCCGCGTAGTTGACCGATGGCCTGCTTGAGATTGAATACTCATAGGTCCTCAGCACCTCGGCCATAAGCTTTTCAAACAGGTGCCCTCTCGTGTTAGCTTGAGCTTGAGGAGTTACACCACGCGCGAAGATACGAAGTTGCGCCATACTCTTGGTGAATTTGAATTATAGCTTCCTCAGTTGCTCGTCCTTCGACTTCGCGTGTCCTTCGTCCGCTCAAATCACGCTTCGCTCGGGATGACAGTGCCGACATTGTAGCAACACCTTAATTTCACTCCACGCACCACCACATACGTGTCATCTCGAGCGGAGCGGCGCGTCCGCTTGCGGACGAGGTGCGGGGTCGAGAGACCTTGTGGTGGTGTTGCTCGCTGTGCTCGCAGAAAACGCAAGGTCCCTCGATTACGCGCGACTCTCGCTTCGCTCAAATCACGCTTCGCTCGGGATGACAGTTTGGGATGGTGGCGAAGAAATCGAAACCAAACACAAGGTCCCTCGACTGCGTGTCGTGCTCCCGCACGATCACTTCGCTCGGGATGACAGGGCGGAAGTAGTGGCGAGGAGATTGAGACCGCAAGGTCCCTCGACTGCGCTCGGGATGACAGTTCTGGTGTGGTGGCGCGGAGATCAAAACCAAACACATGGTCCCTCGACTTCGTATCGTGCTCCGCACGTAATTCGCTCGGGATGACAGAGCTGGAGTGGTTGCGAAACGTCAATTCAACTTCCGTGCGACTGCCACATACGTGTCATCTCGAGCGGAGCGGCGCGTCCGCTTGCGGACGAGGTGCGGAGTGTGGAGATCTTGTGGTGGCTTACCGTTCGCGTACGCTCACATGAAACGCAAGGTCTCTCGACTGCGCGTCGTGCTCCCGCACGATCACTGCGCTCGGGATGACAGGGCGGAAGTAGTGGCGAGGAGATTGAGACCGCAAGGTCCCTCGACTGCGTGTCGTGCTCCCGCATGATCACTGCGCTCGGGATGACAGTTCTGGAGTGGCAACGGAACATTTAAACCAACTCCGATGCGATTACACACACGTGTCATCTCGAGCGGAGCAGCGCGTCCGCTTGCGGACGGTCTGCGGAGTCGAGAGACCTTGTGGTTACTGGAATGCTCGCTGCGTTCACAAGAAACGCAAGGTCCCTCGACTGCGCTCGGGATGACAGCTCAGGGATGGTACGAGGAGATCTAAATCAGACACAAGGTCCCTCGACTTCGCGTGAATTTCGCTTCGCTCAAATCACGCTTCGCTCGGGATGACAGGGTTGGTAATCGTGTAGTGGGTCGCTCGGGATGACAGTTCAGTGGTGGTGAATCTACTTATTTGCTGCATTGAGGTACGGAAACCAGTCGGCGGCGAGGTCGCGCCATTGCGGGTTCGTCTTTTCGATTAAACACATCTTCTTCTCTCTGCGCCAGCGCTTCAGTTGCTTTTCGCGCGCGATTGCTTTGCCGACGCTGTCGTGGCGCTCCCAATAGACTAGGCGGACGGCGTTGTAGTCATCGGTGAATCCTTCGAACTGGTGGGTTTCGTGCTGGAAAATTCGGTGACGCAGATTGTTGGTCATGCCGATGTAAAGAGCGCGGCGCGAAGCGCTCTGGAGGATGTAAACGTAGAAGTGGTATTCGCGGCGCATCTCTGTAAACAAGAACGCAAGGTCCCTCGACTCGCAGATGTTTCGCAAGCGAAACATCTGGTCGCTCGGGATGACAGAGTTGTGGTAGCCCCGCGACGATCAGCGAATGAAGAGCGCGGGACCGCAGCATTATGGAGTGCAGCATTGAGGAATGCTGTGACGGATGTCACAACTTCCAAAGTTTCCCATTTTGGGCAAAGTTTCATTTTTCGTTGTGGAGGAGGTGCCAGGCTTCTTCGTATTCCCCATACTTCGAGGTGGGGCGGTGGGGAGTTAGGAGGAGCTCGAGCTGACCGTTAGTGGCGGCGAGGGCGATAGTGAATCCTTGCTCGGCGGCGCGGGCCATGAAGAGGAGCTCGGCCCATTCGCCTTGTTGTTTGTGGTGAGTGAAAGTGGTGATGGATTTAGGTGGCATGTTGAGTCCCTGAGTTCGGTGATTACTTAAAAATAAAAGCCCCACTTCTCCCAACATCAGGGAGAAATGGGGCACCCGTTGTTTCTTAGAGTCAGGTACCCACCCTGTCTCGCAAACTCTGCGACAAGGGGGAACCGTCTTGATTTTTCCGCGACCTGCAGATTCCCCGACTCGAAGATCATTCGCGCTTGCGAATGATCCCCTTGCTCGCAATGACAGATTGAAGGGTTTACTTCCAAAGAAAAAGCGGCCCGCAATGGGCCGCTTGGATATAGCTTCTACTTACATTATATCAATTGGAAGTGGGCGACTGTGCCACGTTGCGCAACTTTATATCTGACGTGTTTTGTTGAGCATTGATCCATTCGTGTAATTCCTGCCTATTGACAAAAGTTTTCCAGACAAATGCACAGCGCCAAGAACAAATTCTTGACGGCGGCGGTGACGATTGGTCGGACGGGAGTGCCCGACCCACACGTCCGCCACAGGCTACAATGCTTGACCGAACGGGTGAGCAGACATGACCAGATCACGACGCAAATTTCTGATTGACGCTTCCGCCGGAATTTTGGGCGCGGCTGCGGTGAAGAGCGCGGCGCAAACGCAGCCTCCGCCGGGAACGCCGCCGGCATTCGGAACCGGGCCGCAAGTTGGGCCGGAAGTTTCGCCGACGACGTTCACGGAAGCCGAGAAGGTGGTGCAGGTTGAGCTGACAGATGCAGAGCGAAAGCAGGCGGCAGATAGCTGGCGCAGCAATATGGCTTCGTTATATGAACGGCGAACTGGGCCGCGCAAGGTGGCGCTTGAATCGACGCTCGCGCCCGCAACGAAGTGGAATCCGATTTTGCGGGGAGTGAGTTCAGGACCGCAGCGAAACCAATTCATTAGGAGCAATGCCGATCGAAGCAACGATGATCTTGGAGCGCTGCCGACGCGGGATGAAGACATTGCGTTCGCGCCGGCGACGAAGCTCTCGCGATGGATTGAGCAGCGAAAGCTTACGTCGGAACGGCTGACGAATATTTATTTGGAGCGGCTGGAGAGGTTCGATCCGAAGCTGCGATGCGTGATTACGCTGACGCGGGATTTGGCGCTCAAGCAAGCAAGACAAGCCGATGCGGAGATTGCGGCGGGCAAGTACAGAGGGCCTCTGCATGGAATGCCGTGGGGCGCGAAAGACCTGCTCGACACGGCGGGGATTCCGACAACGTATGGCGCGGAGCCGTTTCGAAATCGAGTGCCGAAGGGTGATGCCGCGGTGGTGAAGCGGCTGAACGCTGCGGGCGCGGTGCTGGTTGCGAAGCTGAGCCTGGGGGCTTTGGCTCTGAATGACATTTGGTTTGGCGGGCAAACGATGAATCCGTGGCTGCTGGAGGAAGGGTCGTCGGGATCAAGCGCTGGGCCTGGAGCTTCGACGGCAGCGGGATTGGTGGCGTTTGCGATCGGAAGCGAAACTGGCGGCAGCATTATTGGGCCGAGCATGCGATGCGGTATTACGGGATTGCGGCCGACTTACGGAAGAGTGGCGAGAACGGGAGCGATGACACTTTGCTGGTCGCTCGACAAACTTGGGCCGATGGCACGGACGGTGGAAGATACAATGCTCGTGCTGAATGCGATCTCGGGACCTGACGCGGGAGATGTAGCGAGCTTGCCCAGCAAACTGGATTTCGACGCGCAGGCGAGCGTTCGTGGTTTGCGGGTTGGTTATTTTCCGAAGTGGATGAATGAACCGCCGGCGACAGACGTTGACCGTGCCGCGCTTGAAACAGTGAAGAAGGTCGGCATGGTTCCGGTTGAGGTTTCGATTCCGGACTGGCCTTACGACTGCCTCGATCTGATTCTGTTTGCAGAAGGCGCGGCCGCTTTCGAAGAGATCACGCTGGATCAGGAAGTGGATCAACTCAAGATGCAGGTTTCGGATGCATGGCCAAATATTTTTCGGCAATCGCGATTTCTTTCGGCAGTCGATTTCGTGCAGGCAGACCGGTTGCGGCGCAAGACCGCTGAGGAAATGGCGCGAGTATTTTCTCAAGTCGATCTGTTGCTGGTGCCTTCGCTTCGCGATGAGATGCTGACCATTACAAATTTCACGGGGCATCCGTCGCTGACGTTACGGGCGGGATTTATTGAAGTTTCAGAAGCGCGGAGTGATTGGGCGCCAGATCCGAAGCATCCTTTGCCGAAGTTTTCGCCGCCGAGGCGAGTTCCGCATGGAATCACCTTGATTGGAAGATTGTTCGAAGAAGGCACTTTGGGACGAGTAGGGATCGAGTTGGAACGCGCATTCAATGTCACGGACGAGCGACCGCCGGGATTCTGAGTCAGACAAAAGCAGGTTCCTCGGCTGCGTTTCGCCTTCCGCGAAACTTCGCTCGGAATGACAGCTTATTAAATGGCAGCCTACTGGTGATCGCTGCAGTTACTTCGCAATTGAACCAACTACGCGGCTTTGGTCTTTCGCTCGAGCGGCAGGCCTGCATTTTCCCATGCGTCGAAGCCGCCTTTCAGGGCCCAAACCTTTTCGTAACCGAGTTCGTGAAGCTTTTGCGCCAAACTGGCGCTTGAGCCTTCATTGGGTCAAGTGCAGTAGGTGACAATCGATTTGCTCTTGGGAAGACGCGGTAATGCCTGTTCGTAGTCGTCGAGAGAGACGCGAATCGCATGGCTCGCTTTCACGTCGGACTCGCCCCAGGCCTGGGGATTGCGGGTATCCACGAAAACAAAATCTTCTCCGGCCTGCATGCGACTTTTCAATTCGTCAGCGGTAATTCTGGGGGCTTCGGGCATAAGGACTCCTCGCAGAATTAGGATGCGACTGTGAACTTTTGGGCTGTGCGCCAAAGCTTTGCTGTTTCAGAGTTGTCTCGCGCCGCTGGTGAGAATGCGGGTGCTTCTAAATGACGCCCGTTATGTGAAGTTCAACCGGACAGGTAACTTCCGAACCGGGCACTGCTTCCATTTTCGTGCGCTTTCCCACAGGAGTTCTGGAGTATACTGCGCTGAAGAGTTCAACTTTTCTCTCCAGGAATGCAATCATGTCCTTACGATTGGCAGAAGAGGTATCCACGCAGGTTCCGGCCGACGATTTTCAAGCCCTCGAAGATAAGATTTATCGCACTATTGATCTATACAAATCCGCTCAGGAAGCGCGCGCAACCGCAGAACGCGATGTGAAACGGTTGCGGGAGCAACTGGAGGAGCGGGAGGAAGAAGTCGAGGGCTTGCGGCGCGAAGCGGTGAGTCTGCGGAAGGAGCGCGAGGACATTCGGGCGCGGATCGAAAAGATGCTTTCGCAGATCGATCACATCACGGCGGAACAAGTCGCGAGCTAAATCAGGTTGGGACGCAGCAGGTTTGAGCTTATTAGTAGAACATGGCAACGGCAACTAAACATCCAGTCGTTCAGGACAGCGCGAACACCAGCGTGCGCGTCGAGATTTTTGATCAGGCGTATAACCTGCGCGGGACTGATCCTGAATACATTTTGAAGCTTGCCGAGTACGTTGACGGGAAGATGCGCGCGGTTGCGGAGCAAACCCACACGGTGGATAGCTCGCGGCTGGCGGTGCTGGCAGCTTTGAATATTGCGGACGAACATCACCTGCTGCAAGCAAAGCTCGAAGGCGGGACGACGGATTCGAGCAAGCGCGCGCGTAAACTTCTGGATGCGCTCGACGAAGTGCTGCACGACGGCAGGCGCGCTGGGTAGTTCGGCTTCGGACGGGCGAGACGCCCGTGCCCCAAATTCAATTCTTATTTCCAACGAATGATGCTTCGCCGCCGCGTCTGGCGATGGAAGTAAGCACCAGTTCTGCTTTCATTCCGCGTTCATTCAAATGCTTTGCCACACGTGATTTGGTTTTCTCTGCCGAAACGGCGGGATCAAGAAACATCAGAACAGAAGGGCCTGCGCCACTTAAGACGGAACCAATCACTCCGTTTCCAGCAGGGAACGCCTGAAGCGCCGGCAACAACGGACACAACTTCGCCCGGTACGGCTGATGGATACGGTCTTCGAGGGCTGAGGCGAGCAAATCGTGATCGCCCTGGAATAGAGCGGCCAGCAGCAGCATCGAATTCTGAATATTTGTAACCGCGTCCTCCCGAGAGTATTCGCGGGGGAGAGCTTCGCGAGCTTCTTCGGTCGGCAAACTATCGGCTGGGATCGCGAGCAGCAGCGGCCATCGCCCTTTGGGCATGAATCGCGCGACGTGGGCTTCGCCGTTTCCAGACATGCGGGATACTGTTACTCCGCCTACCCAGCATGCGGCAGCGTTATCGGAATGATGCTCGCGATGTGAGGCCTCGCCGATGATTCGTGCGCTGTTCCAGCGCAGGCGTCCGAAATGAACTGCTAGTGCGATTCCAGCCAACCGGGCGGCTGCAGATGAGCCACAACCTTTGCCGATCGGAAATTCGTTCTGAATCTTCAGTGCCAAGGGGATTGGCTGCTTTCCTTCATTGGCCAGCACCTCTTTATATGTGGTCAGAATCAGGTGGTTTTCGACTTTGCCGCATATATCGGGATCGATACCGGTAGCGACGATTGAGAATTCGTTCGCCTTTTCTGCTCGAATTCGGAGAAAAAGATCGAGAGCCAGAGCCGCAGTGTCGAATGCCGGGCCGAGATTGGCGGATGTGGCGGGAAGGATGAGATTGAATTGGCTCATTCTTGAGTTTTCTTCGGGATCAAAACCATCAACCACGAAGGACGCTAAGGTACACGAAGGACAATAGCCTTTTTAATTGCTTCTTACTTGCTTCTTCTCTCTTGACTCTGTAACCCTTCTGCTCTTGCTGGTTCACGACTTTCTAAGGCACTAAGCACGAAGGGGACCGCTATTTTTCAGCGGAGTGTAGCAGATTGACTACGGCATTCACATTCGGTTCTAAGACCAACGGCGCTCGCTGCTGTGGCTTGGCTGCACGGCTCTCGGTTTCGTAAGGCGTACCTGCGAATAGATCGCCGCGATGAAATTTCAGCGTGAACTCCGAATCCTTTAATAAGTGGCCGGTAAGCACGAGCACAACGAACTCATTCGGCTTAACAATTCCGCGCTCGACCAGCTTTTTTAATCCAGCTAGCGTTACAGCGGATGCTGGTTCGCAGCCGATTCCTTCAGCACCGATCTCGGCTTTCGCTATCGCGATTTCGATCTCGCTCACCTGCTCGACGGTGCCACCAGATTCCTGAATTACTCGCAATGCTTTTTTCCAGGATGCAGGATTACCGATGCGAATTGCCGTGGCCATGGTTTCGGCGTGAACGGGAATGAGTTTCTCGCCGCGGTTCTCGCGAATGGTTCGCACCAGCGGATTTGCGCCCTGGGCCTGGATCACTGAAATCTTCGGCACGCGGGATATAAGTCTGAGCTGCTTCATCTCACGCATGGCTTTTCCGATGGCCGAGGAATTCGCGAGATTGCCTCCCGGCACAATAATGTGATCGGGTATGTACCAGTCGAATTGCTCCAACAATTCGAACGCGACGGTCTTCTGCCCTTCCACACGATACGGATTTACCGAGTTCAGCAAATACACCGGCATCCGTTCGACCACTTCATTCAGAATGCGAACGCAGCCGTCGAAATCTGTTTTGAGTTGGCATGTGATCGCGCCGTAATCGAGTGACTGCGACAGTTTGCTCCAGGAAATTTTCCCATCAGGAATCAGGACCAAGCTGCGTAAGCCACCGCGAGCGGCGTACGCGGCCATCGAAGCAGAGGTATTGCCGGTCGAAGCACAGGCGACCCACTTGTATCCGGCCTGGCGCGCGAATGAGGCGGCGACGGTCATGCCCGTGTCTTTGAACGAGCCGGTTGGGTTCATCCCCTGATGTTTGGCAAATAACTGTTTGACGCCAGCACTTTTTGCGCAATGCGGCAGTTCGTAAACCGGAGTATTTCCTTCCCGGATGGTAATGATCTGATTTTGTGCGATCTCAGGCAGAATTTCGCGGAACCGCCAAACCCCGCTCTGGTCGGCAGGATTGAGGGACGAACGCCGACCACGCCACAGGTTTGTTAATCCGGAGCAATCGAGTCCGCCAGGGCTTTGCACTTCCCACCCGGGGTAAATCAGTTCGAGAAGGTCTCGGCAAGTTTCGCACCGGAAACGATCGGGCAGGGCAATGCGTCCGCAACCGATGCAGCGGAGTTGCGAGATAGTTTTGTGGGCTTGAGTCGCCTGTTCGGCCATTCCCGGTTGTTGGTGCTGAATTTTAGCGAAAGATAAAGAATAGCAGAGGCGATCCCTTAGGCGAGCCTCTGACGAAGGAGAAAAAAGGGCGCCTATTCAACAGGCGCCCTTGGATGCAAGGCTACCGAGTAACCACCACGCTTTCCCGGCTGATAGTTGTGCTGTGCAAGTTCGAATTCACGAACGGATTTCCCGGCACTGAAAATAGATAGCCGTTACCCTGATTCATCGAAAATCCGGCCATGACCGGCTGCGAACCAGCAGGTGTATTACAACCGTTCGTTTGATCCCCTTGGGTGTAGACGAAGGAACCCGATGGATCGACGGCGACTGTGTAGGGAACTAGAATTCCCGGAACATTCGGATCGCTGCACGGCTGCAGCGAAGCCTCCCAACTCGGAACTCCAGTGGATTTGTTCAGTGTCCAGACGGACAAGGTGTCTCCTTCGTCGTCAGCGGTATAGAGGAATTTTCCGTTCGGGTTAATGCCAAGTCGAATGGGATCTTCTGGCGTGCTGTCGGTATTGAAAGTTCGTTCCGGATAGGGCGATCCCGGAAGATTTGTGAGGGTACCGGTTGTCTGGTCAATTTTGAAGGCCGCGACTGCGTCCTGCGGGCCTTGTGCGGCATAGAGATAATTGCCCGTAGGATCGGCCTGCAGATCGTCGGGTTGCGGGTAGCAAAACGAACTGCAGCCGGGATAGGTTGGCACAGGAAATGGACTGCCGACCGGCGTTAAGGCGCCATTCGTCTGGTTTATTTCATACACGGCAATCGCGCCGACGTTTCCTGCGCCATCGACCCCCGCATAGAGATATTTGCCGCTGGGGTGTATAGCCAAGGCTCCTACAGTCGCGGACGGTTCGGCAAACGGACTGCCGGGTACCGGCTTTAATGAGCCATTACTCTGCACCGCGAAAGCGCTGATTTCACCGACCTCACTCGAGTTATTGCTTGTCGCATAGACAAACTGTCCGGAGGGTTGCACAACAACTCGAAGGCCAGGGCCCGTCAGGGGGACCGGTGATCCCGGCGCGTTTGTCAGATTGCCGCTGCTGCGATTAATCACGTACGAGTTCAGATCGTGAGATCCGTCGTTGGCAACGAAAAGGTGATTGCCCCAGTGGTCGGAAGCAATATCAACCGGGCCCCAATGGGCCCATATCGACCCTTGGCTAGTGGGCTTGATCGAGCCAGTCAGAGGATCTACAACGTACTCTGCTATACGGCCGGCTTTGAATTCTGTCCCATAGAGAAACTTGGCTGGAGCTAGATTGTTCTTCGTGACCTTAATATTGACAGTCGTTTTTCCAACTCCGCCACAGTTATCCCAGGCCTGAACTACTGTGCTGTAACTCCCCGGGGGTAAATTGATATTGGTATTAAGACTGTTTGCGCTGATTGTGTATGCGTTGACTCCAGAGGCGGTATAAATCCGCATTGCCGAGATGCCTTTTGAACATGCGGAACTCGAAGCGGAAGCGACGTAGTTAATCGGTGATCCAAGGCTAGTGCCCGGCGCAGGCGATGTGACGGTCACGACCGGTGTAGTCGCCGAAGCCAGAGCTGCTGAACTTACAAGTAGCAGGAAAAATTTGAACGTACGACCAAACATCTTTTCGTCTCCTTACCAGGTGCGCACACTTAGAGAAGAAGCACAGAGACACAGTTGCTCAGAATTTGTGAAATGACAATTGATAAGACAACCGGGAGCCTTAACTCGCATCCGCATATTCTGGTACTTGCGCTTTAAGGTGGAGGCAGAATGTAGAAATCAGATAAGTCGGGGCGGGATTTGGCGGCCAAATCTTGCATTCTGGCTGCTTAACTTCTGAGTTCGCGAATGAAGTTTTTACTTTCGCAGATATTTGTCTGTTTTATTGATCCAATCGGCGCGTGGCGGATGAAAAGTATCGATTGCGAACGTGTCTTCCAGAGCTTCGGCTTTGTGCGGCATGTTCGGAGGAATAGTCAGCACTTCGCCGGCACGTACGACGATTTCCTTCTCGTCGATCCAGAACTTTAAGGCCCCCTCGAAAATACTGCTCAACTGCTCGTTCACGTGGCTGTGCCACGGGACCACGCATCCTTTTTTGAGCAGAAGCCGGGCAAGCATGACTTGTTCGCCGATAATCAGTTGGCGATACAAGAGAGGTGTTACTTCTTCCGTCTCGACCTGATCCCAGGAAAGATGCTTCAGTTCAGCGGTCTTTTTTTTGCGCACGATTTTGCGCGCGATCGTATCCTTCAACGCAATACGGCTAGCGGAAGTTGAGGAGGTGCGTGGTTTTCTAGTGCTTTTCTTTGCCTTCTTCATGCTTTCAAAGTCCTTTGTAAGCTCCGCCATCGACGAGAATCGTTTGACCGGTGATATATGACGCGCGATCGGAGGCGAGCCACACAATCGTATCGGCAACCTCGCGAGGTTCGCCGACCCGCTTCAGTGCGGAATCGTTGGCCCACGCGGCAAAAACTTCGTCTTCACTTTTGAGTTGTGCGGCCGATCTCGCTTTGGCTAATTCTTTCAAACGATCGGTCGCAGTGAAACCTGGGCCGACGTTGTTCACCAGAATGCCGTCTTTGCCGAATTCATTCGCGAGACTCTTTACCAGCCCGACCACCGCAGCACGAACAGCGTTCGACAAAACGAGGTCAGGGACGGGCTGCTTGGTCGAAACGGAAGTCAGCGTGACAATCCTTCCCCATTTTTTTCTCTGCATGTGAGGGATCACTTCACGGGCGAAATACACGGTGCTCAGAAAATTCGCGTCAATTGCCTTGCGCCATTCTTCGACGGTGGCCGCAAGAAATCCTTTGGCTGGGGGGCCACCGGCGTTGGTCATGCAGATATCTACACTGCCGCATTTCTGGGCGACCTGGGCGACGAAGTCGTGGACTGCAGTTGCGTCGGTCACATCGAAAGCACGTGACATCACTTCGACTCCGTAACGTTCGCGAATGGCCTTTGCCGCGGCCTCGAGTTTCTGCGCATTGCGCGCGCAGATCGCCACGCGGCATCCTTCGGCGGCAAAGGCTTGCGCCGTCGCGAGGCCAATTCCCTGGCTGGACGCAGCTATAATCGCTACTCGATCTTTCAGGCCAGTTTCCATAGGCTTTGAATTATAAGGTCATGCAAGCTCGCCGCCCTGGAGTTGGAGGAGCTGCCATTGAAAAAGCTCATCATACCTCTGCTGTTTTCGTTTCTGGCTTCGTCCAGCGTTTTGTTTTCTCAAAGTACACCTTCTGGAACGTTATTAGTGCTTGCGAAGCAGGATCATATTCTCGACATCGTTGATCCTCAGAATTTGAAAGTGCTCGCGCAAGTGCCAGTCGGCGAGGATCCGCACGAGGTGGTTGCCTCGGCAGATGGCACGACGGCTTATGTTTCGAATTATGGATTCGGAAGATACGACACGATTTCAGTTGTGGATCTCATCCGGCAAAGGCGGATGCCGTCGATTGATCTCGGACCGTTGTATGGGCCGCACGGACTGGCGTTCGTTGGTGGGAAGGTGTGGTTCACTGCGGAAGGAGCAAAGGCGATCGGACGCTACGATCCGGAGACGAAAAAGGTTGATTGGATCATGGGGACCGGGCAAAACCGAACGCATATGATCTTCGTCTCCGAAGAGATGCAGCAGATCATAACGACCAACGTAAATTCCGGGACGGTGAGCATCATTGACAAGATGACAAATGCTCCAGCGCCTCCCGTTCCGAATGGTCCAGCGCCTTCGATCATGAGGCAAGGTGTGCCAAACGGACCGCCTCCGCGGTTTGGGAGCGCAGCACCGGGTGGCGACTGGAATGAAACGGTGGTGCGGGTCGGCAATGGCTCAGAAGGTTTCGACGTGTCGCCTGACGGCAAAGAAATTTGGGTAGGGAACGCACACGATGGCACGATTTCAATCATTGATAGAGCGAGTAAATCGGTCAGCGAAACTCTGGATGCCAACGTTCACGGAGTGAACCGGCTGAAATTCACGCGGGATGGGAAGCTCGTGCTTGTCTCGATGTTAGCCGCTTCAGATGTGACGGTGATGGATGCAGCCAGTCACAAGGAAGTAAAGCGCATTCCGGTCGGCCACGGCGCTGGCGGCATCCTCATGCAGCCGGATGGTTCTCGGGCGTATGTGGCGTGTTCGCCGGATGGCTATGTTGCGGTTATAGACTTAAAATCGTTGGAGGTTGTCGGGCACATCGAGACAGGTCGCGGGCCGGACGGTCTGGCCTGGGCAAGCCGGAATTAAGCTTTCATCGCAGGAGCAATCATGAAACGCCATCGCTTTCATCCCGAAACAGAATCCGTGCGCGGCAGCGACAGTCTTGAAAAGCGTCATGCACCGATGCAGCAGCCGATCTATCAAACATCGACTTTTCAGGTGACGGACTCGGACGAGCAACTGCGCGCCACCTCAACCGACATGTTTTATACGCGCTATGGAAATCCGACGAATACGGCAGTTGAAAAGGCGATTGCGGATTTGGAGGGCGCCGACGCAGCGCTGCTCTTTGCCTCCGGAATGAATGCGATCACAACGAGCATTCTGGCGTTGGTGAAGAGCGGCGATCATATTGTTGCGCAGCGGGATATCTACGGCGGAGTGACAAAGTTTCTTTCGACGTGGCTGCCGAAACTTGGGGTTGAAACTACGTTTGTCGATACCACTGACTACGCTCAGTATGAGCGAGCGATTCGGCCGAATACCAAGATTCTGCACCTTGAGTCGCCTACAAATCCGACGGTGCGAGTGGTCGATCTGCGGCGAACTGTTGCAATAGCCCGCAAGCACAACCTTATTACTACGATCGACAGCACGTTTGCGACTCCGATCAACATTCGACCGGCAGAGTTCGGGATCGATGTTGTGCTCCATTCGGCAACTAAGTATTTTGGCGGACACACAGATTTGATTTGCGGCGTTGCCGCGGGGCGGCGGGATTTAATTGACAAAATCCACGAAACTCGCACTACGCTAGGCGGAGTGATGGATCCGCATGCGGCATTTCTTCTGCTTCGCGGAATTAAGACTCTGGCAGTGCGAGTGAAGCAGCAAAACGAAAGTGCACTGCGCATCGCGGAATTTCTGGCGCAGCATCCGAAAGCGCGCTCGGTGAACTATCCATTTCTTAAAGGCCATCCGCAGCACGCGCTTGCAATCGAACAGATGAAGGGCGGAGGCGGCGTGCTGAGCTTTGAAGTTGAGGGCAGCGGCGAAGATGCCAAAAAAGTCAGCGAATCACTGCGGCTATTTACATTGGCTCCGAGCCTGGGCGGGGTTGAATCGCTGGTTTGCCTGCCGGTGCTGACTTCGCATGCAATGATTTCGGCCGAGCAGCGGGCGAAAATGGGCGTAACCGAGCAACTGATTCGGCTATCAGTGGGAATTGAAAACGTGGACGATCTGATTGCCGACCTTGAGCATGCGCTGGCGGCAGTTGTTAGTACTCGAGAGCATGTAGCTGTGGGATAGATGCGCGTGCCGCCGGTCGCATTCTTTGTCACAAGTCGTCTTGAAGAGCCTGTCGTCGTCTAAAATGCCCTGGATGGAGTCTCTTCAGCCATAAAGCAAAAGATTTTGCTACACTTACAGCGCTTTTCAGCCCACTCCAGCAGCGGACGTCTCATCCAAATGTAAGCCTTCGGACGGAGGTCCTTATGAAACGCGCACTGAAAATTATTGGTATCGTGATCGCGATTTTGATCGTGATCATCATCATCCTGCCGTTCGTTATCAACGTGAATACTTTCCGTCCGCGAATTGAAGCCGAGCTGACGAATGCTCTCGGCCGGAAAGTGACGGTCGGGAACCTGAGCCTTTCATTGATCACAGGCAGCCTGGGAGCCGACAACATTGCAATCGCCGACGACCCGTCATTCAGCAACACGCCTTTTATTCAGGCGCAGAAATTGAACGTGGGCGTGGAAGTGCTGCCCCTGATTTTTTCAAAGACTGTGCACATAACCGATTTGACGTTATCTCAGCCACAAGTCAGCCTGCTGCGGGATAAATCCGGTAAATGGAACTTCTCGACTCTTGGCAGCGCGTCCCCGGCGAAGAAAACCGGCGAGGCTCCGCCAGCGAGCGCAGGTCAGCCGCCGGCAGCGCCGACGAGTAATGCAGGGAAACAGCCACCGGCACCAAAGGCAAACCCGAGCACCGCGCCGAATCCGAGCGAAGCGTCGAATCCGAGTTCGCCGCCCTCGATAGAGCAGAACCTGTCCGTGGGGAAACTCAATATAAAAGGTGGAAAGATTACGGTCGCTGATACTGCGGCAAGGTCAAAACCGCATGTCTACAGCAACGTTGATTTAAGCGTGAAAAATTTCTCATACACCTCGCAATTCCCGTTTACGCTGACGGCCGACCTGCCGGGCGGAGGAAATGCCAAGCTCGACGGGACTGCCGGCCCGATCAATGCAAACGACGCGTCGATGACCCCACTGCAAGCAAAAATCGACGTGAAAGGATTTGATGTAGGCGCGTCGGGATTTATTGATCCCAGCAGCGGAATCTCTGGCGTAGCGAACTTCACCGGAACGATAAACTCCGATGGCACCCAAGCAAAGAGCAACGGCGATGCGACCATCGACAGGCTCAAAGTTTCGCCCAAGGGCACGCCGGCGCAGCGCTCGGTGGCAATGAAATACCAGACCACCTATGACATGCCTAAGCAGACGGGAGAGCTCAGCGCAGATGTGACGGTCGGCAAAGCGATTGCGAAGCTCTCCGGCACCTTCGACATGAATGGGGAAAGCATTGCATTGAAAATGAAGTTGAACGCCGACAACATGCCGGTCGACGATCTTGAAACCCTGCTGCCTGCATTTGGCGTGACACTTCCTGCAGGTTCTTCGCTGCAAGGCGGCACGCTTTCCGCGGACCTGACGGCGAATGGCCCGGTAGAGAAGCTCGTCATCAACGGTCCAGTGAAGCTTGCGAACACCAAGCTCCACGGTTTCGACATGGGCTCGAAGATGTCGGCGATCTCGATGCTGGCCGGGCTGAAGACCGGGCCCGACACAACTATCCAGAACTTCAGCGCGAATGTGAATGACTCTCCCGCGGGAATTCAGACGCAGAACATTAATGTGGTAGTGCCTGCGATCGGCACAGTCACCGGTAATGGCAACGTCAGTCCCCAGAACGCGCTGGATTTTAAAATGCAGGCTGCGTTGAGCGGAACCACTGTAAGTGGGTTGACCCAGCTGGCTGGTCTGAGCGGCAAAGGCGCGACGATCCCGTTTTTTGTGCAAGGCACCGCGTCGGATCCGAAATTTGTTCCTGACGTGAAAGGGATGCTTAGCAGCGGCTTGGGGAAGAACCTGGGGAAAGGACTTGGTTCGCAAGTTCCCGGCGGGCAGAATGCGCAGGGTGCGGTGAACGCGATTACCGGCCTTTTCAAGAAAAAAAAGTAACTATTTCAGAGTTATGAAGGCCACACCGTAGCCGGTGAAGTTCACCGTGATCGGTGATTGTGGCGCAATGGTAGTGGGCGAAGGACCAGTGATCGGGCTGGTGCCGGCATCGATCATAACTTCAGTTGCGCTTGAAAATGAACCGAGCGCGCTGGTATCGAGCTTTACAGAGGCGCCCAATCCTTCTCCATTGTTATCGGACGGCGAGGCGACGGCATGATCTGAAATCAGGATCGAGACGCTTCCATCGGGATTGCTCAAGGCCAGCGCTTCGATATCGGCGTCGTCCGAATTTGTAGATTGCAACAGCTGCGCAGTTCCTGATGAGAACTGCGGGAACGTTTGCCCCAGCCAGTAATCGACCCAATAGCTAAGCTGCGTCTGCCCGGTTGAACCATCCAATTCGCCGTACTGCGCGTCGGCGGCAAAATCCCAATGGTAGAGGGCACGGGCACCGGCCTTTCCGACCTGCGAGAAAACGTACGGCCGCCAAGCGGCAAAAAACGCGCTTGATCCACGTTTATCCGCGACGAAAGGCTGGCCCGGATTGCAGGTGCTCATCCCGTTCGCGCCTTCAAAATCCGCATTGACGTTGTTCTCAGTGATCCAGACCGGGACGTTTTTCAAAGCCGGGTTGGTCGCGAGATTGGCATAGATTGTTTGCACGCTGGAGGCAAAGCCAGGCACGGTCGCGAAAAGTTCCGCATCGGTGTCCGTTTGATCGCAGGACGAATAATAGTGGGTGGCGACCACATCAACCGGCAGGCCGGGAGTGACATTTTGCGCGAAAGTTTTCGCCCAATCTTCGGAGCTGCAACATAATTCCATTGCAACATACTTCAACGATGAATCTGCTGATTGCATTGCGGGAACGACTGCGTTGTACATGTTCACGTAGTCGGTCGCGGTCAGGCTGTTGTTGATGCTGGGCTCGTTGTAGATGCCCCAATAGGTTATTTTCTCGCCGGGATATGCGGGAGAAACATGGGTATTGTTACTGGAATCGGTGAACCCGCCGGTATCGTAGTACTCGACTAATTCTTTTGCGTAATTTGCGAATTGCGCGAAGCCGGGATCATTGAAGGCTTTGCTGCTGTCATCGCTGACATACATAAATGGAGGAGCTTTGGCGATCTGAAACTCGGGACTATGATCGCCAACGCCGAGCACCGGCTGCACGATCGCGTCCAGCTTGGTGAAATCCCATGCTTCAGAGGGTGATCCCGCACTACCTTGTGGAACGCCTTGCGACACGCCCTGCAACCTAATATGGTTTGGCTTCAAATTGCCAAGCGGAGTTAGCGCGCCCGGAAAATCCTGAAAGAAGGTGTAATCCCATTCGGCGGGTTGAAACGAAGTTGAGAGTGCGACATCGAAGATACCTGTTTGGGTATTGCTGACGGTCACCGAGGCATTCACCGGTGCTGAAGGCTGCTCCGGAGGCGGCGGGCCATATGTGCTGTTACCGCCGCACCCGGCAAGGATGCCGAGGGAGATGAGTAAGCCCGGCCAGGCAAGCTTCAACATGCTGGATATTTTAATGAATCAGAGCTGGCCTGAGTAGGACTAAACGTATCCCAGGCCGGCGAGACGGTCGTGAATGATTTTTTCTTCCTGCGAACCGTTTCTCGAGGATTTCTTCTCAATATCGGCGACCAGCGAACGTCCCTGCATCGTTTCGGGGATTTCGTAGCCTGCGAGATCGAGCAATGTGGGCGCGATGTCTAACAAGCGCGCGCCCTGATACTCGCCGCTCAGTGGGCAATTCGGAGCGGCAAGAATGAACATGCCATACTGCGCGTGATTGCAGCCGTCGGGTCCGGTGTCGTTTTCCTGCACGTGGACTGCTTTGTGCCCCACGGTCCCGATCGAACGCCAATACAGGCCGCCAAAGTGAACGATCAGATCAGGAGCGACGTTGCGAACGTTACGATAAATTTCTCGCGGCTTGAAGACGAGGGAGTTCAGCGGCCGGCCTTTATCGTCGGTGAGGGCTCCCAACTTAGTTTTCATTTCCTCTTGAAACGACTCGTACTCGGCGGCGGGAATCGCGCCCTCGGGCTCCCGGCCCTGCACGTTGAAAAACACGCGCGCGTAATATCCGCCTTCGCTCCAGACCTTCGTTTTGCTCCAATTCACATTTAGTTTTTCAAATGGAGTGAGCTGACCTGGATATTCATTCAGGACGAGAAGCCCTTCGCGAATCAGCCATTCGTTAATCGCAATTCCGCCATCGAGTCTTTGTGCGCCATGATCCGAAACCACGAGAATCAGCGTGTCTTCAGGCAGCAGTTCGAGCGCTTTGCCAATCTGCTCATCGAGCCACAGGTAATACTCCGGAATCGCACTCTGATAAGGATTTCCCGGCTCGAACTGCACATGCTTCTCGTCGAAATAATTCCAAAACCCGTGGTGCATGCGGTCGAGCCCGATATCGACAAAATGGAAGTAGTCCCACTCCTGCTCTTTAAGAAGCCAGTGCACAACCCTCCACTGCTTGCGGCTCATGCGAAAGATTTCTTCTTTCAGCCAGTCCTTGCGATCGGTGCGGAAATTTTTTACATCGACCGGATATTCGCCCACAAGTTCGTTGATCTTCATCTTGAAGCTGGCCGGGTGCGTGAAGTCGTTCTTCGTCGTATCCGGCGTAAGAAAACACCCAATGCTGATTCCGTTGATGCGCCGCGGCGGATAGTTGGGCGGCACTCCCACGATGATTGAACGTTTCCCTTCGCGAGCCAGCTGGTCCCAGATTGCGAGTGACTTGATGGAAGCCGAGTTCGCGAAACCAAGCTTGTCGTAGGAATGATCGACGCGGTTGCGAAATCCATAGACGCCAAGCGAGCCCGGATCCTGGCTGGTACACATGCACATCCACGCCGGCACGGTGATGGGCGGAGTTACACTTTCAAGCTGGCCGTAAACGCCTGCGTCCATCAGACGGCGCAGATTGACGAGCCGTTCATCTCCGAAGACGATCTCCGGCGCGGCGCAGTCGAGGCCCAGTACACAAATTTTCATCAGAGCAGCGCCATTCCTTCCATCGATTTCGGGACTGGAACTTCTAAATAATTCAAGATCGTCGGCGCAAGGTCAATGAGGCGAGGATTTCTCCCGTTTTTGGCAAAATCGGCCAGAAGTGGGGCACCCTGCACAAAACAGATTCCCGGTACGGATTCGGGATCAATAATGTGATCTCCACTCCAGCGCCTTGTATTGTCTTCGATCATAGAATTCGCAAATCCGCCGACCGCGCTTTGCCACGATACGCGAAATCCAGGGCAGAAATTGACGAGCAGGTCAGGTGCGTTCACGGTGTACGGCCCCGAGTAAAGCTCTTCACGGCGCGAAACCTTTCGAATTGTCGTGCGCTGCGTGGCTGTGTCAGCAAAGCCCGCGAGTCCTGATTGAATCGCATTGCGCACGCGTTCTGCTTCGGTTCCTTCTTCGAGAATCCCTTCGCGCTCGCGGCCTTTAAAGTTTAAATATATTCCTCCCAGTCCGACGGCATAAGCATAGCTTCGCGACCAATCGATGTCGCCGGATGCAATGCCCGGACCTTCGCTGAGCGTCTTACCATTTTTGACTGCAAGCAAGCCGTTTTGCCAAAGCCATGTGTTTGTGTCGAAAGCGCGCCGGAATGTATTAAAGCCGTGATCGGAGAGCACGATCAATAAGGTATTCTCGTCGAGCTTGTCCAGCACTGGGGCAAGCAGCTTGTCACAACCCGCATAGTGCTCCTCAATCAGCGTAGAAAAATCTCCAGCGAGATCAGGCTCGTATCCCGGATGCTCTGGATCGCGAAATCGCCAGAGCATATGCTGAACGCGATCGGGGGTGTCGTAAAGAAGGAAAAAGAAGCCTTCCTTGAAGCGAGCGAGTTCGAATTGCATCAGGCGCTCGCGTTCCTGGATTATCAGTTCGCATTGTGCGAGATACGCTCGTTCATCGAAACGGTCATTACTCAGGCCATTGTGGTCCTCGGCCATACCCAAGGTGGAGAAAAGTCCGATTTCGGTTACCAAATCTTTGGCGTAGTTAGCGGGGGATGAAACTGGAAAAAGCGGCGCGGCAGGATCGAAATTCATTGCTGAGACATAAAACTCAATAGTGGGCGCGATCTGCTTCACGTAGATACGCGCGATCCCGGTCACGGACTGCAGCATCGACAGCTTGAACTTAAAGCGGACCCACTCGCTCCATGATCTCTCTTTGAGTTCAATTCGCTCAGGAGTGCCGCCGGTGTCAATTTTCAGTTTCCGCTGGTTCCGATCCGCGCGGACCGTGATTTCGCACAGTGCGTCTGCGGCGGGCGACTGGCGCGTAGTCCGTGGTCCGATAACGTGCGTCTTCAGATGTTCGCCGGGGCCGAGCATGACAACCTGTTCGCTCTCGCGCGCCTGTGTATTTCTGTCCTGCGTGTAAAACGTGCCTTTGTTTTGCGCACCGCGAAGGTCGGGAACTCCGACGCCGGACAGTATTCGTCCGTTCAACTCATCTGGCGGAAATGTGCATGGACAGCGGAGCACGACGCTCGGCACACCCGCTCGCGTGAGTGCGGCCCACAGCGGCTCTCCTCTGCGCTGATTCACGACACGCGGCGGGGAGAAAGCATTTTTAGGACGCTCGAAGTGGCTCAGCGCGGCGTCGGGCAAGTAAGTCTGGGGGTCGCGCGAAATGAAGTCGAAAATTCCGTGCCCGCCGGGGTTCGTTCCCGTTGCGAACGACGACCACGCGACAGGAGTCTGCGCAGGATACGTGGTTTTGATTCGCGAATAGAATCCGGATTGCCGGATGCGCGCCAGGTTCGGAAGTTCGCCGCGTTCGAGCATCGACTCGACAATCGTAGGCTCGAGTCCATCGAGTCCAATCACGATTACTTTTTTTCGCAATGAATCGCCTAGGAGGAAGTTTTCGTGCTGTCTTGCTGCTCGGCGGGGTCGGGAGATTTTTGTGTCAATCCGAATAGCTTGCAGAACGTGGCGACGACCTTGTTCCAAAAAATTAAAAGAAAGCCGACGACGCTGGCGATGCCCGAAGTGACCGTCATTACCTGATCGGGGCCGCCGTAAAATGCAAGTAGAAGATGCATGAAATCTCCGCTGAGAACGTTACCTCAATTTTACGGGAGTTCTGGCCGGAATTCTAATGGCGAGCGGGGAACCGGAGACATATCACTGGGGCGATAGATCCGGCGCCAGGCTCGCAATCGCCGATTTGCCCTGGGGAGTGTTCGCCAAATTGTTCAGTTCGCGAGGATCAGACTTCCAGTTGTAAATCTGCGCGCCCCATTTTTCGTGCATGATCCAGTGCCATTCTGGCGACACCACGGATTTCATCCAGCCATCAGTAGCAATCGGGATTTTTCCCTGCATGGCCCGGTCGGCGGCGACGATGGTATTGGTTTGAGGAAGCTCGGAAATTACGTCAGGTGAGTGCGCGGATTTGCCGCTCCAAAATTCGGCGAGTGAGGGTCCGGGGAAGTTCTGGTTTGAAGCGATCAAATCGCTGACCGTGCTGGCGATGGCCGTATTCGAAACCGGCTGCTGAACTCGAATCCCTTCGGGAATGTGGCCTGGCCACGAGATGATCAGCGGCACGTGCACCAACTCCCAATAGAGAGCCGCGCCGTGGAAGCTCAGGCCGTGATCTCCGAGCGATTCGCCGTGATCTGACGTAATGATCACAATCGTGTTCTTCAGTTCGTCTTGTTGATCCAATCCATGCAGCAGCTGGCCGATGTAGTCGTCGGTGTACTTTATTCCCGCGTCATACTCACCGATTGTCGTTCCCTGATCCCATGCTGGTTTCGGATATCCCACCGGGCCGCCGTATCCGAAGTGAACGTCTAAGTAATTCAACATCGCAAAGAACGGATGCTGCCGGTCGTGCGCAACCCAGCGCAGAGTTTCGCGGTTCACTTCATTGGCACGTTTGCGAATTCCATAGATTCCGCCGTAGTCGCCGGAACCCTCGGAATCTTTATCGAGCCAACTGCCGAGGCCGAGATAGCGAAATGCGCGGGTGAACTCGCTCTTTTGGCTACGATTCATGTAAAAGCGGGCGAACTCGCGGCCGAATTCCGTACGCACGAAGGAGTCGCCGACGCCGTCGAAATAGTCTTCGAAATGGATGAAACCGCGGCCGAGGCCGACGTTGCTGGTGAAATAAATTCGATTCGCGGAAAACGCTCCGGTTCTATATCCAGCCTTTTGCAGGGCTTTGCCTAAAGTGGGCAGGCCGTTGAGGCTAGAGTTCCCCCAGCCAAGCCATGGCATCGGCCTCACGTTTCCGAGTCCGTGCTGGTGAACCGCGCGACCGGTCACGAGGGAGGCGTGCGATGGCAAGCTCCACGAAGAAGGCGCGATCGCGTTTTCAAACAACACACCGCGCTGCGCGAGCTGATCAAGGTTCGGGCTGGTCTCACGTAAATATCCGTAAGAGGAGAGGTGGTCGGCGCGAAGTGTGTCGACAACGATGAGGAGGACGTTTGGCGACCCCGCAGCTGCCGCCGGGAGGTGAGAAGTTGCGTATTGTTCGTGGATCCACTGGCCACCTTGAATTCCGATGAATGTTGCTCCGAGGAGAAGGATGAGCCATAGCAGGGAGCGGTTCCAGATGCGAAGGGCAATAGGTTCGCGTTTGCCAAACCAGCGGTTGAATGCGACGGCGGCACCCAAAGCAAATATAAGGGCCGCGCGGCGGTAGAAATGGCCGGTAAGCATCAGCCAGTCGTATGCCGTGAGAAAAACCAGAATAAAGGCAAGGACCCGAACCGCTGGTAATCGCGAGAAAATGCGCCAGAGAAGAACGATGCAAAGTGCAATCAGGAGAAAGAAGCAGAGGTCAACGACCGGCGCGATCCACAAAATCTCTTTTGAGACGTGCATTACTCGCGACCACTGCGCCCAGTTGATGCGCTGAAAAATCAGAAGGCCGATCCCTTCGCCGACCCCTGCAAAAAGGCCGAACCAAGCGGCTGCCTGCAAAAGCAATACTGGCCGCGAGCAATGATTTTGTGAGACCTGCCGTGATTCACGCGCGGGAGCTATTAGCGCGCCAGGAGAAGATGAGGGCATTTTCAGCCAGTTTAGCAGGAGCTTTTAAATAGAATAGGGTTCCACATGGGAACCACTTCGGCGGTTCAGCCGGCATCTGGGCAACGCGAGCGCTTCTCAGTGGTAGCGTTGTTCCTCCTGCTCGGCGCGGGATTTCTTCTCCGATTGCGGCTGGCGTGGATCACATTCCTGAACCCGGACGAAGCCCTGCATTACTACCTGGCGCAGCAGCCATCGCTAAAGCTGGCCTATCAAGCGAGCCTGACTACGGCACATCCGCCGCTGATGATTATTTTTCTTCATTATTGGGCCGCACTCGGGCGATCGGAATTGTTTCTTCGCTTGCCGTTTGTTGTCGCTGGAACTTTGTTTTGCTGGGTGATGTTTCTTTGGGTTGGAAAGGTCGCGAATCATTGCGCTGCATGGTTCGCGTTGGCTTTGTTTGCGTTCTCGCCACCGCTGATTTCGCTTTCGGCAGAAATCAGGCAGTATGCGTTCCTGCTCGTATTTTGTGCCTGCTGTCTTTATTTTCTTGAGCGGGCGGTGAACCAGAGTTTAGCTAAGGAGATGGCGCTCTCGGCCGTATTCCTCTGGCTGGCGCTGCTCACCCATTATTCGGCGGTGATCTTCGCCATAGCAATCGGCTTTTACGCGCTCATTTCTTTTTTGCGGAGAAGAGTGCCGTCTTCGGTGGCTGCAGTCTGGTTGGCCGGACAAGTTATTGCACTCGCGATTTGCGCCGTTCTGTTCAAATCACAGATTTCGAAGCTGCGGCAGCTCGGAGTTCCATCCGAAATTGCCGCGACCTGGCTTCGCGGCTCAATTTTTCATCCAGGCGAAGATCACCTATTAACCTTCGTCTGGAGCAAGAGCCTTCGGTTGTTTCGTTATTTCTTCAGCAACGGAACTATCGGCCTGTTTGGATGGTTGTTGTTTCTGCTTGCGCTCGTGCTGCTCTTCTCGAAATGGCGGAAGGCCAATTCCAAGGACGGCCGCGGCGCGCGTGAACTGGCCGGACTATTGCTGTTGCCATTCGTCATTACGCTCTGCGTGGCGATCGCTGGAATTTATCCGTACGGGGGAACGCGACATGATGTGCTTCTCGCGATGTTCGCACTCCCGGCAATTGCAATCGGGCTCGATTACACCCCGATCAACCTGAGACTCTCGAACTGGTTAAAAGCAGCGCTCCTCGGCTGCGCTCTCCTGGTTGGCAATTTTTTCCCGTCTCCCACTGGTCCTTATATTCGTCCTCGCAATCAGAGGCGCGAATTGATGCGGGAGGCACTTAATTCATTGCCGCCGAATTCAATAATTTTTACGGACGATCAGGGAAGTATGGTGTTGAACTATTACCTGTGCGGCGAGAGTATGGCGTTGCCGTTCGCGTCGCAACAGCAATCATTCTTGCGCCTGCGATGTGGCAATCACGACGTGTTGGTTGCAAGCGGAACTCAGGCCGGATTTGATCGTGCGAGGTTCCCTGCCCTATTAGCAAATACGTGGCAAGAACTAAAGTCTTCGTACCTGCTGTATCTTTTCCAATCCGGCTGGATCGATGATAAAGAGGAAGAGTGGCGCACCGAGTTGCGACGGTCGGGTGGAGTTCCAACAAATTTTGGCGCAAATATTCTTATTTGTCCGATAACGCAAGGCGCAGTCCCGTATCCCCTAGACCTATCACTAACTGAAGGCCAAATGACTCATAAGCAGACACTCTTCGTTATGGTTATGCTCGGCAAGCCCGGGGAGAGTCGGCGAACTTCGCAGTTAAAGGCTTTTGATCCCGATCTTCCGTAGGCTCAACATAATTGTTGACCAAACGTCGTATCCCATCTTTAAGGAGTACGACGTGGAAGTTGATCAAGATTCCGAGCGGGAGATTCAGAAGACGCAAATGAGAGAGTAGTTGCGCTTCGTCAACCGGATGGAGGGTGTCTTTACATTTGAGTTCAACCGCGACTCTCCCGTCGACGACTATATCTGCGCGAAATCCACAGTCTAACTTGACGGCTTCGTAAATCAGAGGCACGGGCCTTTGACGGTCAACGATGTGGCCGAGCTTAGTTAATTCATACGTCAGGCACGCTTCGTATGCAGATTCCAGCAGACCAGGCCCGAGCTTGCGGTGAACCTTGATTGCTGAACCGATTATATCGCTCGTGAGAGTGCGGTCGGACACGCGAAAGATTCCAACCGCAGAGCTCGCCGGGCTAACAGAAAGATCGCAGAGTAAGCCCGTTTTGGGAATTATCACAACTCACGCACTTCCGGCAGCTATGGTCGGATATTGTTATTCTCGGCGAACCCAGGGAAACTCCGCGAAGTCTGCGGTTAAACGCTTCTGACTCGAAGGAACTTGACGCTGCTTACCCTAGAAATCTCAGCCAGGTAACTCCGATGGCCAGCGTTGCCAGAGTCACAGGAATGCCAACTCGAGCATAGTCGGCAAAGGTAATTTCAACTTCGCTCCGTGCCTTCTCGGCGACAATAATATTTGCGATAGAACCAGTAATGGTAAGGTTCCCCGCGAGCGTGCTGGCCATGGCCAGCAGCAGCCAGAAGTGGGTTGCATTCTGAAATTGCGGGACGAGGTCTTTGAGCAACATCACGGCAGGCACATTGCTGACGAGATTCGAGAGCAGAGCGACCACTCCGGCAAATATCCATTCATTGTGCAAATTCAATTGCTCAGATGCCGAGAGCATCTGTTGCGCAATGCCCGCCTGTTCGGCTGCGCCGATGATCAGAAAAAGCCCTATGAAGAAGACCAGCAGCGGCCAGTCAATCTCCTTGTAGATTTTTGCCGGGTGCACTGAGCGACGGATCAGGAGCAGCGCTCCGCCGATTGCCGCAACCAACGCAGGGGACACGCCGGCAAAAAATCCAACGAGCACTCCGGCAAGAACAATGAGTGGGAACAGCAACCGAGGCGGGTTGCGCGGGGCCGAGACTCGGACCTCAATAGTGCCTGGTTGTCGCACCTTCGCCTGACTCCGGCCCGGGTAGAGCCAACGCAATACCGCCCAGTCAACGAAAAGCCCGATGATCGCAATCGGCCCCAGCGCTGAAATAAAGTGGCGATAACCGATCCCTGAAATCGACCCAATCAAAATATTTTGGGGATTGCCAGTGATCGTTGCTGTGCTGCCGATGTTCGACGCGGTCGCGAGCGCCAGCAAATACGGCGTTGGCCGTTTGGAAAAATGACGGCAAATTGTTAGCAGCAGCGGCGCCATCATCAGACATACGACGTCGTTGACGAGAAATGCCGAAAGGATTCCGCTGGTGAAGATCACACCCGGCAAGAGATGCGACGGAGAAACAAACTTCACTACAAGCCGCGCAATCCATTCAAAAAATCCGGCAAAGTGCAGGCTGGAGACGATGAGCATCATCGAAGCGAGCAGAACAATGGTCGCGTAATCAATGCTGTGAATGCCCTGCGCCGGAGTGATGACGCGGAACGCGAACATCAGCGCCGCGCCAATCACTGCAGCGGCGGGCCGGTCGATCTTCGTCCCGGGAAAGCGCCCAACAGCGAAGACCAGATAACTGGCCAGAAATATGCCGTAGGCGAGCAGAAGGTGGACTTGGGGGCTTGAGACGAACGCCGCTACCACGCGGACAGCTCCAGCGCGGAGGGCATGGGACAGAAAACCCGGACGCTTTGGTCACTCGCGAGTATTACGGCGGGGTCTTGCAAGGTTGCGACTTGCGTCGGATGCATGACAAATTTTGTCATGTTTGCCCAGCCTAGGCCATGACGCACTTTACGCAGTCCCTTTGTAATCAGCTGCTTGATTTTTTGCACGCAATGGCAGAAAACATGCACGTCCTAAAGGTGCATGGACCATTAGCCCGATTCGCCTGAACCAAGGAGTTAGTTATGGCGTGGACACCGCGGCAACATCCGAGATTCAAAGCTGCGCTTCCGATCGAACTTCGTCCGAAGGGTGTCAGCGCGCCGCTGCGTACTCAAACCGCAGATGTTGGCTTGGGCGGTTGCTATGTCGAGATGGTCTTTACGCAGGAAGTCTCAACGCCGGTCGAAATCACGATGTGGATCGGCGAGACCAAGATCTCTGGCGCGGGGCAGGTCGTCAGCAAGCACCCATCATTTGGAAATGGCCTGAAGTTTACGAATCTTTCAAAAGACGGCAAAGAAGCCTTGGCGCGCTACCTTGAAGCGCTCAAACCTAAGGGCTTGATGATGCAGGATTCGCCGAATCCGGGCTCTACGGGGCGGCTAAAGTAATCTCGCAATCCGCCAACCGAGCCAGCGCCGCCAATATCTGCAACTCACAAGGCAGCTCTTCTCAGGCCTTTCACGTTTGTTTTTGATTTTTCTGATCGGTTTCTCTTGGGTCGCCCAACATCGAGCGCGCGAGTTCAAGCAGAGCTTCTGGCTCATGGCTTGAAAGGTCATGGTTAGCAAAGGTACAGCGTGCGCCCACGCTCGCGTGGAGATAAATGATTGGGACTTTTTCTGTCGCGTTCTTAATGGAGGACGCAACCTTATCGCAGTCAATTGCGCTGTCCCCGACTAAAATGGCGGCCGAAACATTCGGGAACAGGTGAAAAAGATCTAAAGCCTCACGTGTGGAGTGGGCAGTTAGAACGTTGAACTTGCCTGTTTCCAGGACGAGTTTTCGCACGGAGAGCGCTTGCGAGGGCTCCGGTTCAGCGACGAGCAGGGTAGGTCTGGGCATAAAGCGACGAAGTTAGATGACGGAACTCGCGAGTGTGGCGAAATAAAACGAGTGCTCGTGAAATCGCGAAAGATACACGAAACCTGCAAAACATAAGCCTCGCGGTTACAGGAATCCATGTATAGCGCACATCGGGAGGTGGGTTGATAATCGTGGATATTTCACTAAGTTCGCTTTTGTTGACCCCATTTATGGGTCGTCATTGAAGCTTTTGTTTTCCACTTCGCTCATGCCTGAACCGAGCACTTTAACTAAGCCTAGTAGGCCCTCAATTCACCGCGAAGATATTTTTCGGCGCTTGGTCGATTCGGTGACCGACTACGCGATCTTTCTGCTTGACGTGAATGGAAACATAGTTTCGTGGAACCCCGGGGCAGAGCGGCTGAAGGGGTACAAAACCGATGAAATCATCGGTAAACACTTCAGCATCTTTTACACCGCCCAAGATCTTGCCAGCGATAAACCGACGCGTGAGCTGAAAATTGCGGCCGAGGTGGGCCGTTTTGAAGAAGAAGGCTGGCGTCTTCGCAAGGATGGCAGCAGCTTTTGGGCCGGTGTGGTCGTCTCGCGCATTCACGACGAACAAGGGCGGCTGATCGGTTTCGGCACGATCACTCGCGATCTGACCGAGCGCAGGCACGCCGATCTGCGGTATCGCCTGCTGATTGAAAGCGTGACGGATTACGCAATCTTCTCCATGGATCCGCGCGGCTATATCACCTCCTGGAACCACGGTGCGCAGCGAATTAAGGGCTACAGGGCAGAAGAGATCATCGGGCAAAATTTCTCGCGTTTTTATACGGAAGAAGACCGCGCCGCGGCTCTCCCCCAGTATGTTCTGCGAACGGCGGAACAGACCGGTCACTTTACCGGAGAGGGTTGGCGGGTGCGCAAAGATGGATCGAAATTCTGGGCGAGCGTTGTGGTCACGCCATTGCGCGATGAAGGCGGGGAGTTGTTCGGCTTCTCGAAAGTCACGCGCGATATGACGGACCGTAAACTGCTACTGGATGAACTCCAGCGTCACTCGAAAGAGCTAGAGCTTCGCGTGCAAGAACGCGACCAGAGTAATGCCGAACTCGAAGCTTTTGCGTATTCCGTATCACACGACTTGCGGGCTCCGCTGCGCGCGATCACAGGCTTTGCCGAAGCGCTCAAAGAGGAGTGTGAAGGACAATTCAGCAACGAAGGACGCGAGTTCCTGGCCGAAATCACCGGCGCTGCGGAACGCCTGAATGGCTTGATACAAGATTTGCTGGAGTACGGCCGAGTTGGACGAATTAGCATGCCTCTGGCATCCGTCAACCTGCTTGATGCCATCCATGAAGCGAAGCGCGATCTGGGCGGACTACCGCCCGGATTGCTGACGATTGCAGTACCTAAGGAATTGCGCGTACGAGCGTATCCGCAAGTTCTGAAACAAGTGATCTCCAATTTGCTTTCAAATGCAATCAAATTCCGGAGAGAGAATTCAAGCCCCGAGGTGTCTGTAGTCGCCGAGACACAAGGCGACACGGTGCGCCTCAATGTTCGCGACAATGGCATTGGCATCGCCCCAGAACACCAGGCGCGTATTTGGAATGTCTTTGAAAGACTGCACGATCGTGAAGCCTACGCCGGAACCGGAATAGGCTTGGCCATCGTGAAACGCGCGATGGCCAGAATGGGCGGCACATGCGGCGTCGCTTCAAAGCCAGGCGAAGGCAGCACATTCTGGATAGAGCTACCACAGGCGAATGAAAAGTGAGATCCGAGATTAAGGGGCCGCAACAAATGCAAAATGAATCGGTGTTGCTCGTTGAAGATGACCCATCCGATTTCCGTTTAATTCAACGGGCCTTCAACAAGCTAGGTGAACGCTTTGAGATGTTCCGCCTGACTAACGGCGACGAAGCAATCGCATATCTTTCCGGAGATGATCCCTATGAGAACCGCGGAGCGCACCCGATGCCTTCAATGCTCCTGCTTGATCTGAAGCTTCCGCGACGTTCCGGGTTCGAGGTGCTAGAGTGGGTGCGGCGCCAAAGCTCAGCTTTGAGCAGATTGCCTGTCGTCGTTCTCACCTCCTCACGCCACTCGGTCGATATAAATCGTGCTTATGATTTGGGAGCAAATTCATACCTGGTCAAACCCGCAACTAACAGCCAACTGGAAGATCTGGCTTCACAGTTTCGCAACTACTGGATGAGCCTTAATGAATTCCCCAGCCTCGCCGAACAACCCAGAGGAATGAATGACTGACGCTACTTTGCGAACCATCCTTCTTGTTGAGGATGAACCCACGGATGTTGCCTTAATGACGCGCGCGTTTGAAAAAGCTCGGGTGATGAATCCGGTTGTCCATCTGGTAGATGGGGACGAGGTATTGCGCTACCTAGCAGGAAAGGGCGAGTACGCCGATCGTGTGAAGTACCCATTGCCTGCGGTGATACTACTGGACTTGAAGTTGCCGGGAGCTACTGGGATGCAAATCCTGCAATGGATGCGCGTTCAGGGCGAGATCAGACGGATTCCGGTAGTGGTTTTGACTTCCGACGAAAGTCCGAAGACCATTGATGCCGCTTACGACTTGGGCGCCAACTCCTATCTGGTGAAGCCCGGGAACCCGGCAGAGGTCTCGCGGATGGTGCAAACCATCCAGCAATACTGGATCAAGCTGAATGAGCCTCCCCAACTTGTAATGCGAGCTGAGGCAGAGTAAGCAATCGCTTCGCGGCGAGGGATGCCGCAAGTCGGGGATTTTTAAAATTGTGTGCCAATCTACAAAATCGTGCGCAGGTTTCCCTCGCGCCGCGTAATCCGTTCACGATCGAGATATTCAAGTAAAGGAATCGCGTATTTCCGGCTGACTCCGGTGAGGTCTTTAAAGCCGCCGACGTCAATCTTCGTCGAACGTGTCTTGTGCGTGGCGATTGCCTTCCGAAGATCCGCCAGGGCAGATTGATGGAAGACCAGATCGTCGGATACTTTCACCAGAGTTTTTTCACGAAGCAGCAACGTGACGATTTTCTGTGCGCGAGTTCTGTCAATCTTTAGTCCCGCCAATACATCCTTGAGCGCAGGAACTTTTAGTCCAGCTGATGCGAATGCCTGCTCGATTGTTTTGCGCGATTCCGATTCCTCGTCTTTCAGGACGACGCTGCGGCCGGGCAGATGAACCAGATCGCCTGTGAGAGCGAGCGTGCGATTCTTGATCGCATCGTCCAGTGCTCCGGCGAAGACTTCACTGGAAAGCCGGGATTGATCGCGAAGTTCCTCTTTAGAAAGCCCAGACTTGAGCGGATCGCGCTTGTGAAATTCCGAAACCAGCCGGCAGAGAGTGGCAAGGGCATTCTGGAAGTCCTGCGCCGAGATGAGTAACTCGCCGTGCTTCACGATGGTGCGGTCTGAAGCAAGCTTGCTGGTGTGCGATAGAAGCTGCTCGCGAGTGCGGCCGGTCTCGGCGATGAACTGGGCAAGTGTGACGCCGTCTTGGCCGTTGCGCGAGATACGTGCAAGAAGTCGAGCATCGAATGGTGCCGCCGAGAGCTCTTTTAAAAATTGAATTCTGCGGTCGACTGGCATTTTCACGGGCACCGAATCCAGAACAATGCCGCCGCCGATCGTTACTACAGGCGAAAACTGGCGGATGATGAAACGATCTCCGGGAATGAGTAAAACCGGTGATGCAAGCCGGAGTTGTGCGAAAGCGGTGGTGCCGGGCTTCAGCGGAGTAGATTCGTGAAGCTGGACGGTCGCAACCGTTTCTGATGCGAATGCATGAAAGTGCACTCGCGCGGCGTTCTTCAGCGCTTTGGCAGATGGCAGCAACGAGAGTTGGACGTCTAGCCGGGAAGAAGTCTGAAGCAGGCCCGGGGACGCCAGCACCATTCCTCGTTCGAGTTCCTGCTTTTCAACTCCGGCGAGGTTGAGGGCGGTGCGCTCTCCGGCAACGGCTCGGTCTTCGATTTTGCCGTGAACCTGAACGCCTCGAATTCTGACCTTCTTGCCGGAAGGGAAAAGTTGCAGCTCATCCTCTTTTCGGACCGCGCCCGCGAGCAGAGTTCCAGTAACAACGGTCCCGAATCCCTTCATGGTGAATACGCGGTCGATGGGAAGGCGGGTGATGGCGCTCGAATCCCGGGCGGAAATTTGTCCGGCGAGGCGCCCGAGGGCTTGCTTCAATTCTTCGAGTCCGGTGCGGCTCAGGGAACTGACGGGAATGATCGGTGCATTTTCGAGGAACGAGCCGCGCAGGTAATCTTCGATTTCGAGCCGCACAACTTCGAGCGTTTCGGAGTCGACCAGGTCGGACTTCGTCAGGACGACAACTCCATGCTGGATTCCGAGCAGACGGCAAATATCGAAGTGCTCGCGGGTCTGCGGCTTGATCCCTTCGTCGGCGGCGATGACGAGCAGAACGAGATCGATTCCGCCAACTCCGGCCAGCATGTTTCGTACGAAGCGCTCGTGACCGGGAACGTCGACGAATCCGAGGCGCAGGTTTTCGCCGTTCTCGGCGGACAATTCGAGGTGCGCAAAGCCGAGATCAATGGTTATTCCGCGGCGCTTTTCCTCTTCCAGACGGTCGGCATCGATACCCGTGAGAGCCTTGACCAGCGCGGTCTTGCCATGGTCGATGTGGCCGGCGGTGCCGATGATGATGGATTTCATGGAAAGCTCAGTATAGCTGCGCAAGAAACGCCGATTTCACAGCAGAGATCGCCCAGTACGCCGAAAATTGGGGGCCGATTTCGTTCTCGGCGGTGAAATGCTTTTGGCTTTCGCGACCTGTCCGAAAATGCGACAATATAGCTTCCCTACATGACTACTGCCGCCCTGGACATCACTCCACAAGTCCTGCGTGACCATGGACTCACTGCGGAAGAATACGACCGTATCAAATCGCTGCTCGGCGGCCGCGAGCCTACCCTGACCGAACTCGGAATTTTCAGCGTGATGTGGAGCGAGCACTGCTCGTACAAATCTTCGCGAGTGCACTTGAAGCGGCTTCCCACGCGCAGCCGGCATGTGCTGCAAGGGCCCGGGGAGAATGCGGGAATCATCGACATCGGCGACGGCTGGGCGTGCGCTTTCAAGATCGAATCGCACAATCACCCTTCGTTTGTTGAACCGTTTCAGGGAGCGACAACGGGCGTTGGCGGAATTCTTCGTGACATCTTCACCATGGGCGCGCGGCCGGTAGCTGTAATGGATTCGCTCAGGTTTGGGCCGATTAAACCAAAGTCTGACGGCGAGGGCTCGCGCACCCCAGAAGCCGGCCAAACCACACAATCTGATATTCACCGCAATCACTCGATCCTTGAAGGCGTGGTCAGCGGGATTGCGCATTACGGTAACTGCTTTGGTGTTCCCAATGTTGGCGGAGAAACCAAGTTCGAGCCCTGCTACTCGGGAAACCCTTTGGTGAATGCGTTCGCGCTCGGGCTGGTTCGCAAAGACCAGATTTTTTATGCGAAGGCCGCGGGCGTGGGTAATCCCGTGATTTACGTGGGCGCGAAGACAGGCCGCGACGGTATTCACGGCGCAACCATGGCCAGCGAAGAGTTCAGCGAAGAGTCGGAGGCGAAGCGTCCAAATGTGCAGGTTGGCGATCCGTTTCTGGAAAAGCTGTTGCTCGAAGCTTGTCTCGAAGCCATGCAAACCGGCGCCATCATTGGCATTCAGGATATGGGCGCTGCCGGCCTGACTTGTTCGACGTGCGAGATGGGCGCGCGTGGACAGGTGGGGATTGAGATCGAAATGGACCGGGTGCCGCAGCGCGAAACCGGCATGAACGCGTACGAGATCATGCTGAGTGAATCGCAGGAGCGCATGCTGCTGGTGGCGCAGAAGGGACGCGAACAGGAAGTCTACCGGGTCTTCCAGAAATGGGGACTCGACGCGGTTGAAGTCGGCAAGGTGATCGGCGAGAACACGATGCGGGTGCGGCAGCACGGCGAAGTTGTCGCGGAAATTCCGAACACCGCGTTAACCGATGATGCCCCGGTGTACAAGCGCCCAATGCAGCGTTGGGAGCCGCCAGTCTCTCGCGAGATGCCGGAATATGTAAAGCTCGGTGCGAAGTCCGATTGCACGGATGATCTCAAGCACCTGCTCGCGAGCGAAAACATCTGCAGCAAGCGATGGATTTATCAGCAGTACGACTCGATGGTGCAGACGAATACCGCTGAAGGTCCGGGCGCTGGCGATGCAGGAGTGATCCGCATTAAGGGCTCGAAGCGCGGTCTTTCGATGGCGCTCGATGGAAATGGGCGCTGGTGCTATCTCGATCCGAAGCTCGGCGCGATGCACGCCGTGGCCGAAGCCGCGCGCAATGTAGCGTGCTCGGGAGCGGTTCCGGTTGGTGCGACGAACTGTCTGAACTTTGGGAATCCCGAAAAACCGCCGATCATGTGGCAGTTCTCGCAAGCAATCGATGGAATAACGAAAGCCTGCGAGGAGATCGAGATTCCAATCACCGGCGGGAACGTCAGCTTCTACAACGAAACGCTGGGTGTGGGAATTTATCCAACGCCGGTGCTCGGCGTGGTGGGGATTCTGGATAATTCGAGCAAAGCATTGTTCCCGCACTTCCGTGAAGCTGGACGCGCAGTCATGCTGCTGCGCGGCTCCGAGTCCGGCGATGCCACGGACGCTGAGGTCGAGTTTGGGTCATCTGAATACGCGAAGGAAATTCTGGGTGAGCTTTGGGGATTTCCTCCAGCGCTGGAGTTGGAGAAAGAAGCTGCGCTGCAGAAGGCGATTATTGAGCTGATTGGCGCGGGTTTGATCGAGTCGGCGCATGATTGTTCGGAAGGCGGGCTGGCGGTGTCGTTGGCGAGGTGTTCGTTCGGCAAAGGAATTGGGTGCTCAGTGGATTTGAATGCCAGTGAGCTTGCACCGGAATTTGTGCTATTTGGCGAGGATGCGAGCCGGATCATTATCTCCTGCGACGCAGCCAATGGGGCGCGAATCAAAGAAGTGGCGGAGAAGCACGGCATTTTTGCAGATCGGCTGGGCGAGACAGTTCCTGAGACAATAGAGATCAAGCTGGAGGGGCGGACTGTTATCTCCGCTCGAGTTTCTGAGTTGAGTAACAAGTACGAGGGTGCGCTGGAGCAGGCGCTGAGAAGTGAGCCGGCGGACTAGTTCTATCAATACATCGACTTGATGTGCGCTTCGCGGTGCGAAGCACATACTTCGCTCAGGATGACAAGATTTTCTTGATGACAAGTTTTTCGTTTGCTGAAAGCTGAGGGCTGACAGCTGATGGCTAAAAACGACAAATTTCGCGACGAGTGTGGGGTGGTCGCGATCCACTCGCACCCTGAAGCGGAGACGCTCGCCTATCTGGGGCTGCACGCGTTGCAGCATCGCGGACAGGAATCGGCTGGGATCGTCAGCTCCGATGGCATGTCGCTGCACATTCACAAGTCGATGGGCTTGGTTGCTGACATATTCAGCGAAAAGAAGCTTTCGCGAATTCGCGGCACTCTCGCGATCGGGCACACTCGATACTCGACGAGCGGCGACTCTGCCCTGCTGAATGCCCAGCCGATCATGGTGCAATCGAACAAGGGAATGATTGCGCTGGCGCACAACGGGAACCTGACGAATGCGCAAGAGATCCGCGCGCGCATGGAAGCGCAAGGCTCAATTTTCCAGACCAGCAGCGATACGGAAGTGATCGTTCACCTGATTGCGCAATCGCGCGAGCACACGCTGCCTGAGGCTATCGCGGATTCTCTGCAAAGAGTGGAAGGCGCGTTCTCATTGGTAATGATCAGCCCCGATCGAATTTTTGCGGCGCGCGATCCGCACGGCTTTCGTCCGCTTGCGATGGGCCGGATTCTGGCGCAGGGCGACCGTTTGCAAGACACGATCGTCTTCGCCTCTGAAACTTGTGCGTTTGATTTGATCGGCGCAACCTACGAGCGGGAGGTAAAGCCCGGCGAATTGGTTATCGTTGGCCCCGAGGGAATCAGCTCGCGCTTATTTACGCCGGCAATGCCGCAGTCGAGCTGCATTTTCGAGCACGTTTACTTCTCGCGTCCTGATAGCCGCGTGTTTGGCCGCCCGGTGCAGGAAAGCCGCGAGCAGCTTGGACGGCAGCTTGCTATCGAAGCGCCTGCCGATGCTGATCTTGTAGTGCCAGTTCCGGATTCCGGCGTTACGGCCGCGATCGGCTATGCCGCGGAAAGTGGTATCCCGCTGCGCTTTGCACTTATTCGTAATCATTACGTTGGGCGCACGTTCATTGAGCCACAGCAATCGGTGCGCGACTTTGGGGTGCGACTCAAGCTGAATCCGGTTCGCAGTTTGCTCGAAGGGAAACGCGTGGTGTTGATCGACGACTCCATCGTGCGCGGCACGACCAGCAGGAAGATTGTCCGCATGGTGCGCAGCGCGGGAGCGAAGGAAGTTCACATGCGCATCTCGTGTCCGCCGACGATCTCTCCTTGTTTTTATGGGGTGGACACTCCACGCAAGAAAGAACTCATTGCCGCGAATAATACAGTCGAACAAATCCGGCAATTCGTCGGCGCCGATTCTTTGGCTTATCTTTCTCTGGACGGATTGAAGAAAGCCTGCCGCGACGGCGAAAAGACGACGTATTGCACGGCTTGTTACACCGGACGGTATCCCACCAACCTGGTTGATGTGGAAGAGATTCAGCCGGCGGTGGTGGAGAAGCGGTAGTTCTTTCCTCTTTCTTCCATCTTCCGTCCTGTCAATCCGAGCGGGTTGAGGCGTGAGGAATCTGTTTTTCGTCTTTCGCGGCGTGTCGTCCGCTGAAGCGGACTGCATCGCTCTTCTTTACTTTCCCAGCACTTCGGACCGTGCTTCTTTTGATTGCGAATCATGGGCCTTTTTAGAGACCTGCATTCCATTCGGAAACAGCAGGTTCCTCGACTCGCAGATTCATTCGCGGGCGAATGAATCTGCATCGCTCGGAATGACAGCACTGGGGATGTTCGTTAAATAAATCGTGCTTGGGGATGATCTTCTGAAGAAAATTAAGCGTTGCGAGCCGTCGTTACTCGGGGAATGCCCCGCAGATCGTTTGTGATCCGCACATCGCTCCAGCCCGACAGCAACTCTCGAACCCGTGGTGCGATGGTGCCGCTGATTTCCATCACCAGCCAGCCGCCAGGCTTGAGTACCTCTCCCGCCTGAGGAATAAGCCGCTCGACAATCTCGGTTCCCGTTGCCCCCGCGAAAACTGCATTTCGCGGCTCGAATTTTCGAACGTCGAGCTGAACGGAGTCTTCCTCGGATTCTCCGACGTAGGGCGGATTTGAGACGACGAAATCGAGCGAGGCTCTCACTATTCCGGCGCTCTCTATTCCTGCCAGCAGGTCGGCCTTGTGGAATTGGATTCGCGATTCGAGCTGGTGACGCGCTGCATTGGCGCGAGCGACTTCGAGAGCGGCAGGAGAAATATCTGTCGCGTGAATTTCGGCGTTTGGTAATTCTTTGGCAAGAGCCAAGGCAATGCAGCCGGAACCCGTGCCGACGTCGATGATCTTTAATTTGGCGGGCGACGGCTTCCGCCCGACATCAGCTTTTTCCGCATGGCTTGCACTAACAAGTTCGAGCATCTTCTCGATCACGTGTTCGGTCTCAGGGCGCGGAATCAGTACTTCGGGAGTCACGATCAAGTCCATTCCCCAGAACTCCTGATGGCCGGTGATGTACTGAGCGGGAACACCTTGAACTCGTTGTGCGAGAGCGTCTCGGTATCGCTGCTGCTCCTCGGGCTTGAGTTCGTGCTCGGGATGACCATACAGATAAGCGCGGTCCCGGCCTAAAACGAACATGAGCAGGAGTTCGGCGTTCATGCGTGGGGAAGGAACGCCGGCAGTGGTCAGCCGCTCGATCGCAGTATTTAGGATTTCGCCGAGAAGCACAGGCTATTTGAACATGTCTTTTAAACCTTCAACCACAAAGGACACGAAGGTGCACGAAGGAAATCTCATCCGCTGGCTATAGTGTTGGACCTTGTCGGACAAGGTTGTCCGACCCACACGGCCGAACTGCAGGTCCCTCGACTGTGTGAATCATTCGTATGCGAATGATTCACTTCGCTCGGGATGACAAGACAAGCGCTTAAGATTCGCGTGGAAAGTCTGATCTGCCAAAGTTCGGGGCTACTGTTGCGGTGGTTGTCCGGGAGCGCCTGGCGGACCGCTCTGGTTCTGCTGCTGTTCTTGTTGTTGCTGCTGCTGTTGTTGCAGTTCGCGCAACAGTTGCTCAGGAGTCTTGACCACGGGTTGGCCTTGCTGCTGATCAGGTTGATCAGATTGCGGCTGCTCTTCCTCAGGTTGCTGAATCATCGGAGCTGGCGGTTCGCTCGCTCCCTCGTCGGGGTTCTCGCTTTGCTCAACATCCGGGACTGCCTGCAAAGGCTCGTTCGGCTGCTCATTCGCTTGTTGTGGCGGCGGAGCGGGTTCGGGACCGCTGGCTCTCGCGGTTAAGACAATCTTTTTGAGTGCGCCCGGGTCAGCAGGCGATCCGACAAGAACGTAGTCGTAATGCGATCCATTCAGCAGCTGAGCCAACACCTCGCGAGGCGCGCCGGGGCCAAACTGCCCGACAACTCGCTCGCTTGATGCCGGTGGCATATCGACCGAGGCGCCGGTCTTCTGCTTCACGGCGTTCAGCACATCTCCCAAAGTGGAGTTGCGGGCTATGATTGTGAGCTGGCCCGAGCGAAGGTTCACGTCCGGAGGAGAAGAGGGCTCATTTTCCGGCATGACTTGCGCCGGGGCCGCTTGCGGCTGCTGGGCGGGTGCAGCTTTCCCTTGCGCGGCTTTGGCTGGCGAAGGCTTCGACGAACTCTTCTGTGACTTGGTGTGATGAGGAACTTCGGCGAGCGCAAGAGAGCCGCATGCGAGGACGAGCAGAAGAAGTTTGGTAATTCCGTGGGACATAAAACCCTGGCTCGCGATTCGTGACTAGTGGCCGGTCGGAATGCGCAAATCGTTGGCCGTGAACGAGCCGAAACACGGACGACGTGCCACTACTTTTTCCGATTCTAACACTTGAACGAAACAGGCCGGCTATTGTTGCGGGGCAAAATAACCGCGTCGGGCGCGTACCTGAAGGTCCTTCTTCGAGGAGGTAATCTCGATCGAGCGGAACTGGCCGTTGGCGTCGAAGTCGGCTGGATGGTATGAGACTACGTATTGACTGCGCAACTCATCTTCAATAGCGGAGAATGACGACTTGATGTCCTTCATTTTGTATGGAAAGAATGCCCTGCCGCCGGTAGCATCTGCGAGTTGCTGGAGAATTTTGTCGCCTCGAAGGATCAGACCGCTATCATCCGTGGAAATGGTGTATACGATGACGCCGGCGCGCTCGGCCATCCAGATCGCCTGGTTCAGAGTGTGTTCACTCTGATTGTCTTCGCCATCGCTGAGAACGACCAGCGCCCGTCGAACCGGCCGATCGGAATCATCTTTGAGCATCTTGTCTTTACAAGAGTTATAGATCGCGTCGTAGAGCGCTGTTCCGCCGCCATCTTCCAGATGCTGAATTCCTACTGACAACAGACTGACATTATCGGTGTAGTCTTGCGCCACTTTGTTGCGGGCATTAAAGCCCATCACAAAAGCGTAGTCGTAATGCGGGCGGATAGTGTGTTGGAGAAACCCGGTCGCGGCTTCTTGTTCAAACTGGAAGCGACCATGGACCGAGCCGCTGGTATCGACCAGAAGGCCGATTTGCAGCGGCAGGTCGGTTTCCTGCGAGAATCTTACGATCGATTGCGGCGGCTTGTGGTCGTCAAGAATATTGAAATCGTGCTGGTTCAGGTCGCGGACGAATTTGCCATGCTTGTCCATGGCGATGAACAGCACGTTGACTTCGTTGACGCGCGATTTGATTGTGACGATTGGGTTGGAGCTGCTGGAATCAATGCCAGGGGAAGACACTGCAAGACCGCTGGAGGAGTTCATGTAGGCGTTCTGCCCCTGAGCGGGCAAAATTGCCAAACATGCGAGAACGAAACCCCAATGTATGTACTTCATTCCCAAACCGCCTAAAATTTTCACGACTAGCCACTGCCAGAGGCTACCTCAATACATTAGATGCACTTGTAGTGCCGAAGGCTCGGCCGGTAACCCGGCCCGTTTGCCTGACTCTAGGCCAGTGGCGCGGGTTCTCCAAGTTACAAAAGGAGCACTCAAACAGTCACCAGCCAACAAGATTTTACGCAGGCAGCACGGGACTGCTTCCGGAAGGTAAAATGCTGCCATCCCATTTTCAACTGAGGAAATTCATGAAAAAGCACATTGCGTTTTTGCTTGCACTCGCTTGCCTGCCGGCCTTTGCTCGTGACATCAAGGAGGTGGACCGGGTGAAGGATGCCGGCGTCGTTCTGAAGGAAATTTTGAACATTCCGGATGACATTCCGAAAGATTTGCTGGACCGCGCCGAGTGCGTGATTGTTCTGCCTTCGGTAAAGAAGCTCGCGATTGGAATTGGCGGAAGCTTTGGTCGGGGCGTGATGGTCTGCCGAAGCGGTGAACACTTCAAGGGGGCCTGGGGCGCCCCGGCCATGTACGCGCTCGAGGGCGGCAATATCGGTTTCCAACTGGGCGGACAGGCAACGGATTTCGTGCTGTTAGTGATGAATCCGCGCGGGGCCGAATCGCTTATGGCCAGCAAAGTGAAACTGGGAGCGGATGCTGCTGCAGCTGCTGGTCCGAAGGGGCGCACCGCTACCGCTGCAACCGATGCTGCCATGCGCGCCGAAATTCTTTCCTACTCGCGTTCGCGTGGACTCTTCGCGGGTGTTTCTTTGGAGGGATCAACGTTGCGCCCAGACAATGGAGCGAACGAGAATCTGTATGGGAAAAAGCTCACTGCTAAGGAAATCCTGAGAGAGGGAAAAGTCGGCAGCCCGGCGGCGGCCCACATGCTTGACGCTCAGCTCGAAAAGGCCTCTCCACGGAATCTTTCTGACCCGAAGTCGTTGGAATAGGGTCGAGAAAGCAAAAAAGCTGTTTAAAGGACGGGCGACGACTGACCCGTCCCTTTTGTTTTTGGGCCTTTGCCTTCCGAACCAGCCAAGATTTTGATACCGAAGTCCATTTCACATTAATGCGGCCCAGAATTCACGCGATATTAAAACTCGGTTCATTGGCTCTTAACGGAGCAGCAGCTACGATGTACTTCACTCGTGTTGGCCCAGAATCTTGAAAAGATATTCCCTGGTTTCTTACGGTTCAGCATTCCTAACTTAGGTTCATGAGGAGAGAGAACATGAAGCGATCCATGGCTTTGGCGCTCACGCTACTTATTTCAGCGTTTGCGGCGCAAGCCCAGCAAAGCACGGCACCTGCTAGAACTACAAGACGCAGGGCGGGTGCCACAACGACCGATGCCGAAATTGCGGCACAGTTAAGCCAGTTGAAACAGGCCCTCGAAGCGCAACAGCAGCAAATCAGGCAGTTGAGCGAGCAACTACAGAGCCGCGATCAGCAGTTGCAGCAGTTGCAACAGCAGGTAAATCAGAGCCAGTCAGCAGCTTCGGCAGCGCAGTCGAAGGCCGATGCGGCTACATCGCAATCATCTGCGCAGCAGCAGACTGTTACGTCTCTGAAAAGCGAGGTAGCCGATATGAAGAGCAACATCAGCAACGTTGCTGTCGCGCAGCGTGAGGCGCGAAAAAACATCGACCAGGTTCTCGAGAGCCCGATTGCTATTCACTACAAGGGAATCAATATCACCCCGGCAGGATTCTTCGCGGCAGAGACTGTCTGGAGGCAACATGCGTTGGGAGCCGACATCAACACACCATTTAATTCGGTTAATATGCCGGGGGCGGATGCCGATCACCTCAGCGAATTTTTCGGCTCAGGCCGCCAGTCCCGGGTGGGGATGTTAGCCCAGGGAAAAACAAATATTGCAACACTCACTGGCTATGTGGAGGCGGATTTTCTTTCAGCGGGTATCACCTCCAATAACAACCAAAGCAATAGCTATACACTCCGCCAGCGGCAAATCTGGGGGCAAGCGGCACTGAACGACGGCTTCAGTTTCACGGGTGGGCAAATGTGGAGCCTGGTAACGGAAACGCGGAAGGGCTTGGACAACCGTACCGAAGTTTTGCCGATGACCATCGACCCGCAATATAACGTTGGCTTCAGCTGGTCGCGGCAGTTTGGGTTCCGTGTCGTCAAGAATTTTGCCAACAAATTCTGGCTCGGCGCTTCGGTTGAGAATGCGCAGGGACTCTTCTCGGCAAGCGGGAACGCGCAGAATTTTGTTCTTGGGTCGGCGGGCGCGGGAGGCGGGCTGTATAACGGCTCCGCCACTTACACCTTTAATCCCTCGCCGGACTTTGTCTTCAAGGCTGCGGCGGAACCGGGCTTTGGACATTTCGAAATCTTTGGCGTGGTTCGCGATTTCCGCGACCGCGTCTATCCGGGAGGAACCGGCGCATCGGGGGTTGCCGCCACGGGAGCATACAACTTTTCGACCCATGCAGCGGGAATAGGCGCGAACGCGAGAATCTCGGTTCTGCACAAACATGTCGACCTTGGCGCACACTTCCTTGGCGGCAATGGAATGGGCCGTTATGGCGGTTCAACGTTGCCCGATGTTACGGTGAACCCAAACGGGACGCTGGCGTTGCTGAGGAGCTATCAGGGCTTGGAGACACTTGAGTTTCACTATCCTAAACTCGACGTGTATTTCAACGTCGGCGGTGAATTCGTTGGACGCCATTATGAATTCAATGGCAAGGGAGCCACGGTAGGATACGGCTCGCCGACTGGGAACAACAGCGGTTGCTACGTGGAAGTCGATCCTGGCAGCCCCACCAGCGGCCAGTTCCCCACTTCGTCGAGTGGATTCCTGCCGGCCAGCCCGAGTAATTGCACAGCGAACACTCGGAACGTCATCGAGGGGACAGCCGGGTTCTGGTACCGCTTTTACAAGGGAACAAAGGGGACGGTGCAATGGGGGCCGCAGTATTCGTACTTCATGCGTAATACCTGGGAGGCTTGTGGCGCAGCAGCACTTGTCGGCCCCTGCGTGGAGTCGCATTTCACTCAGCCGCACGGTGTAGAGAACATATTTTTAACCTCGTTCCGTTATTACCTGCCGTGAAAGTGTGACTTTAACTCTAGGGCTTTGGCCGGTGCCGAAGCCCCTTTGTCACTTGATCGCCAATACACTGTAATTCGGCGTGAATTGGTCGTTGTTTGTTATGTGCAGGGCTTCCAGGCCGGCACCAATCAGATTCAACAATGGACAAACGGTTACCGAGACGAGAGCTCGTAAAAGTTTATTTCGAGAAAACGCGCTTACGGCAAGATTCAGGGTGCGTAGCACCCCGCCTATGCTCGATAGCTCTGGAACAATAACCACGCTCGAAAAAGACGAGAGAGTTTCCCGAATCCCCTTCGGAGTAAATCTCCAACATTCATCGTCAACAAAACGGGGAGCAGTCGCGGCAACACTCATCATCAAGCAGCCGCTTGGTTTGAGAGCTGCATGCATCTGACGTGCTGCATTGTGCGGATTTGGAAAGTATTCGAATACCTGAGTGGCTACTACAACATCGAATGTATTTGCTGCAAATGGAAGTAATTCGCCGTGTCCGATCACATCAACTAATTCGGTTTGTAAAATGTCGCATGCGAGATAGCGGCGCGCCTTACCCGAGAAAAGCGGCCGATAAGGCTGATAACGACCACCTACATCCAGAATCGCGAGGTTTTTGTCCAATTGATCAATCCACTTTTCGAAAGTGCGTCTCCGAGAGCGGAGCATAAGGAAACTAGGATCGGTCAGTCGCGGAAATAGCCGTTTATTCGCAACCTTGAGCAATAACTTGCTTTGCGATTCCGGCACTGACAATGAAGCAGCGTGCGCCATGCAATAAATTGTATGTGTATGGGCGTCGCACGTGGTTAACTGCTCAACGACCTCCAAACCTGATTTTATTCACACCACCCTTCGAACAGCTGGCGGCCGGTACGGTTTTCCACAGGCGACGTGCATGTACTTCCGTGATCTGATTTCACACCGGTTTAAGGTGTTCGTCTGATTGCTGCTTCTTAGCTTCGTTTGTAAGTTGGCCCTGGAGCTCCTTCTACTTCCCAGGACCTGAAAGACACAATTGCGACCACTTCGCATTGTTGTACACAGATAACGAGAATTCAGGAGGAGAAATGAAGTTATTAGCGTTGGGGCTGTTTGTAGTTAGCAGCGTGGCATGGGCACAGGTTCCGCAGTCGGAGCATGTTTGGATTATTAGCGAAGAGAACCATAGTTACGAAGCAGTTATGGGTAATTCGAACATGCCGTATTACAACTCACTGGCGGCAAAGCACGGCTTGGCCACTCAGTATTATGCCGAGCAACATAACTCGCTTTCGGCGCTGATGTGGTTAGTCGCCGGGCAACCAGTCACAGCGAACGACAGTACGACAACCTGCTACAACCTAAACAACATAGTGAAGCAGTTAATCGCGAGCGGCTACCATTGGCGTTCCTATCAGGAAGATTTGCCTTATGCAGGCTTCCCCGGGGTCAGTCACCTCAATTACGTACGCCGGCACAATCCAATTATTGATTTTACCGATAGTTGCGAGGCAAACCAGGCGACAAACTCGGTCCCGTTCACGCAACTCGCAACGGATATCGCTAAGCATACAACGCCAAATTACGCGTATATAACTCCCAACCTGCAGCACGACGCACACAGCGCATCGTTGGCCGCAGCGGATACTTGGCTTTCCGAGCACGTACCAGCAATTCTTTCACTGCCCGAGTTCAAACCTGGAGGAGATGGAATTCTTTTCATCGTGTGGGATGAGGCTGATCTGTCAGGCGATGACGTCAGCGAAGACAATCGTTGCGCTTCGAACATTCCGCATGGCTGCGGCGGCAGGCTGCCGACGTTGGTGATCGGGCCTCAGGTGAAGCCCGGTTACAAGTCATCGGTGCGATATGATCACGCGAATTTATTGCGCACGGTTTGCGACGTCATGGGCCTAGCGTCCTGTCCTGGAGCGGGCGCTGTGGCGAATCCGATGGCCGACTTTTTTAACCAGGTGAACGTAGCAACGCCGTTTGCGAATGCTACGGTCGCTTCACCGGTAAGAATCCGAGCAACAACATCGAATAGTTCTGCGGTCCATACAATGCAGATCTATGTCGATAATGCCTTGAAGTACCATGCAAAGGGAGATTCTGTAGATACTTCGCTCGCCATGAGCGCCGGTAAGCACAACATTGTCGTGCAATCGTGGGACGCAAAGGGCGGGATTCACAAACGTGCAGTACCAGTGACAGTGAAGTCAGAGGCGGTGGTCGTGACGAAGCCTAGCCCAGGATCTGTCGTCGCTAAATCCGTTGAGATCGGAGCCAATGGCAAGGGGCAAGGCGGCGTAACCAAAATGCAGTTGTATGTGGATGGCGATGCATTATTCCAGAGTAGCGGAAACACGCTCAATACTTCTGTCGACCTCAGAGCCGGCAGTCATACAATTGCGGTAGAGGCTTCCGATGCGGCGGGGAATCTAACCAGAAATTCATTTTCCGTAACAGCCGCGAGTCCCGCACTGACAATCGTTTCCCCTAAGTCCAACACGAGCTTTTCCTCGCCAATGAACATATCCGCCACGACAATTGATCCAACGCCGGTGAGCGCGGTGCAAGTCTACGTCGACAACCGTCTGGTGTATCAGGTGAGCGGAACCGGAGTTCAGGCGTCGATCGGGCTTCCCGCCGGGAAACACTGGCTCGTTGTCCAGGGGTGGAACCGTTCGGGAGCGACTTACAAAAAGAGCGAGTGGGTGACGGTTAAGTAGCCTGTCGCTCGGAACCGCAAACTGAAGTAACCTCCACACGAATAGCTGAAAAGGTCACTATGAGAGCACATGTCTCGTGCTCTCATAAATATTTTTGACCTGACGGTGTGTTACCGGCCAAAATCCGGCGATCCCGTTGTTGCTCTGGACGGGGTTAGCCTCCGGTTATGGGCGGGCGAAATTGTCGGAATACTCGGCGAATCTGGTTCGGGAAAGAGTACGCTGGCATCTTCGATTATTCAGCTACTTTCGGCAAAGAGCGAGCGTCACGGCTCAGTTCTTTTTCAAGAGCGCGAGCTTACACAAATGAACGAACACGAATTGCGAAGAATTCGTGGCCGCCACATCTCACTTGTCCCGCAAGACCCTGCCATTTCCTTGAATCCGATTATTCGTGCGGGAACACAGATCGCCGAGGTATTGCGCGCTCACCTCCCACTGAATCGCAAGGAGCGAAAAGATCGGGTTCTGGAATTATTACGCCAGGTAGGATTCGACGACCCCGATCGGATCGCCGCTTCATATCCCCACCAGCTCAGCGGCGGACAGAGGCAGCGAGTGGTAATTGCACAGGCGATTGCCTGCCGCCCGGATTTGATCATTGCCGACGAACCGGTGAGCAAGTTGGATTCGCCGCTGCAAGGGCAGTTGATTGAACTCATACGGACACTTGTTCGCCAGAACAACACGGCTTTGCTCTGGGTTACCCACGATCCTGCGACACTTGTCGGGTTTGCCGACCGAATTGCGGTGATGCAAAAGGGGCGCATTGTCGAGGAAGGCAAGCCGCAGGAGATTTTCAGGCGGCCTGCTGACGCTTATACGGCGACGTTCATGCAGTTATCGCGAGAACTGGCGCTTGGCTCAGTTGATGCTAGAACCCGGGCGGCAAATTATGTCGAGTGATCTGAATTTTTTCGAAAGTAAGACGCCGTTGCTTCGAGTTCGCGGGCTGAGCAAGTGCTACTTCGTTCGGAAGACACTTTGGGGAAAGCGTGCTCTGATTCCGGCAGCGGTGGACATCAGTTTCGAGATTTCCGCTGGGGAAACACTAGCACTGGTTGGAAGCTCGGGCTCAGGAAAATCTACCGTAGCGCGTTGCGTCACCAGGCTAGAGAAACCTGACGCAGGCGAAATCTGGCTTGGAGACACTGACATCGTCGGGCGTAATACCCGCGAGTTGCGCCCATTCCGCAGCCACATTCAGATGGTATTTCAGGATCCTGCGACCGCGATGAACACGAGAATGTCCGCTGCCCAAATCATTGAGGAGCCGCTGCTGATTCGCGACCGAGGCCGCAGGGCGGACCACAGACATCACGCGGCAGAACTCATGAAAGAAGTCGGGCTTTCTCCAGACTGGCTCGACCGGCGAATTTCGGAATTCAGTGGCGGGCAGAAGCAGAGGATTGCGATTGCGCGCGCATTGGTACTTCAGCCCAGACTGCTGGTGCTCGATGAAGCGCTAACAGGACTCGACATTCGTACGCTCGTGCAACTTATCGAGCTATTACTCGAAGTTCAGCGAAAGCACGCTTTGGGTTACTTACTAATTTCGCATGACTTGGCCGTGGTCAGGCGAAGCGCAGATAGGATCGCTGTTATTTCTCAGGGAAAGATCGTGGAAGCGGGTACAGCGTCTGAGATCCTGTCGAACCCCGCCCAACCGGAAACTCAGTCGTTGGTTGCTGCCGGAGAACACTTCCGAGCGGCACTCGCAAAAGCGCACGGAGCGTCAGCGTGAAGTACCTGGCTCGGCGCTTATTGAGGGCGGTTCTGCTCCTATGGGGGGTTTCGATTTTGTGCTTCCTGTTCACCCAGCTAGCCCCGGGCAGTTTTTTTGACGAGATGCGCTTGAACCCGCAAATCTCGCCCGAAACCATTACTCACTTACAGGAGCGCTATGGGCTCGACAAGCCACTTTTAACTCGCTACGCGAGGTGGACTGCGTCGCTGGTGCGAGGAGATCTTGGTTACTCACTGGCGTATAACGCACCGGTTGAGCCTTTGCTTGTTCTGCGCGCGGAAAACACTCTTCTACTGACGTCAGTGGCGATGTTCCTGACATGGCTGATCGGGGTGCCACTTGGTGTATGGACAGCTAACACGCGCGGCAAATTGTTCGACCGGTTCATCGGAACCGGAAACTCCTTGCTCATTTCAATTCCTGAAATCGTGATCGCAGTCACACTGCTTGCAATTGCGGTTCGAACGCGAGCGGTTCCGGTCGGGGGGATGGCGTCGTTGGGTGCAGACGAGCTTTCGGGTTGGGCAAAGGCGCAAGACCTTTTCCTTCACATGCTACTGCCGGTTTCAATTCTCGTGCTCAGTGGCGTCGCAATCGTTGAGCGACATGTGCGAACAAGCGTGATTGAAGTACTCGAAACACCATGCATCCAAGCCGCCCGTGGACTTGGGATAAACAAAACACGACTTCTATTTCGGCATGTTCTGCCGCTTGCGGCAAATCCTGCGATTTCATTGTTCGGCTTTTCATTGGCTGGGCTGCTGGGCGGCTCGTTGCTAGTCGAAGTCCTGTGTGGATGGCCAGGTCTCGGGCCACTGATTCTCGAGGCAACATTGTCTCGCGATTTGTATGTCGTGATCGGCGCCGTGATGTTTTCGGCCTTGTTCATGCTCGCGGGGAATATCGTGGCGGATCTGCTTTTAGTTGCTTGCGATCCGCGCATACGCGCAGGGGAAGCCGATGCGGCGTAAGCTCGTTTTTGGCCTACTTATCGCTGCGCTGATTGCGCTTCACGCGGCCATCGTCTTCGCCGGATTTATCGCGCCATATGACCCCGCAACTCAAAACCGCGATATCGCGTACGCTCCGCCGACGCGTTTGCACTTCGTTGACTCCGGCGGATTTCACTTGCGTCCGTTCGTTCACGGGGCAGTCGTGGATGCTGATGGGTATGGCGAGGACCGGAGTCACGAATATCCGCTGCAGTTCTTTAATCGCGGGGCAACCTACAAAATTCTCGGCGTGATTCCGGCGAATCTTCATTTGTTTGGCGTGCGATCTCCGGGGCAGGTTTTTTTGTTCGGCACAGATTCTTACGGGCGCGATGAATTGTCGCGGCTTTTGTATGGCGGGCAGATTTCATTGGCCGCGGGTTTGCTGGCTACCTTTCTTACGTTGGCCGCAGCGCTCGTAATCGGCACTGTTTCCGGCTACTACGGCAGATGGATTGATGAATCGCTGATGGGCTCGGCAGAGTTATTTTTAGCTCTTCCCTGGTTTTATTTTTTGGTTGGTCTCAGAGCATTTTTGCCACTTCATCTGAGCCCGACAAATACATTTCTGCTGATCATTGCAGTGATCGGAGTGATCGGATGGGCACGACCGGCGCGGTTGATCCGCGGAATTGTACTTAGCGCGCGCAATCGCAATTACGTTCTTGCGGCTCGGGGTTTTGGCGCGTCAGACTTTTACTTACTGCGCAGGCATGTCGTACCCGAGACGTTGGGCGTCATTCTTACCCAAGCTGCTGTGCTGGTACCGCAATATGTGGCGTCTGAAGCTGTGCTGTCATTTTTCGGATTAGGGATTGCCGAACCGGTACCGAGCTGGGGCAATATGCTTAGCACCTTGCAGCAGTACAACGTGCTCGTCGCTTACCATTGGCTTCTGGCTCCGGCGTTCGCACTGGTAGTTACTTCGGTTACGTACTGGCTTATGGCCGACGCCATCCATCACTGGTTACAATCTCATTCAATCTAACCAAGTTCTGTGGGGAAGGGCGTTATGAAGACCATAGCTCGCCTTGCCCTATTTGTGTGCCTGATCGCAACCTTTGCAGCGGCTTCCGGGCCTGCTGCTGCGCCGTTAAGCCCGTCGGAGCAAGTACTACGGGTAACAGATGAAGTTGGGCACTACGGGGGCCGACTTGTCATTGGGCAGCGCGCTGAGCCCAAGACGCTGAATCCAGTTACCGCCGCTGATGCCGTTTCGCGCGAGGTGATTGGGCGATGCAATGCCGACTTGATCACGATTAATCGGCTTTCCCAAAAAACAGAGCCGGCGCTAGCGGAATCATGGAAGACCTCGGCCGACGGCCGCAGCTTTACGATTCATCTCCGCAAAGGCATTCGCTTTTCCGACGGACAGGCCTTCGACGCTGACGACGTTGTTTTTTCTTTCCAGCTGTATCTCGACGAAAACATCGGCTCTCCGCAGCGTGATCTGCTGGTCATCGATGGCAAGCCGCTGACGGTTACGAAGCTTGATCAGTACACGGTTCGCTTCACATTGCCGAAGCCGTACGCTGCCGCTGAAAGGCTTTTCGATGGACTCGCTATTCTGCCGAAGCATCTTCTCGCAGCGCCGTACAAAGGCGGCAGATTTGCGGCGATGTGGTCGTTAAACACGCCGCCATCGGAGATTGCAGGACTTGGCCCATTTCGGCTGAAGGAGTACGTGCCGGGGCAGAAAATCGTGCTGGAACGGAATCCGTATTACTGGAAAGCTGATCGAGAAAACCACCGCCTGCCATACCTGGACGAGCTGGTGTTCGTATTCGTTGGCGGAGAAGACCAACAGGTGATGCGCTTTGAAGCCGGCGAGACCGATCTGATCAGCCGGCTTAGCTCGGAAAATTACTCAATGCTTTCGAAAGAGCGGTCGCGCGAGGGCTGGCAACTCGCCGACCTTGGCCCAAGCCTTGAATACAACTTTCTCGTATTTAACTTGAACGATGTCGATTCGAAGAAGCTCGGAGAGGTCGCGATCAAACAGGCTTGGTTCCGTAACTTGAAATTTCGCGAGGCTGTTTCAGCCGCCATCGATCGTGAATCGATTGTGAAGCTCGTGTACGGCACCCGGGGAACACCCTTATGGGGCAATGTTGGACCCGGGAACAAGCTGTGGATGGATAGTTCAATTCCGCACCCGAAGCGGTCGATCGAGAACGCCCGCCAGTTGCTGCAATCTACCGGTTTCTCGTGGAACGGCTCTGGTCAATTGCTCGATGCTTCAGGCAGGCTCGTCGAGTTCTCGATCGTTACAAGTTCTTCGAACACACAGCGGATGAAAATGGCCACGCTGGTGCAAGATGACCTCTCGCACCTCGGGATGCAGGTGCATGTTGTACCACTTGATTTTCGCGCCATGCTCGACCGCGTGTTCCAGAGCTTCGATTATGAAGCGGCAATAATGGGCTTGGGGGGAGGAGATCCTGATCCGAATCCTGAGATGAACGTATGGCTCTCAAATGGCGCCACCCACATTTGGCATTTGAATGAAGCGAAACCCGCGACAGCATGGGAGAGCGAAGTGGATCAACTGATGCAGGAGCAGATGGTCACGCTCAACTACCGGAAGCGCAAACGGCTATACGACCGGGCGCAGGAGCTGATTTCACAAAATCTTCCGTTCATTTTTTTGGCGACTCCCGATGTTCTAGTCGGGGCGAAGGGGCAGGTGGGGAATTTTCATCCGGCAGTGCTCGATCATTACACGCTCTGGAATGCTGACGAGCTCTACCTGCGCCAGAACGATGGCGTGGAGCGGGCCGGGCTCAGGTGAACTCTGCCGTCAAACTGCAACGTGAGCGTGAAGCGCAATGGCCCGACGAGCGACTGGTTTCCGAATGCCTGAAAGGAAATCAGGAGGCGTGGTCAGCTCTGATCGATAAGTATAAGAACCTGATCTATTCAATTCCCATCAAGCTCCGCATGTACGAAGATGCGCCGGATATTTTTCAGGCGGTGTGCGTCGATCTGCTCGCAGGCCTTCCCAAGCTGCGTGATCCAAAGGCGCTCCCGAAATGGTTGATGCAGGCCTGCTACCACAGGTGCCTGCAATATCGCCGGCGGTCAGACAAGCACCCACAACTGACGAATGAAAACGGCGAGGAACTTCAGCTGGCTTCGGAAGGTCCGCTTCCTGAGCGCATGCTGGCCGAGTTGGAGAAGGAACAGATGGTGCGAGACGCGATCGTGGAACTGAATCCGCGCTGTGAACAGATGGTCCGCATGTTGTTTTTTGAGAATCCGCCGCGTCCATACGAGGAAGTTGCGCGTGAACTGAAGCTCGCCACCGGCTCGATTGGATTTATTCGCGGACGCTGCCTGCAGAAATTAAGAAAACAGCTAGAAAAGCTGGGGTTCTGAAATGAGCGTGAAAGCCGCGCAACAGACGGAATCTGCCGCAATGGTCGAGCGGCTGATCGCCGCTGGCGACAATGCATCCCTGGGCAAGCTCATTGCCAATCATCCGCTTATTGAATGGGACCACATTGTTTCTGCGCTCGCCGACCGGGTGCGCCAGGAAATCCACATCGACATAGCAGGCGCTGCGCGCGTGGCAGATATTGCCATGCTCGTGGCTGAGGCGATCGGAAGCAAGACCGCTCTCGCGCGAAGCCAACGGGCGAAGGCGAACGTGCTTTATGCGATGGACCAGCATGCCGCGGCGATCGACATGCACGGCAGCGCAGCAGGCCTATTTGAGGCGGCCGGAGAGAAGCACGAACTGGCGCGCACCCTAAGTGGTTCGATTCAACCTTATCTGCTGCTTGGCCGGTACGACGAAGCGCTCGTGGCGGCCGAACGTGCGCGTTCGATTTTTTCCGAACAGGCGAACGATTGGCGGCTGGCGAGGCTCGAGATCAACATTGGGAACATCTATCAGCGGCAGGACAGGTTCTCAGATGCTTTACAGCATTACCAGCGCGCGTACGACGACCTGGTCACGCGCGACGATGCCGAAGGGCTGGCCGCTGTTCTCAGCAACCTTGCACTCTGCTGCATTTTCCTGAATGACTTTCCCAAGGCGCTGGACTTTCACCAGAAGGCGCGCCTGCACTGCGAACAAAAGGGAATGCCAATCCTGGTCGCCTACGCGGATTACAACATCGCGTATTTGTATTACCTGCGGGGAGAGTACGGCCGAGCGATCAAGATGCTGCGCGAGGCGGCGATTAGCGCCAAGAAAGCGAAGGACTCGTATCAGCTCGCTCTATGCGACCTGGACCTTTCCGAGATTTACATCGAGGTCAATCTAAGTGCTGAGGCGGTCGACCTGGCACACAAAGCGCACGAGGCATTTCAGCAACTCGGTTTTGGATATGAGAGTGCTAAGGCGCTGGCGTTTGCAGCCATCGCAGCGAGCCGCATTGGACAGGCGTTTGAGTCATTGGATCTATTCACTCGCGCAAAGGAGATGTTCGTCCGCGACAACAATCAGGTCTGGCCTTCGCTCATCGACCTGTACAAAGCTTTGGTGCTGCTGAACGAAGGGCGACTGTTTGAAGCGCGCCAGCTCTGCGCGAGCGCGCAGGAGTTTTTCAGTTCTTCGACGCTGCGGCGAAAAGCAGCGCTTGCGGACCTGCTGCTCGCGCGCATTCTGTTTCGCATGAACGACCTTGCTTCAGCACGGCAGCGATGCCAGGACACGCTTCAGGCGTTGGCTGAACTGGACTCGCCGATGCTGCTCTACGATGCCGAGTTCCTGCTGGGACAAATCGAGCGCACTGCCGGCAAGTCGGATGCCGCGTACGAGGCATATTCCCGCGCGCGTGCGGCGCTCGAGATGTTGCGTGGCAGCCTGCGCGGCGAAGAGCTCAAGATTTCCTTTTTCAATAACAAGCTGGAAGTTTATGAGCACCTGGTTGATCTATGTCTCCTGCGGCCGAACGCGCTCCAGGAAGCATTCGGCTATATGGAACAGGCCAAGTCACGCAGCTTGATGGATCTGCTGGCTCAGCCGGTCCACACCGTCACTGACGCCGATGCCGGGCAGAGCGAACTAGTCCGCTCAATTCGAAACTTACGCGAGGAGTTGAACTGGTACTACAACCTGATCGAGCGCGAACAACTGCGTCCGGAAGAGAATTCCCCGGCGCGAATCGAAAGCCTGGAACAGCAGGCGAGGGCGCGCGAGGCGGAGTTACTGCGATCTTTACACGAGGCCACCGACCTGGAAATCAATCAGGCCGGGCTGCAACGTGCACCGGCAAGCATTTCGATAGAAGAAATTCGCCAGACACTCCCTGAGGAAACGGTCCTTATTGAATATTTTTGCGTTCAAGATCGGGTACTCGCATGTGTGCTCAGTCGCGATAGCATGCAAGTGTTCCCCATGACTGTGCAGTCGCGGGTGCAGAAAATACTGCAGCTATTACAGTTCCAGCTATCCAAATTTCGCCTCGACCCAAAATATGTGAGCGCATTTCAAGATTCGCTACTTGAGTCGACGCAGGCACACCTGAAGAATTTGTATCAGGAACTAATTGCGCCGTTGCGGGGCTCCCTGAATGCTAAGCACCTTGTCATCATTCCGCACGGCATATTGCACTATGTTCCGATTCACGCATTGCACGATGGCGAGACCTATTTAGTGGACAAGTTCACGGTCTCGTATGCGCCAAGCGCAAGCATCTTCGCGATGTGCCAAACGAAGGAAGTAAATGCCTCGGGGGAAGCACTCGTCATGGGTATTGCGGATGCGCAGGCACCCTCGATTCTCGACGAAGTAGCAGCGCTCAAAGCAATTTTGCCCAATGCCCGATTATTCGCTGGCGAAGACGCCACACAAGCGGTGTTACAAGAATATGGCCAGCAAAGCCGGATCGTACACATCGCAACACACGGGTACTTCAGGCAGGATAACCCTATGTTTTCTTCGATACGCCTGGGAGACTCTTACTTAAGTCTTTACGACTTATACCACCTCAAGTTACCGGTCGAGCTAGTTGTCTTAAGTGGATGCGCCACCGGCCTCAATGTCATCAAGCCCGGGGATGAGCAGATCGGATTAGTGCGAGGGTTGCTGCAAGCCGGTGCTCAATCGATGGTTTTGAGCTTGTGGGACGTGCACGACGCGAGTACGAAGGAATTCATGATCTCGTTCTACAGCGAGTTGCAGCGGGGTGCCACAAAATCGGCGGCATTGCAGCGGGCGATGATCGGCTTACGCCAAAAGTACCCACATCCATATTACTGGGCTCCTTTCTTATTGATAGGAAAGGGATAAGTAGGCGCTCGAAAAGTGTTACTCCCCTATATTTCTCCCCGTTGTGGGTTCCCCTTATGACTAGAACCAAACAGAAGCGTTGGACGGCAACAATCAGTCGTTAAACAACACTTGTGAGGGTTAATGATGGAGCATTTTTCGGAACACGCATGGGCTGATTTCGTTCGCGGAATCAGCAACTCTGAACGTGAGGAGATGCACGCCCACCTCGCTAGCGGATGTAACGACTGCGCAGTTATTCGTGATACCTGGAAACAGGTACACACAGTCGCACTTCGCGAGGGGCACTATGCTCCCTCTGAAGATGCGGTTCGGATGGTAAAGCTGGAGTTCGCGGCGCAAGCATTTGACAAAGCACAACAACCGGTGCTGGCCGAACTGGTCTTCGATACGTTCGGGAAGACCGCTTTTGCCGGGGTACGCTCGGCAGCGGCGGCGGCCAGGCAGATGGTCTACGAAGCTGACGGGCTCGCCGTTGACCTCAGGTTCGACAGCCCCGCGTCTTCACAGCGAATCTTTCTCACCGGGCAGGTACTAGATAGGCGAGTACCTCGCACATCGATAGAAGATTCCGTGATCATTTTGTGGACTCATAAAGGGCTCGCCGTTGCAGAAACCAAGGCCAATGCTTTTGGGGAGTTTCACCTGGAATTGGAGCCTCAGGACAATCTGCGGCTTTCCATACAGGTGGTAGGTCGTGCGCTTATCAGGATACCGCTGGCAAACCTAAGGCCAGAAAGAGGTTCGGACTTTGCCGGCGGGTCCGACGTTAGTAACTAGCGGCGTGTTACACGTGTAAGTAGCGAAGGGGAAGGTACCAACATAGACTTTTGGAACCGGCTCGATTGGGGAATAAGGGGATATGAACAAGAAATCTACAAAATCGCAAATTAGCTCCAGGTTCAGACGAGCTGTGATGTGCCTGGTTATTTTAGTCGTACCGATGTTTGCACAAGAAGCCAATGCTCAGGCGCGCTTAATTGTCCGTGATTCATTGGGTTTGAGGGGACTCAACTTGACGTGCCTTTTGCTGGGCTGCAAGGTCAATAACAGCTTGGGCGACCCGCAAGGGCAGCTGTTTGTGGTTACATTTCCGAGGTTACTGAACCCTCTGACCGCGCTGCTCAAGCTGAATATCAACGTCCTCGGCATTCTGGATGTTGAGGTCGACCAGACGGTTTACTCAACCAGCCCGAACGCCAACGTGCCGGGATCGTATCTGACGGACAAGGCTCCGACCTCATACTACGGCTCGACGGTATGGCACGGGTATCTGGTGCAGCCAGGGAATCAGTTGATTGAGACCGCTTCTGCGCAGTCCGCATTTGGAGCAACAGGCTCCGGCGTTACGGTCGCGGTCATTGACACCGGTGTAGATCCGAATCACCCTGTTTTTCAGGGAGTGCTGGTCAACGGATATGACTTTACGCGCAACGTCGCCGGCGGATCCGAAGATTCCGACGTAAGCGCTTCGCCGAATTTGAGCAACGCGCAAGAAGCGGATGTCCAGCAGAGGACGGTCGCGGTGCTGGACCAGCGGACGGTGGCCGTGCTGGACGGCGGCAATTACTCGGCGTTTGGCCACGGCACCATGACTGCGGGAATTGTTCACTTAGTTGCTCCGCAGGCGAAGATCATGCCACTGAAGGCATTCAGCGCGAGCGGCGCCGGCTACGAATCTGACATTCTGCGCGCGATCTACTATGCGGTAGCCAATGGCGCACAGGTAATGAACATGAGCTGGGATTTCTCGAGTCCATCGAACGAGTTGGCCTCAGCTATTAAGTATGCGCAAAGTAAGGGTGTGGTTGCTGTAGCTTCGGCGGGCAACGATGGTCAGTACGAGTACGTATATCCCGGCGCGTTGCCTGGGGTAATCAACGTAGCTTCTACTTCCGATCAGGATATTCAGTCTACGTTCACTAACTATGGTGCACCGCCGGTATTCATGGCAGCGCCTGGCGAAGGAATCATGACGGCTTATCCCTGGGGGACTTACGCCGCGGGGTGGGGAACATCATTCAGCACACCGTTCGTTGCGGGAACGGCAGCGTTGATGATGGGCAAGAACGGCGGGTGCTCCTATGCGGGAGTTGGAAATGGACTGGCGCATGCGGACGTTATCTTCAACCCATCGCTGGGCTGGGGGCGTCTGGACACTTACTCAGCGCTATCGGCCTGTCACGGCCTACTGTGAGCAATGAGCGTAACTTTTAGCCCTCCGAGCGCAGATGCAGGATTGCTGCTCTTTCGAGTCAAAGAACTCGAGGAGCAGCAATCTGTTTTTCGCAACTCGCTTGTCTGCGCGTTCAATCAGTTACTTGATCTGAAAGACATCAACACAGGCGTGCACAGCACCAGACTGGCAGAGTGGGCGCTCCGCGTAGCGCGCAAGCTGAATATTCCAGAAGAGCATATGTACCAGGTGGAAGTTGCAGCGCTGCTGCACGACATTGGCAAGGTAGGCGTGCCGGATGCAATTCTGAAGAAGCAGGGGCCGCTTACGCAAGAAGAACGTGCTCTGATCAATCGCCATCCCGAATATAGCTGGTCAATTCTGCGGCTTTTGCCTGGGCTCGAGGATGCGAGCCTTTACACACTGCACCATCACGAGAGCGTGGATGGAAGCGGATATCCGGCAAAGCTGAAGGGAAGCGATATCCCTCTTGTGTCTCGTATCGTTTCCGTCATCGATGCGTATGACGCCATGGTTTCAAACCGCTGCTACCGCAAAGGGCTGCCGCACACGGAGGCGGTCCGCAGGTTGCTTGAGAGCTCGGGAACGCAATTCGATGTCGATGTGGTACAAACCTTCATTCCAATCGCTGAGCAGGAAGCCGCGGATGTATTCGCTGCTGCAGGAACCAGCACTACTGCCGCTCTCTAATTCCAGATTCCTGCGCTTAGATTCCCGCAAATTGAACTGTAGACTCACGACGCTAAGGGCATAGTAGAGCATCCCATTCTGGCTTGCAGCCATCCGAACTATGCGGCCCGTAAGCATCGATTTTGTACCAGTGGAGGTTCGGATGAGAACACTTGGAATTTTCGGCGCAGCTGCCTTGTTTCTGTTCATGATGGCGGCGCCAGCTGCACATTCGCAGGACAACAGGGACGAGAACAAGCCCGAGGCTCAGGAGTCGCCGAAGGCGAAGGATCAGAAAGCGCCAAAGACCGACAACAGAACGCAACAGGACAACAGACCCCAGCAAGACAATCGAGCCAGGCAGGACGAAAAGGCACAGCAGAAAGATCAACAGAGGCAGCAGCAAAATCAGACCAAAGAAAATCAAAAGGCCCAGCAACAGCAAGACCGCAATATGAGAGATCAGCAGCGCGAGCAGCAACACCCTGCCGATAATCGGCAAATGGACAATCGCCAGATGCGCCCAGCTGATAACCGTCAGGATATGGGGCGCGATCAGAACCGGCACGACGCAGCTGACCGCGGACGCCACATTCCCGACGATCAATTCCGGTCGCACTTTGGCCGGGAGCACAGATTCCATGTTCAGCGCGATCGCGTCTTCAATGTTTCACAGCCCGTGGTAGTGTACGGTGGTTATTCGTTCCAATTAGCCGAGCCATGGCCGTCAGATTGGTCTTACGATGACGACTGCTACATCGACAACGCGGATGGTGAGTACTACCTGTATGACGTAATGCATCCTGGCATTCGCATTGCGGTTTTTGTGGTCGATTAGTATTTGTTCAACAGCAGTTTGGAAGGAAGGCGACGAGCCTTCCTTTTTTTTGCGCACTATCGAGCGCAGGCATCGAAAAGATGTCATGCGGAATTCAAAAAAGGCCGCGAGAAGGAAATCCGGCAGGAGATGGGTGGCGCGAGTGACCACAGATTCAACTCATCCCCCGGAGGGTTTATTCACAAAGGACGCAGCCACAATCGCTCACACTCTTGCCTCGAAGAGGGTGTCCCCTAAAGGCCCAGGCTCTGGAATGCGAATGCTCACGTATTTCATTAACCGGGCGGACGGAATCTTACGGCCAGACGGCGTCGGGAACTCGAAAAAGCGAAGAGGCTGCTTTCGCAGAAAATTCCCAAGAAGCATGGGAGTAGCGATGGCAAAGCTGCTTAGAGTCTTTTCGTCGAGAAGCCCGTTTTGCCAGCTCAGAAGCGTGCTTACGATTTCCTATCCACAAGCACAACCGCCCGTCGGTTGATAACCATCCATAAAAAAGATCGACCCAACCAAAATTTAAAGATTAGGAGCAGGAGATGAAAATCGAGAATTTCCGCGATCTCTTCGACGTTGAACTGCGTTATGCATACGATTGTGAACAGAAGCTGGTGAAGAAAGGCTTGCCCACTATGATTGAAGCATCCAGCTCGCCAGAGCTCCGCAATGCCTTTGAACAACACCTTCAGGAAACCCGGACCCACGTCAGCCGGCTGGAACGTGTGTTCTCTATTGTTGGCGTCGATGCTAAGCCAGAGGACAACGATGTTTTTGACGAAATGAGCAGCGCGGTTAAAGATGCCGTTGGCGAAGTCGAGGGGGGCAGCCTGCGGGACGCCGCGTTGATTGTCGGCGGAAACATGGTCGAGCACTATGAGATGGCGATTTACGGATCTTTAATTTCCTTTGCACAACAACTTGGCTTCCAGGACGTGGCACAGCTACTGCAGCAAACACTGGACGAGGAGAAGGCCGCAGACGCGAAGCTGACGCAACTCGGGGAAACGAGAATCAATTCGAGCGCAGTGCGTGAGCGCCGGGCAGCATAAATTAGAAATTTGAACGAGAGGACCTGCTTGTGAACCAGCAAGCAGGTTTTTTCTTCAATCGGATGTTCAGGCCGGCCGCCAGGCCGGACAGGTGGCGGCCAAAATCGGTTTTTGTCTTCGGCGGCGCGGGTGGCCTCAGTGCGGCCTGAGCCGTCGGATCGACGACGAATGCTTCCTTGGGAAGAGCCGCCTTGTCCTGCCTCTACTTTGCAAGTTCGTCGCGATTCTGTTTCGCCCAGTCGCCATCTTTGGGCACGGGCTTAAGCGGCGGCCCGCCCTGGGTGCCGCAAGCGCATGGGCCTTCGGTCTTCGCTTCGGTCATGCACGCGCACGATTTATCTCTGAGGCAGGCACAGACGTACACGACCTTGCTGCTGTCCTGCTTCTCACCGCTCATTTGAGTTTGAGTTTGCGATCCGCTACTCGAGGGCAGGAAGGTGAGCAGCGACAATAATGCGAAAACGGCAGCCAGTCGTGTTCCTTTTTTCATTGGGTTTTCCTGGAACGTCTATTCGCGGGAGAGTAGCACTCGCGGCCGCAGAACGCAACATCCACCGGGGCTCGGATTTTGTATAGCAACTGAGGGTTGAGCAAGCCTTACCACGTAAAGTATTCCGAATTCGATAACCGCCTACTATCGAAAAAGCGCTTTTGTCGTATTCCAATCGTGCGTGCAGTATCCTTTGCTCGAACTTGAAATTCCATGACTGAAACGCTTGTACAGCCGGAATCGAGTATGATGCCAGTCGAGATTCACCGTGCAATCAGCATAGTATGGCTATCCGTTTCGCTGATTGTTATTGCGACAATCGGCAATTGGTGGCTCGTTCCGCCCAAACATCCAGCGTTTTCTGTGATCCTGCAGATTTTCAACGTTGCCTTTTTTGCGTTTCTAATCCGGAAGATTAGTCGAGGCCGCAATTGGGCGCGTATCATCTGGCTTGTTCTCTTCGTGGGTGGGTGCTGCGTAGTTATGCTCTTTGCTCTGGTTTCCAAGGTCTACCGTGCCGGAGTTTTCTACTCGCCTTTTTCAATGGTTGTCTTTGTTGTCCAGGCTGCAATTCAGTTCTATGCCACTGTTCTACTGTGTACCTCTAAGGGACGGGCTTGGTTCTTGCGAGCCGCTGGATGACGATAAATCGCGAAATCACTCATCGATTGGGAGGAGACCGGCCCGAAGAATCGGCCGTCAATGGTCAGCCGTCTTAGAATCGATTTTGGACTATTCGAAGAGCGGAGAGCAAGAACACAAGGCTTAAAAGCTTGTGCAATTAACCGAGGAACTCTATTCAGACCATCTCTTAAACAGCAGAGCGCCGTTCGTTCCGCCGAAGCCGAAGGAGTTGGACATGGCGTACTCGACTGAAGCTTTGCGCGCGTGGTTGGGAATGAAATCCATTCCGGCGGTTTCGGGATCCTGATTTTCCAGATTGATCGTCGGCGGAAGGATTTGATCACGGAGTGCGAGTACTGTGACTCCCGCCTCGAGTCCCCCAGCTCCGCCTAGCAGGTGTCCGGTCATTGATTTCGTCGAGCTGACCGCGATTTGTTGATCGCCGAAGAAATTCCGAATCGCATGCGCTTCCAGCGTGTCACCGATTGGTGTCGAAGTCCCATGAGCGTTGACGTAACCGATGTCAGTCGGCTTGATCTTGGCATCGCGCACGGCATTTTTCATCACGCGGAAGCCGCCTTCGTGCTCGGGCGCCGGCTGCGTGATGTGATAGGCGTCGCCGCTCATGCCGTAACCGACGATCTCCGCAATTGGCCTGGCACCACGAGCGCGTGCGTGTTCCAGTTCTTCGAGGATCAGAATCCCCGCGCCTTCGCCGATCACGAATCCATCGCGGTCGCGGTCCCAAGGACGGCTCGACTTTTCGGGCTCGTGGTTGCGCGTTGACAAAGCCCGCATCGCAGCAAAACCTCCCACCCCTAGCGGAGTAATTGCCGCTTCCGAGCCACCGGCGATCATCACGTCGGCATCACCGTGTTGAATGATCCGGAATGAATCGCCGACCGAGTGAGCGCTGGTGGTGCAGGCGGTTGCCGTTGCCTCGTTCGGACCTTTAGCGCCGAACCGCATGGAAACGTGCCCAGCTGCAAGGTTCACAATCGCGGCCGGAATAAAAAAAGGAGAGACCTTGCGCGGGCCGCCTTCCATGAGCGCGGTGTGCTCACGCTCGATGATGTCAAATCCGCCGATCCCGGAGCCAATATGCACACCAACCATCTCTGCGTTTTGCGGCGTGATCTGCAGGCCGGACATGCACATCGCCTCCTCCGCCGCCCCAAGGGCGAGATGGATGAATCGACCCATCTTCTTTACTTCTTTTTTTTCGATGAATTGGAAAGGATCGAAGTTCTTAACTTCGGCAGCGATCTGGCAGGCGTGCTTCGAGGCGTCGAATTGCGTAATCCGCCCAACGCCGCTCTTGCCGGCCAGCAGGTTCCGCCAGACTTCGTCTGTTTTATTGCCGAGCGCGCAGATCAAGCCGAGCCCGGTTACAACAACTCGCCGCACTCGTTACTTCCCCGCTTTCGCGTGCTTGCCGATGTAATCGATGGCGTCCTGCACGGTGCGGATCTTTTCCGCGTCCTCATCGGGGATTTCGATCTCGAAAGCTTCTTCGAAGGCCATGACAAGTTCGACGGTGTCCAGCGAGTCGGCGCCCAGATCGTCCACGAACGAAGCGGTGGGGGTCACTTCGCCTTCGTCCACTCCCAGTTGTTCCACGATAATCTGCTTCACTTTTTCATCAACGGCTGCCATGTGGCTCCTCGCTCAGAAATTTAGATGGACTGCGGGGACAAATGGAAATCCTAATCGCTGGCGGGAGTTAAGGTCAAACGGGGGGACTCGCGAGGCGGCGATATAATTCACAGATATAAATGCCCCTCACCTCTGGCGCGAAGGTCGGTCCCTACGAAATTCAATCCCAGCTCGGCGCGGGAGGCATGGGTGAAGTTTATCGCGCGCGTGACACGCGGCTTGGGCGCGACGTCGCGATAAAAGTTTTGCCCGAATCTTTCGTTCGCGATGCCGAACGCCTGCACCGGTTCGAGCAGGAAGCGCGAGCGATTGCCGCGCTGAACCATCCCAATATTCTTGGGATCTTCGATACCGGCCAGAGTAATGGCTGTCCTTATCTAGTTTCAGAACTTCTGGAAGGCGAGACGCTGCGCACGATTCTCGATCGCGGCGAATTATCGTCACGCAAAGCCACCGACTACGCAGTGCAGATTGCGCAGGGTCTTGCCGCCGCACACGAAAAAGGGATCGTTCATCGCGATCTCAAGCCGGAGAATATCTTCGTCACAAAAGACGGCAGGATCAAAATCCTGGATTTCGGACTCGCGAAGCTGGCACAAAAATCCAGCGCGGCAAGCGCCGATGGCCTGACGATGACGAGTTCCCATACGGCTGCGGGGGTAGTCATGGGGACGGCAAGTTACATGGCACCCGAACAAGTGCGCAGCGAGTCGGTTGATCCGCGGACCGACATTTTCGCCCTTGGCGCGGTGCTGTATGAAATGTTGTCGGGCAAGCGGGCGTTCCGCCGCGAGACTCCTGCGGAAACGATGACTGCGGTCCTGAAAGAGGACCCGCCGGACATTTCGATCAGCATGCCGTCTGTGGCGCCTGCGCTCGACCGGATTGTTCGGCGATGTCTGGAAAAATCGCCTGAGCAGCGCTTTCAATCTGCGAGAGATCTTTCGTTCGCGCTCAGCGCTCTCTCGGGCTCGGATTCGACCGGAGCGATTCGTATTGCGGCAGGAAACGGCCCGCGTTGGTGGATATGGGCAGCCGCCAGCACCATTGCCGTCGCTCTGCTTCTTACCACCTGGTTTACCGCACGGCGCACGCCGCCCGAACCTCCCATGCAGTTCGCCATTCCGGTCAATGGAGAAGTCGGCCACCTTGCGCTGTCGGCGGATGGCTCGATGCTGGCCTTTGTCTCGCCGGATGAGAATACCGGCATTCCAATGATCTCTGTCCAAAGAGTCGGGTCAGGCGACGCGCGCATCATCGAAGGAACCGAGGGCGCCAGCTATCCGTTCTGGTCTCCCGACCTCAAGTACCTTGGCTTTTTCGCCAATGGCAAGCTGCAGAAAGTGGCTCTCACGGGCGGCCCGCCTCAGGCATTAGCAAAAGTCTGGGCCGCGCGCGGCGGAAGCTGGGGGAGCAGAGATGTGATCATCTATGCGCCGGATTCAGGCAGTTACATATGGCGGATTAACTCAGACGGATCTGGCGCAGAAGAAATTACCAAGAAAATTTTTGTCGGGTCCGATCAATCACACCGTTGGCCGTTTTTTCTCCCCGACGGAAATCATTTCTTGTTCTGGGCGGGGAACTTCAAAGGAGCCAAGAACGACTCTGACAGCGGTATTTTTGCCAGCTCACTGGATTCGATCGAACGCAAACCGCTGGTGAAGGCCCATTCAAGTTTTTCTGTCACCGCGAAACGTCTCTTCTATGCAGACGACGATGGCCACCTTGTGTCTGCTTCGTTCGATGAGAAACACCTTGTTCTTTCGCAAAACCCATCCGTAATCGCGAACGCCGTCTCGGTACTGCCTGCCACTTATTGGGCTGCGCTCACCGCCTCACGAAACGGCACTCTCGTTTACAGCGCTACCGCCGGAGCGCCCCTCTCCGTGCTTACCTGGATGGACCGCAGCGGCAAAGTACTAGGACAAATCGGGGAGCCGGCGGTCCAGTGCAACCCATCCATTTCCTCGGACGGCAGCAGAGTCGCGGTAGACATAAGCGACAATAAAGCCAATAACGTCGATATCTGGCTTGAGGGAGCAAGCGGCGCAGGCGCTTCGCGCTTCACCTTCGATCCCGCCGAGGAAGTTGTCGGAATATGGTCGCGAGATGACAAGACGGTGGCTTTCCGCTCTGCGGGAAGTGGTACTCAAGGCGTGGGTTTGATGCTAAAGGCCGCCAGTGGCCTGGAACAAGAACGAAACATTCAAAACATACCGGGAGCCGACGACATTGTCCCAAACTCGTGGTCACGCGACGATAAACAGGTGCTCGTCACTCACTGGACGCCGTCCGGATATTTCCTGGAACTGGTGGACCGCTCCGGAAATGCGGTTCCGTTCTTGAAAGGGGCTGGGAATCAAGGCAACGGTATGTTTTCGCCTGATGGCAAATGGGTGGCTTATGCTTCGGACGAATCGGGCACCTGGGAAGTTTACGTGACTACGTTTCCGGGGGCGGCGGGTAAATGGCAAGTTTCGCGGGGAGGCGGCACCGAACCTCGATGGCGCGGTGACAGCAAAGAAATCTTCTATCTCGCTCCGGGCGGAATTATGACTGCTGTGCCTGTGAGCACCGAAGGCATGTTTTCAACCGGCACCCCGGCAGCGCTATTTCAATTTCACGGCCGGGCCTCCATCTCCTCGACTGACGTTTTCAGTTACGACGTCAGCAAGGACGGTAAGCGCTTCCTGGTGAATCGCTATGTAAAACCGGGCCACCTGAACCCCTTAACGATTGTGCTGCACGCGGCTGATTAGCGATGCGAGCGGTCGTACAACGCGTGAGCCGCGCTCAGGTAAGCGTCGGCGAAGAAGTCATCGGCAAGATTGGGCAGGGGCTGCTTGTTCTGGTCGGCGTGGCGAAAACGGATACGAAAGAAGATGCCGACTACCTCGCGGCGAAGATTATGGGCCTGCGTATCTTCGACGACGAAAATGGCAAGATGAATTTGTCCGTCAATGAGACCCGCGGATCAGTGCTCGCGGTTTCGCAATTCACGCTCTACGGCGATGTTCGCAAAGGCAAGCGGCCGTCATTCGACGAAGCCGCCCCGCCAGCGTTAGCGCGCGAGCTCTACGAGTATTTTGTGGCGAGAATTCGCGAGACTGGGACTAAGTGCGAAACGGGCCGCTTCCAAGCGACGATGCAGGTCGAACTCGTAAACGACGGCCCGGTCACGATTCTGTTGGATTCGAAGCGCGTGTTCTGACCAAATTGGAGGACGTGGGCGCCCACCCCACACATTCATAAACTCTGTCATTCCGAGCGAGCATTCTGATCCGCAAAGCGGATCGGAAGCGGAGTCGAGGACCTGCTGTTGGCGGGAGAAAAGCAGGTTCCTCGGACCTGAAGGTCCTCGGAATGACAGCACATGAAAAGTAAGCCAGCTAGCGGAGCTAGACCGCCGCCAAATCAGCCAGCTTCAACGCCTCTGCGCACGCTTTCACATCATGCGTGCGAATGATGTGCGCGCCTTTCAAAGCGAGCGCGACCTCGGCGCCTAATGTCCCGAAGGTGCGCTGGGCAATCCCGGCACCCTTGCCGTCCCGCGCCAATGCCCGGCCGATGAACGATTTGCGGGAAACACCTGCGAGCAGCGGGAATTGAAGGTCCTGAAATTCGGCGAAATGCCGAAGCAGCGGGAAATTTTCTTCAAGGCGTTTCCCGAAGCCGAATCCCGGGTCGAGCACGATGTGATCACGCTTGATTCCAGCCTGTATCGCAGCTTCGGCGCGCGCGCGCAGTTCTTTTTTTGTGAGCACAACCAGGTCGGGAACTTTGGGCAGAGACTTCCATTCGTCAGGCCGGCCGCGTGTGTGCATGAGAACAAGTCCGCAATGGAGGTCGGCCACGGTTTTTGCCATAAAGGAATCCCACTGCAGGCCGGAGACGTCGTTCACGATTTCCACTCCTGCTTCGATGGCAGCACGCGCGACTTTTGACTTGTAGGTGTCAACGGACATGAGCGCCGCAGGTCTCTGCTCCTTTACTCCGCGAATGACTGGTAGCACGCGCTGTAGTTCTTCTTCCGCCGACACCGAGGGATTTTCCCCGCCGACGCTCGATCCGGGGCGCGTCGACTCACCGCCGATATCGACAATATCCGCGCCCTGATCGAGCAGGTTGAGCGCGTGCGCGATGGCCGCGTTTTCGCCGAGGTGTTCCCCGCCATCGGAAAAAGAATCCGGCGTGACGTTCACAATGCCCATCACCAGCGTCCGCTTTCCTAATTCGAGCGAGCGCCTACCGAGGTTCCAGGTGAATACCGGACGCATGGAGAGATTGTAAGGGCGAATGGTTCGTGTCCCGTGGTTCTGGGTTCGTGTGTCGTGCCTATTCGCCGTTCGGTCGCCGGAATAGAAGTTTGCGACAACTAATCACTGGCCAGAATCACGTATTTAAGTGCTTCTTCAAAAACTCCAGTGAGCGTTCTCGTGCCAGCTTCGCCGCTTCTGGGTTGTAGGTTGCGCGGTCATCGCAGTTGAATCCGTGGTCGGCTTCGTACCAGAAGATCTGCACATTTGGGTGCAGGTTCTGCACATGGTCTATGTCAGATTTCGGAATGTGTTTATCGAGCGTGCCGAAATTCAGCATTACAGGGCAACGAGGATTCTCATGTGCGTAGCGAGCGATCTGACCGCCGTAATAGCCGACGACCGCTTTGGCATCGAGGCGCGTGGCCGTAAGCCAGGCAATGGTGCCACCAAAGCAGTAACCGATGACTCCACAGTTGCGGACGTTCTGTGAGCGTAAATACTCAAGCGCAGCGAATACGTCTTTCACCGCGTCTCCATGATCGATTTGTCTGGCGAGAGAGATGCCCTTCTGGCGGTCAGCGCCTTCGTAGCCGAATTCCACGCCGCGTTCAACCCGGTCGAACATCGCAGGCGCGATTGCAAGGAAACCGTCTCGCGCATAGCCGTCAGTCACACGTCTGATGTGAGCGTTCACGCCGAATGCTTCCTGGATCACGACTAACCCGGCATGTGGAGTTTTCTGGGGCCGCGCCAGGTATGCTTCGAACTCATGGCCGTCGGCAGCGTTCAATTTGATCTTTTCGCCCATAAAGCGCTTAAGCTAATACAGATATACACGAATCGGGCACTCGCTGCTAAAATTGGCCATGTAGATGCGGATTCAGCAACTCCCTCGATTCTTACTCTGTGTGACGTTGTTGTGCGTGTTCTCTATTCAGCCTTCGCTCGCGGCTTCGCACAGCAAGCGCACTTCTTTAAAGAAGCAGATCGAAACCTTACTCGCCCAACCCGACCTTGCTCGCGGATTTTGGGGAATCGAGATTGCTTCAGCCAAGACGGGCAAAATTCTTTATTCGCTCAATGCGGACCGGCTGTTTACCCCTGCTTCGAATACTAAGTTGTTCACCACGGCAGCGGCGCTGGCGCTGATTGGCCCCGACTACAAGTTCCGCACCACGGTTGAAACGAACGGCTCGCTCGACAAATACGGCCGGCTCACGGGAGACGTGGTTCTGGTGGGGCGCGGCGATCCTATGCTTTCCGGGCGCGAACTTCCTTACAACGTGCACACGCAGCGTGACGCGGATCCCGTGCGGGTGCTCGAGCAACTTGCTGATGAGCTGGCGCAAAAGGGAGTGAAGTACGTTGATGGGGATGTAGTCGCTGACGACTCTTATTTTGCATTCGAGCGTTACGGCGAGGGCTGGAGCCAGGACGATCTCGTTTGGGCCGACGGCGCTCCGGTTTCTGCTCTGACGATTAATGACAACGTAGTTTTCGTCAACATCCTGCCCGGCGCACATCCGGGAGACAAAGCTTTTGTCAGCGTCACGCCATTCGCCGGTTACTACACGATCGACAATCGGCTGATGACCACACCCTCCGGAAGTGGCCGCCGAATCTACATCAATCGGGAGCCCGGCTCGACACAGCTGACCTTGTGGGGAACGATCCCGGTTGACGATACGGGCGCGAATGAAGGATTAGCAATTGAGGATCCTGCCGAATTTGCGGCCACGCTGTTTCGGCGTTTGTTGGAGGTCAGGGGGATCGCGATCTACGGCAAGGACCGCACCCGTCACACAGAACTCGCAAACCTGACTACGTTCACCAGTACGGTGGTTGCTGGAGGCGGCGGCGGAGACCACGCGCTCACTTCACCTGCCGGGCCGCTAGTTTTGGCGGAGCATCAGTCGGCTCCGCTTTCCGAAGACATTCAGGTGATCAATAAAGTCAGCCAGAACCTGCACGCGGAGATTCTTTTGCGATTGCTCGGGCGTGAAAAAGGCACGGCGGGGACGGTCGAAGCCGGACTCGAAGTGCTGCGCGGCTTCTTAAACAACGCCGGAATTTCGAGCGACGAATATGATTTTCACGATGGATCGGGCTTGTCGCGGCAAAATCTTGTCACGCCGCATGCGGTTGTGCAGTTGCTGCAGTATGCGGCGAATCAGCCGTGGGGAGCGGAGTTTCGCCAGTCGCTGCCCGTGGCGGGAGTCGATGGCTCGCTTGCCGATCGCCTGAAAGATCTGCGACCGGGAGTGCAGGTATTCGGCAAGACGGGATCGCTTGGCGGCGTGAAGAGCCTCTCCGGGTACGCGGTCACGGCAAAAGGTGAGCAGCTCATTTTTTCGATCATGTCGAATAATGAGAGCGTGCAGAGCAAGCGCGTGACGGATGCGATCGATAGCGTTGTGGAGGCCGTGGTTCAGCCAACTGCAAAATGACGGTATAACCGTTCTCCGGCTTAGCTCATCCGGCTTTGCTCATCCGGCTTTGCCCATCAAGCCAGCGCCCGTTTCGCCGGCTGCATCTATAATTGCTCCGCAATTGCTCGGCGCAAAGTTCTGCTAAGGAGGAACTCATGTCGCAATCGATACCTGAAAAGTACCGCGATCTTTTTACCAAACGTGCATTCGCCAGCTTGGGAACATTAATGAGCGATGGCTCGCCGCAAGTGACGCCGGTTTGGGTGGATCTGGATGGCGACCTGGTCGTGGTGAATACGGCCAGAGGTCGTCAGAAGGACAAGAATATGCGCCGCGATCCACGGGTGGCACTGGCGATTATCGATCCTGAAAATCCGTATCGATATCTCGAAATTCGCGGCCGTGTGGCGGAGATAACCGAAGAGGGCGCCGACGCCCACATCGACAAGATGGCGAAAAAATATTTGGGCGCGGATAAGTACCCCTATCGGCAGGGAGGCGAGGTACGCGTGATGTTCAAGATCAGGCCGGAGAGAACGAGCACGATGGGGTAAGTGTTCGGGCTGGATGGAGCGCCTTACTTCCACCACTTATCATGCAGCGCAATGAGCACGCTGATCGCGGTAGTCAGCGCGGCATTTACCAGACGGTCGTAGACTCCGCGGCGAACGTCATTGCGCTCGAGAATGCCGAGGCGGTTCTCGATGAGGCTGATTCGTCCCGGCTGGCCTCCTCCGACGAGCATCTCCATCCTGGTTTCCAATCGCGCCAGTTTTTCCAGCACTTCGCATTGAAAATCGTTATCAGTCACGCGGACCACGAGCGGATGCTTCGTCGCGTCGTGAACAGTTGCGGCGGGTTCGCAATTATCTTGGGTTCGCATAAAAGGCAGCTCTCAGCCATCAGCCATCAGCCCTCAGCTTCGGTCGTTAGTTCGTGGATTTCTATAAGACACCGCAAATGCAGATGAAAACAGCAGCCTAGTTGTCAGCTAAGAGCTACAGGCTAATAGCTAGTAGCTCAATAGGGCTGGTCCACGTGAAGCGCGGCAGACACGCGCGAATATTTCGGCGGAGACGACGCGTCGTATTGGCGCAAAAAGTAATCTTCTACTTTTCCCAGACGCGGCAGAGTGAATGCCTGCGTGGTGAATCGGCCGGCCAGGTTTTCGTCGCTGGATTGTCCCCAACCTGAGTCGCTCCACCGCACCTCTATGCCACCGCCGGTCAGAGGTGTAATACCCGCGTCAATGCTTACCGTCGTCGATGCTACCGCTGTAACCTGCGCCGCTGTTAAGTCCGGCAACACCGTAGTGCCCACCTGCGCATTGGTGATTTGCGGGATGTCGATCGGTATAGCGATCTTTGCTGTATCGAACTCAAACGAGGGTGTTCTTGCCGCATCATCGGCGAACTGAATCTCGTACTGACTGTGCTCGCCTGCGAGATCGCTGAATGTGATTTCTACTGCTCGCACAATGGCCTGGAAATTTGCCGAGCATGAAGGCACGTTTACATTCAGCCCATCGCCGGCAAAGATATCTTGAGCACCACCAGGAAGGAAGTCGCTCCAGACTTTGTATTTACCTGTCCAGCCCGCAGTTGAGCCATTTGAAAGAATTGCAAGTGCCGCATTTTCGCAATCCACGCTGGTTCGCGCGGGCGGGGATTTCAGGTGGCGCACCGAGCTTCGCACACCGTTATCAATCCCATGCTGGATTGAGGCGATGCTCGCCGGATTCGTCACTCGCGCAAATGCCCGGCCTGCGGTCATAAGCAGAGCACTGCCGCGTTGTCCACGGTAGTGGGCTTCAATCTGCTGATTCAGCGCGGGGACGTACTCGCTGAAGAAATCAAGCGTCGTTCCAGAACCGACATTGCACTCGCATCCGGCCGAAAGCGGACCTACAAGCCGCGTGACAAATGGCTGATCCTTCAGCGCTGTGCGCACTTCGACGTCAATCGCCTGCATCAGCCGCGTGAAGGAAATATTGCAATACAAATTCTGTGAGTTCACCACCGCATAGGTGCAGAATGCCGCGGCCTGAGCGACTCCATCGTACAAAATCGTTCCGGGCGCAAGCGTTGTAGCAGGATTGCTGGGGTCGATCTCCTGCACTTCGAGCACGATGCGCACAGCCGCACCAATTTGAGCGCCGCCAATTCCGCTGCCCGCTGGGTTCGCCGCGCAGTGAAATGTTTGTTGCCGGCGATAAATATCCTGGGAGAAAATTCGCGTGCTCAGCACGTAATGATGAGTGCTAACAATGTTCACCGTCGCGCCAGTGGAGGTTCCATTGATGAGCGCCTGAATCTGCGACCCGGAACCGGCCGGCGAGATCTGAAATCCAGCAATGCAGTTTGCACTCGAGATGCTGCCAAGATACAAGGCGCCAAGAACTCCGGTCGATACATTTGAAGTGAAGACCACGTCGCCGTGCTCAATGACCCAACTTCCGCCGAGTTCGACGTTCTCCACAAAGATGACCGTGGTTGCTCCGTCAGTTCCGCTGCCACCGGCGACTTGCAAGCGACCGTTTGCCACAACGATTGCATTCGCCGGATCGGCCTTCGCCCAGCGAGTAGGGTCGAGCGTGGAACCGGCATATTCTTCGTTGAAAATGGTCGTGCCGCTTTTCGTGAACGGCGTCTGCGAAAGGTAGAACCGAGTCGTGAGTCCGTCGCCAATGAAGTAGTCGCGAACGTACGCCTCGGGTTCGATCTCGCCCAGCACGCTGACATCGTTGACGATCGCGTTTGTGGGTTGAAGAGTGAGCCCTTGCGGCGAAAAATTCGGGTCCGATTCGTTCAAGGCGTAAGTAGCAGCGCCAATCGGAGTGAATATAACCGTGCCATTCAGCGTGCGATAACTGGCGCGCGCTTCGGTCGCGATATGCGCCGCGTGTTGCGACCATGTTTCGTTCGGGTCGGGGATGTAGCGCGCAATGGTATCGAGATCCTGCACCGCACTCGTGTCGAACCCTCCGGGAATTGCATCTTCGGTGAGTTGCCGGAGCGCATCCCCTGCGCGCCGCGCGACAAAAGGACTGCGCGCCGAAAGCCGTTTGCGATCAAGCAGAATTTCATCGCTTTCCGCGACGAAGTTGTAGCGATACATTGCCCCGCGCTCGCCCCATCCGAGGTATTCGTACTCGGGCTCGCTGACGATGTAGCCGGTGAACAGGTATTGGCCGTTTGTGCGAGCGAACGTGATTCGTCCTCCGCGAACCGGCACGGTAAAATTCGCCCCCGCCGATAGCAAGCTGAAGTGCAAGAGCGAAGGCTGATTCAGTTGGCGCATGAGCTTGGGCAAACGTGATGCATCGATATCAGAGGTGTAATCGCGCAGGCCAACGCCATCGAGATTGTCGATTTGAAGTTTCATTTTTATAAATTGCGTGTCGGGATCTGTTGAGATCGATTACAGCAACGACGAAATGCCGGCAGCTAATACACTCCCGCCATGGCCGCCGGAAAATAACTTCGGTAGCAAATGGCAATCTGGCCATCGTTTTCGTCGGTGTGCGGAAGTGCGATGAATGCGGCATGCAGCGCCGTGGAGGAAATCGGCTTTGAGATTTCGATTTGCTTTTCTCTTTGCACCGTAGGAGGCAAGCTCGTCGTAGTCGGATGCACGGTCGAGGTCGGGCTCAAGCGGGGATAATGGAAGCAAATTCTTCCACCTGATTGTTCCTCGAGTACGAACAACGCCGACCACTCCTGAAAGAAAGCTCCGCCTTCACGATCCACGAATGCAATAACTTTCTGTACACTCATGCCGGGCGCGGGAGTTCCTCCCAATAATGGCTGCGCGAGCACTAATGCAGTTGTGGTGAGTTGCGCAACGCGGCCGATATTAAAGGTGACGCGGCGAATGTAATTCGCGTCCTGGTTCACATCGCTAGGGCTGTTTACGTACGCAGCAGAAATTCCGGCGCCAACATATCCGGTTTGCTGTTGATAGTCGGCATCGACGGCAACCAGGTCGCCGAGGGAAAATCCATTCACCACCCCAACGCCCAGGTTGATCTGCGTCGCTGAGGATCCCGAGAGAACGGCCGCGGCGGCCAAAGGCGTTCCACCCGAGGGCTGCGCCGTTGCGTTTGGATCAGATGCAAGCACGTTCATGTGCTCCGAGCCGCCGCCGAGCGCCATCTGCAACTTTCCCCATTCGCGAAAGTCAAACTCGATGCGCGCGTCGAGAATGCCGCGAAATTGCGCAGCCGCCGTGCCGCGAACTCCGGCCCGCAAGGGTTCGTTCGGAGTAAGGCTGATGCGCTGAAAGTTATCAATCCAACCGAGGTCGATCCAGGGCGCGGGCGGCGAATCAAGGGAGAACATGCCGTACTTGCCAGGGTCGAAAAGCGCCGGAGCTTCGGTCGTGCGGTTCACCGGCGCAAAGTAAGCGCGCACACGCTGGGTCACCGGAACCATTCCGGCGCGAATTGCAAAGCTGCTCATGATGGATTGTCCGTTTCGTGATTGACAGTTCGGGCAGTTAGCATTCAGCACTCAGCATTCAGCCACCCGAAAGCCTCTATATTCCGAGTCGCTTGCGCGGTAATGAACCTGTTGTTCTCATGCGAAAAGCAGGTCACTCGGAACTGAAAAGGTCCTCGCAATGACAGCAAGTTGGTTTGGCTGAATGCTGATTGCTTTCTCAGAAATTCGTTTCCGAAAAGAAAAACACCTTCAAACTCGCGGTGCGTTCAAGTCGCACGCCGGTCGTGCCTCGGGGCAGAGCTTCGGTTCGCGGAGCCTCGCTGCCAACGACTTTCCCCAACACCGGAGTGGTCCATACAATACTTGTTCCCAATGGCGCCGGCGTCATTTGGGTGTAGTCGAGCTTCAGCGTAGTCGCAGGCAAGCAAATGCTGATGAGTTCTGTATCCAGCGCTGCCAGCGTACGTCCGCGGTCCACGCCTGATTCCACCGTTCCGAAGGTGTGATACGAAATCAGGCACTCGAGCGAAAACATCGCGCGGTCTCCGGTCGGCTGAACAGCTTGGGCGGCTCCCCACTCGATGTAGAACGCATCCGGCAGTGGCTTTACCGGAATGACTGCCTCGTTTTCGGCGGCGACAACTGCCGGTCGAGTGACTCCGTTCAGAGTAATCATGCGCTGAGGGCTCAGCGCCGCCAGACGGTTGCGCAACGTGATGTAGAAAGTGTCTTTGGTGTATTGCATAGCGGCTTTCAGCCGTCAGCTATTCAGCCTTCAGCTAGCGGCGCAAATGTATGAAGTTTTTGTTGAGAGCTGAGATTTTGAGGCATTGCCGAGCAAGCTGAGCTGATGAGAGGTGAGTGCTATTCCACTCCCATTACCCGATACAAATAAGCGGTGCCCGCGAAATAATCAGTGCTTACGCTCTCGATGTGGAACAAATCGGCTTGAAACTGAATGCCGAGGGCTTGATCGAATAAAGCTTCGGTCGATAGCGCACCTTCAGCTTCGACCACAATCGCAATTGCAGAAGCGGAAATAAGAAATTCCAGCCGCACGCGTGGCCCGGTTGTGGGCGCCGGAAGGCTGCGAACTACTACCGGGGAAATGATCACCTGTTGCACACCGGGATCGCTTAATCCCAATTGCGTGCCGTCGGTTGCGCTCTCCGGCAGAGGCAATACAAGCGCGATCTGGTCTCCGCCAAGTGCGCGCAACAGTGCGTCGGTGGCGCGCAACACCGCAGTTCCTGCTATGGCCATGGTTAATCTCGTTTTTGGTGTCTGGTTTCGTTATCTGGTTTTCTGGGCCACAAACGGCGCCAGCAGCGCGCGAACAGTAGCGTCGAGCAGATCGGGGGTAAAGTAATCCATTCGAAGCTGGTTCATGTGCCCGGTCTTCACGTTCACTGCAGGCGTGGCCTGCAGGTTCCGAACGATCTGCGCGCAGGCATATTTCACTGCATCAGGGATGGTCGCCCAGCCTGCCGTGTAAGTCAGATCAACTTCGCTATACCAGAGTCCCATCAGGTTGAGCGGCAACGTAAGTTCACCGGTCGCCGGATCGACATCAATCGACGAGGGATCGATGTTGCTCCACGTTCCCGGTAGTCCGAACATAAGGGCGACGTCGAGCCGCAAATCACTGAATGGCCACTCCCCACGACGCGGCATCGTGTAGCGTCCCCGACCTGAAACAATCGACGATGTAGCGGGCGCCAGCGGCGCAAGCGGCAAGTACGTGAGGTGGACCGTATTGCGGTCCGGCACCATGCGGATCCTCTCTTCGTACTGCGCAATTGCCAGCGTCGCGCGACGGCAATGTGCATCGATCAGCGACGACGCCGCGCCAACGAGCGCCGGATCTGCCGTCGTATCGATTCCGTAAAGTTGATATTCGGTTGGATCGAGATAGTTCACAGATTAGCTCCTAACTCTTAGGCTTTAGCTACCAACTCCATCGCGTCCGAGTGTTGCGCCGAATCGGCACTGTCACTGCTAGCATCTGTGGTCGACCGAACTCCCTGAGTACCCTTAAAAATGCTGTCATTCCGAAGGGATTTATTCCCGAGGAACCTGCTGTTGACATCAACTGCAGATTGCTCGTCGCTAAAGCGATTCGGAATGACATTGAGAGAGGAGGTCAACCGCCAAAGACGTACAACCGAAGATGCTTTATCTATCCACTTTCACTTCGTAGTGCGCGTAGGAAGCGCCTTTCACCACCACGCCTCCAAACTTGACGACAACATTTTGCGAAGCGAGAGTGCCAGGCAATCCGAGCTGGAAAACGCGCGGGTTGGGGTCGGTCAGCCAGTGATACTCGATCATGTCTTCACTGACGATGTAGGCTGGCAGCACTGCCGTGCCGCTGCCCGGAGTGCCCGTGTAACCGATCGCCCATTCAGGGATGAGCGGCAGATCGCCGGCTTGTGTGCTCAGCGCCTTTACTCGGAAGCCGCCCGTGATCTCGACCGTGTTAAGGACAACGTTGTAATCCGTCTTCATCTCGCGGTCGATCAGATCGAGCAGCACCGGGTTGGCGTAAATTGCCGTGGGCTTGACCGCGAAGCTGGAGTTCGAGACCATCTGCGCGACGGTTGACTTCAGGCCATCGACGATGCTCGCCGAAGTGCCAATCGTGGTGGTGTTTCCGCCGGCTTCGATTTGGCCAATCGCTCCGAAATACTGCAATGTAGTCGGCGTGGAGAGCGAAGTGTCATTGCCGTTCCACAGCGCTACATCATGCGTGTGCATGATTCCGTCGAGGGCATCAGCCAGGTCTTTCGCCTGCAGATAGGCAAACTGGCTCTGCTGGCTTCCGACCTCCAGATCAAAAAGGTTGTAGTTGATCTGCGAAACCAGCGCTTTCAACGGCACGCTGCGCTCAGCGCGGTTTGGCGATTGGGAGGTCGGCGCGATGTTGCGTGGATCGACAAACGCCTGTGCAGCGGTCGGTTGCGGAATCGCCAGCTCCTCGAAAAAGCGCGAGGGATGCCCGGTTGCAGGCACCTGCTTGATCCGCTGGCCGAAAGCACCACGCCGGCGAACGATGTCGGTGATCTCAGTCTGATATCGGTTAACTTCCACAGCACCCGGCCCAAGGAAATCTGCAGCCGCGTGCAGGTCAATAAATTGTCCGTTCATGTTTTGTGTTTTCTCCTGGAAAAAGATGTTTTCGCTTCAAAAGATTTATGTCCTTGAAAAAAAGCCATCAGCTATCAGCCACAGACCTTTCAGGCAGGAAGTTAGGGCTTTCCTGACGGCTGATGACTGATGGCTGACTGCTGTATTACTCGATCATTCCTGCGCGCGCCATCTCGGCTTTCACCGCGATGCGCTGTTCCACGCTGAGTGATTGCAGCGTTTTATCGAGGACGCCGAATTCAAATTTCTCGCCGGCTTCGGCACCATTCTTGGCGAGTAGAGCGGAGAGAAAGGGCGAGAGAGTCTTGCGAGTGGCACGCGCCGCCTGGGCTTTGAGGTCCGAGTTGGCCTTTTCCAGTTCGGCTAGACGGCGCTCGAGTTCACGCGAACTCGCCGCGTTAACGTCGACCCCGCGCTCCTCGACGGCGGCGACGATGCGGTCGACTTTCGCGCCTAGTGCTTCGTGTTGGGCGTCCAGCTTTCCCAGGACGCGGTCCAGAGTTTCAGCCGCGGTCGCCAAACGATCGGCAGCAGCGGCCAGTTGATCCAATGTTTCGTTCTGTTCCATGAGTTCTCCTTATTTAGCTGTCAGTCATCAGCCATGCAGCCATCAGCAAACCAGTTGTGCGCTGTTATTCCGACCTGCTTTAGCAGCGAGGAATCTGCTGTTCGTATTCGAGAAAAGCAGGTTCCCTCAGACTTAAAAGTCCTCGGAATGACAACGGGTTTAGTTTTTTTGAATGCTGATAGCTGAAGGCTGGCAGCTGTGTTATTCCAACTCGATCCACGTATTCCGATAGGCGGCCTTGTCGCGGCGCAGAATGGCAGCACCGGTGAAGGTGACGCGTGTTAGGGTCCAGATCTTTGCGCGAGTATCCGCTACGCTTGCATCGGCGATTTCGTACGACATACCCAACGGATTCTGGGGCCGCTTGCGACCAGAGCCGCTTGCGTGAATGAATCCTGCTTCGATTTGTTGCACGATTTCGGGGAAGTCCTTGCCATAGAGATAGCCGCTAAGTTCCAGCTCCTTGCCGACGATTTCAGCGCGAGTAATTACGCCAACCTTGCGCCGTGCGTCATGGCGGTCGAAGCTTGGCGAATAATCAAGCGCCATGCCAAGTAGTGATGGCAAAGCAAGCTGTGCGGCCGCGCGCGTGAGAACAACGCGATGCCCGCGCGAACCGGCCGGCGGTTTGTCAGAAGGCGTGTCCACTAATGTCAGCACGCCGCGAAATGGTTCCCGGTTCGGATGCCCATGCACCGCCGGCATCGCAATCGCCATAGATGAAAGTTGAAGGGTCATAACGTTGGCTCTAGCTCCTGGCTTTTTAGCTGTTAGCGGCGAGCAACGAGCGGTGAATAAGCACAACTCCTCGCTCGCGGCTAACTGCTCGCCGCTTGTTTTCTGAGTGCTGATTCTCAATGCTGAGTGTTTACACCGGCGGCAGCCCGCGCATTCTTCTGACTTCGTTCACCGTCAGCACGCCGGACTGAATCAGGATTTGCTGGATTTGCGCCTCTTCCATTGCATCCCCCGGGCCGTCTACATCGGTGAAGACGAATTCAAGATCGTCCCATCCCAGCTTTTTCGAAATTGCGCCGCGCGTGAGATATTCCGCCAGCAGTCGCGCGGTCGGCACGATCGCCTGCCGGAAGGCCTGGTCATTCATTTCGGCTGCTGTCGAGCGGTTCACATCGCGCTCAAGCCCGAGCGCCTGGGGAGGCAAGTCGAACGCATCGGCGATGATGCGCAGCAAAAATTCCTGCCATTGCAATCGTAGGTCGGCATCCGTGCCGCCACCGAAGCGCAGGACTTCTGGTTTGTTCTCGACGGAAAGAATTGGCACGCGCCCGGTGCCTTCAATTTCGTCTTGCCACCAGCGAATCAGGCGTTCGTGGTGATCGGGAGTTAAATTCTGCAACCATAACGCATACTCAACCACCGAGTTGGACGCGAGCTTGCTGGCGTACCGGTGAGCGCCAAGGAATGCGTTGATCGCCTCGAATGCAACCTCAAGCCGCCCGAGTCCGAACGGCGTGAAGGTGCGCGGGTTCAGGCGAATGTATATCAGTTCATCATCCGTGAGCTGGATGCCGGCACTCGGCCCGCTTTTTGCTGCCTCCTGCTCGTAACGAATCGACGTCGGCGAGCCATCCCAATCGGCGCGGATCTTGATAGTCGCCCCGTCAACTGGCCACAACGCCAGAGGCTGATCGGAATCGCCGGTCGCGTCAACCTCAATGGCTCCGAATCCGCCGACGATCAGGTCTTCGAGAACCTGCTCGGACAAAGAGCGGAAGGAGTCATCGGGATTTGGCGAATCAAAGTTGCGCGTGAGAATCCGGACGCGAGCTTCGGCATCCGGCAATTGCGGCACGCCAGGTTTTGACTGCACCCGCCATCGCATTCCGGCGATGTGGTCTTTAATTGTGTTGATCGCCCGCCGCGCCACCGGAATTTCCGAGAAGCGCCGCAGGTTCATCGCCGTGGGCTTGGGCATGGTCTGCGCCCGCGGGCCATAACTGTTGAGTATCGACGGGAGCGGTACCGTTCGGCGCTTGCTTTCGATCTGTCCGCAAGATGCGCCTCCGGCAAACAGATTTCCAGCTTGTGCCATTCGGTTGACGAAAGACACTCCCGCAATCCGGCGCATTGCGCCGCGAAACGAGTTTGTAATGTTCATGGGATTAAGAAAAACTTTCAGCTATCAAGTATCAGCCAACAAACCTTGGCTTAATGCGGAGTCAATCTTTAGTATCTTTCTGTGCCTATTGCGCGATGAAGTCTTGATAGCGCTCGTAATAGGGCTGACCGGTCTAGTTTGTACCTCGTCGTAAATGCGGAGCCTTCTCCGCGCTTGTCTTGTGCCACACGTCTTATCGGAGAATTGGTGATACCGGTGTACAGAGTCTTAAAGCGATTGCTCATGATGTACACAAAATAGCTTTCCCGCGGAACCAAGTACATGGTCCTTCGCTTCGCTCCGGATGACTCAATTAATGGGACGCTCTGAGCTCGACCCTGATCGCCTCCGCGATTTCCGGCATCTTCGCCGCGGGCGCAACCACGATTCCGCTCTCCTGCATCATTTCCAGCGCAAAATTCATTTCATCGCTGCGCGGAAGATCGTCATCTACGAGAGCCGTCATCCAGGCGGTCACACCTTTTTTTTCTTTCAAGCCTGCCGCTATCTGCGGGAAGCGTGACGCTAAAAGCATTCCCGGTTCAGTACGCTGGGCGAAAGATACTGCTTGCAAGAACTTGAATGACTGTCCGCTCGCATAACCGAAATCGAGCTTCAGCGGATCGCCCGGTCGCGTGTATTCGGCCATGGATATATTCCGCAGGAGAAGTGGCAAAACTCCCGCTGTCTCTAGTTCATCCGTCATATACGCAAGAATTCGTTGCCTTCCGCTGCGCTCACGTCTTTCGCCGATCGTCGGCGTTTCCAAATACATGGAGCTGAGTCTCTCCAGTTCTTTCGCAGGTGACTCACCCAAAGACCCCTGCAATGGTTGGAACTGAACCAGGTTCGACCACGCGTCGTTCATCCGTTTCAGCAACTCGGCTCTCTTTTGTGGGTCCTGTAAATCCCGCTGAATCTCGCGCTCGAGCGCTGCTAGCTCATCCGTATCCACCAACGGGTCAAAGCAGTGCAGCCGCCTTAGATTCCGCGTGAAGCGTACGTCGGCGAATCCGCCGGCTTGCCCGTGCTCAGGCCCAATTACCGCCACGCCGAGATTGATGCTCTCGCCTTTGGTGATGTCCCCTGCATAACGCAGCAGGAAGAATTCGAGTTGTTGTAAGGCAGCCATCAGTCGCTCAGCCTTCAGCCTCCGCCACCGTTGTCATTCCGAGAACCTTTAAATCCGAGGAATCTGCATTCCTGTGGGCAACTACAGATTCCTCATCGCTAAAGCGATTCGGAACGACATTCACAAAGGGAACCGCTCCACAACGCTAATTCTCTATCCACCCCGGAAACGGGTTCCTGACCGAGACTCGAAAACAATTGATTAGCTCCCGGACTCTGGCCCTACGCCGTAATAGCTCTGACCCAAGTTTTTCGAGCGCTCCCAAGTCACTTCCGTACCACTCCGGCGGAATCTGTTCTGTCTGACTCCAGACATCCTTCTCGCAAAAATTCTCGATTCGCGAGAGCCAGGGCTCAAACGACTTCCAACCTTTCACCCGCGCGTAAGCTTCGTTTCGCGCGAACACCCCGCGCAATGGATAATCCGGAAACGACCATTCTCCCGCGTTGAAGCAGTAACCCTGATCGATAAACGTCGCTGTGTATTTGCGTTCGCGACCCTTGCGCCAGAACGCGGCCTGGCGCCCGTTGGCATTTCCTGTCCACTTGTCGAGTGCTAACATGCCGGCGAATGCGTCAATGTTTCGCAACCGATCAAATAGCTCAATTGGCAACCAGTCGAGCACCCGGCCTTCTTTCGGATCGACAACATACCGCGATCCAAACTGCAGGCCCGGCTCGCAAGCGATCACATTACCCGACAATTGAATATTCAACTCCGGCGAATGCTTAATCAGCCACTCGCCGACGTCTACGACGTCCGTCACCGGGACTGGCAAACCGACGCGCTCTGCGAACCGTGTCGCCAATAACTCGTTCGCCAGAACACGCAGGTGCTGCGGGTTGTTGCGGAATTTGACCACATAATAATGATGGTCAGAGCAGAGCATTAAATGGCTCTGCGCGCCACCTCGCATCCTGCGAACGTGTTGGACGGCCGTAAGGGGCAAAACTTGGTTCGACCAATGCCTGTCATCCGGGATCAAGTACATAGGTCCTTCGACCAGGCATACGGACTCGCACGCGGGTCCGCGTCCTCGGCTCACGATGACAGGAAAGGAATATTACTGAATTCCATTTCGGAACTCTGTGACGGATGAACATCTTCAGGCTGTGGATTTTGCGCCCCGCTATTTGCCTACTTTGGTTGAAGATCTATCCGTGATTACCACCTCGCGAATTGCGATTACGACAGCTTCTGGTGCGTACAACTGAATTTCGTGCCCGGAATTGGGGACTGTTACCTGCTTGCCACGACTTGATAGTTCAGCCATACGCGCCTGCTGACTTTTATGTTCTTGAACAAGCATCGCGCCATTCGGCCCTGGATAGTCAAATTCGCCTCGTGAGAGAACGATTAGAGGCACATTGCCAAGTGGGTTCTTTTTTGCTTTGCTCTCCGCGTACATTCTCGCTGAAATTTCTGGCATGTAATTGTCATCGTCGGCGTAGTATTTCGGTTGCCGAACCGCCTACAAACGAACGTGTTGGGCAAATTCCGGCAGTTTGTCGTAAGGCGTTTCAATCTTTGGAGGAGGCATTTGTTTAAGCAAATCTTTTATCTTCGTCAACTCCTCAGAAGAAAGTTCGTCGGTACTGCTCACGGACGTTCGAGGCGAGGGAATCGGTCGATTTTTCGAAAGCAGACGCATCCGCTTCATCTCGCCATTGACTGAGAGTTGGGCATCTTCGCTATAGGCATCCACCAGTACAACTCCCACAACTTCCTCCGAATATCGTTCTGCGAAAATGCGAGCAATCATTCCTCCGAGCGATTGGCCAACGACTACGTAGGGCCCATGCTCGCCAGCAGCCGCTAGTAGACGATGTAGATCAAATGCTTCCTGATCCATGCTCCTCGGTTTGGGTCCAAGATCGCTCCAAGCAGCTCCACTCCGGTCGTAGGAGCAAACGCGCGTATACGCCGCCACCTTGGGTTGCACCAGGGCCCAGTCCGTTGAGAACGCGCCGCCGCCAGCCGATAACACAACCGTCGGTTTGCCTTTTCCCGTGCAGTCGATGTGCAGACTATACCCGCCCAGGTCAACCATGCGGCCAGTCAGAGGCGGGGCTAGTTCGTCATGTCCTCGAACAGAAGCCGCACTCGCGAGCCAGCCTGAACCCAGCACTATCCAAGCCCAAAAGGCTGCAATCAAGACAGAGTTCATGCGTTGAATCTTAACAATGAACTGTTGAAGACACATCCTTACTTATATGCACTCCGCGCGACTGCCTCCCGCCCAGCCAGCGCAACCGCCATGGCCATCACGCAATCGTCATGGCTGCCCGAGGTGCTTCCCGAACTGCCATTCACGCGGCGAATGAACGTCCGGCATTCGGCCAAAAGCCTGGAACTTTGAAACAGCTCGGGCTTGACGGACAAGATCGCCGCCAGGTTCTCGATCATCGCAGGTTTCGTCACCGCCGAAGTCAGCCAGCCATCCTGATCCCCATCCCGAAATACGTTTTGATATCCAGCTGCGCGGAGGTTTGCCAGCACGCCATGCCCGTGGTTGTTTCGCTCAATCACCAGCAGCGCATCGTTATACATGCGCGCCAGCTCGATCAACTTGGCCGCTAGCTCGCGCGGAGAATAGTGCCCATGCAACTCCGCGCATTGCATAGTAGTTTGGCGGTCAATAACCTGCGCGCAGGCATAGTCGCCGTCGGTCCCACCGCCGGCCGGATCGACTCCGATAATGTATTGCCGTGTGCGACGTGCTTCGAGCCATATCGTCAGGCGGCCGTTATCGCGAACGATCGTTGCCGGAGACAAATATTGGAGCGCCCGATCGATCACCTCGAGTTCGAACACGCATTCTCCAGAAGCGCGAAAGCACGAGACTGGATCTTCCGCATATTCCTGCGCGGCAAGTCCTCGCAACTGCGCGCGATTCGTTCTGCGCCAGGCGATCTGCGCGTCGCTCAATCCAACTCGGCGGACGAGCTCTTCTTCTTCCGGCGTGAGCGGATGAACCTGAAGTAATCGCGTCTTGTCGCGATACTCATCGTCATACCACCAGGGAAAAAAGTGTCGTGTATATCCCGTTTCATTCGCGTGTTGCCACTCTTCATAGAAAATTCCAGCCGCGCCATTTGGCGTTGACTCCAGAACAATGTCACCGTCATTAGGTACCGCAGCTCGCAGCGATGCCAACGCCTCCTCCGGTTCGTGCAGCCAGCGGGCGACCTCCGAGCAATGCAAATTGTGGATGGTCAGCCCGCGGCCTGCATTTACGTCCGCTGCGGTGGCCACTCGATATTCGCTATCGAGGCGGGGGAACACCATTTGGCGGACGTTGGCGCGTGAGCGGATGAGCGCGCCGCGTCTCATCGCTTGGGGCAGGTTCTCCCAGAAGCGATGCACAATCTTGAAAATCTCTTCCGCTGATTCCTGGTCATGCGCGACCTGCACGGTCATCGTTCCCGGCCGCGTAATCGTTTGGATAAAGAATCGCGCGGCAATATAGGTGGTGATCCCCATTTGCCGCGCCTTTACCACGATGTTGCGATTCGAGCAGCTTTGCGAAAACTCCCGCTGCGCGCGATTCAGTTGCAAACTGACTAAGCCACGCGCCTTGCTGCGTACCCGCAACAAACTACCGATAAGAAAATCGCGGACAGTGATGCGAGAGAAGCCTACGCGATGCGCGGAACTTTCTGCATCAAGCCGCTTGCCGAACTCCTGCAGCACCACCAGGTCATGGGTCAACGTATGCCGTCAGTCTTTCGCTATTTCGCCCTGCCCGTGCTTTCGGGGACCAGAGCGTACGCACCGATTTCCCAGTTGCTACCGAATAGTGTCTGGTCGATACCCAGTAAGTCATACTTAAATTCGGTGCTAAGTGTCCCACCCGAATCAGTCAGCGGCGACTGTACCGTCGGACGCAGATCTAGCGGCGGTCCCGCAACTGAATCTGCATAGTAGGTCGTGCCGGAGTTCTGCTGCGTGCTCAGCAGGTAGTTGACAAGCTGGGTATTTGTCATCAAGGCTGCGCCGGATTGCTTCAACGTGTCGAGCATTACTTCAACCTGGTGCGCCGGCAACTCGTTCACGTGCCAAAAAATTCCGATTGGAAGACCCCAAACTGCGGACTTGAAAACGAGAGCGCGCAACTTGTTCGCTAGTTGCGCATCAGTCAGGTTCTGAAAGTTCGGCGCAATTCCCTGGCTTAGAATGTTCTGCACATTAACGCCGCTGCTCATGACCGTGTCTGCATCGGGCGACGGACGCATTACGCCTGATCCGCGTGCGCCTGCATAGCCCGCGGCGACCGCAATCGCTTCTGTCGAAGTATCTTCATAGCTTCCGGGATAAACATAAACTCGATTTGCAGGCAGGCCGGTCAAATTCGCGCTCATCCACGCCATCGCCCAGTTGAGTTCGTCCGTCATCAGCCGCGTCTTGTCCATCTGTAGCGTGTAAGGCGTGCTTGTGATGTCGGTCGGCGCAACGTCAGCCAGGTCTTCGCTTTTGACTGCGCTTTTCATGTTCGGATCGAGATCCACAGAAAACACGCCGCGTTGCTGCAAGGTGAAGACGATGCCGCCCAGGGTGTCGAGTCCGCTTGGGACAATGTCCGTCCCTGAAGACGTCAGGTCCCAGTTCACCTGAGCTGATGGATCCCCCGGCGCCGTTATTACGAGATGTTTACTCGATATCGACAACGTAACGCTGCTCGCCGCCGTTCCCGTGTACTGAAGCGTGAACGCATTCGGAAATACGAAGTATTGGTGTGATACGGAGTGCGTGTTTACGTCCCAGCCTGCATTGATCCACGATTGGAAAGTCGGCACCAGTTGCTGTGAAAGCGGATATCCCGTTACTACTGCAATACTGAGCGGGAAACTCTTCTGCTGAAACATGGGCAGCAGCGCCTCAATGTATTGGTGCGATCCATCTATTAGCCCAGGATCGTCATATGTCACCGTAATTCGCGCAGGATATTGCATGAAGCCGCGCACATTTGGAGGAGTATCGGCGGGGATATTGTTGCCGCCGTCGATCGGCCCCGGCGTTCCGGAAATGTCAGTCGAAACTCCAGTTGCGATGTTGTTTGCATAAAAATGACAGTATGAGTACGTCACCGCGCCAGTGTTGTCCACTAACGCATAGGTTCGGTTCGCGTAAGCACGGCAATTCTTTAGCTCGATCTGAGACGCTGGGTTGTCGAAGTGATATCCAACGTAGTTCCGGTGCGCGTCGGTGTTGTAGAGATGAATGTTTCCCGGGTTGCTGCTCGAGTGAACGTAGAACCCGATCGGCACAGTTGCGTTCGGCACCTGGCTATCGGCAAGCATGTTTGCCAACCATATGTAATCGCTGTTTCCCTGGATCTGAACGCCGTAGCTGTCGTACCAATCGAGCTTGATGTGCTGAATTTCGATATAACTGACGCTATTAATGTTGATCAGCGATTGCCCGCTCAAAATAATCGGCGTGACTGCCCCGTAAGCAGTGACAGGATTGCCGCCGGATGAATACACGTAGAGGTCTTGCGTGCCGCTGTCGTAATACCAATCGCGATTGTGCGCCAGTGCGGCCTGCGAGATCTGCAAGTTTCCCCAGATGCTTCCAAATTGCACGAACTTGAGTTGCGAAATGGCCTGCGCCGCGCTGAGAGTAATCTGCCAGACGCTTCCAAGTGTGTTCGTCCATTGCGCACTGGTTGTCACGTACCGGCCCGTAAACTCGGGCGGTTGTCCGTTGCCGTAAGCATCGAATTTGATCAAATTCCCTGCTGTTCCACTGGAGGGTGGAGTAAGCCACTCATTCCATATTGCATCGCGTTTGAACAGAATCACGTCACCCGGCGAGAACGTCGATATTCCCACTTTGAGCAACGTGCGCCACGGCGTCTGTGGAGACAGCCCGTCGTTTCCATTCGAGCCTGCCGGATCCACGTAATACGTCGTGGCGCTCGCGCCTGCGCAGAGAAACACGATCGCCAGCAGCCAACGGCTTGCGTTCACAAGAGCTCCTGATTTGACTTGAATTAATCGAATCGACTACTGCACGCGTCTGTAGGTGATGTATAGCGCGTATGTCCCCGTTCCGGTCGTACACGCGGTGTAACTAGTCGAATACGTGAGATTGTTGCTTTGCGAATTGTTCCAGATCGTCATCGCCGCTTCTCCAAAATTGGCGGTGCTTCCTAGTGCAACCGAGCCGCTGGTTACTCCTGAACCTTGCAGCGGAACTGTCATGGTCCGCGCGCCGGTGCGGTCGCCCCAGCCAATGGTCACCGAAACCGCCGCCGATCCCGGTGACGAACACGCCGCATCCGACTCGAGATAAACATTGATTGCATACTCGCCGACGGTGGCTCCGCCGAGCAGGTTCGTGGTCGTGATCGCAGCGGTTTGTTCGGTCAAATTTACTGGCCCACCGGAGGTATTCGCGCTTCCCTGCAAGAGCAGCGCCGGCGTGTACAACGCGGTGCCAAAATACCCCGTCGCAGGACGGAAATTAACATCCCCGAGTGAGTAGGCATTATCAAGGAAGGGTTTTAGCTCCGAAGCCGAGTTGATTCCCCAGCGAATACCCGAGCCGATCCAAAATCCGATGCCGGGCTGCTGCGTGTAATCCGGCCCGGCGATTTCATTCTTTATAACGAAATATCCGTCGCTCTGGTCCCAGGTAAGTGCGGTACGTTCCCAATCTGTGGCGCTGTTCCAGGCTCGATATACGCGAAACGTTTGCGGATTTGTGCTATTTACTTCCTCCAGAGTGTTCTGTGAGTTCGTGCCGCCGGTGTCCTGGTTGAAAACATTCGTCAGCCCAAGCTGCACGGCTTGACCGGCATTATCGATCGCTTTGGCGCAATGACATGTTGAATCGAACCAGAAGATGCCGTAGTTCGGAATTCCGGTTGGCGCAGTTGTCTCAGCAAGCTGAATTTGATCGGCCGTGCTGCAGTTCGCATTGCCGTTCGCCTGAATTCCGGTCGCGAAACTTCCGCTGCATTGAGTGGGAATTTGTGCCAGCGCCTCGGCCGTGGGCACATTGCCAGTGGTGTCGAGTTTCGCAACCTCGAGCAGCGGCCCTCCGTTTTCAGAAACTTGCAATTTTCCGCTGGTTCCGAATCCGATCAGTGACTGCCCCGAACTCGCGGGACTCAAAGATCCGAATCCGGTTTGCGTCATCCAGGGGCCTGTTCCTGAAGCGACGAACGCGCTCGCCTGGGTTGCTCCTGTCACCGTCAGCGCCGAATCCATCTGCACATTAGTTTTAAATTCTTTCAGGCTGCTGCTAAGACGCTCCAGCCAGCTTGTTCCGTCCCCGACGTTTCCGATGTAGTTTGAAAGTGAAAGCGGAGCGCCAAAGCTAATGCCGATATCCGCCGGGTTGCCATCGCCGCGGTCGTATCCGATGAATGCGTCGTTGGCATCGTTCGTCGGACGATTATTCTGCGACGCGATCGTCTTCTGAAAGTTTGAGTCCGAAAGAGTAATGATGTGACTTGGTCCCGATCCAAGCGTCGGGAAGTTCAACCGTCCTTTTAAGTTCAATGCCAGCCCACCATCTGCATTCGGCTTGGCAGCGAGCAACAACGCTCCTTGTTGATAGAAACTGCCTGGGGCCATGGCGGTATAGCAGCTTAGCCATATCGGCGTCCATCCTGACATGGAATCGCAATTGTTGGCGATAACTGAAGGTTGCGCCATCCCAGCAACCCCGACAATATCGCTCGGCGTATTCTGCAACCAGGCACGTGCGGGACTCAATGGCGAGTTGGCATCCGCAGAGGCGGCCAATACTAGAGAACCTGGCCAGAACGTCAGCAATGGGAAATAACTTGGAACCGCGACTGTGTAGCTTTGCAGCGCGGCTTGAGTATCCATAAAGGTGCACACGCCACTCGAGCAGGCCGAGGAACGCAAGACGCCGGCCAGCACTGCGAAGTTTCCGGTGCCAAACGGCGCTTGCTCTAAGCCGGTATTCGTCACTCGTAGAAGGTCAAACGAAGTGGCGCCCGCAATGTCGGGAGCCGTGACGGTAATGCTTCCCGTCCCATTCGTCAGCGCGCGTCCCGCATATAGCGCATTGCTTGCGCCATAGCTGGTATTGTGTGCGACCACGTAATAGCGGTAATCAGTCGTTCCCGTATTCACAAACAGCGGCACCACTCCGCTTGGAGCTTCGCCGCCGGAAATTCTGACCGAGTTCCCCTGCATAATCACGCCCGCTTCACCGAGGTTGCCCAGCGGATTCGTGCAGCTTCCTACTTCTTCATAAATGTTATCGAGATCGAGTCCGCCGTAGCCGCCGCGCCTGGTGCCACCGCGCACGCCATATTGTGCATAGCCTTGAATCACGCTGTCTGAGATCCTCAGCGTGTTCCCGCTTTCCCAGTCCACGCCGTTGCCATTGCACTGCAATGAGATGTTCAGGTTCTTCAGCCATCCCACAGCGGAAAAAACGTTGAATGGACCGGGCGCATAGACCGCTGCCCCGCAATAGGTACTGTCGCATCGCAGGCCACCCCCGATCGTGGTATCCAGTCCATCGAGCAGGAATGCCTGATCGTCATCCACCTGCACGTACGTGCCGAATGTGCCCCCTGAATATGGCACTCGAGTTTCGACATTCATCAACCGGCTCTTCTGCGCATTAACTTCTATGAAGGGCGCCGTTGCACCAGCAACCGCCGCGCGTCCGCGAGGGTTCACCAGAGTGATGTCTTCAAAGAGATTGGAATTGGAACTATCTCCAACGAAGATGCAGGTGTCGTTCATCCAACATTCGACGATCGATCCAGTGAAATCTACCGTGATGTTCGAGGCACGAATTGCAATTCGTGCATAAGCTTTGAACTCGCCCGGAGGCACGATTACTTTTCCTGACTGTGAGGTCCCAGTTGGATTCGACGGCGTGAAGCGTGCCGCAATCAGCGCCTCTTGCAATCCGCCGGACGCGCTTGCGACCGTGTAACCTGCCGAGTGGGTATTTGCGGTCGTGAACTGCAGCGTGCCCGGCCTGCTGTCCCCGGCGCAGGTGCCGCCGGTTACTAACGCTGCTTCCGCGGTTCCGGTTCCAGAAATGTAGACGTAGTAGTACGGCTCATTGCCCGTTACTCCCGGTGGACATTGCGTCAGAGTTACGGTATTTATGCCCGCGGCGCTCAGGTTGCTGGCCGGTGTCTGGCTCCATGCGTAATCGGTGGCGTACTTAATCGCCTGCATTCCCGGAGTTAAACCAGGACCGCTGCCTGTTCCACATCCACCCCACGTGGAATCGCCGCGCAGGCAGACGCCGTTGTTCGCTATCCCCGTTCCCAGTTCAGCAACCGGAACTACTCCGCCGATGAGATCGGCTTTGCCGCCGGAAGCGAGGTCAACATAATGCTTATCCGCCGCTTGCTCTGGCGCCGCGGGGTCCCCAGGCAGGGTCAGCGGCCCTGTCATTGTGTCGCCAACCTTTGAAACGTAACTCCCGCTTCCGACGTTGCCGATCGCGGAATCAACGTAGGACTTGGTCGCCGCGTCCCCGGCTTGGGACGGCGTGGGCAAGCTTGGGGAAACCGCAAAGGTCTTTACTCCGGTTACTGTTTCGTTTCCGCTCAGGTGCACCACCGTTGCCAATTGTGCGTTTACATACTGCTGTGTCGCAGCCTGTGCTGCCGGAGTCGCGGTTCCCACGACTGTCCGGACGGCGGAAATCGTCTCCGGAGAGGACGTTCCGATTGACCAGGTTTCCGTTTTCACAGTTCCATCTGTCAGCTGATACGTGACTGTGTAAACCGTTCCAACAGGTGTGGCTCCGGCGTTAGGCGCAAGCTGTGCAGTAAAATTTCCGTTTGCCCCGAGTGTTACGCTGAGATTGCCGGCTGCGACCGTGGCACCCCCCGTTGTCGTGAACGCGGGCCAGGAAATCAACAGCGTTCCAGAAGCTGGATTTCCGTCTGCTCGATACACGGTGTCGCTGATGGTACTCAGCGTTGGGCCTTGTGCCGACGCACGCAGCACCAGCAGCGCCAACAAACACGCAGGCCACATAACAGAAATCGGGCAATAAAAAAGCCGCCACTTCAGGCGGCTTGCGTCCAGCATAATTCCTCCGAATCTTGAGGTTCGACTTAAAGCAGTCTCAATCCCCGCTCCTCACCTGCTGCTGCAAAAAATTCTCGACGCTGTTGACATATACGTCGGCAAAGTCAACCACCGGTCGCCGCGATGAAATTGTTTCCATTGCGCTGCCCATCTCCCAGCCCATTGAGGACAACACAGCAAGCGTCATCATGGCAGCTCGGTGCACGCCCGCGGCACAGTGGATGAACAACTTGCTTCCCGGTTGATCGAGAGCATCCATGGCAAAGTCCACTCCGCGCTCCAGAAGTTCCGGCGGCTTGGGCTGAAAGTCGTCATCCGTCGCATTCCACAACACCTGAATCCCATGCGGTCCTGCCAGTGGCGTGTCGTCGAACTCGATTTGCATGTCAATGACATGGGTAACGCCCATCCGCGCCAGCTCAGCCATGTTTTCCGGATTCCAAATGCCGCCACCAAGCGCAACCCGATCGGTAATCCAAGTTATGTCGATCCCCAAGTTTCGCACTCTCCCGCGCTCAGAATGAACTCCGCCGCACCGTTTTGACGCCAGAATTCCTGTTTGGCGTTGCAGGGCTTTTGCGAAACGAAGCTCTGCTTGCAGGCGATCAGCCAATCCCATTTTACGGGTTTCTCGTTTTGCTCGTAACGTCATCCGATTTCGCACTCTCAGGCAACCCAAGCTGGGCAAGCAGTACCCGCGCCAGGGAGTCCTCTCCGCCCGCCTCACTCTCGGCAGCTGCCGGATAGAGCCCAATCATCTCGAAGAGGTACTTCATCGCCTGATATTGACCCTCCTCGCGTACGGCATCGATCGCCTGTTGCACCATGGGAACGGCATTCTGGGCAACCAATTCGGTTATTTTTCGGCGCAGGTCGCCCAATTCCAGGGGAGGGCTGGCGTTTCGGGTGCGCGTTCCCATGGTGAACCTCGAGGCAAAAAAAAGAGCGCACCGTAGGGCGCGCTCTGTTTTCTTACTCTCTAATTTCAGAATAGCAAATTGAAAAGGAAATTGTGCCACACTTTGCACATTTTTATTCGGCTTGTTTGCAATCACTTGCGGCAAATCGGGCCCTTTCCCCCTCTTGACAAGAATTTTCCACAGGTCGCGATAATGGGAGCTGGTTGAGCAAGCCCCCTTCCAGGAATGACTCGCTGATAGCGTCGATGGTTTCGGGAAACTGGCGGCAAAGAGTCCTGCGCCCGCATCCTAAAACCGCCGCTGCTGCCTCCTGCGAGTAATCCTGAAAGATAATCACCGCGATCATGTCTTTGCTGAAGGTATCGAGTTGATCGAGTATCCGCTCTACATCGTGAACGAAGATAACCGCGTCTTCGAATGTCGCCATACGGTAAGACGTCACTTTAGAACGAAATAACTCTCTTCCCAATAGCGATGGCAACCTTCCTACTTCAATGGATAGCCGTAAATATCTCTTCAGCAGGCCGATCGTACGCTCACGATAGAGCCACAAATCGGGATTGCGACCCGATGCTGACGAGGTGAAGTAACTTTCCTCCGTTGATTCCGGCACATCGCCGTCTTCAGGCTCATTAGACGAACCGGCAGGCAAGTGCTCGTGATTGAGCTTCGCGCAACTCCGACTTGCTGGCGCAAATATTCCAAGCGGGAGATTGGTACTCATGCCTGACCTCCTTCGCCCCAGAATGTGTTGTCTGTGTCTGATTCGTCCGAGACAGGGACGCCGCTTCGGCTATGCTCCAAACAGCGCGAATCACGGGCAATTCCGGCCATAATCATCGAGCACGATGGGCAATACACAATCTCCGAGCCCCTGATCCGAAGCCAGAGCCCACCGCAGCGCTCGCAATATTTGAGTTCCATCTGAATCGCATTGCTGTCGATGCTTTCCACCTTGCCTCCTAACGGGTAACGACAAAAAGGCCCTGCACCGGAGTCAACCGGTTACAGGGCCCGTTTCTGTTACGACGACCTGTAAGTTTTATTTAGTTAAAGGGTTTAGGCCTACCGCAGCTCAGCTCCCAGGGTGATGGTGCCGGAAATATCCCTCCTCATATCCTGATTTGAGCACTTGCCCGTTCTGGATAATGACACTCAATTTGCCGTTGAAGCGAATTTCAGAAAGTAAGCGCAGCATCGCGGCCGAGAGAACCTCGGCGGCGCGAATCTTTCGACGAAATTCGACAAAACCGGCTTCTTCCATCCCATGGGATACTTCCGGCATGGACGACCTTCATTTCTCCCCTCGATCAATTCTGTTATAGGATTCCGTCATGGTATAGCTCACAGTTTTGTAGCGTCAAGGGGAAATGGCACACCCGCGCATTCCCTTGCTTTGCTAGGTTTTGCGAGACGCAATGGCCCACTCGTGCCATATCGAGGTCCGCACTTTCGTTGTGGATAATCGTGGAAAAAGATCACTGCGGAATCGCGGTTAGTTAATAGCTGTGTGTAGCAAGATACTAATAGCCAACCGCTATAATCCGCTGCTATATTGCGTCTATGAAGTTCAAGGCCTTACAGGAAAATCTTCGCAAAGCACTTTGGGAACGGATTGACGAGGGCGATCTGACCGGCCTGAAACTGGCGTCACAAACTGGTTTCCGGCAGGCTCATATCTCGAACTTTCTAAACCGAAAACGAAGCTTGAGCCTGGATGGCATGGACCGGGTGTTGAGCGTACAGCACCTCTCAGTGCTGGACTTGCTTGATCCGGCCGAGGTCAACAAGCGCGCCACCGTTCGCCCGCCCAGTGACGATGAATTCGAGAACATTTTTGTCGTAGACGGCTGGGTCGCCGCTACCCAGCCCCTCGTCATGAGCATGAACGTCCGTGAAATTTACAAAATCAAGCGCAGTTTTCTCCGCAAGCTGCGCTCAGATATGCATGGCAGGCGCAGTGACTGGGAACGGTTTGTGGCCATAAAGATCGAGGCCACTGATGGAATGAGCATGTATCCGCGTCTGCTGCCCGGGGCTACGGTGCTCATAGACCGCCATTACAACAGTTTGCACCCTTATCGAAAGGGCGAATTGAACATGTACGCTGTGCGCACGAAAGACTCATGCGTCATCCGTTATGTTGAGCTGGCCGGGAAAAACATCATGCTCAGGCCGCACAGCCAGACTTATCCCATAGAAGTTCTCCCCCTGGCTGAAGGCGAACCCTCTTCTGACTATTTAGTTGGCCGAGTTTGCTATATAGGAATAGAGACTTAATGTCAGCCACGCCTGTCTAGCTCTCACTACCACAGGTTGGTCCATCCGTTTTACACGCTCAGAAGCGGTGTCAGTGTTGCAGTAGAGCGTCTGAGGTTTGCGTCGTATTGTTGACTCGTTCGGCACTGACGGCAAACCGTGAAGTGACCACGATCGGTCGTTTCTGTCCAGGAGGAATGAACTCCAATTCTGCCAGGTACCTCCCTTCGGGAATCTTTAGTTTGGAGAGATTGAACGTGTGCAGCACCGGGATGCCTGGAATAGCGGGAGTGGGGCTGAGAACCTCCGCGGGTGCCTCGGTGATCACTCGCCTACCCGATTCGTCCCGCAGGGATGCGGTTACTTTCCAACCCTTCGGAAAGTTTCTCGACTTGGGATAAAAACGCAAGAACATCGTGATCTCACTGTGATTCGGAAAGTTACGGTCGACACTGGGGATGAGTCGGCGGTCGCCAACCTCTAACGGATCGGGTGCGTTTTCGTTCTCGGTCCGGTTTACTTTCTGAGCGGGATTTTGATTTTCGTGGTCGCTTTTCTCTTTGTTTAGCAGCTCCGTGGCCCATTGTCGAGATAGCGTCATAGAACTGGCTACAACATCGGTCGGCATTTGCCGAGGAACCTCAAAGAAGACCCTGCAACTCCCTGCGACAGCATTGTAGAGGTCAGCAACCGCGACCTTCAGTTGGTACCTCCCAGGTTTAAGCTGGGTAAGGACGTTGTATGTTGCTTTCTGAAGGGCATACCCGTTTTCTTCTTCCGATTCTCGTTGCGCATTCCAGGAATTCGTGGCTTGGACGCGACCGACTACCGTACCCTGTTCGTTCTGCACTATGCCCACAAGCATGGTCCAGCGTCGATCGCTCGATGTCTCTTTCGGCACCCACCATTGCGCATGGATCGCGGCATTAATTGTGATGTCTGGTTGAGACGGATTCAAGAACACGCTGCTGCGTGAAGTCAGCTCGATCTCACCGAGCGGTTGATCTTCCAAGAGAGCCCTATACAGCCACTGTTGTTTCTCGCCTCGCGAAAGGCTGGAAAATGGAATTGGTGCGTAGTAGCCTGCCTTTGCAAGAAGTTGCAGCTTTGGTTTGTTTACTTCCACCCGTATGCGATGGTACGTTCCGTCAGCTTGCAGATCGGGTAGGTAATAAGCGATGTCGTAGTAGCTGGAGTCTTCCTTCGTCAGGCGAAAAGCATGGCTGAGATCGTTGCCTAAGGAGACGCGCCCTCCGGTTACTGCGGCCACATGGCTTAGGAGCTGCGCCTGCGATGCTAGAGCTGATGTGGTGGAGAACATGCCACTGATCTGACTAAGCGAACTTGGAGCTGATTCTTCAGGACCGAAATAATTCGGCGTACTCGCGTCGCCACCAAGAATGACGGGTTCAACTCCCCGGGCGTACACGGGATAGATGGCAACATCGGAGCTAAGTGCTAGTCGCAGCAGTTGCCAAGGCGAATTCCCTGTGCCAAACTCGCGGATCCCAAGGCACTGGCTATCCACCCCCAGATCGCTGAAGATAACCAAGAATTTTCTGCCCGGCATCGAACGCATCTGTGATACGCGCTCACTCGCAGCGGCAATCCAGGGGCCTCCCATACACGGACTCTCTTTTACGCGCTGCAACTTGCCAATGGCATTGATGATAGAGTCGCGGTCGAGAGTAAACGGTAGTACGATTGACGAATTATCGACGATGGCCACCGCTGCGCCATTCAGTAGCCCTTCTTTGGCTGCCTTTCGGACGGCTTGAAGTGCAAAGGAACGTGAGGCGAATTGCAATTGAGGAATAACAATAAGTATGTGAGGACGATCGGGTTTCTCACTCAGAGTACGATTTTGGGGCTTACTCGTCGAAGGTCTACTTGAGTCAACAGCCTCCGGCGCGGCGTTTTCTTCCTGCATATTTACGCCAGTCCCAGCTTGGACATAAAGAAACCGGGTCACTGCTTCTGGGTTGCCGTTGTCGTAGAGATGGAAGTCGGTTGCCTTCAAGTCTGTTACGGCATGGCCTTTGCGATCCCGAACAATTACGGGGACTTGGATCAGGTTAACAGACTTTTTCAGCGTATCTGAACCTGGAAGTTGTTGGGCACTAAGTGAACTCCCGAGAAGCAGGAGGGCACAGAGAAGCCCTTTAGCCCTAGCTACAAGCCGCTCTTCGCGTCTAAGCACCCACTCCATTTCACATCAACTTCTGCAGGTTATTCTTTTATCATCGCATTGTCCACAATACACTCGACGGCAAAGAACACGAGAACCTCAAACTAACTCGTAAATATGTTCTCCTTCTCATTACTGGTGCAGTGCGACGTTATTGTCTAGGTACACATCCCAAGCCCACCTGCCGTCATGACGATCGGCGAAATCCCAAATACGCGACCGGAGCCGGAAGTAATTACCGTACGGATCCGTGAACGGGCTGATCTCATAGTGTAGTTCGATTCGCTTAATTCCCACTTGGGGCAATGTGTAAAGTTCCTCCGGCTGGGACACCCCGTCATGGTTCTTATCAATCCAGACGCGCAGGTGTGTATAGATTGCATCATGTGCGTCGATAAAACCGTCACCATTTCCGCCATGGTCGGTGCGATCAAACACCGCGAGCGCCAAGAAACCATTCTGGTTGTCAGACTTGGGCTGCGATGTCATATTGCCAAATAGCTCTTGGCCATTATCGATTTTTCCATTTCCATTGCGATCGAGAGCAAGCCACCCATTCTGAGCTTCCGGAGCAGTCCAGCCCAGGCGGACACTTCGACGATTTCCTAGAAGATCGAAATAAACACCGTCTCGTGCGTCTGTCATTTTGAACCCCTCCCCGGCAACATCGATCAGGATTGGGGAGTCACACTGCCATTGCTGTCCTGCACAAACTGGAGATGGGCAATCAGGTTTTGGAAGTTGGCAACCACAAGTATATGCGCATCCGGCAATGCCATCGACGTAAGCGCAGCAAATTGCCCCGGTTGTATTCTCACAATAGAGCGGACAATATGTACCGGAGCAGTCCGCGGAGCGTTCGCTTTTGCAGGTGGACTGCTGGCTTGAGCAGGTAGACATATTGCTCTTGTATGTCGTGGTACAGCTAGCTCTGCATGAGGTATCCTGTGACGTACCTTTTCCATATTCTTCATCGCAGGTCGTATTGCAGCTATTTTCGGTCTCTAGCGCCGAAGCTGCGCAAGCGCTGTATGCTGTGGCGCAACTTTCTGGCCAAGCACCTCCATCATTTAATTGGCAACCTTGAGCTTGCACGGATGTTGTTTTCGGGAGCCATAGCCATACTAGTCCTAACACTACCAGAGCGGCGATGCGTGTTATGCTTTTCATTCGATACCTCACCTTCAGGCTAAAACATTAGTAAGTAGTTGTTAGACCTTCGCCAAAGCAGCTAGTAGGTCGTTCTGCTGAGCTGGGGAAAGTACGCCAACCCACATCTTCTCGACCTTGCCAGTCCGATCAACTAAAAAAAGAGTCGGGGTTGCCGACGCACCCAAATCTTGCAGGGGCGTGGAGAGTACCGTTGTTGCTAAAATCTCGTTGGCTTTCATATAGGTTTCGGCTTCTTTTTGTTCCTGTGGAAACACCGCGATCACGGCTAAGCGCTTGGCCTGTACCACCTTGGACCTGGTCAGTTGTCTATAAAAAGGCGTGCTCGCTTCACAGAAGTGACATGCTGTGGATAGTGCCATTACAAGGGTCTTGTCTGCGATATCCCACTTAACTCCCCTTAGTTCTAACTTGTTGTTTGGAGGGGTACTCGTCTGCGCCGCGGCATGACTTAATGATGAAATGGTTGTTTGAAACCAGTGCTCCCGTATAACGGTCGTAGATATCAGTAGTGCGGTAATGATGACCGCTAAATTTGCGAGCAGTTCGATTTTCACGCGCATGTGCTCCTCCTATAAAGCAGGTTATTGATGAATCTGACCAATTTTCGTACAGTCGAAGGGAACCCTAGGAAGACCCAAGCAGGCCAAGGAGAACTCTGTCGCTGCCTGCCTCAGCGGATTTTGCGAATGTACGCGCACTTCAGAGTATTTCGAACGAAATTCTTTAGAATTTTCGAAATCGGAACAGGCCTCGGACATTTTAGGGTTGGTCTATCAGCTAAAATCTTTCGAATCTGAATTGAACATGCAGCGCAGTGGCTGCTGATGAGAAGGTGCGCCTAGCTGCTGCCGCATGACGTACCTGTTCCGAATCCCGTAACAAACTATGTCCATTACTTGGTGGGAGCGGTCAGTAGGGATCATAGAGACTTAAGTGCTCCCAGTGTCCAGGGATTAATTTAACGAAGTTCGCGTCATACCCACTCTGAAAGTCTTCCGAACCCACTCGTACACTCACCCTGGGTAATCCTTAGTAACCATACAGATTGCAGTGGCCAGCCGTACAATGACCATGTCCGAAAGGCCGTCCCAGCCTTGGTCCGGCGAACACTGCGCGAATGCGCTAGATTCCAGCCGCAGGGAAGCCGCACGGAACCGGAGTCGGTAAAACTTATGGCGTTTGGTTTCGGGTTCAACAAGCAGAAAGTTCTGAGCGCTGCGGAAAAATTCGTTCAGCAGGGAAAGCTCCAGAACGCCATTGCCGAATACGAAAAGGTCATCAAGGCCGATTCGAAGGATCTCACCGTAATGAACACGATCGGCGATCTCTACTCCCGCTTGGGGGAGAGCGAGAAAGCTGCCGATTGCTTCAAAAATGTAGGCGACGCTTATGCCGCGCAAGGCTTCACGGTTAAAGCGATCGCGATGTACAAAAAACTTGGCAAGCTGAAGTCGTCTACCGAATCAGTTTTGCGCCTGGCGGAACTGTATACCCAGCAGGGCCTGTTTAATGATGCGCGAGCGCAATATCTGCAAGTTGCCGAAGACTTCCTGAAATCTGGCAAGCCCGACCAGGCCATACGAATTTTCCAGAAAACGCTGGAGATGGACCCCGACAACGTTCCTATGCGGATGAAGCTCGCCGAAGCTTATGTACGCATGGGTAAGAAAGACGACGCATGGCAGCTTCTGAGCGCGGCAGCAGAAACCCTGCGCGGCAAGGGCCAGCTGGCCGCCGCGAACGAAATTCTGCAGAAGATGCTAAAGCTCGACCCGGAAAACAGCTACGCGCTTGTGATGCGTGGCCGGGCGTCGGTCGAGGCTGGAGATTTTCCCGCGGCAATTGAATGCCTCACCAAAGTTCCCGATCTTGATAGCAATGCCGAAGGCTTGCGCGCCCTCTTCCAATCCTATTTACAGACTAAGCGCTTCGATGATGCCTCCGCGCTGGTTCAGAAGCTTGCCAACGTTCACAACGACATTTCTGCGGTCTTCGAGTACGCGAATGCACTCGCTGAGTCACAGCGCCATCGCGACGCCCTGAAGGTGTATACCGACTTTTCTGACCTCCTGCTGCGCGCCGACTCTGCCCGGTTATTCGAAGCTGTGCGTTCACTCCTCGGCTGCGTTAAAGATGACACGCAGTTGCTGGAGATGGCGCTCGCAATTTTCCAAAAAGGCGGCGAGACCACGCAGTTCACTGATCTGTATGAACTGTTGGCACACGGCTACGTGCAGTCCGGCGATCTGCAAAAGGCTGGCGAGTATTACAAAAAGCTGATGCAACTGGAACCCGCCAACCAGATGCACGCCATGAATTATCAGCAGGTGACGCAGAAGGTGGGGGTTTCCGGCAACTCTCCTCATCTGATTACCGCGGAAGAAGGCGCATCCATTGCCGACGAATTGGAGGCGCATGCTCCAGTGATCGAGCAGCGCTACGACGACGACGTGGCTCTGGCGGTAAAGGCTGCCTTGACCGATGCGGAACTGTTCATGTCCTACAACATGCCGGCCAAGGCGCTCGATCCGCTGATTGCAGCTCTGCCAAAGGCGCCGCGCGACCTGAGATTGAATCAGAAATTGGCGGCATTGCACACACGCGCTGGGCGGTTCGCCGAAGCCGCAGTTTCTTGTCGCACCCTGGAAAGCATTTATCACGATGCCGGGTTCGCCGATGAGGCATCGCGATACAGTGATCTGGCCGCGAAGTATGAGCATCGCAGCGGGACCACACCAATAGTCGCCGCTCCGGTTCCGGGTTCAGTTGCCAGCATCCCGGTCACGGCAGCAGCTCCTACCACGGCTGCGAGCTCGGCAGGCTCCGCGGTGGTTCAGGAATTCAACATTTCAGCCCCTGCAATTGAGCATATCGGGGAAGACACTCAGCGACCGACTGCCGAAGAACCCGGCCTTTACGCGCACGTGGCCCCTGCTGCCCCGTCTGGATTGTTTTTCGAAGCGCCTGCGTCAGCTCCGGCGCCGGCGGCTGAAGAGTTCTCCGTCGCGCCGGTTGCCGAACATGCTACTGAGGGCGAAACCGCAAACGATTGGGAGCAGGATTTCTCGATCGAGGCACCAACTTCGGTTGCCGGCGACTCGGAACCCCAGCACGTTGCCACGGAACCCTCAGAGCCTGTCTCAACCCCGGTCCCCGCCGGGTCCGCGACCTCTCCCGCTCCAACAATCAATCTTGATGAATTTGTCGAAGAGGTTCGTTTCTATCTCGGCCAGGGCATGATTGAGCAGGCCGAACAAGTTTTGTCAAAGGTGGAGGCGCTCGCGCCCGGCGCGCCTGAGCTTGCGGTGCTGCGGCTGGGTATCGATTCAGCGAAACACCTGGTCGTTTCAACCGAGTCGGTCATTTCGGCCGAGGTGTCCGATGAACCCGAAGTACCCGAAATAGCTATCGAGGAGCCCGCGCCAGCTAACTATGTGGAGCATGCAGCGCCGGTCGGACACGGGGCGACGGCGCAGCCTTGGCCGGCCGAATCGGCACCAGAACCAGTTCCAGCGCCGGTTCCAGAACTTGAGATTCCGCACACGCCCGTTGCACCACAAACCCCGTCGCCTGTACCGGCACGTCACGCACCCACAGGGGCGGCAGATGCGGAAGTGAAATATGCTGCTGGCACTCTCGATGCTTTTGTCGCTGATCTCGAAGAATCACTAGGCAACGATTTCTTAGCCGATGAAACGCCCGCTCCGGAGCCGATTGCGCCCGCCCGGCCAGCTCACGTTCCAGTTAAGCCGCCGGTTGCTGCCGCACCGTCTGCGCGGCCGGTACCGCCGCGCACTGCGCCAGTAACTCCGCCGCCAGTACCGGCTCAGCACGAGGTCCCAATTGCCCGGGCAGCTGCCGCTTCAGCTTCGAACATTGGGATTGCACCAGTTGCCCCAATAATGCCTCCGGTAATGCCGCCGGCGGCAGCACCGGTGTCACAGCCCGTGCTTGATCCAGGCGTCAGCGTCGATCTTTCCAGCATGTTTGGCGAGCTCAAGCAGGAGCTTGAGCACGAGGTCGCGACCACAGAAGAAGATCCCGAGACGCATTACAACCTTGGCGTCGCGTTCCGCGAGATGGGGCTACTCGACGAAGCTATTGGTGAGCTTCAAAAGGTCTGCCAATCGATTGAGCGCGGGCACCAGTTCCCCCACGTGATCCAGGCCTATACCTGGCTAGCGCAATGCTTCCTTGATAAGGGTGTGCCCGAAGTTGCTGCCCGCTGGTATGACAAAGCTCTCAGAATTCCCAACCTCGACCAGGAAAGCCGGACCGCGCTGCATTATGAACTTGCGTCCGCCCTGGAGCTGGCAGGCAACAAGCAAGCTGCCTTAAATAATTTCCTGGAAGTCTATAGCGCGAACATCGATTATCGAGATGTCTCCGAGCGGATCAAGGCCCTTCGGTCGTAAAATACCGGGATGGGCGTGACTCGTAAGGTTTGTGGAAGCACGAAGGCAGGAGCCCGGAGTGAACGCTGAGCCCAGGCTTGTACCACCACCTTCTGAACCACCCCCGATCCGGCACGATTCGCCTCAACCATCTCTCAATGTGGGACGAAGGCCGGGTTGGCAAATATGGCTGGTGCGAATTCGCGCTCTGCTGTTTGTAACTGTCTGTGCCACCTTCGGTGTGCTACTGATTATTCTGCCGTGGACCCCGAAGTGGACCGACAACCCTCTTTTGCTGATGCACCCCAACCTGCGGGATTTTATTTCCAGCGGTTTCGCGCGTGGCCTGGCCAGCGGCCTCGGCATTCTCGACCTCTGGCTGGGTTTCTGGGAAGCCATTCATTATCATGAGAATCAATAAAGACGGTGGTTCGTGACTCGTGCCTCGCGGCGCGTGCCTCGAAAAAACCCACTAGGACATTCCTGACTATCTAACTACGAGCGACGAATCAGGTTCACGAGCCACGGACTTCATGACCAAGCCTCCACAAATCGCGCCACTCGCCTACGAAAACCCAGAGTTCCTCAATAGCCCGGACGGCAGGGTACTCCGCATTGTCTCGGAATACTCCGAACCCCTCGCCCGCTTCCGCCGCGAACAGATTCAGGACACAGTTGTATTTTTTGGGTCCGCCCGCTTTCACAGCCTGGAAGACGCAAACAAAGCGCTGCACGCAAGTTCATCGAGCGACGACGGCAAGCGCAAACTCGCCCAAGCCGGAGTCGATATGGCCCGCTACTACGAAGACGCTCGCCGCATGGCGTTTCTGCTGAGCCAGTGGTCTTCGCAGATTCCTGCCCGCAGGCGCCGCTTCGTCGTAACCACCGGCGGTGGCCCGGGGATTATGGAGGCCGCAAATCGTGGCGCCCGAGAGGCAGGTGCGAAAACGGTTGGGCTAAATATTCGCTTGCCGTTCGAGCAGTATCCGAACCCGTATATCACGCCTTCGCTCAATTTCGATTTCCACTATTTCTTCATGCGCAAGTTCTGGTTTGCTTATCTTGCCAAAGCTCTGGTTATCTTCCCCGGCGGCTTCGGCACTATGGATGAGCTTTTTGAAATTCTGACCCTTGCACAAACCCGTAAGCTCGCAAAGAAAATCCTGGTCGTGATTTACGGCCGGGAGTACTGGGATCGCCTCATCAACTTCCAGACGATGGTCGACGCGGCTGCGATCTCCGCGAAAGATCTCGAGCTGTTCAAGATGGCCGATACTCCGGAAGAGGGTTTCGAGTTTCTCCGCGATGGGCTGACCAAATATCATCTTGGTCCAGACCGCCCGAAGCGCGTTGGGGAAGTCGCGCCGGAGATTGCAAAGACAAACCCGTAAGGGCGATCGTTAGTCCTGTCATCCTGAGCGAAGTAGGACCGTTCGGGCGCGAATGGTTCTACGCAGTCGAGGACCTCTGCACTTCGTGCTCCTTTACTACATAACGGACCGAGCTCAACTCGCGCGCGATGAGACTCAACGTCGCGTTCGCTTGCTCGACAAAATATCCGAAGCCGCACAGGCCGGAGTCGATTACATTCAGCTCCGTGAAAAGGACCTTCCAGCGCGCGAATTCGAGTTACTCGCGCGCCAGGCAGCGCAACTGGTGCGGGCATCGGGTAGCAAAACGCGCCTGTTGATAAATTCACGCACCGATATCGCTCTCGCAGTGCAAGCTGATGGCGTGCACCTGCGATCAAATGACATTTCACCGGCTGACGTCCGAATGATTTTGAAAAGGGCCAGCCCCGCATCGCAGCCCCTCATTGCCGTTTCATCCCACAACCTTGCTGAAGTCGTCGGTGCTAAAAACGCCGGGGCAGACTTCGTTGTGTTCGGCCCCGTCTTCGGCAAAAGAGATTTAAAGGGAAATCCAACCGGAACTGATCAACTTCGAAACGCTTGCGGAAAGGGAATTCCAGTCTTTTCTCTGGGGGGCCTCACAACCAACAACGTTTCGTTATGCGTTGAAGCCGGCGCAAGCGGAATTGCGGCAATCCGGCTGTTCCAGGAAAACGAAATTGCCAAGGTGGTTGAGATGCTGGGAGGCGATAGCTTGGTCGATGGATTTTAGCTACGCGAATAAAAACTCTTTCGTCCGCAGTTCTTTGATCTTGTCCCGCAGCTTGGCGGCTTTTTCGAATTCGAACTTCTTCGCGGTTTCGCGCATTTCAGTTTCCATCTTCGCGATGAAGGCGTCGAGTTCTTCCTGATTCTTGAAGTCGGGAATTCCGTCGGCTTCGGTGCTGGCCAGTTCTGCGTAATCGGCCTCCACAATGCTCGCCAGCGACATCTCGAGCGGGCGCACGATCGACTGCGGCGTGATCCCATTTTCGACGTTGTAGGCTTCCTGAATGGCGCGGCGGCGGCTGGTTTCATCCATCGCTTTCTGCATGGAATCAGTCATCCTGTCCGCATAAAGCACCGCACGCCCATTGAGATTCCGCGCACAACGGCCGATGGTTTGAATCAGCGACCCACTGGATCGGAGAAATCCTTCCTTGTCCGCATCAAGCACAGCGACCAATGAAACTTCGGGGAGGTCCAGCCCCTCACGCAGAAGATTGATCCCGATCAGCACATCGAATTCACCGCGCCGCAAATCGCGCAGGATTTTCACCCGTTCCAGAGTTTCGATTTCCGAGTGCATGTACCGGCACTTCACCCCGACTTCACTGTAGTACTCCGATAAATCCTCGGCCATTCGCTTGGTGAGAGTGGTTACAAGCACTCGTTCTCCGCGCTCCACCCGCTGGCGAATTTCGTGCAGCAGGTCGTCAATCTGACCTTTCACCGGGCGCACTTCGACGGGGGGATCGACCAGGCCGGTTGGCCGGATAATTTGCTCCACTACCACTCCAGCCGACTTCGTCAATTCATATGGGCCGGGAGTCGCAGAAACATAAATCAGCTGGTTTGTCCGATGTTCAAATTCCTCGAACGTCAGCGGACGATTGTCCATTGCCGAGGGCAGGCGAAAGCCATATTCAACCAGAGTTGATTTTCGCGACCGGTCGCCATGGTACATGCCGTGCAACTGCGGGACGGTCTGATGCGACTCGTCGATGAACATCACATAATCGCGCGGAAAATAATCGAGCAGTGTCGGCGGAGGCTCGCCCGGCATGCGCCCGGTGAAGTGCCGCGAATAATTCTCAATCCCGTGGCAATACCCCATGGCCTTGATCATCTCCAGGTCATACATCGTGCGCTGATGCACGCGTTGGGCCTCGACCATGCGACCTTGCTTCTCCAGTTCCTTTTCCCACCAGGCCAACTCTTCTTTGATGGAATCGACTGCGCGCGAACGCGTTTCGGGCTTCATCACGTAGTGCGTCTTCGGATAAATCGGCAGCCGCACGTACTTTTGCTTGACTGTGCCGAACAGCGGATCGATTTGCGAGAGCGACTCGACTTCGTCTCCCCAGAGCTCAATTCGATACGCAAAGTCGTCGTAGGTGGGATAAATCTCGATCACATCGCCGCGCACGCGGAATGTCCCGCGACGGAAGTCGCCGTCCGTGCGCTCGTAGAGAATTTCAACCAGCTTGCGCGTGATGTCCTCGCGCTTGATCTTCTGGCCTTTTTCGAGGAACAGAAGCATCCCGTAATACGCTTCAGGAGATCCCAAACCGTAAATGCAGCTCACCGAAGCAACGATCAAACAATCGCGCCGCTCGAACAAAGAACGTGTCGCCGAAAGCCGCAGCTTATCGAGTTCGTCATTAATCGTGGCTTCTTTCTCGATGTAGAGATCGGCCGCTGGAACGTACGCTTCCGGCTGGTAATAATCGTAGTAAGAAACGAAATATTCGATAGCATTGTGAGGAAAGAAATTCTTGAACTCGTGGTAAAGCTGCGCCGCGAGCGTCTTATTGTGCGCCATAACCAGCGCCGGACGGTTCACCTGCTCGATGACCTTCGCCATCGTAAAGGTCTTGCCTGAACCAGTTACGCCCAGCAAAACCTGGTGCTGCTCGCGATCATAGACACCACGGAGCAAGGCTTCAATCGCATTGCCCTGGTCGCCTTTCGGCTTGTAATCGGATACTAAGCGGAAATCCATAACAGCGCTTCACAGACGCAAATATCTGCGGAAGTGTATCTCTCAATTATATCGAGGGTGGACGAGGAGTTTAGGCTTCCGCAGAAAACAAAAGCGCGGACAAGGCATACTTCCGTCTACGAAGCCTAGTGTGGCAGTCTGAAGATCATGCTGATCTGGGTTTCAATTTCCACCGGCTCACCATTCAGAAGATAAGGTCGATACTTCCATTGTTTGACTGCGTCTACCGCAGCCTTCGCCAATGTGGCATCGCCAGAAATCACTTTAACGTTTGAGATCGCACCTGACTTGCCGATCTTTGCCAGAAGCTCAACCGTTCCTTCGCGCCTCAACTGGAGCGCCGCTGGCGGATATGCGGGCGGTACGCGCTTAATCAGCAATCCCTGCGTGATACCTTGCGAAATGCGGAGTGTCGCAGGGGCCGGCCGAGGCAGGGGTGTGTTCGTTGTCACCAAGCGAGCGATGGTATTGTCCGCCGGATTGGTCCCTGTGATAACCAGCGCTGGCGGCGCGGGAGCTGCGGCAGGTTGGTCTAGAACTTTCGGAGCTGCAGCCTGCCTCTTGTTTACTTGCAGCGGCTCCGATTTCGGGGTGACCGTGACCGGCTGCTCTGCACCATCAGCTTCCGGGCTGATTTCAATATGCTCCTTGGTCGGGAAGCCCTCGGCGCCGACGCTCGAAGAGGCAGGTGACACGGTCAGGTTTGTCGATCGGTCGCCTGCGGGAATCGCAACATTCAATGGCGCTGCGCCTGAGTTCTGCGGCTCGGTCAGGTTGACTGATGGAGAAGGCTTGTTGTCCGGCTGCTCGGTCTGAGCTGTTCCCGCCGTCACGTTTGTCGCGGCAGTGCGAGCATGCAAGTAGTGCATCGGCTGATATTTTTTCCATCCGAAGTATCCCGCCGCCCCAACGATGAGCAGCACCGGGATAATCCAAATTGCCTTACTTCCACCACTGCTCTTTGCGGGGCGATAGGCGTAAGACGCGAAGCTCGGAACCGGCGGTTGTGGCCTTTCCGGAATCGCAGCCACTGCAACGATGGGATCTTGGGTCACCAACGGTGATGCGGCTGACATCTCGCGGAAGGCCTTTCTCTCAATCGTCTGCGCGCGATCGGCGTGCTCTGGTGCGAGTGCGGGTGCGGCTGCAAATCCTCCGCCCGAATGCGTGCTTTGGAACGACGGGGCCGAAGGCGCGGTATGTGCCCCGGAGGCAAAACTGGACAATGAGGCTCCAGTATTCGGCCCGGCTTGAGATCTCTTCTGCTCCGCATCGAGCAGCGAGGTCGGCATGCTGGGCGAAGGGGTTGGGGCGGCCATCGGCGGAACTGAGGGCCCGGCTGGTGTGCTGGGCGCTAGTGGCGCATTCGCCGATGCTGGCAGAAATACCGGTGATGTCGAACCAGGAACTGCCGAGTGTGTGGGCTGCGACTCAGGCGTGGTGCTTGTAGCATGCGACTGAGGTACGTTTTTCCTCAGCAAACCTCGAGCTACCCGCAGCGTATTTTTCGATTGTTCAATATTGATCGGCTTTGTGAGCACCAGGTTTGCGCCGATACGGAATGCATTGGCCAGTCCTGTTTGTCCTTCGGCTACTGCGACGCACAACGTACTGTGATTCAGAGTCGAACTGCGAGCTCCCTTGAATAACACCGATGCGTTCTGCTCGTTGGCGCAGTCAACCACCAGAGCGTCGTAAGTTTCTCCCCCCAACTTTTTGACGGTAATAAACGGCTCGAATGACAATTCAACCGTAAAGTCGAGTTCGCTTAACACTTGCGTCACAAGGCGAGCTGAGGCCTCATCTGGGCAGAAAAGGAGCGCTTTGTAGCTCATACTGCGATGGTAGGTACACTGGTGTCGAGCGGCAAGTTACTCACGTAATTGACCTAATGCGACTTCACACTGCTCAAAAACCGAGGATTCCCCTGTGGCTCAAGCTTGTTTGGACCGCATGGGTACTGGTCTGGATTCCGGTTTATTACCGCCAATACGGTGCACAAAACTTTCTCTTTTACTGTGATATCGGGAACCTCTTGATTACGCTCGCGTTGTGGATTGAGAGCAGGCTGATTTTCTCGTGGCAGGCGGTTGGGCTGCTCGCCTTTCAAACTCTCTACACGCTTGATTTGCTGGGTGCACTTATCACCGGACGACACGCCTTGGGCGGCACGGAATACATGTTCGATCCAACGATCCCACTCGTGGTCCGATTGCTTGGCCTGTATCACATAGCCGTTCCACCCTTGCTTTTGTGGGCCGTCCACAGGCTCGGATATGACCGCCGGGGATGGACGCTTCAAACTCTGATGATTTGGGTTCTAGTCCCTATTAACTTCTTCTGGCGCCCGGAATACAACGTGAACTGGGCGAGAGGACTGGGCCACGAACAACATGTCGTGCCGCCGTGGTTTTACTTGATTGCATATCTCATCGTAGTTCCACTCGTTGTGTACTGGCCTACGAACCTGTTTTTACGCCATTGGGCTAAGACGCACCCGTAGCCTACGGAAGTTTAGCCACCGCCCATTCATTCTTTCCACCTCGAGTGATGATGATTGCGGTAGCGAGTCGATGCGAATGTGTTGTGCTGCTGAACAGAACCACCGGAAAGATGTAGCTTCCTGATTTGATTCGCCTCCCACGTGCAATCTCGTAAGCTGCATCAAGGCCTGGAGAAAAAAACTCCTGAAGCTGCTCCGGCGAAGTGTGTTGTCGCGCAGAATCGGAGAGCATGACAATTCCAGTTTCGTGGTCTTCGCTCTGCCATGCATGAAGAAATACGTTCGCAGTAGCTAGCGCTGAACAATAGGAAGCGTCAAAAGGGTGCCTGATGATTCTATGAGTGTGCCCGAAAGAAAGTCCGCAGAATGAACATAAAAAAGCGATCGAAATCAATGCACGCTTCATTTACCAATCTTCGTTCGAAGATCAGCCGAAAAGGAATAGGCAACAGGATTCCTAACGCGCAACCACCGCTAAGGCCGAAGGAGTCCAGCAGCCACGCGGGTTTCACGCGATCAACTTCGCCAATATAAACGCCGCGGTTGCCGCAACTCCGCCGATGATCATCGTTTGAATCGCGCTGCGCAGAGCCCGTGCCCCGGTGTATTTGCCCTTGATGAATCCGAAAAATCCCAGTGCTGCCAGCGTCACAATTGCGGAGATGATCAGCCCGCGATAGGCATTTGCCAGGATGATGTACGGCGAAAGGGGAATTAAGCCACCGGCAATGTAGGCCGCCGCAATCGTCGCGGCGCTCGTGACTGCCCGCTTAGGATCAGGTGCCTCGAGGCCCAGTTCAAACCGCATCATGAAGTCTACCCAGGCATCGGTGCGCTGGCTTAGCGCCTCGACGATAGGTTTGCTCTGCTCTGCGGTCAATCCGTACTCCTGAAATACGTAGCTCACTTCCGCTTTTTCCTGCTCAGGAATCTCTTCCACCTCGCGGTACTCCCGTACCCGCTCCTGTTGGTAATGCTCCGCGTCACCCTGAGCGGCCAGATAACCACCCAATCCCATCGCGATCGAGCCGGCTGCAATTTCGGCTAGACCTCCAATCACGATCAATCGCGTATTCGCAACTGCGCCCGAAAGGCCCGCGGCCAGCGCGAACGGCACGGTCAACCCGTCCGACATGCCGATCACGACATCGCGGACGAAGTTGCTCGCCGTGAAATGCCTCTCCACATGAGTCACGTGCGCCATCAGGGTTGCGCCTCCAATTTGAGTAATTTCAACTCTTCTCGCGCCATTCGCACCACGTCGCGCTCGCCTTTATACGCCAGTTTCTTCTCGGCTTCTTCTATTGGCACCCACTTCGCCTGCTTTACTTCAATCCGCATATCCTGTGACACGTCGTCAATGGTGCCCGATTCGTAACGCAACAAGTAGAAGGTGACGATTTTAAACACCCGCTGTTTGTCTCCCCAGGAGCGCACGTAGACATACTCAATGTCGGCAAGCTTTTTCAGGATCTTCGCAGTCAGCCCAGTCTCCTCCTTCACCTCTCGAACCGCGGTTTCGGTAGGCTTCTCCCCAGGATCGATCAATCCTTTGGGCAGGGCAAGAAGCTCCTTTTTGTGACTTTTTTTGTCAGTTTCACCAGGCGCCGGCGCTCCCCGTGGCTCGATTACGGCCACCTCCCAGCCTTCCGGCGTAGGCCGTAATACGACTCCACCTGCAGAAATCTCTCGTAACATTTTGGTAACCGACCCAAGTTAACAGGAACAAAAGGCTTCGTCACGTGTTCAAGATATTAGGGAGTGATTGGAATACGGTAACTTCCCAGCCGCTCCTGAGTGAACTTATCTCAGCTGGGGCGGCATCAAAGTTGCTGTAAGTAATACGTTAGCGGCAGGAGGCCTGCCGTGGCTATTAAGGGTTTCGAGAAAATCGTCCGCTCGGTGCGTGCGCTGGGTCGCACGATGTCAGGGCTGCCGGGACGCACCTCCGCTGTCCCTGCTCCCTCTATCGGCCTCGCACTCGGCGGCGGCTTCGCCCGGGGTATCGTTCACGTAGGTGTCTTGAAAGTCCTTGAAGAAGAAGGCATTCCCATCAGTTGTGTCGCAGGAACCAGCGTTGGCGCATTGATCGGCGCCGCCTATTGCAGCGGAGTTTCACCCGCCGAACTTACGCAGATCGCCGCTCGGGTACGATTCAAGGATCTGGCGCGATGGACGGTTTCACGTCTCGGATTTGCCACGAACCAGCGGATGATCACGTTTCTAAATAAAGTGCTGAAGGTCCAAACCTTTGAGGAGCTTCAAATCCCACTGGCTGTCACTGCCACTGATTTCGTCTCGGGTGAAGGTGTGATTTTTCGTTCCGGCGCACTCAATGATGCGGTTCGCGCGAGCTGCGCGTATCCGGGAGTCTTTCTTCCTGTGAAAGTAAATGGACGCTTGCTGGTCGATGGAATGCTTGCGCACTCCTTGCCTACCAAGCCCGTGCGTGACATGGGGGCTGACAAGGTTTTGGCAGTAAGCCTGCGGAGCCATTGGACGAGCAGCGAGGGTCCGCGACACATCTTCGACGTGATAGGCCAATGCTTTTCGATCGCTCAGGACATGAACTGCGCAACCGCTCGTCAATGTGCTGATTTGGTCATTGAGCCTGATGTGACCGGGTACCGTTACGACGATTTCGCGCAAAGCGCTGCTCTGGTTGCGATCGGCGAAGCATCTACTCGCGCCGCTTTGCCTGAGATCCGCAAATGGCTGGAATCGGTTCCGCAGCGCGGAATTTCGCGGCCGCAATTCATGGCGCCCGCTGCCGATCCAATCTCGCCGAAATAAACCGCTATCCGACCGCGCCCACAATTGCGTATCTCATATAGGCTTTTGTTTGTTCCTCGGTCGTGTACCACGCCGTTGATGCGTTGGTGTAGAAAGAACGATACCATTCTGCAGTCCAGTGGATCGCAGTCGCTGGAGGCAAGACGTCTGACCAGCCGAGTTCCGCTCGCGCTCTATCATCCTCGCCATAGAAGGCCGGTGAAGCTTCCTGCGTAGCTTCCGGCAAACTCGATTGTGATTCGGTTCCGTCCCACAATTTCACGAAATCTTTCGCAATGCGAGTTGCGCAAAATTTGCGCTCCGCCGCTGGCAGGAAATCCCACTGTCCTGAGTAGCCCTGTCCAGACTCAAACAGCCGTTGCCCAAGTAGCAAGTATGCTCGTACCAATTCAACTACGTGCAGCACCTGCAACTCGGACCCTTCAAGGACTTGTACCGGTTCGCCGGCAGTCAGGCTGCGCACCAGGTTCGGTATGATGCGCCCTTCTCCCCAGTCGCCGCCACCGATTGCGTCTATGGCACGCGCGGTCGCAACCGCCGCTCTGCTCTTATCTAGAAAACAACTGCTGAATGACGAACACGCCAGTTCAACCGAAGCCATGCTTGCGTCGCACACAGACCCGCAGTTGCTGGCCCCATTTTTGTCGCACGAAGGGCTGCTCACAATCACCACAGCGCGTACTGCAGGCGTGAGCCTCGCCTCTTCAAGAATGTGCACAGTGCCCATCACATTTGTGGAAAATGTCTCGACCGGCTCGCGATTTGCAAAGTGGGGATTCGAACGCAACGCGCAATGAAGAACGATTTCGGGCTGAAACTTGGCGAAAGCGCCCGCAAGCGAGTTGCGGTCGCGTACGTCGCTGAAGACAGAGGTCATCTCGCGATCCAGCAGAGTGGCATCAAAAAAATTGGGCCGAGTTGCTGGAGGCAGCCCATAGCCGCATACCTGAGCTCCCAGCAGCTTCAACCATGCCACGGCCCAGCCACCCTGAAACCCAGTGTGTCCGGTGACCATGACTCGCTTTCCGCGATAAAAATCTGCCAGCCGATGGGACATCAGCGTAGCCAATAAAAGAGGGCTGCGGCCAGTGCGGGCAGCAGCAGGCTGGCGATCGTGTATCCATGGTTGCTGATCCAACTCGAAGGCTCTTCGCCGCTGAACAAAGCAGGGGCAATTCTGCCGCCTTCTTCGCAGTCCATGCACACTTTACGGCCGGGTGATACCGGGAAGCCGCATGATTCGCAAAGCCGAACCGCCAGATTCGATTTTTCGGGTACCGTCGCCGAGGAAGTCGTCGCGCTCGCGCCTTCGGGAGCGTGCCAGAGAAGCGGAATAGGCTTAGAGGGCTGGTTCGCATCGGCCAAGGTCAAGTCTTCCGTTTTTGGATCATCCCGTGCCGGCTCTGAAACGACTCCTTGGGGACCGAATGTTTCTGACTGGGACATAATCAGATCACGGCTCGCCTCAGCAGCCTGCATGTGGCGAATCGCCGTTGCAACAATACCCGCAAGCCGGCTGACTGCCTGAAGGTCCTCGTCGCCAAACTCGAAGCTGTCGGAAACGAGTTGGATGAAAGCCGCAATGTTCGAACCTTGAACTACTCCGGCGATCAGAGATCGTTCATTCGGCCTTGCGAATGGGTGCAGGATAGAAAGTTCAGTGCTCAATTCGGCTTCGACCCCGATTTCTGGGAAGCCATTCCCCGAACCTGCGCGATAAATAAAGTGCTCTCCCTCGCGCACCCCAATGGAAGTGCGGGAGGCTCCGGTTATAAAACGAGCTCTTTCGGCCAGTAATTGCAGGCAGGCGTAAAGCTCAAGCTTCGCGCCCAGTACAAGATCGGCGAACGGAGATGGCGCCTGGCGCTCCATCGCTAACTTGGTTGCGGTTTGAGGCATGAGTATTTTTTCGCAGTGTCGCTTCCAGAATTCGAGAGGTCAAGTACCAACGGGCGTGGCAGCACCCGAAAGTCATCTCGGCCGATCGCGAGAAAACGCTGTTGGATAGCCGTTCCATAATCGAACCTGCCCAAATCGAGATTCAGTTTCTGGTACTTAGCGCGTTTGCGCCGTAGCATCCGCTCACAAGCCGGCTTCGCGTCCGATGTACCTGTCAGAGCTTGTATGCGACGGCCTCGAGTCGGGAAATCCACCCATACCGCGCGCCATCACCGGAAAGTTTCAACTGCCGTTCGCACGCTCCGTCGGGCTATCGAGCAATGCCAGGAATTGGTATTTGTTGCTGACACCAACGGCGCAATTCAGTATGCCAATCCAGCCTGTGAAATCCTGACCGGATACTCCACGCAGGAATTACTCGAAAGAAGCCTGGATCAAATTGCCGTGGAACTTCCGGAAGGCAGACCGTGGCGTTTCCTGCGCGACCGCGCCATTCAGGCCGGAGTCTATCGAGGAGGTCTAGGAATTCGCTGTAAGAACGGTACTGTGGCCGAACTCGATCATGCGATCACCGTAGTCCGCGATCCTCATACTCACGCCACAAGCCTGGTCTGTACAGCGCTTGGAGTCGCTGTCCAGCGAGAGCTTCCAGCCAAGCTCGAGCGTCCGCATGCCATGGATGCAATGGGAGCTCTCGCAAGCGGGGTCGCCCATGATTTCAATAACCTGCTCATGGTGATAGGGGCTTATGCCGAGATGGCGATGACCAATGTCCCCGTCGAGCACGCCGTACGACGCAATCTTCAGGAAATATTACTGGCCGTGCGCCGGGCATCGGATCTCACGCGCAGGCTTCTGATGATCGGTCGACGCCGAACCGTAGGGCGAGAATTGGTTTCAATTAACTGGATTATCGAAGATACAGCGGCAATGCTTTCGCGGATCATGGAAGAGGACATCGAGCTGCGCGTTTCCCTTGGCAAGAACGTTGGCATGGTGCGCGCCGATGCCGGCCAGATCGAACAAGTGCTGCTGAATTTGGCCGTTAATGCCCGCGACGCAATGCCACATGGCGGCCAATTGCTGATTGAAACTCAATCCGTCCAGCTCGGAGAAAGTTTCGCGCGTAAGCATCCGGGAATTCTGACTGGCGAACACGTGCTCCTGAAGGTCTCCGATTCCGGACACGGGATGACACCCGGCCAGCTGACGCATATCTTTGACCCTTACTACACGACCAAAGCTCCCGGTAAAGGCACCGGGCTCGGGCTCGCCATCGTGCATTCGGCCGTGCAACAAAATGCAGGCTGCATTTCTGTCGAGAGCAAGTTAGGCGCGGGCACCTCGTTCATGGTCTATCTGCCGATCGAAGCGCCAGTTGGGAAGAAGCCTTCCGCTTCGCTTCACGAGGAACCGAATATGCCCTGCGGTCATGAGGCACTGCTGATCGTCGAAGATGCTGAAGCTCTGACGCGACCGACAGCAGAATATCTTTCCTCCCTTGGATACAAAGTGAGCTCGGCAGTGGACGGGGAAGACGCTTTGCGATTACTGGAGCGCAACCCTGAAATTGATCTAATCCTCGTCGACGTTGTGATGCCGCACATGAGCGGGCCGGCTTTCGCTGAACGAGTCGCCTCCCGCTGGCCGCACATACAGATACTTTTCGCTTCCGGCCACGCCGAAGATGTCGTGCTTAGAAAAGGCATGATCACGCTGCAAAAAAACTTCCTCCAAAAGCCGTTCTCATTGAAGACGCTGGCGGTTGAAATTCATAACATCCTGCATGAACCGGCCCCAGCTCGCGCCGCGGCAGCTGCGGCAGGCCGATAGTCAACCTGCTCTCGTATAATCTGCCAAGCATGGCCATATCAGCTTCCCGCCCCGATGTTGGCGGTGAGGGCGCTCCATTTCTTGTCTCTCGCCCCTTGCCTGAACGGCTGCGCTATTCGTCTTTGGTAATAATTTTCATTTTTTGGGGTGTGATTTATTTTGCCGGAATGTTCAGTCCGGCGCTGCTCGACGACGTTGATACCATCCACGCGGAAGCCGCGCGCGAAATGGTCCTTCGCCATGACTGGGTGACCCTCTACACCGACGGTATTCGGTATCTTGAAAAGGCGCCGCTCATGTACTGGGGCGTTGCTGCGAGTTATGAAATTTTCGGCGTGAGCGACTGGAGCACCCGTCTTCCGCTGATGCTGGGCATTCTCGCCCTGCTGCTCGTGACCTATCGCTTAGGCAGCCATGCGTATGGCGAGCGCGGTGGATTTTATGCATCTGTGGTTCTGGCAACCTCGCTCGGTCCTTACATCTTCACGCGATTTGAGATTCCCGATATTGCCGTCGGGCTGTGGCTCGCGCTGGGCGCCTACTTCTTTTTGATTTCACTAGAGCAGGAGCAACCCTCGCTCTGGGTGTGCTCGGGATTTGCCGCAACCTGCGCGCTGAACGTCCTCACAAAAAGCTTGATTGGCCTGGTGTTTCCGCTGGGGTCAATCTTCTTATATCTGCTGCTCACGCGAAATCTGCGACACATTTTGAAGCTGCGCTTGATATCCAGCACGCTAGTCTTTCTGGCGATTGCTGCTCCTTGGCACATTCTGGCGGCCTTGAGAAATCCGAGCCAGGGAGCCGTGAAGGGATTCCTCTGGTTCTATTTCATAAACGAGCAGTTCATGCGATATCTGGGGAAGCGCGTTCCTGCCGGCTACGATACGGTGCCGCTGCTCATCTTCTGGGCACTCACGATACTTTGGCTTGCCCCATGGATGGTGTTTCTCCCACAAGCCTTAAAGCAAGTCCCCTGGCGTGTCCGCGATTGGCATTCACAGTTAACTCGTAGCCAGCAGGCGAGTCTTTTCTTTGCTATTTGGGCGGTGGTGACGGTCGGCTTCTTTACTTTTTCCACCCGGCAGGAATACTACACAATCCCGGCAATTCCAGCGCTCGCTTTATTGGTGGGTGCCTGGCTAGACCGGGAGACAGTTTTTCCGGCTACCGAATCCAAGAAAGGCAAGATTTCCTCTTGGGTGCTTTTCGCCATGGTAGCAGCGGGCTCTATCGTTGGAATTGCCCTGCTTTTTTCATCGAAAACGCCCACCCCCGGCGCCGACCTCGCAGAGCTGTTGCGAAAACACCCTCAGGATTACGATTTTTCCCTCGGCCACTTTCTCGACCTCACGCCAGAAGCTCTCGGCATGTTCCGTCCGGAATTGATTGGGGCAATCGCCTCGCTATTAATCGGGACGGCCGTAAACCTTTGGCTCCGATACCGCCGCAAGCCGCAGTATGCGAACGCAGTTCTCGCCCTGATGATGGTCGGCTTGCTTTTGTGCGTGCACGCGGCGTTTGGGATCTTTTCGCCAATCCTCTCTTCGAAGCGGCTGGCAATTGCGATCAAACCTCATTATCAGGCCGGAGATGTCATCGTCATTGACGGGCAGTATCATCAGGCATCCACCTTGAACTTCTATCTCGAAACGCGAGTGCGCGTGTTGCATGCACCAAGCGGCAACCTCTGGTATGGATCAAAATTTCCCGATGCGCCGCGCGTATTCGAAACTCAATCTTCATTCGCGCAGCTTTGGAATGCTCCGGTGACAGTGTTTATGTGGACTGATCAAGAGCAGCCGAAAGAACTGGCCGGACTGCCTCATTACTTACTGGCGCGAAGCGGGGGGAAGTCCATTTTCACCAATCGGGAAATCCGCTGAATGGACGCCCTGTTCTGGCGCATTCTTCTCGGCATCGCCTGCTTCGGCTTGGCGAGTTCGTCCGTCTTCCTGGTCCTCGTCATAATTGCCGCGATCCGTTTCAAGCGCCGCGCCGATGCTGAAGAAAGAGCAGTTAGTTCCCGTCCCAACCAGAAACTCCCGCCTGTCACGATTTTCAAACCCGTTCACGGAATGGAAGAGCGGCTGGAGCAGAATCTCGAAAGTTTCTTTGAGCAAGACTATCCCGATTACGAGATCATCATTGGCGCGCGGAGCGAAGATGATCCCGCGATTCAGCTGGCAGAGAACATTTGCCGCCGACACCCCGGAGTAAAGAGCCGAATCGTCATTTCCGGCCCTCCGGAATGGCCGAATGCGAAGGTATTCACTCTTGACAGAATGATCAGGCATTCGCACAACGATTTTTTTGTCACTTCCGATAGTGATGTACGCATCGGTCCTGATTTTCTGCGCAATGTGATCCCGCCCCTGCTCGATCGCAAGCTGGGCCTGGTTACCTGTATGTATCGAGGCGATCCTGCGAAGGATTTCTGGTCTGTGCTTGAAGCTTTAGGCATGTCGGTCGAGATGTCGTCGGGCGTCGTCACCGCGGACATGCTCGAAGGAATCCGTTTCGCGCTGGGCCCGGCAGTCGCATTTCGCCGCGACGCCCTTGACGCAATTGGCGGGATTCGCGCAACCGCCGACTATTATTCCGACGACTATGTGCTCGGAAACAAGATTTGGGCGGCAGGGTACAAGGTCATCTTTTCTCATTACTTCATCCATCACGTGCTCACCCCACGTTCTTTTTCGCGAACGCTCGGCGATCAGCTGCGATGGATGAAAAGTACGCGCCACTCGCGGCCTTTGGGACACGTCGGTACAGGACTGACATTCGCAGTGCCGTTCGGATTGTTGGGGCTACTTGCAGCATCCGCGTTGGGAGAGTGGCGGCTTGGCATCGAGCTGCTGGCTGCGTCTCTGCTCAATCGAATGATTCAGTCCGTCGTTGTCGGCTGGTGGCTGTTGAAAGATTCGCGCGCGTTGAAGCTCTGCTGTTTATACCCGTTCCGTGATCTGCAAGGATTCGCCGTTTGGGTTGGCAGCTTTCTCAGTCACAAATTTTATTGGCGGGGAGAAATTTATCGCTTCACCCAAGATGGCAAAATCGTCCCGGAGAGCCGCAAGCCCATGACTCCGCCCATCGCCACCAGGGTGTAGTCAACCGGAATGGCTCAGCCTGCCTCGATCCAATTTGAACTTTTCCCCTCGCCAGGTAATCTTTCGTCCAAACAACCCGCCCAGCCAAACAAAAGGGGCAATAAGGTCGCGCAGAGGCAACAACCAAAGCGACCGCAGGAGCTCTTTGTCACGTAGAACAAAACTTCCTGTTGCGATAGCCATAGCGATCCGAATCAAAACCGCGCAGGCACCGAAGCCCCAAGCCCATGCTGCACCGCGGGAGAGCACGACCGTCAGAATTGCCCACGCCATCGTGTGGGTCATAAGCAATCCCGCGTACCCACCCGGCCGAGACACCCGAATTGTTCGCGCCCAGCGCAGTTGGTGAGAAAAAAAATCGGAAAAGCTATACGCAGGCAGAAATGTCTCAACAATTTCCTTCCCGAGCGCCACCTTCATGCCCAGATCGGCGATCCGCTTTCCTAACTCATAGTCGTCGGCAAGATAATCCACAATTGCTTCGAACCCGCCAATCGCTTCCAACTCTCCCCGCCGAAACGCCAGCGTCGATCCCAATCCGAAGTGCAACCCTCCTTCGATCTGCTTGGCAGCGAGCACCCCGGCGACAAAATCCGTGCTGATACCTAAGGACTCCAATCGTGAAGCAATCGTTTTCGCCGGAACGCCGCGATATAAGCATGTGACCATACCAACCCCGGGCTCCTGAAGCTCAGTCACTACGGCCTTTAGGTAGTCCTGCGTTACACGAATATCGCTATCGTTAACCAGCAAAATCTGATACTTCGCTTCTGCTGCAAGCTGTGCCAGGCTGCTGACTTTTCCATTCACTCCCAGCTTCTTTTCGCACAAGACCAGTCGAATCGCTCGATGGGGAAACTCACGCTGCAATTTCTCGACGAGCGCCGCCGCAGGATCGCTTGCGTCGCTGATCCCGAACAGAATCTCGTACTCCGGATAGTCTTGAATGCAGTGCGACCGGAAGCTCTCGTGCATCTCCGGATCAGTGCCTTTCAGCGGCTTGAGAATTGAAACCGGCGGAAGATCGATTGCAGGGGTAAGCGCTCTTTTTGATTGAGAAGCAAATCTGGCCGCCGCCCAAATGCACAGCGCGCAATAGGCCATGTTCGCGCCGGTGAGTACGGCAGCGATAAATGCGAGTACGTTCAAATGAAGGTTGTACAGGAAGTCAGAACCAAAAACAAAACCGGCTACTGTCATTCCGAACGCCTTCAGGCGCGAGCAATCTGCTGTTTCGTTTGTCTTGCGTTGTCAAGAGCAGTTCCTCGGCTCTGAAGATCCTCGGAATGACAGCACATTGATTATTCCGTTTTGTTATGCGCGCGCTGAAGCGATCAGCACGAACAGCACGCCAACCAGCGGCCTGGGAATTTTTCGCAGGACTTTCCACGCCACGAAACTCATCGACGATCCCTCCGCGCGGGGGAGAACCCGCGAACGAACCGGTCGGCCAAACGAACGGCTGCAAATTGAGATTTCGGAACGGCTGAATTTTAGCCAAAGCGGGTTTTCACCGCAACTCTGAGAAGGCCCTCGCGAAGCTAAATCCCGAAATGCGTTACGCTTACACCATGCGGCAGAGCGTCGCCGACTACCTGGCGGATTTCGAGCGGCTTGGAGGTGAGCAGGCCTATGCCGAACGCAGCGGCTATCGCCTGACACGCTGGACCTACAAAGATGTAGCCGCAATGGCTTACGGGTTCGCGCGGGAACTGGATCGCCGTCAGATTCGCAAGGGCGACCGCGTCCTGATCTGGGGCCCAAATTCCGCTTTGTGGGTGGCTGCATTTTTCGGATGCGCGGACCGGGGCGTGATTGCGGTGCCTATGGACCATGCGGCTTCAGCGGACTTCGCACGCCGCGTGTTCCACCAGGTTCAGGGCAAGCTTGTCGTCTGTTCCCGCGATCACGCACAGCCCGACTTGCCTGGTCTCCTGCTTGAAAATTTTTCTGCTGCGCCGCAACCCAATTCGTCGGAAGCATTGCCTTCCGCAAACGTCCGCCGCGAGGATCCCTTGCAGATCGTCTTCACTTCCGGAACGACCGCCGAGCCGAAAGGCGTGGTCATCACGCACGGGAACGTACTCGCAAATGTTGGTCCGCTCGCAGAGCAGATCAGACCTTATCTCCGGTACGAGCGCTTCGTGCATCCTTTGAGATTTTTAAATCTGCTGCCGCTCAGTCACGTCTTCGGACAATTTCTCGGGATGTACTTACCTTCGCTGCTGCGCGGCACGGTTTTCTTCCAGGAAACGCTCAAGCCCAGCGATGTCATTCACATGATTCGCCGAGAGCGGATTTCGGTACTGGTCGCCGTTCCGCGAATGCTGCAGTCGTTGAAAGAAAAAGTCGAACGCGATCTGGAAGTTTCGGGCCGATTGGAATTTTTTCGCAAGCAATACGCCGAGGCCGAAGGCAATCATTTCCTGCGCCGCTGGTGGATCTTCCGCCGCATTCATCTCCAGTTCGGGCTTAAATTCTGGGCCTTTATCTCAGGGGGCGCCGCGCTTGATCGCGAGACCGAAGAGTTCTGGGCGCGTCTCGGTTTCGCGGTCATTCAAGGATATGGACTCACCGAGACCACTTCGCTCATCAGCGTGAATCACCCCTTCAAAGTTGGACGAGGCTCGATCGGGAAAGTCCTTGCCGGGCGGGAGGTCAAGCTGGCGCCCGATGGCGAAATTCTGGTCCGCGGCAGCGGAGTAGCATCTGGCTATTGGAGCTCGGGTGAGCTGCGGCCAGTATCATCCGACGAAGGCTGGTATCACACCGGCGACATCGGTGAGCTCGATTCCGACGGCAACCTCTTTTTTAAGGGGCGAAAAAAGGAAGTCATTGTCACTCCCGCCGGCATGAACGTCTATCCCGAGGATTTGGAAAGTGCGCTCAAAAGCCAGCCGGAAGTGAAAGAGACTATTGTTGTTCCGTTTTCTTTGAATGGAAATGCCGAGCCTTGCGCGGTTCTGATCCTGAAGTCCGCTGACGCGAGCAGTGCGGAAATAATCGATCGCACCAATCAGAGTTTAGCGGAATACCAGCGCATTCACCGCTGGGTCCTTTGGCCCGGCGAGGACTTCCCGCGAACATCCACTCAAAAGCCACGACGCGCAGAGATCGCAGAGACGGCGCAACGAATCATGACGGGCGATGGCAACAGGCACTCGGCTCAACGACCACTGTCCGATCTGATCTCCCGAATTACGAAGTCCTCACCCGGCCATCTCTCTGCGAATGCACGATTAGACTCCGATCTGAATTTGAGTTCGCTCGATCGTGTCGAACTTCTCAGCGCGCTTGAGGACCGTTACCAAATTGATCTCAGCGAGACACGCTTCTCATCAGTGAACACGGTCGGTGATCTCGAGCGAATGCTCAAGGGAGAGACTCTGCCGCGAGCGGTTTATCACTATCCAGCTTGGGTGCAACATTGGCCGATCACATGGATTCGATTTGCTATCCACTATTTACTCCTTCGTCCGTCTGTATTCGTTCTCGGCTGGCCGCGAATGCTCGGCCGCGAGAATTTGCGCGACGTGAAAGGCCCGGTTCTTGTGGTCTGTAATCACATCGGAGATGTCGATGTAGGCTTTATTCAAACTGCTCTGCCGTTTCATTTGCGCCACAAGCTGGCTACAGCAACCGGCGGCGAAGCGCTCGAAGCTCTACGTACTCCTCCCGCTACACGCAACACTTTCGGCAGGATTTTCGACCGGATTGAATGGTTTCTTGGAGTTTCGCTGCTGAACCTATTCCCCCTGCCACGGGAAGCCGGATTCCGCGACAGCTTTGCTTTTGCTGGCGAATCGGTCGACCGCGGCTACAGCATTCTGGTTTTTCCGGAGGGCCATCATACGAAAGACGGAAAATTGCGGCCGTTCCGCTCGGGCATTGGCCTGCTCGTGAATAATCTGAACATCCCGGTTGTGCCAATGCGAATCGATGGCTTATTCGAATTAAAGGAAGCCGGCAGGAGAATGGCGCGCCCACGTCAGATCGAAGTTAAGATCGGCGCTCCGGCAACATTCCCTCATGGAATGGACCCGCAGAAAATCGCGTCGGAACTAAGATCGCGAATCGAGCAATTGTGAGCACCCCACGAAATCCAGGGCGGGCGGCCGGATAAGTTTCGAACCTACTTCCCCTGATAACTCACCCGCCAGATCGACCCGCTCCCGTCATCGCTTACCAGCAGAGAACCATCCTTTGCCACGGCGATCCCCACAGGTCGACCCCAAACATTTCCCTCCGAGGTGACGAAGCCAGTCAGGAAGTCCTCGTACTCGCCTGAAGCTTTGCCCTCGCCGTGCAACGGAACGCGCACGACCATGTACCCTGTCCGCGGATCGCGGTTCCACGAGCCGTGCAGCGCAAGGAACTCATCGCCCTGATATTCAGCCGGGAATTGATGTCCCGTGTAAAAAGCGAATCCCAGCGGCGCACTATGCGGCTGAAGCAGCACGTCCGGCGTAATCTCCCTGGCGCGCAAATCGGGATGGCTGTCCGGCAGCCGCGGGTCGTGGTTCCCGCCGATGTAGTACCACGGCCAACCGTAGAAACCGCCCTCCTGAACATGGGTGGTGTAATCAGGCACCAAATTGTTCCCGAGCCCATCACGTTCGTTTGTCGCCGTCCAAAGTTCGCCGGTTTTCGGATTGATTGCCATTTCAACCGGATTGCGAATTCCGGAGGCAAAAACCTTCACAAACTTGCCGTCGGGCGTGTACTCCAAAATGTTTGCGCGATGGAATTCGGTTTTGTGCGTGTCAGGATCGTCAATATTCGAACCGGACCCGACGGCAACGTACATATTCTTTCCATCAGGCGAGAAAACCACATCACGCGTGGTATGCCCTTCCATGTGGTGAGCGCCGGGAAAAATCTCAGCGACGATCGTCTGTGCGGGACCAGTCGCCTTCAAGTCGCCGGCATGATAAGGAAAGCGCTTCACCGAATCCGTATCGGCGATGTACACCCACTGAGGATTCTCGGCCGGATAAAATGCGATCCCGAACGGATGGTAGAGTCCTGAGGCGAAAGTCGAGGAGGTCTCCGGCTTGCCGTCGCTCGTGACGCCACGGAAAACTTTGATCTCACCTTTGTGAGTTTCGGCTAGAAACACATCGCCATTCGGCGCAGTGCGCATTTCCCGCGGCACGTCCAAACCGCTGGCGTACTGTTCAACCTTGAACCCAGGTAGTGTCTTCGGCATTGCCCCTTCTGGACGAGATGCGGGCACCGGTTCATTGTTCGCCGACTTCGTCGCAAACGGCTTCGGCAGGTCCTTCACGGTGATATGGCGCATCGTGCCTGGACTTTCCTGTTTGTAGTCGTAAAACGGGGAAGAGTCGCTTTGAGCAAAGAGCGTTGGAATCAGTAAAGCGGAACAGAGCAGCATGAAGAGTACAGTGCCAATTCGCTTCATATTCACCTTGCAAAAGAATTGGAGTTTACGACAACTGTGAAGGATGATGTTGACAGACGTTCGGTTGCAGCACATTCGGTGTTAGGCGGTTTTATTTGAGACTGTCTGCGGTAATCCCGCCGGAACCATCGGCATCGATCGCACCCGCACACCAGTTGCGCTGAAAATTGCGTTTGCGACTGCAGGAGCGATTCCGGTCAGCGGTATCTCTCCTGCGCCTGCAGAAGGCTGATCCTTACGATCCACCAGTACGACTTCAACCTCTGGGGCATCACTGAAGCGCGGAACACGATATTGCGCCAGGTGTGGGTTCAATATCCGGCCATTCTCAAATCGTATCGCCTCAAACAAGGCTCCGCCCAACCCCTGAACCAGCGCACCCGAAATCTGATTTTTCAGCCCTTGGGGGTTCACAACCGCGCCGCAATCAAACGCTTCAACCGCGCGGACCACTTTCACTGCTCCGTGCTGAACTCTGACTTCGGCGCATGCCGCCACATATCCGCCTTTTTCAACACCGCCTCCCATTCCGAATCCCCGCCCCGGCGTGTTCTTCACCTTGTCCCAGCCGAATTTCTCTGCGGCAGCTTGAAATACCCCGCGCAGCCGCTCGTTTTTCAAATTCTTCATCCGCAACTCAAGCGGATCCATCTTCAGTTCGTGCGCAAGTTCATCCATGTGCGACTCGCGCGCGAAATGGTTGGCGGCGGCGGCGAGAGAACGATACGAACCCTGCCGCAGCGGAGTATCCGCAGGATGAAATTCGATCCGCTGGTTCGGCACTTCATACGGAGTCCGCATCGCGGACGGGCCGGAGTTGTAATTGTCGTACTCCCAAAATACGAGCGTGCCATCCGCATTCACTCCGCTCGCAACATCAATCACGCCCGCCGGACGGAAGTACGCCCACGTGAATTCCTCTTCCCGCGACCAGATCAGCTTCACCGGTTTGCCAGCTGCTTTCGCCAGGCGTGCCGCTTCAACGGCCGCTTCGCCAGTATGCTTGCCGCCGTAAGCCGAGCCTGTATCCGGCACAATCACCCGAACATCGTTTTCGGAAAGATGAAACGTCTGCGCAAGCTCATCTCGCACCGCAAACGGTCGCTGCGTGCCCGTCCAGACCGTCAGCTTGCCATCCTTCCACTCTGCGACTGCAGCCCTCGGCTCGAGCGGGGTATGGGCGATGTAGGCGACCGTGTATGTCGCCTTGAGGGTTTTTGCAGCCCGACCTCTCGCCTGCTGAACAGATCCGACGACAAACTGGTCTCTGTCGTCGTCATCCTGTTTGCTGGCCTTACGTAAGTGATCAAACAGCTCGCTGTCTGAAATTTGCGATGGTGCGTCCCACTGTACGCGGATTGACTCAGCTGCGCGGTCTGCCGTCATCACGTCCGGTGCGGAAACTCCGACGAAATCGCCATCGCGAACAACGCTCACGCCAGGTATTTTTTCTGCCTGCGAAGTGTCGCAAGAAATCAACTTTGCGTGGAACGCGTTGGGCCGCACGATTTTGCCATGCAGCATGCGTGGCAGACTCACATCGGTCGAATACTTGTGCGCTCCGGTGACGAAATCACGGCCATCTTTCTTCGGTGCCGAAGTCCCCACAATTTTCCACTCTTTTGCCGGCGTGAGATCCGGATCGTCTGGAATTACGGTCGCGAGCTTTTGTCCGCCGACAAGTTCGCCGTAGGTAATCGTTCGGCCGCTTTTCGCATCGCGGATCTTGCCATCTTGCGCCTGCAGGTTCGACTCATCCGCGGACCAGCGCTTGGCCGCCATTTCAATCAGTACGGTGCGCGCGCTTACGGCGACTGTCCGAAGCTGCGTTCCCATGTGCGGCGTTGTACGGCTGCCGAATGTGCCCATGTCGTATGGCGTCAGCTCAGTATCGCCCATCAACATGTGAACCGACGCGAGCGGCACCCGAAGCTCCTCTGCAACCTGCTGCGCCAGCGACGTGCGCACATTTTGGCCAACTTCGACTTTGCCGGTGAACACCGTTACCCGGCCGTTCTCGTCGATATGCAGCCAGGAATCGAGACTCTTGGATATCTCATGCTCATGGTGAGCCGAGCCGCCCGATTCTTGAGCGATCACCCGCCCCGCCGCGACGCCGACGAGCAATCCTCCACCCAGCAATTTAAAGAAGTTTCGCCGATCCAGATCAAACGCATGCCGCAATCGAGAGACCTCATGCTGCCGCACCTCGGGGTCGAGTTTCTCCAGATCGACGGTGCGCTCAAGCATTTCTCTGGCTCCGGTGAAGTTCGGCCGCACGATGCACCGCCTCGATAATTCGCCCGTATGTTCCACAGCGGCAGATGTTGCCGTCCATGTGGCTGATGATCTGCTGATCGGAAGGATGAGGATTGCGTTCTAACAAAGCGGCAGCAGCAACGATCATTCCCGGCGTGCAATACCCACACTGGAAAGCTTCAACTTCCAGAAATGCCTGCTGCGCTGGATGCAACTTCTCGCCCCGGGCCAGTCCCTCAATCGTGGTGATCTTCTTGCCGACTGCAGACGAAACTTCCATTCGGCACGAACGAACCGGATATCCTTCTACCAGCACGGTACACGCGCTGCATTGTCCCTCTCCGCACCCGTATTTGGTTCCGGTCAGGCCGAGGTCATCGCGCAGAACGTAGAGGAGTGGCTTTTCGGGTTGAACGTCGACCGCGCGTTCGCTGCCGTTGACGAGGAGGGTGATGGCCATTGCTGCTCGAACAAAAGAAGCTTTGCTAGCAAAAATTATAGACCCAATTCACGCCGCGTTCTCTGAATCGTCGTCTGGATCGGGAATCGACGAGGGTGGATCGCTTGCCGGAAAGCTGTCCTCGATAGTCTTATCCAGGCTCTCTTCCTCGTGCTGCCGCTGTTTTTGCGCTTCAGCTTCTTTCAGTTTTTTGTCGATCTGTTGGGAAAGGTCTGCCACGTTACACCGCCTTTGAATTCCGCCCGAAGGTTAGATGGGCTGCGGTGGAAATGCGTCACTTCGCAATCGCCTGACTAGCAGGCACGCCTAGCTTTTTTGCTGAATGTTGTTTGACGTTGCAGCGGGAAGCGAGGCCTCAGCAGGTTTATCTTTCATTCCATCTTTCAGCGCGCGGAATCCTTCGCCGATCCCTTTGCCGATATCCGGCAGCTTCTTCGGCCCAAAAATCAGCAGGGCAATAAGAAAAATCAGCAGTAAGTGAGTCGGTTGAAATAACCCTTCCATGTGAAACCTCCGGAGCCCGGTTGCGGCACAGCATTCAGGCGAGCACGCGCTGCTTGTCTCTGCACCTTGCCTGTGCACCTTACCTCTGCACAACCAGTGTACCTTTTCCCGCAATAATTTATTACCTCGGTTACCTAGCCCAGAGTACCTGCACCTTTTATTTTGAAGTCAATCAGTTGGCGCATGCCAGCCGAATCGGGAGTCCTACTTTGCGTAAAGCCCTGGTTGTTTTCGGCCTTTTTCTTTCTGCTGTCCCTCTTTCGGTCGCGGAAAATAGAGCGCCAGTCAACTGTACGCACTTGATGGCATGGATGGCCGGTGGCGCTTCCGACCGTATTCTGCTCAACAGCATAAAAACGCGTGGCATTGATTTCGCGCTCACCCCGCGGACGACAAACCAACTTCTCGCCGCGGGAACAACTCAGGAAACGATACGGGCTTTACGGAATAGCCAGCGGAAGACATCGGGAAGCTCGTGCCCGTCCACCCTAGTGCAAGCGGCAATCGACTCGCACAACAAGCAGTTCGACTCAGCCGAGCAGATCGTAAATTCTCTGCTCGAGACCGATTCCAACAATGGCGCGCTGCATTTCGCGCTCGGATACTTCGATCAACAACAAGGCGACTGGGACAATGCGTTCGATGAATACACGGCCTCTGAAAAAGCCGAACCCGATTTCGCGGAGGTCCACGACCGGCTCGCGCTGGTCTTTTATCAGGGAGATGATGGCGATAACGCCATCAGTGAGGCGCGGACCGCCCTCAGCATGGATTTCGACGATCCCGTCGCTTATCGCATGCTCGCTCTCGGCCACTATGTCAATGAGCAATATGACGCCGCGACCAACGCTTTTAAGGAAGCACTAACCCGGGACCCCAAGAATGCCGATGTTTACTACGAAATGGGCTTGGTTGCGCGGGACGAAGGCTTGAACGACCGTGCCGTCGAGTCATTCCGCGCTTCACTCGAGTTGAATCCGAACCGCTGGGAAGCTCGAAGCAGCCTTGGTGCCCTGCTTGGGCAGGAGAAGCATTTTACCGAGGCCATTGCCGAGTTGAACCAAGCCAAAGCCCTTGCGCCGAACGAGCCTTCCATTCGCGAAAACCTGGCTAATGTTTATTTCGGAAAGGGCGATATTGATAAAGCAATTGCCGAATATCGCGAGCTGTTTCGGCTAAATCCGAACTGGCGGCACGGCCACGATTCTCTCGCTCGCGCTTACATGGCAAAAGACGAATATTCCTCGGCAATTGACGAAATGAAACTGGCCATCGAGCAAGATCCGGCAAACGCCGGTAAACACCGCGCGCTGGGTGAGTTGTTATTGGCGGCCAACCAGCAGGCGAGCGCCGTGCGCGAACTGAGGATCGCCGTCGAACTCGATCCCAACTCGGCGGCTTCGCATTATTCCTTTGGAACCGGGCTTCTCGAGTCCGACCAGCTCCCGGCAGCTCTGGCCGAATTCCAGGAAGCTGTTCGTCTTGAGCCTTCAGCCGAGCACCACTACGCACTCGCCGCCTGCCTCATGAATATGGGCCGTGATCGCGAAGCTCTGGCGGAGATGCAAACGGCGGTGCGGCTTGACCCGGCAAAGCAGCTTTATCATGCACGTGCCGAAGAACTGATTCGGCTCATGGGTTCCGGCGCTACACAATAACCAGCAACTGCAGTTCACATTCGAGAACATTATGGCGAGCATGAATCCCCAATCGTCTGCAGTCGCAACAGCCCCGGCTTTGGCGCGGCGAGTTGTGGCCTTTCAGGAAAATTCTTTGTGCACAGAGTCCGCAGAAAAACACGCGGGCTATGGGCTCCCTTGCGCGAACTGCAAAACCTACTACACGGCCGATCTCACGGTTTGTCCGGTCTGCAAGAGCCCGCAGAGAGTTTCGCCGGTGGCAGCTTTGCACAAGACTGCGCCTGCCGAGCAGTTGCCTGATCCAAAACAGATTGAAGCCGAGCGCGAGCGGTTTATGAGTGACCTGAATGGCCAGATCGTGGCCACGCCCCTCGCGCCAGAACAGGCGTCGCCCGCCGCTCACTGCACCCGCCCCGAAAAGCACCTCAGTTCGCCGGTTCCCGCAACGGTTTGCCAAAGCTGCTTCGACGAACTCCAGCAACGCGTCGATGTCCTCGAAGCAGCTCTACATATCGACATGCGCGAAGCGGCGCAAATCATCTACGACGCGGTTTGGGCGGATACATCCGATCCTGGCAAGACTTATCAGAATGCCGCCCAGGCATTGCTGATCGAACTCCGCCGCCGCTCGGCGCTCACTCACGACTATGGCCATCTACGGCCTCCTCTCAATTAACCTAGCTCGCCCCGGCGAAAGCTGCGTGACCTCACTCTGGAAACGCTGTATGCTATATAGCACTTTCGCGGACTAAAATCAGGCTGCAGTTCGCCGGAGCCACACATGCCCCTAACTATCACCGACTGGGTCGTCATCGTCGGATATCTGCTGGTGAATCTCGCAATCGGTATTTACTATCGCCGCCGCGCTGGCGGCAACACCGAAGAATTTTTCGTCTCCGGACGTGACGTGTCCTGGTGGCTCGCCGGAACTTCAATGGTCGCCACCACCTTTGCTGCCGACACGCCGCTATTTGTCTGCGGGGTAGTGGCACGGCAAGGAATCGCCGGCAACTGGATCTGGTGGGGGTTCTGTGTCGGCGGCATGTTGACCGTGTTCTTCTTCGCCCGCTATTGGCGTCGTGCGGAAATTCTCACCGACGTCCAATTCTGCGAGGTTCGATACGGCGGCAATCCAGCAGCCTTCCTGCGCGGATTCAAATCGATCTATCTCGGCCTGTTCATGAACTGCTTCATTCTCGGCTGGGTCACGCGTGCAATGGTCAGCATCATCACGGTCATTCTTGGTCCGATGATCGCCAAAGGCCGCGTGCTCGATCTCGGCTTTCTGGGGCATTACACACTCGGGGATCCCGGCAGCACGGCACTCGCGATCTGCGTTTTCATCATTATTCCATTCACCGGGATCTACACCTTCATCGGTGGATTGTGGGGCGTACTCGTTACGGATCTGTTCCAGTTCATCCTCAAGATGGCGATGATTGTTGTGCTCGCATGGGTTGCGGTCGTGAAAATCGGAGGCATGCACTCACTCGAGGCTCACTTGCAAGTGATTCGCAGCAATGTGCAGGCGACCGGCGTAACAACCTCGGATCCAACAGCATTCCTTCCAAGCTTCGGCCAAGGATGGGTGAGCAGCGCGCTCTGGACCTTGCCGGTCCTGACCTTCATCGTCTATCTCGGAATGCAGTGGTGGTTGGCTTGGTATCCAGGTGCGGAGCCAGGTGGCGGCGGTTACGTCGCACAGCGCATGTTTAGCGCGAAGGACGAAAAGAATTCCCTCGGCGCAACATTGTGGTTCAACATCGCGCACTACGCTTTGCGGCCGTGGCCCTGGATCGTAACCGCACTGGTTGCGATCGTCGTTTACTCGCCGAACGGTGGCCTGCACCCGAGCGCAGCGTTCGCCGCAAATCCCGAACAGGGATACGTGATGGTATTGCGCGACTTTCTGCCCCCGGCCCTACGCGGAGTTATGGTCGCTGCGTTCCTTGCGGCATTTATGTCGACAGTTGGCACACAACTGAATTGGGGTTGCTCGTACCTTGTGAATGATCTCTATAAGCGATTCCTGGTGCGCAACTCGACCGAGCGGCATTACGTTCTGGTGAGCCGAGTGATTACTGTACTGCTGGTTTTGGCGAGCGGCTATACGGCAGCACAGCTCAAATCCATTGGCGCCGGGTGGGAACTGGTGCTGAACGTCGGCTTCGGTACGGGCGCGGTTTACATCCTGCGATGGTATTGGTCACGCATCAACGCCTGGAGCGAAATCTCCGCCATGATCGTCGCCGCAGCAGTAACGATCGGTCTGCGTCACGTGACGTTCTCGGGCAATGATGCTCTCGTGTACGCGAAAAGCACTCTCATCACCGGCGGAATCACCACAGTCGCGTGGATCATTGTGACATTTCTCACGCCTGCAGAATCCGATGCAACCCTAGTTGCCTTCTATCGCCGCGTCCATCCTACAGTCTATGGTTGGAAGCGCATCGCTGAGCTCGTCCCCGAACTTCCGCCGGTCAAAGACGTGGCAAGCAACGCTTTCAGTTGGGTCATGGGTGTGGTGCTCGTATATGGCTGTCTTTTCGGAATCGGCAAGCTCGTGTTCGAGCAGTGGGGAGAAGGAATACTGCTGCTCGCCGTTGCCGCCATCGCCGGCTATCTGATTTTCTGGGACCTTTCCCGGCGTGGCTGGGAAACATTTTCCGGAAAGGAAGCAGGAGCCGCTTCGCAGATTGCAACGGCAACCGACTGATCAGAGAAAATACGATTCTTTACAGTACCGGTAGGTCAAATTCGTTATTGTTTTGGGTTGAACTCGCACCCGCCAACTTGAACCAGAGTCGGCCTTTGTGCTAGAAAAGCCCCTGTACCGCTGTTCAGCTCAGGGGCAGCGATCTGAAACCTAATCAGTACGGCAGTACAGTTTGCAGCATCACAGGGGAAACTGCCGTTGTAAAATCCGGCGCCTCCGGAACTCCCCTAGACGAGTAGTTCCGCCGGTGTAATACCTCGACCTCCTAGCCCGTTTTGGAGTTCGGATGTTTTTTTCAAGCAGGCCCGATGTGACCGGGAACTCTTCCCGTCAGGTCATCCTTGCGCCGCGAACTCATTTCCAAAATTCCTTTCCTGCAATTCACTTAACTTCCCAGCTCGCAAAAATTCACTGCACCGCCGGAGGAATATATGGCGACGAATCTCGTCCAGATTGAGAATGAATCCGAAATTAAATCCCGCCTGGAAGCTGAACGCGCGCGCCTGCGCAAACTCGCCGGGCTCGACCAGCCGCAACATTTTCATCGTCCGATAGAGCGAGCGTTCACGGCGGACCAACGTCCCCACACGACGATTCTCTTCGGCGGATTCACCTGGAAGCACGAAGACCTGATTCGGGCCGTCTTCCAGGGATGCGGCTACAAATGCGAGAAGATTCCGGTGCCTGATGTCGCCGCCTTCCAGATCGGCAAGGAGTACGGCAACAACGGCCAGTGCAATCCGACATATTTCACGGTCGGCAATCTGGTGCAGTACCTGCAGTTCCTTGAAAAAGAAGGAATTCCTCGCCAGCAGATTCTGGACAACTATGTTTTCTTCACTGCCGGATCTTGCGGTCCTTGCCGCTTCGGCATGTACGAAGCCGAGTACCGTTTTGCCTTGAAAAACGCTGGCTTTGACGGCTTCCGCGTACTGCTGTTTAAAGACAGCGACGGAATTAAAGCCGCATCGGGCGAGCCGGGCTTAAAGTTCACGGTCGACTTCGGCTTCGGCATGTTGAATGCCTTGCACCTCGGCGACGTAATCAACGACCTCATCTATCAAATTCGTCCCTACGAACTAAACAAAGGCGAGACCGATCGCGTGTTCCACGAAATGGTTGAGGGTCTCTGCGAAGATCTGAAAAATCGCAAAGCTTTTGAGATTGAGCAGAGCGCGCCCGAATGGCTGAAGCCGAAGGTCAAGAGCAACAAAATTCTTCGTAACACACTCAACGTATTCGGCAAATGGCACGAGCACATGTGGGGCAAAGATTATTTGGCCGCCCTTGAGCATGCGCGCGAAAAAATGAACGCGATCGAAATCGATCGCACGCGCGTGAAGCCCGTGGTCAAGATCACTGGCGAATTTTGGGCGCAGACAACCGAAGGCGACGGTAACTTCCACATGTTCGAATTCCTCGAACGCGAGGGTGCGCAGGTACTGGTCGAACCGATCGCGACCTGGGTCGCGTATCTCATGTATCAGGCCAAAGCGCACGCCAAAGCAAAATGGGGAGCCAATAAACCTCACAAAAACCCCGAGTGGTACGAGTTCAAGAAACAGTTTGCCAACTACATCGGCTTGCGCAAGAAGCTGTGGGGAATCAGCGTCGGTCAGAAGATGTGGGACTTCTTCTATCATCGCGTGGCCGAGAAGATGGGTGGCATCACGCACCACTTGGCTCCGCAGCAGGAGCTGGCTGATCTGGCCAAACCTTTCTACAACCAGTTGGCCCGCGGCGGTGAAGGGCACCTCGAAGTCGGCAAGAATATTTATTACACCATTCACAAGCGTGCCCATATGGTTCTGGCGCTCAAACCATTTGGCTGCATGCCGTCAACGCAGTCGGATGGTGCGCAATCGGCCGTCATCAACAAATTCAAAGACATGATCTTCCTGCCAATCGAGACTTCCGGCGAAGGCGAGGTCAACGCCCATAGCCGTGTGCAGATGGCGCTCGGCGAAGCCAAGGTCAAAGCCAAGGCCGAATTCGAACAGTGCCTGAAGTCCACCGGAAAGAGCATGGCTGAAATTCGCGAATATATCGATGAGCATCCGGAGCTGAAGCGTCCGTTCTATCACGTTCCAGAGCGTGAGGGTGTCGCTGGAACCGCGGCACAGTTCATTCTGCACGTGAGCGATCGGATCGACCACGACAAACATTTCCGGAAGCGCTCGCGCGTGCGCATGGCGGAAGCGGCACCAGCAATGTCGGGCGATTAACGGGATTTCTGCCGGAAATGTGACATCCATGCAGCTATTAGCTTGGCTCTTAGCTGGATGGAGTTTGGCTAAAGGCTAAGAGGTAGAAGCTGTTTTTGCGAGGAATGATGCACGACCACAGTAAAAAAGGTCCAGCGCTGATTCAAATCTCGGGAATCGAAACCAAGCCGGTCCAGCCGAAACCACAGAAGCCGGCCGATCACCAGACGAAGTTCCTCGTCGGGCTCGACGTAGGCTCAACTACAGTAAAAGCAATCGTCGTTGACGCGGCAACGGACCAGATCCTCTGGCAGGACTACCAACGCCACGAGACCAAGCAGCCGGAAAAGACGCTCGAGTTTCTGAAGCGCATGGAAGCCGAAGTTGGTATTAGTGCGCAAAATACTCGCATGTTCCTTACCGGCTCCGGGGGTGGCGGCATCGCCGAACAAATCGGTGCAAAGTTCGTGCAGGAAGTGACTGCCGTTTCGCTCGCCGTCGAAAAGCTTCACCCCGAAGTGTACTCAGTCATCGAGCTCGGCGGACAAGACGCGAAGATTATTGTCTTCAAAGACGACGAAGAAACCGGACGCAAGAAAAAAATCCCCTCGATGAACGATAAATGCGCCGGCGGCACGGGCGCAGTCATCGATAAGATCAATGCCAAGCTGAAAATTCCCGTGCTCGAGTTGAGCGATCAGGGATATCACAACATAAAGCTGCACAAAGTTGCCGGCAAATGTGGCGTGTTTGCGGAGACCGACATCAACGGGTTACAGAAAGTTGGCACTCCTCCAAACGAGCTCATGGCGTCACTCTTTGAAGCCATCGTTCTGCAGAACCTGAGCGTTCTCACCCGCGGCCATACTCTGCGGCCGCATGTGCTGCTTCTCGGCGGCCCCAACAGCTTCATACGCGGCATGCGCGAAGCGTGGCAGGCAAACATTCCGCGTATGTGGAAGGAACGCAAGGTTCAAGTTCCTGAAGGCTCGAAGCCTGAGGACCTGATTAAGGTCCCGGCTAACGCGCAATACTTCGCGGCAATAGGCGCGGTCGAATTCGGAAAGAGCGAAGAAGACGCGATCGGCTGTTATCTCGGTTACGAACAACTCGTCCATTACATCGACTTCGGACGCCAGGAAGAAAAAGCCAAATCAGGCGGCAAAGGCTTAGTCGAAAAACCGGAAGAACTCGACATCTTTAAAGAAGACTACAAACGCAAGAAGTTCACGCCCGTGGCTTTCCAAAAGGGAAGCACTGTCGGCGGATTCATCGGCATCGACGGTGGCTCAACTTCCACCAAAGCGGTTCTCCTCGACGAAAACGGCACCATTCTTTGCAAGTCGTATCAGCTCTCGAACGGCAACCCGATCCAGGACACAATAGAAATGTTCGAGAATCTACGCGGGCAAGTAGAGGCGCAGGGCGCGAAGATGGAGGTTCTGGGCGTCGCAACGACAGGTTACGCCAAAGACATTCTGAAAGATGTACTCAAGGCAGACGTGGGGCTGGTTGAAACGGTCGCACACACGCAATCGGCGCTCAAGTTTTACGACGACCCGCACGTGATTGTCGACGTCGGGGGGCAGGACATCAAAATCATCATCCTGCACAACGGCCGCGTAAAAGATTTCAAGCTGAACACGCAGTGCTCCGCCGGCAACGGATACTTCCTGCAGTCGACAGCCGAAGGATTTGGGATCGACGTAAATAAGTACGCCGATCTCGCATTCTCGGCAAAAGCTATGCCGGTATTCGGTTACGGGTGTGCGGTGTTCATGCAGTCCGATATCGTCAACTTTCAGCGCCAGGGCTGGCAGGCACAAGAAATTCTCGCTGGCCTTGCCGCCGTGTTGCCCAAGAATGTCTTTTTGTATGTCGCAAGCATTCCCAATCTCGCGGCACTTGGCACTCGCTTCGTTCTGCAAGGAGGAACGCAGAACAATCTCGCCGTCGTAAAAGCTGAAGTTGATTTCATCCGCAACAGCTTCCGCGCTGCCGGGAAGCAGCCGGAAATTATCGTGCACGAGCACTGCGGAGAATCTGGCGCGATCGGCGCTGCTGAAGAGGCACTGCGTTTATGGAAGAACGGTCTGCAGACCTCGTTCATCGGTCTCGACGCCGTTCGCAGAATCGAATACCGCACCACGCGCAACGAATCCACTCGTTGTAATTTCTGCAAGAACAATTGCCTGCGCACCTTTATCGACGTTCGTACCGAGCCGGCGAAAGAATTTATTCCAATTCAGAAGATCACGAAAGTCCCGCTGATGAAGGGCGAGCAGCGCCTCATCATCGCTACTTGCGAAAAAGGTTTGGTCGAAGATGTCAACGAAATGAAGGACATCAAAGCCGGACTGGACAAGCTGCGCGATCAATATCCGAACTTCGTCGATTACGCTTCGAAGGAAGTTTTCCGTCCGACAAATGCGAAGAACATCGCCGATCCGCTCCCGACCGCCGGCGGCCTTGCCCGTTTAAATCTGGGCCGTTGGAGCAAAGGGGTGAAAGAGCGCCGTGCCCTGATGGAGAACCGCGGCAAAATTCGCATCGGCATTCCACGCGTGCTCAACATCTACACGTATGCGCCGCTTTTCAATGCATACTTCGAGAGCCTGGGCGTGCAGCCGGAGAACATCATTTACTCCGACTACACCAGTTCAGACCTATATCGAGCGGGTGCGAGCCGGGGCGCTATTGATCCCTGTTTCCCGGCGAAGATCGGTATTTCGCACGTTTACAACCTGGTTCAGGAGAAGCACCGCAAGAAGCCGCTGAACGTCATCTTCTTCCCAATGTACGACGTTCTGCATTCGCCGCTCGTCAACCTGCAAGGTACGAACGCCTGCCCAACCGTGACCGCAACGCCTGAGACGGTGAAGGCCGCATTCACCAAGGAAAACGACGTCTTCGCCGAGAACAACGTCAAGTACATTGACCCGGTATTGAACTTTGCCGACCGCAAGCTGTTCGCGTTTCAGATGCTGACCGCATTCCAGTCAGTGCTCGGCCTGTCGGACGAGGAAAACGATCGCGCTTGCGAGGCAGGGTTTGGGGCCCTGAAGGAATATGAAGAGAGCATCCGCCGCCGCGCTCGTGAAGTCATGGACCAACTCGAGCGCGAGGACCGGATCGGCATCGTGATGCTGGGCCGCCCATATCACCACGATCCGGGCCTGAATCACGAGATTCTCGATGAGTTCCAGAAGCTCGGTTATCCGATTTTTTCGCAGAACACGCTGCCGCTCGATGAAGACATGCTCGAACGTCTGTTCGGCGATGAAGTTCGCGCTGGCCTGATCAAAAGCCCGCTCGATATTGATGATGCATGGAAAAATTCCTACTCGTGCAGCACCAATCACAAGGTTTGGGCAGCGAAGTTTACGGCTCGGCATCCGAATCTCGTTGCGCTGGAAATTTCCAGCTTCAAGTGCGGGCACGACGCCCCAATTTACGGCGTGATCGAAGGCATCATCGAGCAATCCGGCACACCCTACTTCTGCTTTAAAGACCTTGACGAAAACAAGCCTACCGGCTCGATCAGGATTCGCGTCGAAACCATCGACTATTTCCTGCGTCGCTATCGCGAGGACGTAATCCGCAAGCGCACGGCCACAGAAGATATCAACCGTCAGCTCGCCGAGCTCGAAGCGCAGCTACGGCGAGAGCGCGGGCTAATCTCCAACCCCGACTCAGTGGTGCCAGTCTTCGAGAACGAAGGCGCTCGCGAACTGCAGGAGATGGCCGGAGACTAGCCGTCATATCGAGCGGTGAAGCTCATTTCTACTAACGAATGGGCCCCGAGGGCCTCCCTTTTTACGGCCGGTGCACTTGATGAGACAACCTACTCCGTTTACGCTCAATGAAGATGATCGTAGCGGCGGACCTGGGCGGCACCAAATGCAACATAATGCTTTTCGAGAAAGACGGCGGCCGTTTGTCTGCCATCCATCGCCGCCAGGTTGCGACAGCTCAGTTCGCAAACATAGAGGCGTTCCTCCAGGACTTCATCAGCGACGTGAAGCGTGAGGTCCGGTCATTCAAACCTGGCGACATCACCTCGGCCGGAGTCGGCGTAGCAGGCGCAATCGTCGGCGATGGAGTGGTCTGCAACAATCTTCCCTGGACTATTACGCGCCAGCGGATCTCCGAAGCTTTGGGGATTGCTCCTCAAAACACTGTGCTGCTGAATGATGTGGAAGCTGCTGCCTCAAGCCTTGCCTATCTCGAGCAGAAAGATATGTTGCCGCTGAACGATGCGAAGCCGCAGGCACACGCTCCGAAGTTGTACGTCGCGGCAGGCACCGGACTGGGGGAATCAATTTTGTTCTGGAATGGAGTTCGCTACCAGGTTTCTCCTTGTGAAGCCGGCCTAACCGATTTCGCGCCCCGCAATGAGTCCGAAATCGCTATTCTGAAGTTTCTGCAGCAACATATGCGGCTCGTCTGCACTGAGGAACTTGTATCCGGGCGTGGCTTTCGTGCAATCCACGAAGCTTTGTTTCCTGAGGTGCACCATTCGTTCTTCAATGACCCGGCTGCCGATTCAGCGGCAAACATCACCCAACAGGCCTTTGCGAAAGCGTGCTCGGCCTGCGAGCGAACGCTGGACCTCTGGACCGGGATCTACGGCTCTGAGGCAGGTAACATGGCGCTTCGCACCCTGCCTTTCGGAGGAGTGTACGTTGGCGGCGGCATTGCGCTAAAGATTTTGCCTAAGCTGAAAGATGGCGCCTTTGTGCGCGCGTTCTGCGATAAAACGAAGCTCGCCGAGGAGCTTGCGCGAATTCCCATTTACGTTGTCCTGAATCATGACGCGCCGGTTTTAGGAGCTGCGTACGCGGTCCTCGCGGTTTCACGAGCATCCGAGTGATCTACCCTTTGGAATTGCGCTGTGTAACCCCATGCTCTCGGTGGTTTGTAAAGTCCTTATACAGACAGGAGGTACACCGCCGCATACCACTAAGGCGTACAACAGCGAGTAGTTTTACTTCCCGTCCAAAAGCCTTATATTGACTGGAATGTCACTGAACGGACGTAAAGCGACTCCCGCGTATCAGCGTATTCAAAACGCCATCCGGCAGCGGATCGAGAGCGGGCACTTGAAGTCCGGCGACATGGTTGCCTCCGAGCGGGAACTCGCGCGCATTCACAAAGTGAGTTTGATGACCGCGCGCCACGCGCTCGCAGGTCTCGAGCGTGAAGGCATCGTCGAACGCCGGCGCGGCTCCGGCACTTTTGTCGCGCCTCCCCGAATCCACTTCAATAAATTGATGAGTTACACCGAGCAAATGCTTGCCCGGGGCCTCGTTCCGATTTCGAAAGTAATTGCTTCCAAGATTGTTGAAGACGAGGAAGAAATTACCGGGCGTTTGAGTCTGCCATCCGGCAGCAAGCTCGTAAAAATTGAACGCGTCCGGCACACTTCAGATGAACCCTTTGCCGTAGAAACTTGCTACCTGCCCGCAGAAAGATTTTCCGGACTCACACGCGAGCCGCTCGGCAAGAGCTCGCTTTTTTCGTTGCTCGAGCGTGAGTACGACCTGCAACTCACCTATGCCGACGAAGAAGTTGATGCGACTGCCGCCGATGGCCGGATCGCACAATTACTCGAAGTCCCGCGCGGGTCGCCGGTCTTGCGCATTCGGCAAGTGATTTACTCCTCTAATGGAAGACCGGTTATCTATGTAGTCGGATTCTACCGGTCCGAACGTCACTCGCTGTTTATCAGGCGATTTCGCTGAGAATTCCTGCTCATTACCTATTTATTTATGCGTTTTCGTTCCGAACCGCTTTAGCGGTGAGAGCCTGCCCTGAGCGACTGACCGAAAGGGAAGGAGTCGAATGGGAACCTGTTCTAACGCCAGAATTCACTTGCTCACGCGTCTCCTCAACGCTATCCTTGCTACCTTCCTCACGAAAACTCTTCGCTCCAAGGAGTCCTCATGATTCCCTTTGACGGCCAGTTTGCCGAACAAACAATGTTGCCGCTCGCCGAAGCCGCCTATAACGCGACTCAGGTGCCGCAAGGTTATACGTTCAATCAGACTGCGTTCGAGATTCTCGCGAATCCCGCGCATCCTTCGGTACAGAAACAGCTGGCGAGCCTCGATCCCGTCCAAAAATCCAAGCGTCAGAAAATCCTGCAGAGCATGCTCAATCAGCCGAGGCAACCGCAAGGCACCGCGACGGATGCTGCCGTGCGAGGTCTCGCGGCAGCTGCAGCGCCGAACCTGCACTTCGGTTGGTTCTGCCTCGATCAGCCAAACAATCGGCTGGTCGTGGCTTTTCGCGGCACCGAGTTCATTCACGATTGGATGGACGACTTCGACTTTATTCCAGCGCCGTACGCTCCGGTTCCGGGGAGAGGGACGGTGCATCAGGGATTTCAACTTGTGTACCTCGCGATTCGGGACAATCTGATCGCTTTGCTGAATCAGCATTCATCAGGATTCAACGAAATCCTGATCACTGGCCACAGCCTCGGCGGAGCGCTATGTGCCCTTGCCGCCGTTGACATCGTTAACGTGAACCAGACTCTCGCCCCCGTGGTCTACACCTGGGCCGAGCCGCGCGTCGGCCACGATGATTTTGTTAACTTCTACAACACGCACGTGAACATTTGTTATCGCATAGTGAACGTCTGGGACGTTGTTCCGCACCTGCCGCCCGAAATTGCCGGCTATCAGCACGAAGGCAGCCAGGTCACCATCGACAGCGGCTTCTCGCTGGACGTTGTTCACAATCACGTGCTCGCGACAGGTTATGTTCCGGGCATGGCGAAGTGGAACCAAGACCATCCGGTACAGTCGACACAGCATTTCGGAAGGATGGCGTTGTCGGCGCTGGTAGGACAGTCGAGATGAAAAGAACATTTTCAGTGGGCGAGACCTTTTGGATTCAAATTGGCCGCCTGGGAGAAACGGGAGTAGGTCGTGTTCCCATACCAAGTTGGATTTCGGCTCACGACGAGACTGGATGTAGATAGTAAGCCTCAGCCACAAATCAGTGACGCCAATTGAGATCGGCTGCACTGGCTCCCAGAACACGCCTGGTTTGCCTCGGCCCAATGTTGTTTGATGTTTCGTCAGATCTGCCAGAACCTCGAGTCGAGGTGAGGTTAGGACGTAATAAAGCGAGTCATCCCCATGCTTCTGGGTTGCGACATTCTTGGGGAAGGAAAGGGATTAGGTTGGCCAATCTGTTCGGAGGCAGAACGTCAAGATGGACCTTAAGAACGGTATCGTTGAGATATTCAACTCCTGCCCGTCCCCGAAATGCACCTTTCTGCCATCCCCAAACTATGTTGCCAACTATCTTGATAGCAGTTTGCCTGTTTTCGAGAGTCAAATTGAGTCCGGCCATAGGAACTGTCTCGGCCAAATCTTAAGCCGCCCCTTAAGAGGCTGCAATTTGGCAGGGTCACACCACCTCAAACAAAAAGGTCGGACAGGAAAGTCCGACCTACACACTTACTAATTCGCGGGCCAGGGCGCCCGCACTCCACGACTACTCTTTTTCTTCCTTCGTCTCGCCCGGGACGTCCCCTGCCGCGCCTGACTCGCCAGCTTCGGCGCGCTGCTGCTCGGCCTCTTCCATCGCCTTGCGAGTTTCTTCGGCCTTTTTGGCGCGAAGTTCGGCACGCTTCTGGCGCTTTTCGTCGAGCAGCTGCTCGCTGCCGAGCAGTTCGATGAATGCCTTGTCCGCCCCATCGCCCTTCTGCCACGCGGTGCGAACGATGCGCGTGTAGCCGCCGTTCCGGTCGCCAAAGCGCGGGCCAATGGTGTCGAACAGCTTCTTCACAGCTTCGTCGGTCATGAGGTACGCAGCGGCTTGACGGCGCGCGGCGAGATCTCCGCGCTTCCCCAGCGTAATCATCTTTTCGACGGTTGGGCGGAGCGCTTTGGCTTTGGGAACCGTGGTTTCAATCCGCTCTTCGACGATGAGCGAAGTCGCCATGTTCCGCAGCAGCGAGCGCCGGTGCGAGGTAGTACGTCCGAGTTTGTAGCCAGATACTTTGTGACGCATAGAGCCTCAGTTTCGAGTTCCAAAGTTTCAGGTTTCGAGTGGTACTGATAGAAACTCGAAACCCGAAACTGCTTCTTAGTAGTTGTCGTCCGGACCGTAGGCGGAAGCCGGCAGCGGAACGTTCGAGGTCGGACCGGGGACAGCGTTCCCGTGCTCGTCGATCTTCATTCCCAGGCTCAGCCCCATGGTACCGAGAATTTCTTTGATTTCGTTCAGCGACTTCCGTCCGAAGTTTTTCGTCTTCAGCATTTCGGCTTCGGTCTTCTGGACCAGCTCGCCAATCGTCTGAATGTTTGCATTCTTCAGGCAGTTGTAGCTGCGCACCGAAAGCTCCAGCTCTTCGACCGAACGGTTCAGATTTTCGTTCTTGATCTCGGGCTTGCGGTCTTCCGTGGTGGTGCCGGTCTCGATATCTTCTTCGAAGTTGATGAAGATATTCATGTGGTCTTTCAGCAGCTTCGCCGAAAGGCCGATCGCGTCCGCGGGAGTAATCGAGCCGTTGGTCCAGACTTCGAGCGTGAGCTTGTCGTAATCGGTGATCTGTCCGAGACGCGCGGCCTCAACCGTGTAATTGCACTTGCGCACCGGCGAGTGGACAGAGTCGATCGGAATGAATCCGATGCCGAGGTCTTCGTCGAAGTTCTTATCGGCGGAGACGTAGCCGCGGCCGCGCTTCAGGCGCATTTCCATATCGAGCTTGCCGCCTTCGCTGACGGTCGCGATGTAAACGTCTTTGTCGAGCACTTCGACATCGCCGTCGGCTTCAATCATGCCGGAGGTAACAACACCCGGCTGATCCGAACGCAAATAGATCGCCTTCGGCGCGTCGCCACTCAACTTGAATGGGACCTGCTTCAGGTTCAGGATGATGTCGGTCGCATCTTCAACCACGCCGGGGATCGACTGGAACTCGTGAAGCACGCCGTCAATCTTGACGGCGGTAACAGCCGCGCCTTCGATCGAGCTCAGCAGCACGCGGCGAAGCGCATTGCCGATGGTAGTGCCGAAGCCGCGTTCAAACGGCTGCGCCCAGAAGATACCGTACTTGTCAGTTAAGGTTGAATTATCGACTGCGAGACGTTTTGGTTTTTGAAAGCCCTTCCAAAGCATTTGTTTCTCCTTCGGCCATGTGGCTCAATGTTCACTCGCTGAGTGGCCCAACTCAGGTCAGTGTGAACAAAGGCTGGTCTGGCACGAAAAGTGGACCAGGAAACCGGACGCCGTCGTTGGTCGTCAGTCTTTAGTCGTTGGCCAAAACCTTTGGCTCATGCTTCAAGATTTTGCTAACGACGAACGACCAACGACGCCTTACTACTTACTATAAAGTTCCACAATCAACTGCTCATTCACCGGCAGCTGAATATCTTCACGTTTGGGTAGCGAAGTTACGCGACCCTTGAAATTGTCACGATCAATCTCCAGCCAATTCGGCGGATTCCCGTGCGCAGCGAATTCTTTCGCCTGCTCGAGAATCGGCAACTTGCGGCTGCTTTCGCGGATCGCGATCTCTTCGCCGACCGCGACCTGATAAGAAGGAATATTCACCTTCCGGCCATTGACTGACACATGCCCGTGACGCACGAGCTGTCGCGACTGGCGGCGGGAGATCCCGAACCCCATGCGCAGCACGACGCTGTCAAGGCGCCGCTCAAGCTGCTGCAAAAGCATTTCACCGGTCACACCCTTAGTGCGCGCAGCCTTCTCGAAATAATTTCGGAACTGGCCTTCCTGCGTGAAATAAATCCGCTTGGCCTTCTGCTTTTCGCGCAATTGCAGGCCGTAGCCGACGACTTTGGCCTTGCGGTCTTTACCGTGCTGGCCGGGCGCGAAGTTACGCTTCTCGATCGGACATTTATCGCTGAAACATTTCGGCCCCTTGAGGAACAACTTCATGCCCTCGCGGCGGCACAAACGGCATACTGCATCTTTATAACGTGCCAAGTCTGCTTCTCCTTAGTGAAACCGGTTTACAGGATTGGCGTCCCTTCTTCCCGGTTGAAAATCGCAGGTTTCAAAGCTTCATGTTTCAAAATTTCGGTTTGACCTTGAAACCCTCGCAACTTTAAAACTTAGACTCTACGCCTCTTTGGCGGCCTGCATCCGTTGTGCGGAATCGGCGTGACGTCTTTGATCGCGCGGACTTCAATTCCTGCGGCTGAGAGCGCCCGAATCGCCGACTCGCGGCCTGATCCCGGACCGCTGACCCGAACTTCCACGCTGCGCACGCCGTGATCGCGCGCCATATTGGCGGCGTTCATGGCAGCCTGTTGGGCCGCGAACGGCGTACCCTTGCGCGATCCACGAAATCCGAGCGAGCCCGAGCTCTTCCATGAGAGCACATTGCCGGCCTGGTCGCTGATGGTAACGATCGTGTTATTGAAGGACGCTTGAATGTGCACCACGCCAAACGAGACGTGCTTGCGCTCCTTCTTCTTGAAGGTTTTCTTTTTGCCCTTCTCCGGCGCCGCTGCGCCGCCCGCTGCTGCTGCTGGTTTTGCCATTTTCGTCCTTCGTCGTCGGTGGTTCGTCGTTCGCAAGAGCACTGGCGCTTGCAGTAGCGGTGTTGGCCAACGACCGACAACCAACGACCGACGACGGATTTTTAGGTTTTTGCCGCCGCCTTCTTCTTGTTCGCGACCGTTCCTTTACGCGGGCCCTTGCGGGTGCGAGCGTTCGTGTGCGTACGCTGCCCGCGGACCGGAAGGTTGCGTCGATGGCGAAAACCGCGATAGGAGCCGATTTCAATGAGCCGCTTGATGCTCATTGAGATTTCCTTCCGCAGATCGCCTTCGACCAGCCCTTCGCCCTCGATCACCTGGCGAATGCGGTTGACCTCATCCTCACCGAGGTCCTGAACCTTCTTCATCGGGTCGACCTTCGCTTCAGCCAGAATGCGCGTCGAGCGCGGCACTCCGATTCCGTAAATGTAAGTCAGCGCGATAAACGACCGCTTGTTGCGCGGAAGATCGACGCCTGCAATGCGTGCCATAGATTACCTCAGCCCTGTCTTTGCTTGTGTTTCGAGTTCACGCAGATCACGCGCACCACTCCACGGCGATGGATGATCTTGCACTTGTCACAGATTTTCTTTACCGATGCCCGTACTTTCATAATCCCTTCTTTGCTCGTGCGGGGACGGGCGCCACGCCCGTCCGGCCGGGGCAAAGCCCGGCTAAAAAGCTATTTGTATCGGTACACTATCCGCCCGCGATTCAGATCGTAGGGCGAGAGCTCGACTGCGACTTTGTCCCCCGGCAGAATGCGGATAAAGTTCTTGCGCATCTTTCCGGAAACGTGTGCCAGAACCTGGTGTTTGTTTTCCAGTTCCACCTTGAACATAGCATTAGGCAGCGGCTCCAGCACCGTTGCCATAACTTCAATCGCGTCTTCTTTGCTCATTCGCTCCTAAGCACGTCATTGGTCATTGGTCGGTCGTCGTTCGTCAACGTCAAAAGTTTTTTGGCGAACGACCAACGGCGCAAGACCAGTGACGCTTTTTCATTGCGTCAAAATCAGTGGCCCATTCCGCGTGACTGCTACACAGTGCTCGAAGTGGGCGCTCGAACTACCGTCAGCGGTCACGGCCGTCCATTTGTCGTCCAAAACTCTGGCTTCCGGACGGCCCGAGTTCACCATGGGCTCGATCGCGAGCACCATGCCTTCGCGCAAACGCGTGTTCGATCCGTTCGAACGAAAGTTCGGAATCTGCGGTTCCTCGTGCAGCTTGGTCCCGATCCCGTGGCCGACAAACTCGCGAACCACGCTGAAGCCGTTCGCCTCAACATATTCCTGCACGGCCCCACCGATATCGCTGATGCTATTGCCGACCGTCGCCTGCTCAATGCCTCTGTAAAGCGAAGTCTCGGTTACTTCCATCAACTTCTTCCGCTCGGGCGAAACTGAATCTCCTACTGCGACCGTGATTGCCGCATCGCCGTAATATCCATCCAGCACCGCGCCACAATCGATCGAAACAATATCGCCAGCTTTCAACACCCGCCTCGCCGATGGAATTCCATGCACGATCTCGTCGTTCACCGAGGTGCACAACACACAGGGATAATCGTAATAGCCTTTGAAAGCAGGCTTTGCGCCCAGGTCTCGAATCTTTTTTTCGGCGGCTTTTTCGAGATCCATCGTGGTCACGCCCTGCGCGACCATTTTTTTTAACTCGTCGAGAACCTGCCGCACGACGTGGCCGCTGCGCCGCATCTTTTCTATTTCCGATTGCGACTTGCAAACGATCGCCACGTTTAAGATCCTTTACCTTCATTCCCGCTGGCCACGCCGCAAGCACGGCCATCGATTTGCTTAAGAATTTGCTCGGTCACTTCATCCACCGGCTGGTCGCCATCGACCATCACCACGCGGCCAAGCTTCTCATAATATTCCGCAACCGGCTTGGTCTGGCGCTCGTAAGTGTCGAGTCGTTCGCGAATGACCTCATCGCGGTCATCATCGCGAATAACCAGTTTCGCGCCATCGTTATCGCAGATTTCGTCGACCCTCGGCGGATTAGAGTAGATGTTATAGATCGTCCCGTCGACGGGACAAGTCCGCCGTCCAGTGATCCGGAGCAACAACTTATTATAATCCACCTGGATACGTACCACAATTGGCAGCCAGGCCGCCCATTTGCCACTTTCAAAGAACTCAAATTTCAAGAAAGCATCCAGCCACGCAGCCTGTTTTTGCGTCCGCGGAAAGCCGTCAAGGATGAATCCGCGCTCCGCGTCCGGTTGCCGTAAACGCCAGGCAACAATGTCACAGACCAGGTGATCGGGAACCAGCTCGCCCTTCGCGAGCGTAGCTTGCACGTCTACACCGAGCGGGGTCTGCTGCTTTACATGCTCTCGAAGCAGATCGCCGGTTGAAACCTGCGGAATATGGTAATGCTCGGTGATCCTCTTCGACTGGGTGCCTTTACCTGCGCCCGGCGGCCCCAGAAGGACAACGGGGCCGATAGTTCGCAAAACCTGCTCCGCCATCGAACTGGCCCCAAGCCGCTCCTTGCGACCCACTTCGCCAAACCCGTGCTCCGTGGGTGCCCCAGAATCCGCCAAAGTCACTGCCAAGCAAACGTCCGCCTTCTTGGACTGCTTCCTACGCCCAGTTGCGGCGGCCGCGAACCCGCCCGCTTCGAGGTGTAAAGCCGTCATAGTGCCGCATTATGAGCTGCGATTCAACCTGGTTCACCGTATCCATTGCCACCCCCACCACGATCAGCAATGAAGTACCGCCGAAGTAAAAGTTGACTCCCAAACCATTCAGCATCCAGTTCGGCATTCCTTCAAAGAACCGCCCAAGCGGCCCATAGAGGTGGTTTAAGTGAATACCGGTGATCATCCACTCGGGAATCAGCGAAATGATGATCAGGTAAATCGCGCCAACGAACGTTACCCGCGTCAGAATCTCGTTAATGTGGTCTGCCGTGCGCCGGCCAGGACGAATGCCTGGAATGAACCCGCCGTACTTGCGCATATTATCCGCAACCTCGTTGGGGTTGAAGATGATGGAAACGTAGAAGTACGCGAAGAAGATGATCCCGACCGCATACAGGACGGTGTACAGCGGTTCGCCCCAGTAGAGAGCGCGCAGCACCGGGCCGAAGTGCGGGTTGTCGCGCAGTCCGAATAAAAGCGTCTGAGGTATGGTCACGATCGATGAGGCGAAAATCACCGGCATTACACCGCCGGAGTTCACACGAAGCGGCAGGTGCGTTGATTGGCCGCCCATCATCTTGCGCCCGACGATTCGCTTGGCATACTGCACCGGAATACGCCGCTCGGCGCGCTCAACATAGACGATGAATGCGACCACCGCGATCATAAAAATCAGCAGGCCGATCATCAATATCGGGGTCATCGGGCCTAAGCTGCCATTCTTTGCCTTGTCAATCAACTCAGTCACGCCGCGCGGCAATCCCACAACGATCCCGGCAAAAATCAACAGCGACATGCCATTGCCGATTCCGCGATCCGTAATCTGCTCGCCCAGCCACATGATGAAAACGCTGCCGGTGGTCAGCGTGAGCACGGTCATCAAAACGAAAGCCAGCCCAGGATCGGTAACAAACCCGCCGCCCTTTTCCAGACTCACTGCGATACCTAGTGACTGCACCGCACTTAGGCCCAAGGTCAGATAACGTGTCCACTGCGTGATCTTTTTGCGCCCAAGCTCGCCTTCTTTTTGCAGCTTCGCCAACGGCTCATAAACAACCGTCAACAACTGCAGGATGATCGATGCCGTGATGTACGGCATGATTCCCAAAGCAAACACTGTCATGCGCCGGAACTGACCGCCGGAGAATAAATCGACGAAGCCAAGCAGTGTTCCCTTGTTCTGCTCGATGAATTGCGCAAACATCTGCGAGTTGATGCCGGGGATCGGAATATGCCCGCCGATGCGGTACACGGCAAGCAGCGCCAGCGTGAAGATGATCCGCTTGCGCAAATCAGGAATGCGGAAAATATTTGCGAACTTCTCAAACATATAAAAACCAGCTTTCAGCTATCGGCCGTCGGCTTTCAGTTCAGCGGTGTTGCTGAGAGACTGATGGCTGAAAGCTGAGGGCTATGCCGTCACAACCTCAAACTTACCGCCCGCTTTCGTAATCTTCTCTTGAGCGGACTTCGAAAACTTGTGTGCCTGTACCGTAACGGCGGATTTGAGCTCGCCATCGCCCAGGATTTTCACCTTTCGCTTGGTGCTGATCACCCCAGCTTTGCGAAGGACATCGGGATTGACAATGCTCTCGCCGAGCGCCGCGATCTTGTCGAGGTTCACGATGTTGTACTCCTCGCGGAAAATGTTGGTGAACCCCCGTTTTGGCAGCCGGCGATGCAACGGCATCTGGCCGCCTTCGAAGCCGCGCATCATGCGCGAGCCACTGCGTGAGCGCTGGCCCTTGTGACCGCGCGTCGAGGTCTTCCCCATGCCCGAACCCATGCCGCGCCCGACCCGCTTGCGGTTTTCGGAGGCTTTCCGAGGTTTGCGAATAGTTGAAAGATTCATAAATCAGCCTTCAGTCGTCAGCCTTCAGTCGTCAGCTCGAGCAGATTTTCCTGACGGCTAATGGCTGAGGGCTGACGGCTACTGAACGATTTCCACCAAATGCGGCACCTTCGCGACCATGCCGCGAATAGCCGGCGTATCGGGCCGCTCGATTACCTGATTCAAGCGAGTGAATCCGAGCCCGCGCACAACTTTTTTCTGCTTCACCGGCGCGCAAATCGCCGACCGCACCCACTTGAGTTGCAGTTTCCCGCCGCCTGATTCCGCCTTCTTTGCCATAATCCAAATCCCACAATTGGGAAATTGAGTAATCGGGCAATTGGAGTCCAGCTTTTAAGAGTCGCCAATTGCCAAATTTCCCAGTTACTAACGATTAGAGTTCTCCCGCCGCCTTGCCCCGCAAGCCCGCGACCGCTTCCCTGTTCTTCAGTTTCCGCAGCGCGTCAAAAGTTGCTTTGATCACGTTGTGCGGGTTCGTGGTGCCGATCGATTTCGTCAGCACATTCTGAATTCCAACCGATGTCATGATGGCGCGCACCGCGCCACCCGCAATCACGCCCGTGCCTTCCGGAGCGGGCTTCAACAGGACCATGCCGGAACCGAAGCGCCCGAGCACCGCATGCGGAATGCTGGTTTGTGTAAGGTTGACCTTGACCAGGTTCTTCTTCGCCGATTCAATTCCTTTACGAATCGCCTGAGGAACTTCCTTCGCTTTGCCGGAGCCATAGCCAACGACTGCGGCACTCGGATCTCCAATCACGACGAGCGCGGCAAACGAAAGGTTCTTCCCGCCCTTAACGACCTTCGTGACGCGATTAATGGCAACCACCTGATCTTTCAGTTGGTAAGCGCCGGCATCGAGCTTCTTGACGACAGTTGGCATTCTGTATCCATTTGTAATTGGGTAATTTTGCAATTTGGTAATTGAAAACCAATTGGGGCACCGCAGTTTTCAAATTACTCAATTACAAAATTACCCAATCACCAAGTTTAGAATTCTAGTCCTGCTTCTCGCGCCGCGTCGGCAATTGCCTTCACGCGCCCGTGATAAATGTATCCGCCACGGTCGAACACAACTTTGTTGATTCCCTTTGCTTTGGCTCGCTCCGCAATCGTCCTTCCGACGCTTTTCGCAGCCGCCAAGTTTCCGCCCGCCGTGCGCGATTCTTTTTTGCCTTCCGCACTGCTTGCGGAAACGAGGGTCTGGCCCTTCAGGTCATCGATCACCTGAACATAAACATGGTTCAGGGAACGATACACGTTCAGCCGCGGCCGCTCGGAAGTGCCCAACACCTTTTTGCGAATGCGCTCATGCACCCGCCGGCGCGTTGTGTTCTTGGATATTTGTGTCAGCATGAAAATCGTCCCTGGTCGTTGGTCTTTCGTCGTCCGGCTAAGCAAAATCAGCAGCGTATCCGACTTCCGCAATGAGGTCTTTTGGCCAACGACCAATAGCCAACGACCAATAGCCAACGACCGACGACGGCTTATTTCGCTCCTGTCTTCCCAACCTTCTTCTTCAAACGCTCGCCTACGTAGCGCACGCCTTTGTTCTTGTACGGATCAGGCGGACGCAACGCGCGCATTTCCGCAGCGACTTGTCCGACCTTCTGCCGGTCAATTCCCGCGATCGTGACGCGCGTCTGCTTCGGATCGACTGCGACATCGATGCCGGTCGGCAGAGGATACTCGATCGGGTGCGAATGGCCTAGTGTAAACACGACCGTGCCCTTGCCCTTCATCTCGGCGCGATAACCAATGCCAACGATCTCCAACTCGCGCGTCCAGCCTCTGGTAACGCCTTCGACCGCGTTATTCACCAATGCGCGCGTGAGACCATGCAACGCCGCCTGTGAGTCGTTCTCGCGCAATGCAACCAGGTGGCCGTCCTGTTGCTGGACCTTAATTCCCCCTGGAATACGCGTATCGAGCTTGCCCTTGGGGCCCTGCACCGACACTAAGTTCCCGTCAATTTTGATCGTCACGCCTTTCGGCACTGCGATCGGCTTTTTTCCAATTCGCGACATAAAGAAGCTCTCAGCTGTCAGCTCTCAGCTCTCAGTTCCTGCCGCCCGATTTTGCTGACGGCTGAAAGTGATAGCTGAAAGCGGCTTTACCAAATCTCGCAGAGTACCTCGCCGCCCACTCCCTGCTTGCGCGCTTGCTGCCCGGTCATTACACCGCGAGGCGTAGTCAAAATGTTGATACCCAATCCGCCAAGCACGCGCGGAATTTCCGTACGCCGGACGTACACACGGCACCCAGGACGCGATACGCGCTCCACGTTCGAAATGGCAGCTTCATTGTTGCCGTCGTACTTAAGGTATATACGGACGACCTTGTGCCCTTCCTCTTCCGTCGGCTTGTAGTTCGCGATGTATCCCTCTTCTTTCAGAATGCGGGCAATCTCGAGCTTCAGCTTGGAAGCCGGAACATCAACCTTTTGGTGCCGCGCGTTGATCGCATTGCGAATTCGCGCCAGCATGTCTGCGACCGGATCGGTCAACTTCATCGTTTTGCTTCTCCATCCCCATTTTCATGGGTGCCCCATCTTTGTCGCCTTTTTTGCGACAGGATGGGGATTTTGACTTTCAGGTCGTGAGGCCCGTCATTCGTCGTTGCATTCTCGATTAAGAGCACGACCGGCTACGCACGACGCCCTTGCTACCAGGACGCCTTCGACACTCCTGGAATTTCCCCGCGCAACGCCAGCCCGCGGAAACACAGGCGGCAAATGCCGAACTTCCGCAAAAATGCCCGCGGACGCCCGCAGATCTTGCAGCGATTGTGTTTGCGCGTCGAAAACTTCGGCTTCTTTACGTTCTGCGGCTTTACTTTGCTCTCAGCCGCGTCTTTCACTCGTTTTGCTGTAGTTGCCAAAAATCAGCTCCTAGCTCTTAGCTCAATCTAAAATCTTCAACCCAAAAGCTTCAGATCATCCGATGACCCGATCGCCAGATCACCCGATTCTCACGCCCGAAACGGCATCCCCAAATGTTTCAGCAGCGCCCTTGCCTGATTGTCGTCACGCGCTGTGGTCACGATGGTGACGTTCATCCCTTTCAGCTTGTCGACGCGCGCGTAATCAATTTCGGGAAAAATCAACTGATCATGCAAGCCAATCGTGTAATTTCCGCGCCCATCGAATGATTTCGTCGACACTCCGCGGAAATCGCGCACGCGCGGCAGGACAATGTTCACCAGCCGATCGAAAAATTCGTACATGCGGTCACCGCGCAGCGTGACCATCGCCCCAATAGGCATATTCTCGCGGACCTTGAACGCTGCAATCGATTTTTTCGCGCGCGTCACTACCGGCTTCTGTCCGGTGATCTGGCCGAGCTCGTTCACTGCCGGGTCAAGCACCTTGGCATTCTGCGTTGCCTCGCCAACACCCATGTTGACGACGATTTTATGTAGATGCGGAACCGCCATTGGGTTCTTGAACTCGAACTCCTTCATCAGCGCCGGAGCAACTTCCTTGCGGAACCGGTCCTTCAACCGTGGCGGCTCTTTCGCGCTGTGCCGGGCTGCTTCGGGCGCGCGCCGCTCTTCGGCTTGCGCCGCGCCTTTTTTGTCCTTTTTTTCTTTAGCCATCGTCTATACCAATTGTTAATTCCGTGATCGGGCAATTGAAACCCGTCAAAATTACTCAATACCAAATGCCCAATTACAAAATCATTTGTCGAGCGTCGTTCCGCACTTCTTGCAAACCCGCACCTTGCGGTCACCGCGAACCTCGTGACCGATGCGCACCGGGCCACAGGTAGAACAGACAAGCTGCACCTTGGAAACCGAGATTGCACTTTCCTGTTCGGCGATGCCGCCCTTTGTACGGTCGCTTTGGCGCATATGCTTCTTCACCATCATCACGTGTTCAACCAGAACACGGCCGGTATCAGGAAACACGCGCAGCACCCTGCCCTGCTTGCCCTTATCTTTTCCGCTTAACACCTTCACCGTGTCATTGCGGCGAATATCAATATGTTTGTGTGCCGTTGCAGTCGCCATAATGATTCCCAAGTTTCCCAATTACCAAATCCTCACAAAACTTCCGGAGCCAAGCTCACAATTTTTAAAAACTTCTTTTCGCGCAATTCACGAGCCACCGGTCCAAACACGCGCGTTCCCACCGGTTCGCCGGCTTCGTTGATCAGCACCGCTGCATTCTGATCGAAGCGAATGTAAGTCCCGTCGCGGCGCCGATGCTCTTTGCGGGTGCGGACGATCACCGCTTTCACCACTTTGCCTTTTTGTACTTGGCCATCCGGCGCAGCTTCCTTCACGCTCGCAGTGACGACGTCGCCTAGTCCGGCGCGCAGACCAGTCGAACCGCCCAGCGGCAGGATCATCTGCAGCTTGCGCGCGCCGCTGTTGTCGGCGACTTCGAGCATGCTTCGCATCATGACAGTCATAGAAATCTCCGAGCATTCAGCAATGAGCATTCAGCTCTGTTAATTTTCGTCGGCGTTCAACCGATGAGTGCTGCCTGCTGAGTGCTCCTTACTTCTGCTCCTCCGCCACTTCCGGTACCAGCGCGGTCTTGCGCACAATTTCCTTTAACTTCCAGCGTTTCAGTTTTGACAGTGGACGTGTCTCTTCCAGCCGAACCACATCGCCCACGTGCGCTTCGTTCTTCTCATCGTGTGCGTAAAACTTCTTCGCCTTCGAGATCACTCGCGTGTAAAGCGGATGCGATTTCTTTCGCACCACCTGCACCACAATGGTCTTCTGCATGCGGTTCGAGACCACATGGCCAATCACCTCTTTGCGCCTTCCGGCAGCTTGCGTTTCCGGCATTACTTCTTCTCCCCTGCGGTCGCGCGCTCGCGGGCAATCGTCTTCACCCGCGCAATGTCCTTACGCAAGCCGCGGATCTTCTTCAGGCTCTCGGTCTGGCCCATGTTGAGCTGAAACTTCAGCTTAAAAAGCTGATCGCTCATCTCACGTTCCTGGTGCCGAAGCTCTTCGTCGGTCGAGTTTCTGATCTTTTCTGCTTCCATAAATTCAATCCACTGTCATTCCGAACCGCTTCCGCGGTAAGGAACCTCTTTCGCACGCACGCTAGTGCGCGCTCTCTCTCTGAACCAGCGTCGTCCGCAGCGGCAGCTTGTGTGACGCGAGCCGCATCGCCTCTGCCGCATCCTGCGGACTCACGCCTTCCATCTCAAATAGAATCTTGCCCGGCTTCACAACTGCAACCCAATGATCGGGCGCCCCCTTGCCTTTTCCCATACGCGTTTCGGCCGGCTTCTTCGTGACCGGCTTATCCGGAAACAAACGGATCCAAATCTTCCCGCCTCGCTTGATGAACCGGGTCATCGCAACACGGCTGGCCTCAATCTGACGGTCTGTGATCCATCCCGGCTCGAGGACTTTTAATCCGTAATCCCCAAACGACAACTCGCTCCCGCGCCAGGCTTTCCCGGTCATGCGTCCGCGCTGCTGCTTGCGGTACTTAACTTTTTTCGGCATCAACATAAGTAAGCTCTCGGCCTTCAGCTCTCAGCTGTCTGACGGCTACCTAAAACGCTCCTACGGCCTGCGACTCGCGCTTCTTAGTCGGCAGGATTTCGCCGCGATAAATCCAGCACTTCACGCCAATCACGCCGTACGTGGTACGCGCCTCGCTGAATCCGTACTCGATATCGGCACGTAGCGTGTGCAGCGGCAAACGGCCCTGCAAATACCATTCAGACCGCGCGATTTCATTTCCGTTCAGTCGTCCGCTCACGCGAACCTTGATTCCCTTGCAGCCGAAGCGCAGCGCCGAATCTACGGCCTTGCGCATTGCCCGGCGGAAGCCGACGCGTTTTTCAAGCTGCAGTGCGATCGATTCCGAAACCAGTTGCGCATCAAGCTCCGGCTTGTGCACTTCCTGAATATCGATGTAAACATCGCGGCCATTCATGCGCTTCTGCACTTCCTGCTTCAGCTTGTCAATCTCAGCACCCTTGCGGCCGATGATGATTCCCGGTCGCGCGGTCTTGATGATTACGCGCAGCTTGTTCCCCGGCCGTTCGATTTCAATCGAGCTCACGCCCGCAGATTTGAGCTTCTCTTTCAGCTCCTTTTTCAGCTGGACGTCTTCGAGCAGCTGCGTGTCATAACCGCGCTCGGCGAACCACCGCGACTTCCACGGTTTCGTGTACCCGAGCCGGAATCCGTAGGGATGTACCTTTTGACCCATAAAGCTCCTGAGCTTTCAGCTCCACGTCACACGTTCCCCGTCACGTTCGCGCTTTTGCGCACTACCTCGACGGACGACGCACGACGTCAATCACTTCTTCGCAACCGCCTTCTTGCCGACCGACTTCTTCTTCGCGACGGCGCGTTTCTTCTTCGCAGGAGCGGGCGCGGCAGCTTTCTCTTCACCAACTACCGTCGCCAGATCTCCAGAGCCGTTCTTCCCGCGCTCGGCAAGCGAGATCTCGATGTGCGCGATGCGGCGAACGTAACGGTAAGCGCGCCCCATCGGAGCGGGACGAATCCGCTTCATCCGCGGACCGTCGTTCGCGACTGCATGCTTCACGTACAGATTGTCGAGATCGACATCGATGTTCTTTTCCGTGCTCAGGTAGTTCGCGTTTTCGACCGCCGACCGCAGCAGCTTTTCGATCTTGCCTGCGATGCGCTTCTTGCTGAACGTCAGCGTGTTCAGCGCATTCTCGACCCGCAGCCCCTTGATCTGGTTCAGCACCAGCCGCGCCTTCTGCGGCGATATGCGGACGAAATTCGTTTGTGCTCTAAATTCCATGTCTTATGCCTTCGGTGCCGCCGGCGCTGCCGCGGGTGCGGGAGCCCCCGGTCCGCCAGGGACACCTGCTGGACGGGCCGTCGTTTCCGTTGCCGCTTTCATCGAGTGCCCTTTGAACTGGCGCGTGAAACTGAACTCGCCAAGCTTGTGGCCGACCATGTTCTCCGTGATGTACACCGGAATGAATTTCTTTCCGTTGTGCACAGCGATGGTGTGCCCCACCATCTCCGGGATAATGGTCGAGCGTCGCGACCACGTGCGAAGAACTTTCTTTTCGTTGCGCGAGTTCATTTGCTCGATTCGCAGCGAGAGATACTCGTCAATAAACGGGCCTTTTTTTGTCGATCTCGCCATAATTATTTCGCCCTGCTGACAATGAACTTATCGGTGCGTTTGTTATTCCGCGTCTTGTATCCGCGCGTCGGCTGCCCCCAAGGCGTGACCGGATGGCGTCCACCTGAAGTCTTGCCTTCACCACCGCCGTGCGGATGATCGACCGGGTTCATTGAAACGCCGCGATTGTGCGGACGCTTACCCATCCAGCGCGAACGTCCAGCCTTGCCGATGGTGATGTTCTCGTGGTCAATATTTCCGACCTGCCCGATGGTCGCCATGCAGTCCTGCGAAACTTTCCGGGTCTCGCCGGAAGGCAATTTCACCAGAGCATATTCGCCTTCTTTTGCAACCAGCTGCGCCTGACCGCCTGCCGAGCGCACCATTTGCGCCCCTTTGCCCGGACGAAGCTCCAGGTTATGGATTGTGGTACCCGGCGGAATGTTTTTCAGCGGCAACGCATTTCCAACCAGAATGTCCGCATCTGGCCCGCTGACGATCTTCGCTCCCACCTTCAACCCATCGGGTTGCAGGATGTAACGCTTTTCGCCATCGGCATAGGCGAGCAACGCAATCCGCGACGAACGGTTCGGATCGTACTCAATCGAAATCACCGTGGCCGGAATGCCAATCTTTTCGCGCTTGAAATCCACAATGCGCAGCTTGCGCTTATGGCCGCCCCCACGAAAGCGCATGGTTACATCGCCTGAGTTGCGGCGCCCGCCCTGCCGGTACTTCGGCTCGGTCAGCGGCTTGTGCGGCCGGTCGGTCGTAAGATCCGCGCTTGAAAGCGTCGTGCGATAGCGCAACGTCTGCGTAGTCGGTCTGTAAGTCTTAATTGCCATAAATCAGCTTTCGTAAAGCGATTCGGCCATTGCCGCCGAATCGCGCTGCCGCAAGGCCTTCCAGCTCTAACCAGAACCTCGGGCCTCAAGCGGTTTCAAAATTAAAGATTCTGTGCGTACTCGGGCATCTTCTCGCCCGCCTTCAGTCTCACGTACGCCTTCTTCCAGTCCGCGCGATACCCGGCAAACTTCCCGCGCCGCCGCTCTTTTCCTGGATAATTCGCCGTGCGAACCGACGCCACTTTCACTTTGAAAATCGTCTGCACGGCTTCTTTCACTTCCGTCTTCGTCGCCTTGGGCGCGACCTGAAACACCAGCGTATTCTGGTTTTCCTTGATGCCCAAGCCCTTCTCGGTAATCACCGGCTTGCGGATAATCTGGTATGCGGTCTTCATTGTTACGCCACCTCCGCCGCTTTCCGGGTGCGAGTGCGCGGGCTGCGAGCCGCCTTTTGCGTCTTCTTCCCGGCTTCGCCTTCGCCGGCTTTGCGCTCCCGCTTCGAAGCCGAATTTTTGAGCGAAAGCTGCAGCTTCTCCATCGCTGGCTGCGAGAAGATCGCGCAGTCATAACGCAGCAGGTGAAACGGATGCACTTCGCTGCTCGTGACCAGCTCAACCCCTTCCAGATTCCGCGAGCTGAGCACCAGATTGCGATTGCCGTGGTTCGCAATTTCAACCAGCACCGCAGTCTTATCAACCTTTAAATTGTCGAGCGCCTCGCGGAACTGCTGCGTCTTCGGCTCTTTCACGTCGAACGCATTCACCACCATCAGCTTGCCGTCGTTCATCTTCGCCGCCAGCGCCGAACGCAATGCGCCCAGCAGCTTCTTCCGCGGAAACGTGTAATCGTATGAACGGGGTTGCGGGCCATGCACCGTGCCGCCATGCCTCCATAACGGTGAACGGATCGAACCCACGCGCGCGCGTCCCGTGCCCTTCTGCTTCCACAGCTTCTTGCCTGCGCCAGAAACCAGCTTCTTGTTCTTCGTCGCGTGCGTTCCCGCGCGCTGTGCGGCGCGGTAGTGCTTTACCGCCTCCCAAAGCAGGTCTTCGTTGATCGCGCCGAAGACCTCTTCGGCCAACTCCAGCGTGCCAACTTTCTTGCCGTTCAGATCCTGAATATCAATCGTTGCCATCTTTATTCTCGTGTAGGTCGGACATTTTTGTCCGGCCAGCGCGCACAGGAACGTCCGCGCCACACCTTGTTCCTATCCCTTCTTAGCTGCCCTCTTCGCCGCCTTCAACGGATCGACCGTCGCTGCGCCGGCAAATCCACGCCGCTCTCTCGGCGGATGCTTCGCCTTCATGATCACCAGATATCCACCGTTCGGCCCCGGCACTGCGCCTTCCACCACAAGGAGGTTGTCGTCCTTATCAACGCCGAGCACGCGCAGATTGCGGACCGTCACCCGCGCGTTGCCCATATGCCCCGACATGCGCATCCCTTTGAATACGCGCGATGGAAATGCTGAACTACCGATCGAACCGGTGATCTGAAACATCGAACCATGCGACTTCGGGCCGCCGCCGAAATGGTGGCGCTTCACCACGCCCTGAAACCCCTTGCCTTTACTCACGCCGACAATGTCAACGAACTTCTCGCCGTCGAACAATTCAACCAGCACCCGGTCGCCAGCTTTTACCGCGACATCGCCATCCGCTTCGATCGGGACTTCGCGAACAAATTTCACCGGAGGCAAATTGTTCTTCGCCAGGTGCCCGCGCATTGGCTGCGTCAGGCGAGACTCTTTCACGAATTCGACCAGTCCGATCTGCGCCGAGTCGTATCCGTCTTTCGCCTGTGATTTCGCCTGCGTGATTACGCACGGTCCGGCTTGCAGCACCGTCGCCGGACGCACTTCGCCCTTCGTGTCGAAGAGCTGCGTCATTCCGACTTTTTTTCCTAGAATTCCTGCTACCTTTGCCATAAATCAGCTCTTAGCTATCAGCCTTTAGCTCAACCCTTAACCTTCATTCCGCTTTTCAGCGAACAACGCACGACCAAAGACGCGCGACTTATTTGTGTTCCTTCCCAAACGCCTTGATCTCCACATCCACTCCAGCCGGAAGATCAAGCTTCATCAACGCATCCACGGTCTGCGGAGTCGGATCGAGAATGTCGAGCAACCGCTTGTGCGTGCGGATCTCGAACTGCTCGCGCGACTTCTTGTCCACGTGCGGCGACCGCAGGACGGTGAACTTGTTCTTCATCGTTGGCAGCGGAATCGGGCCTGCGACCTGGGCGCCGGTGCGCTTCGCTGTGGCAACGATTTCGGTGGTCGATTGGTCGAGCACGCGGTAATCGTATGCCTTCAGCCGGATGCGAATTTTTTCGTTTCCTATCACGTTTCTTCCTAACCCTTCCGGCTCACCCGGAAGGAAAGAGCTTGAGGCGCTTAGCAGGCACCTGAGCCCGCTCTCGAAATCCCGAGCAAAAGCGAGGGATCTCTAGCCCTCCAAAATGGTTACATCCCTACTGAATAATCTCCGAGATCGTGCCCGCGCCGACCGTGTGTCCGCCTTCGCGGATGGCGAAACGCAAGCCTTTCTCCATCGCCACCGGCGTGATCAGTTCGATCACCAAAGCTACGTTGTCCCCAGGCATCACCATCTCCGTGCCCGATGGCAGTTCCGCCACCCCGGTCACGTCCGTCGTCCGCAGATAAAACTGCGGACGATATCCC
>Ga0070741_10000401_pt1 | contig 161391 bp, 148 predicted proteins | sample Coa_R1_4_FD_66440 | JGI IMG/M metagenome (GOLD analysis project Ga0070741, IMG submission 66440) | Surface soil microbial communities from Centralia Pennsylvania, which are recovering from an underground coalmine fire - Coalmine... | ecosystem: Environmental > Terrestrial > Soil >... | reverse complement strand
GTTCGTCGCGGATGTCGCGCTCGATGCGTTGAGCCATCAATTCCGCCCCGAAGTTGCGCCCAAATTGAAGCACGCCGCGCACGATCTGCGAGCCACCCATGATCAGCGCCAGCGGGATCAATGCGCCGACATCCGGGTTGGGCTGGAGCATGTCATTGAAAGCGTTGCCAACCAGCACGGGCACGACGGCGGCCAGCGCAGCGTTGCCAATGGCGCCCACAACCAGCATGACCAGAGTGGGCCAGTAGCGAATCGCGTGTGACCAGACCCAGCGGGCCGGGCCTTTGGTGCGTTCTGAGGTTTCACGGGTAAGGGTAAATTCAGCGGGCGCGAAGAGGGTCGTCATGGTCAGAAAAAGCCTCCCGCTGTCAAATGCGGCAGGCTGAGCGGGAAAATGATCGTGCAAATTGTACCACGCGGCGCGAAACCTCCTCAAAACCCCCGTGTTTTATAGTTCAGAACTGTCCGCGCGGACGGTCAAAAACCATCTCACTTCACAAGGAGAGTGTAACATGATGATGCCTAAGACAATTTCCGGTTGGTGCATGTGGTTGTTCTTCCTTCTTTACGGCTTGGGCGCGTTCGTTTCTGCCCTCTCGTCCCTGTCCTTCTGGCCGTGGCTTCTGGGCGCTCTTGCCCTAATCTACGCCATCGCGGCCCTCTTCGGCAAATAAGGCCGTTTTGTTTTTTAAAATACAGCCCCGCGAATCGCGGGGCTGTATCATTTTTGTGACTTGGGCAAAATCAGAGGGATATTAAGGAATGGATGCCTGACCACCTCAACCGGCAGACAATACGCCGCCTCGATCAAATCTGGACGCAGAACCTGCTCCGGCTTTCCGGAGGCTTTGATCTCGCCTCCAACCATCAGCGCGATGCGATCCGCGTAACGCGCCGCGAGATTCAAATCATGCAGGGCAAGCAGGACGGCAAGATGATCGTTATGCGCCAATTCGCGGACCAATTCCAGCAGACCTACTTGATATTGCAAGTCCAAATGAGCCGTCGGTTCATCGAGCAAAAGAATCGGCGTGGACTGACACAATGCGCGCGCAAGTAGCACGCGTTGCTGTTCGCCGCCGGAAAGCTCCCCAACGCGGCGCTCGGCCAGTGTCAACGCGCTGACGCGGTCGAGGGCGCGCCGCGCCAGGTCTTCATCCTTCGTCGAGGGCTGACCGAGAAAATTTAAATAAGGTGTGCGTCCAAGCAAGACAGTTTCCCACACAGTAAAAGCGGGCGGAAGAGAAACGGCCTGCGGAACGGTCGCGATATATCTTGCGCGTTGCATCGGCGAAAGCGCGTCGAAATCATCGCCGTTCGTGCGGATGCGTCCGCTTTGAATTGGGATGACTCCGCTCACAGCGCGAATCAGTGTGGACTTGCCCGCGCCGTTGGGGCCGATCAATGCCAGCACTTCACCGCTTTGCACATCGAGAGCGACATCGTGCAACACGCGGCGCAAACCATAATGGACGGAAAGGTTTTCGATTTTCAGCATTTCACCAATATCCCTGATTCTTCGCGCGGCGCAGGACCCACAGGAAAAATGGCGCGCCGGCCAGCGCGGTCACGATGCCAACTGGAATCTCTTGTGGCGCCAGAATCACGCGCGCAATCACATCGGAAAGCAAAAGCGCTGTGCCGCCGCTGATGATCGAAAGCGGAATGAGGCGGCGGTAGTCCGCGCCCCACCATAAACGCATCACATGCGGCACGATCAAACCAACAAAACCGATGATGCCGGAGAATGCCACTGCCGCGGCGGTCGCCAGCGAGGATGAAATCAACAGAATCGTTTTTGTGCGCGTGACGTTCAATCCGAGTTGTTGGGCCTGGTCATCGCCAAACTGCAAAAGATTCATGGCGTGACCGCTGAAGATCAAAATGCCAAGCCCGATAAAAAGATAAGGAGCGATGGCAAGGATGGCCGTCCAGCCGGATTGACTGGCCCCGCCCAACAGCCATCCGAGCGCGCGGCGGACTTCGCCGGTGGAGCGAAGCATGAGAAACGATGTGAGCGATGTGGCAAAAGATGAAAACGCCACGCCTGCCAGAATCAGATTTGTAGTCGGGATGGTTTTGCCGACGCGTGCCAGAGAATAAACGATGAAAACTGTGATCAAAGCCGCGGCAAACGCGGACATGGGGATAGCCATCAACCCCCAAAACGAATACGGCCATTTGACGCTCATCGCGATCACCGCGCCGAGTCCCGCGCCGGATGCGACGCCAATCAAAAACGGGTCCGCCAGCGGATTACGAAACAAACCCTGATACGCCGCGCCGCTTCCGCTCAACGCCATGCCGGTCAGCGCGATCAACACGGTGCGCGGCAAACGGATGGACCACAAAATTGCGCTGGAGGTTTGCGAGCCATGCCCGGTCAGCGCGGCCCATAACTCAGAAGGAGAAAGAAACACAGAGCCGATGGCGAGACTCAGTGTCAATACCAGGACAAGGGCGAGGAGGGAAAAAAGATACGAACGGAATTTCATTTCTTTGGTTGCAGGGGCGGAGTGACGCTCTGCCCCTGCATATCTTTATTTGAACAATTCTGGATGAAAGAGTTTCGCCAACTGCTCCAATCCATCCACCAAGCGAGGGCCGGGGCGGCTGACGAGGTTGTCATCGAACGGGAAGATATTGCCGTTCTTGACTGCCTCGATCGAGGCCCAACCCGAGCGCGCTTTGACAGAATCAGGATTTATGCCATAAAGCGAGTCGCCCAAAACGATGATGGATGGGTTCGATGTCACGATCTGTTCAAGGCTAATTTGCGGATATGGGTCCTTCAATGCGCCTCCGATATTCGTCCCGCCTGCGCGGGTGATGAGCAAATCGCCAAATGTGTTCGGCCCGTATGTATATGGCTTGGACGCATCGGTGGCGTCAATCTCGTAAAATACCATCGGCTTTTCTGTGACCGTCGCGATCTTTTCATCCACCGCCGCGACGCGCGCTTTGAGCGATGAAATCAAATCGGTCACATCGTGGCCGGTGAGTTGCCCGACGATTTCAAGGTTCCCGTACATCTCCTCAATCGTCTTTGGATTCTTGAGATAATAGACTTTCAATCCGAGGTCTTCGAGTTGCTTGACGAGTTCGGGCGTGTTGATCTCCGCGGCGAGGACCAAATCAGGCTTCAACGCGACGATGGCCTCCGTGCTGTACTGCCCCATCGAGCCGCCGATACTCGCGAGACCTTTGGCCTGCTCCGGAAAATCGGAGAACTCATCGCGTCCGACGACCTGTCTGCCCGCGCCGATGGAAAACAAAATCTCCGTGTTGGAGGGGGCAAGCGAAACCACGCGTTGGGCGGGCGCGTCGAGTTTGACCTCGCGGCCCAGGCCGTCGGTCAATATGATGGGAGTCGGCGCAACGGTGGAAACTTCGGTGGCAGGAGCAACCGTCGAAACGGGAGCCGTTGTCGGAGTCGAAGGAGAGGCGGGACCACATCCCGCGAGAAGCAACGTGGCGAGTAACGTCAAAACAAAAATCTTGCGTAACATATTTTTCTCCTAAGCAGAATCAAAATCCCCAGTCAATGACTGGGGAGGTTGGAGAGGCAATCCGGCTGGCCTTCATCCACCTCCTTTCCACGAGAGTGTGGTGAACCGGCCAGAGCGGGCGACCTGACTCATTAGCTATTCGCGTTTAGCGATTGGCTCTTAGCATAATGACTAATTGCTAATCGCTAACGGCTAATTCACAGTTGCGGGACAGCGCCGGACTTTCACCGGCTTCGCCGCTGTTGGCCGTTATTGAATTGTGACGAGATTTTATGCCGCGTTCGGTGAAACGTCAAGTTGCCGCGCGGTATGCGCAAAAACGACAAAGCAAATCAGAGAAGAAATGACCAGCGAGACATCGCCGGCCACGCCAAAGATTCCGAAACCGGCGAATGGGAGCAGGTAAGCGAGAGTCAACCAGGCCCAATGAAAGCGATTGGCTCCGCTCACCGAAGCGAACAATGGAATCAACAATAGAATGTAATCATAGTTTTGCAAATACGGGCTGGCGAGCAAAGTGACTATAACCGCGCCGGCAATCAACCGTGCCGGCTCAACAGAAAATCTTTTCCATTCAAAGATCAGCCATATCAAAGACAAAATCAGTAACCCCATAGCCAGCCAAACGGCTTGACTAAATCCGCCGCCGATTATGCCCGCAAGTACCATCGGAAGACTATTGCACTGGTGACATTGAGATACATCCCTAAAGCCGGTCAACGAATGATAATAATCGAGCGGCCATAGGGGAGAGGCAAAAAAACCGATGATGAATAGTAGAAGCCCGGCGATGACGACGGCCATCAGCGCGCGGCGGCTGAATTCGTTGCGCTGGAATGACAGGAAGATGAGGCCCACAAGCAAAATCAATGTTCCAAGATGTGGCTTGAAGGTGAGCAAGACCGCGGCGAATGGAATCAGTATGACGTTGCGATTCTTCAGCGCGTGTCCAAACAGCGCCGCGCCGAGCAAAATTGGAAAACCGTATTGCCCGATGACAAGGCTCCCCAATACAGGCAGGAAGAAGACAGCGGCGAGGCCGGTCCATACGCGCTTGGCGGTTGGCCAGCCTTCGGTCAACAAGCCGACGGAGACCAAGAGTAAGAGCAGGTTGACTTCAAACCAAACTCGCGCCGCGATCTGAATGGGCAGAAGCGCCAGCGGCAACGCGGCCAAGGCATACCACGGCGGATAGGGAAACGGCAGAACATACACCTGTTCCGGCGGGACATTTGCCAACCGCGCGATCATGTTGACCTGGCCCGTGTGGTCATAAATGGATATGCCGCGCAGGAGACCCATGTCTGCGTGGTAGATGACTTGAAAGTCGAGATAGGGTGGGATGGGAAGAGGCAGGAGTGAGAGCGCGGCCAGAAGGCACAAGGCGATAAGCAGTAGAAGTGTGCGGCGAATCATTGAACCTCGCTTCGTTTTGCAATGGCTTTGATTAAACCGCGAAAGACAAGAGTGTGAACTGGATAAAGCAAATACCAATACAAGAATCCACTGAAGCCGCGCGGGGCGAAGAAAGCGGTCTGAGTCAACATGTGATCATCAATCTGCCATTCCATCCAGCCTTCGCCGGGAGCACGTAGCTCGGAATGCAGAAGAAGGAGATGATTTGGTTCGAGAGATTCGATACGGTAGTAATCAATATAATCTCCGGATCTCCCGATGGGAGAGGGGCTGGGGTGAGGGAGAAAACGATCTATCCATCCGCGTAATTGCCAAAGCCAGTTTGCATAAGGCCAGCCTTTACGTCCACCCAGTGAAGTTAGGACGCGGAAAATCTTTTCAGGGGAAGCGTTGACTTCCACGCGGCACCAACTGATGAAAAATCCCTCATGTCTGAAATTCGTAACCTCGCGTTGGAGGCCTTCCCAAACGCGTTCCACATTCGTTGGAGAAAGATCAGCAAGCGCTTCCCGCGTTGCTTCTTCATAACTGATCAACTTGACATTTGGAAATACGCGGCGCGCCTCATCGTGTTGGACGATACTGTCCGCGGCAAGACCTTCGATCAACGCGTACGCGATGGGGCGCGGCACAGGCGTCATCCAGCCTACAATACGGGCCATTAGGGAAACCGGGATTCCGGGAAATGTGATCAAGCCGCGTTTAAGTCCGCGAATGCGCGCGTAAGTTAGCATCGAGTCGGAATATTTCATTACATGCGGACCGCCGATTTCAAAGATCCGACCGCGTCCATTTGGATTTTCCAGCGCGGCCACCAGATAATCAACCACATTTTGAATGGCAATCGGCTGAGATTTATTCCTCAACCAACCTGGCCCAATCACAATTGGAAACAACTCGGTCATGAATCGGATCATCTCAAATGAGATACTTCCCGAACCCGCAATCACGCCCGCACGAAATTCAGTCACTGGGACTTTGCCGTTGCGAAGCACCTCGCCGGTTTCGATGCGCGAGAGCATGTGAGGCGCAATATGTTTATCCTGCGGGTCTGCAAGCCCACCGAGATAAATAATGTGCTCAACGCTTTTCTCTTGAGCGATGGACGCAAAATTGCGCGCCGCCGCCGTTTCGATGCGCGTGTAGCCGCGTCCCAACGACATATTATGAATCAAATAATACGCAGTGTGGACACCCTTCAATGCGGCAGAAAGGTTTTCAGTTTCAGTCACATCGCCCTCGACCACCTCCACTTTCGACAACCACCCGCGCCCCGCGAGACTGTGGGCCTGCCGCGCCAATACGCGGACGCGATATCTCCGCTCGAGCAAGCGCGGGATGAGGCGGCTGGCGATATATCCGTTTGCGCCGGTAACGAGGATGAGTTCGTTCAAATTATGTTCTCGCCAGCATTTTCGCGCGGCTCGCGAGCCGGCGAATTAATCCATCAAATAAAAAAGCATGAAACGGCCACATGGCATACCAGTAAACGAAACCCCAGAAACCGCGCGGAGCAAAATACGCAGTCTCGACCAAAAGCGTTTTTCCATTTTCCTGCGGAATCGATTCAAACTGCAACCAGGCCTTGCCCGGCACCTTCATTTCTGCGCGTAAAAGCAGAAGCCGATCTTTTTCCACCGATTCGATGCGCCAGAAATCGAGCGACTCGCCGACGCGAACATCATCAGGATGACGGCGGCCGCGTCGAATGCCGACCCCTCCGATGGCTTTGTCCAGCCAGCCGCGCAAGGCCCACGCCCAGTCCATGTACAGCCAGCCGCGCGCGCCTCCGATGCCGGTAAAGGCTCTGAAAACGGTGTCCGGCGCGAGGTCCAGAAGGAGCGTGCGCCGTTCGAGCATCATGCCTTCTTCAACGGTAAATGTGTACGGCCGCGCGTCTCCCTGCGCGGTGACCAGCGCATCCGACCATGATGTCTCCACGTTGTCGCGTTGGATTCGTCCAAGCGCGAGGTGTACCGCGGTCTGGAAATCAATCGGTTGAATATTCGGAAAAATTTTCTTCGCCGCATCATCCTGGACGATGAGGCGGGCGCGCAGACCTTCGATCAGCGGCAAGACCGCGCGCCAATGAAGCGGCGTGACCATGTGAACCCAATAGGCGGAGAGGCGCGGCGCGTAAAACGGTGTGCGAATCAACCATCGCTTGAGGCCGCGTTCGCTGGCATACGTCAACAGCATGTCGGCGTATGTGAGACGCGTCGGCCCGCCGATTTCAATTAACTTGCCGATGCTTTCAGGATTTTCCAACGCGGCAATTAAATAAAACAATACATCGCGAATCGCGACAGGCTGGGCTTCAGAGAAAAACCATGCCGGGCACACAAGGACCGGCTCGCGCTCCGCGAGATAACGAATCATCTCAAACAGCACGCTCCCCGCGCCGACGATCATGCCGGCGCGAAATTCCGTGACGGGGATGCGGCTTTGACGCAAGATGTATCCTGTTTCATGACGAGAGCGAAGATATGGCGAAAGATTGGCAGTGGAATCCACCAATTCGCCGAGATAGATGATGCGCTCCACGCCCTCCTTCTCCGCCGCTTCGACGAAATTGCGCGCCACCTGTAAATCGCGTTCGGCGTTGACCTTACCCCCTTGCAATCCATGAATCAAATAATACGCGGTGGATACGCCGCGCATGGCGCGTCGAAGAGAATCAACGTCCAGCGCGTCGGCTTGCACGCCCTCGGCGCGGCCAACCCATGAACGCCCGCGGCATCGTTCGAGGTCGCGCACCATGCAACGCACGCGGTAGCCCGCGTCGAGAAGCCGCGGCACAAGCCTTCCGCCAACGTAACCTGTCGCGCCCGTGACGAGGATGAGCTTATCTTTCGACATGGATTGGATTATAACGCTCGTATTTTAGCGTCGAGTTTTTTGCAGAAACTCCCGCGATTACCGGATTGTTTTTATTGTACAATCTTCCCATGCCATTATTCTGGGCTTCACTGGCTTTTGTTGCCGGCATTATCCTCGCCAGTTTTGTTCACCTGCCTGCGTGGGTATGGTTGCTTGCATCGGGATTTACGTTAGCATTGTCCATCGTCTATCGTCAACGGTCAGCGCACAACACATCTCTTATCCACTATTCCCTTGTCCCTTTTTTATTGATTGCATTCCTGTTTGGCGCGTTCCGTTACCAACTCGCCGTCCCGCAAATCGCCATTTCAAACATCGCCTGGTTCAATGACCGGGACTACGACATGCTCGTTACCGGCACGCTGGTCGAGCCGCCAGATTATCGCGACACATATACCAATCTCCGCTTGCGCGTGCAGGAAGTGGATACAGGCGAGAACCAATTCCAGGTGAGCGGCTTACTGCTGGCGCGCGTACCGGCCAATCAAACTTATCATTACGGCGACATTCTCCGCTTGCGCGGACAATTACAGACTCCGCCGGAGAATGAAGATTTCTCTTACAAAGATTATCTCGCGCGCCAGGGCATTCTCAGTTACATGTCAAACGCCGAAGCCACCTTGCTTCCGGGCAGAGGCGGGAATCCGATAGTGGCCGCGATTTATACAGTCAAAGAAAAATCGCTCGACAATATTTATCGCCTCTTTCCAGACCCGGAGGCGTCTCTGCTTGCGGGCATTTTGCTCGGCGCGGATTCGGGTCTGCCCGCGCCGCTTCAACAAGCCTTCAAAGATACCGGCACCGCGCACATCATCGCCATCTCCGGCTTCAACATCGCCATCATCGCAGGTGTTTTCGTTTCGATGTTCAGCCGCTTGCTTGGTCCGCGGCGCGGCGCGGCGGCCGCGGTGATCGGCATCGCGTTTTATACATTTCTCGTCGGCGCGGACGCGGCGGTTGTGCGCGCCGCTTTCATGGGCACACTTTCTCTTTTTGCGCTTCAATTCGGACGCCGCCAGCAGGGACTCAACACACTGGCTTTCGTCGCGGCGCTCATGGCGCTTTTCAATCCGTTCACGTTATGGGACGTTGGCTTTCAACTTTCATTCTTTGCGACCCTCGGCCTCATCCTTTATGGCGGACCTTTTCAACAGTTCGCAGAAAATTTTTTCACGCGGTATTTTCCAGTTTCAAATACACAGCAAGCCGCCAAAATCTTCGCAGACTATGTCCTCTTGACTCTCGCCGCGCAACTGACCACTCTTCCAATTATGGCCTACTATTTCAAACAAATCTCGCTCGTTTCGTTTATCGCCAACCCATTCATCCTGCCCGCCCAACCCGCAGTGATGATTCTCGGAGGCCTTGCCGTGTTCATCAGTCTGTTCATCTTTCCGCTCGGCCAACTCGCGGCCTGGGCCGCCTGGCCGCTGACCATGTACACGATCCGCATGGTCGAACTCTTTGACTCCGTGCCTCACGGCGTGATTTATTTGGGGAACTTCTCGCCTGCCTTTGTGATTCTGTTTTACGCGGCGCTTCTTTCTGTGACGTTTGGCGGCTCCCGTTTAAAGGAACTCTTCGATTCGCTCCGTGAGCGTTTCCGTTATCTTTCCATTGCGACAGTTTTCGCGACCCTGTTCATCTGCACCTTGTTCATCTGGCGCCTTGCCGCGGACGCGCCCGACGGAAAATTGCACATCACATTTCTAGATGTCGGCTCGGCGGACGCGGTGTTGATTCAAACCCCAACGGGCAGACATATTTTGATTAACGGCGGCCCGTCCACTTCGTCCCTCTCGGACGCGCTGGGCAGAAGAATCTCGCCTGTGGATCGCAGCCTCGATTGGCTCATCCTGGCCTCCACCGATGAAAATCAAATGACAGCCCTGCCGCGCATCCTGCCTCGTTATCCGCCGAAGAATGTCTTGCTCGGAGCGAATCAGCAGGCCTCATTCTCCTCGCGCGCTGTGATGGAATGGCTGGCAGGAAAATCCGTCCCAGTCACACAGGCCGAAGAGGGGCAAGTTCTCGATCTAGGCAAGGGCGCGACATTGAAAGTATTGAATATTTCCTCGCGCGGTTCCACTTTGTTGATCGAATGGAATGGCTTTCGCGCTCTTCTTCCAATTGGCGAGAATCTGGAAACGCTCACGCAGTTGGAAAATGGCAACGCAGTAGGAGAAGTAAATGTTTTATCGCTCGCCCAAAGCGGGTATGCTCAACTCAGTCCGTCTGATTGGATCGAAAATCTAAACCCTGATCTTGTTGTTTTGAGTGTTGATGCAGGCGATAAAAATGGATTGCCTGATAAAGAGACCCTTGACTCGTTGAAAGGCCGTTCTCTCCTCCGCACTGATCTGAACGGCTGGGTTGAGATCATGACGAATGGAAAGCAGATGTGGGTGCAAGTGGAAAGGCCGTAATTAATTTAAACAAGAGAGCGCCGTTTGAACGGCGCTCTCTTGTTATTGACTTGCTGTTTCTTACACGCCACTGAGGCTGGAGTTGATGGTGCTGAATGCATTGCCGATAATTGGTCCAAGAACCATTAAGGCCGCAATGACCACAATGGCCACAAGGACAAGAATCAGCGCATACTCAACCAACCCCTGACCCTTTTCCTTCGGTGCGAATAACATAATATTTCTCCTTTCCAAATAAACAGGATACGTCCTACAACAATGAACATTATATACGTTGTCAAGGTCTAGAGATGCCACCAAACAAGACTGTAAAGTCTGGGGCGGCTGTCAGACCATGCCTCAGTCTCGGCCATTTTTAAACCGGTTAGACGGCTTTAGGTGATAGAATCAAAAGAGTCAATGTCCAATTTCCCCTCTCCCATCGAACATGGCTACCTTCTGCTAGCCGATATTTCGGGGTATACCGCGTTTCTCACTCAAACCGAACTTGACCACGCTCACGAAATCCTGACCGACCTGCTCGAAACGATCCTTGACCACTTCAAGCCGTTTCTCAACATAGCCAAACTCGAAGGTGACGCTGTCTTCGCGTACGTGCCTCGCAGGCAAATGCCGCGCGGCGAGACTCTGCTCGAATTAGTCGAGACTACTTATATCCCCTTCCAGATGGCGGCACCCATTTAACATTGACCCTCCACTGCCGTGCAAAATGGATGCCCAAATGGGCAGGCCGTTTAATAACAAATTATGTGACTGAGAAAAATATCAAGCGAATGTGGGCGCTGGATCAAATAGATAGTCTCATCGCGAACGAGTCCCGTACACAAGGATGAAATATGGGTAACATTCTGCTGGAAGGCGGCGCGGAATTTGGCGGACAAATGTCCGAGCCGGATTTGCGCGCCATTGATCTGGCCGGAGGCCCGGACGCGCCGATTGCCATCTTACCAACTGCCGCCGCGCCGGATAACAACCACGAGCGCGCCGGGAGAAACGGCCTGCGCTGGTTCCAATCTCTCGGCGCCTCACGCGTGGACCTCGTGCCGGTCACCGATAAATCAAGCGCCAACAATTCTGACTTAGCCGCGCGCGTCCATTCTGCAAAATTTATCTATTTGCTCGGAGGATTTCCGCGTCACCTCAGCGAGACTCTGCGCAATAGCCTCGTCTGGCAGGCCGCGCTGGAGGCACAACAATCAGGCGCAGTAATCGGCGGGAGCAGTGCCGGCGCGATGGTCTTGTGTGAGTATTATTATGACCCATACAAAGATAAACTTCTGCGCGGGCTGAATCTTTTGACCAATTCCTGTGTCCTTCCACATCACAATAATTTTGGCAGGCAGTGGTTAGAGAAATTGAAAGGACAATTGCCATCTGCAATTTTGATCGGGATTGACGAACAAACGGGAATGCTCAACATCCCGGCAAGGGGCTGGACGGTTTATGGCGCGGGGCAGGTGACAATTTATCGAAACGGCGAATCGCCTCAAGTCCACGCGCGAGGCGAGACCTTTCCACTTTAGTTGGATTCTGCTGCAACTCTCATTCCCATCTAAGGAAGATTCCGTATTATCGTTTCATCCATAAGGCTAAGATGTCGCGGCTTTGGATTCTCGCTCTTGTTTTTCTCGGATTGACCGCTTGTTCTTCCGCGACACAAACCGCCATGCCTTCCTCCGCCTCGCTTCCCGACCTCGGACCTGCTCCCGAATTAACCAACTCGGTCTGGCTGAACACTGATGCACCTCTGCGACTCGCCGATCTGCGCGGCAAAGTGGTGGGACTTGAAATGTGGACTTTCGGTTGTGTTAACTGCCAACACGTCATCCCCTCACTGCGGCGGTGGTATGCAACGTATAAAGATCAGGGCTTCATTATCATCGGCAATCACACCCCTGAATTCGGTTATGAACGCGATTTGAATAACTTGAAAGATGCGATTGCAGAGCAAGCGATCAAATATCCAGTGGCACAGGACAACGACGGCGCGACCTGGAACGCTTACAATAATATTTACTGGCCATCGTTATATTTGATAGATAAGCGCGGTCACATCCGTTATGTTCATTTTGGTGAAGGCGCTTACGACGAGATCGAAGCCGATATCAAAACTTTATTAGCCGAATCTTATCCTTAGCATGAGAGGCTGTCATGGACAACAAATACAAATCTATCCCTGTACTTCCATCCGAGATCACGCCGAAGTCGTTGTATCTCAACCGCCGCGATTTTCTTAAAGCCGCCGGCATTGTGACCGGTAGCGCGCTGCTCGCGGCTTGTGCGCCAAAAGCGACAGGCACGCCAGCCCCGGGCGCGATCAACGAGTCGGCCTACGTCGGCAAGACCGATGAACTCGGTTCGCCGCTTAATTCATACGAAGACATCACGAATTACAACAACTTCTATGAATTCAGCACGAACAAGGAAGCCGTCGCGCCTCTCTCGGCAAATTTCAAATCGCACCCGTGGACGGTGGAAGTCTCCGGCCTGGTGAACAATCCCAAAACCTACGCCATCGAGGATCTGTTGAGCAAATTCCCGCAGGAAGACCGCATCTATCGCCTGCGCTGTGTGGAGGCCTGGAGCATGGTCATTCCGTGGCGCGGATTCCCGCTGGCCAGTCTGTTGAAAGAAGTCGAACCGACTTCAAACGCAAAGTTTGTGCGCTTCGAGACGTTGACAGACCCGGAACAGTTTCCCGCCGAGAACAATGCGTTTTATCCATGGCCGTATCACGAAGGCCTGCGTCTCGATGAAGCCATGAACGATCTTGCCATCTTGGCAACCGGTTTGTACGGCGAGCCGCTCCCTCCACAAGACGGCGCGCCCATTCGTTTGGTCGTGCCGTGGAAATATGGTTTTAAATCCATCAAGTCCATTGTCAAGATCGAACTGGTGGATACACAGCCGACCACATTCTGGAAAGACATCGCAGCAAACGAATATGGCTTCTATGCCAACGTAAACCCGGACGTGCCGCATCCGCGCTGGCTTCAAAATTCCGAGCGGCGTATCGGTGAACTGGCCCGCCGTCCCACTTTACTGTTCAATGGCTACGCAGAACAAGTGGCTTATCTTTATGAGGGAATGGACTTGAAGTTGAACTACTAGGTTTACGACTTTGATTTGGGGCGCAGACTTTAATCTGCGAATTAAAGTCTGCGCCCCTCCGATAGTATGCTCAATCGCCTGAAGCGACTTCCGTTCACCCCTTTGCAGATCGCCATGCACTTGTATGCCTGGTCCGCGCTGGTGTTGCTCATCTTTGATTTTTTCACGCATCACCTCACCGCCAACCCCATCCAGGCCATGGAACAGCGCACAGGTCGTCATGCCATCACTCTGCTGGTCATGTCGCTGGCGTGCACACCGCTCAATAATCTCTTCGGCTGGCGCGAACTGATCAAACGCCGCCGCGCGCTGGGACTGTATGCCGTGATGTACGCGACGATCCACGTCATCATTTTCATGGACCTCGATTTCGGCCTCGCGTGGAGTCTGATCATTCAAACGGTTATTCAAAAATGGTACATCCTCTTCGGGATGACCGCGTTTCTGATGCTGATTCCATTGGCTATCACTTCATTCGATGTTTGGAAGGCGCGCCTCGGCAAAAACTGGAAACGCCTGCATCAGATCATTTATTTCATTGCCCCGATTGCCGTCCTGCATTATGCTATTTCAAAAAAGGGCGACATCTTCCGTTTACAGGGCGACATCGTCCGCCCGCTGATCTATGCACTCGTCATCATTATTCTTTTAATTTTACGATTGCCGTTCATCCGCCGATTCTTCGCCTCATTCCGGACCCGAATCCTGCTTCCGTTTTCGAGGCCAAATCCACAACCCAAGATGGATACGGATGTAGGGGCGGGATAACCCCACCCCTACAACGCATTTAAAATATCCCTTTCAAAAACAACAACAAACCGATGATCGCCATCGGGATGCCGATGATCGCGCCGACGACAGTTAGACTCACAATCACGCCGACGACGATGAAGACAAGGCCCAGCACCATCGCGACAAAACGGCCTGTCAGTCCGACGATGGTTGCGATCAAACGCCACAGCGCGACGAACGGCCAAAGTAAAACGGGAAGATGTTGTTTATGTGTCATGGCTTCAAACCTCTTATAGGATATACGTCCTAATTGACAATCCGTTACACATGATATAATGCGCTCCATGCCAACCAGAAAAAAATCTCAAATCGAAGAATCTTTCGAACCCGTCGTGGAAGATACAGCCGAGATGTTCACCTTCAAAGCCACACACTTTTATGCGGTCTTGGTCGTGCTGGCTTTTTCTGTCGGCGTGCTTATCGGTTACGTGGTCTGGGGACGCGCGTCTGCTTCACCAACGGTGGCCGCTCGACCGTCCGGCCCCGAAGCGCAGGCCGCCGCACCCACCTCCGCGCCACAGTATGTTCGATATAAGATCCCGGTAGACGGTTTCCCGAGCATCGGTCCCGCGGATGCGCCGATCACCATCGTGGAGTTCAGCGACTTCCAGTGCCCGTTCTGCCGCGCCTGGCATCAGCAGACCTATCAACCTCTGTTGGCCGCGTACCCCGGAAAGATCCGCCTCGTGTACCGCGACTTCCCGTTGACGCAGATTCATCCGAACGCCTTTCCCGCCGCGGAAGCCGCACAGTGTGCGAATGATCAAAATGCGTTTTGGCAATTCCACGATAAGTTGTTCAGCAGTGAAAACCTGGGCGATGACGTGTACAAACAGTACGCGCAGGAACTCGGACTGGACATGACCAAGTTCGATGACTGCATAATGACGCACAAATATCAGCAGTATGTTCAGGATAACAGCGATTTTGCAGTGAACCTCGGAGTCAATTCCACGCCGACCTTCTTTATCAACGGGCTGGCCGTCGTCGGCGCGCAACCGATCAGCGTATTCAAGCAAGTCATTGACAAGGAATTGGCCGGAGAAATCCCCACGCAAAGTCCATAACACACTGGGACGACTGGCCAAGTCGTCCCAAATTTTTATGTGTGGAGGAAAGATGAAAAAATTTGTGGCTGTCGCAGGCAACATCGGTGTTGGGAAATCCACACTGGTGAATATGTTGTGCGAAAGGCTGGAGTGGCAACCGTTCTACGAGCCGGTTGCGGACAACCCGTATCTCGCGGATTTTTACGCGGATATGTCAGCCTGGGCGTTTCATTCGCAAATCTTTTTCCTCACGCGACGTCTGCGCTCACACTATGAACTGGCCCAGTATCCCGAGTCTGTGATACAAGATAGAAGCGTGTACGAGGACGCGGAAATCTTCGCACAGAATCTTTTCCTGCAGGGGCACATTCAGCCGCGCGATTACCAGACATATCGCGAGTTGTATGAGACAGCTGTCCAGCTTCTGCCTCCACCCGATTTGATGATTTATTTGCGTGCGTCCGTTCCGACTCTGATGAGCCGTATTTCGCTTCGGGGCCGGGACTACGAGCGGACCATCGCTCCCGAATATCTCCAAAGCCTCAACGATCTCTACGAAACCTGGATCGAGAATTTTGTGCTGTGCCCTGTGTTGACCATCCCGGCAGACGACCTCGATTACGTCGCGCATTCTGGTCACTTGAATTTGATCGCTCGAAAAGTGGAGGAGAAGTTAACTGGAAACGAAGAAGTGGTCTTTGAGGCCGAAGAGATGGCGAGGGCCGCGCAGGATTAATTTTTGGTAGGGGCACAGCGTGATAAAGCCCAATCGCTCCGAGAGAATCGCAATTCGCCGTCCGGTGAGTTGCGATATTTTTTTGCTGATTACCCCACGGATTGATCAACAATGGGCCAATCTCATATTCAGGAGGGGCGATAACTCCCTTTGGATCAATGGCAATCCAGCCGGCGACGCGAGGCCACGGTAACGAGAGCCGGCAGACGGTCCAGCCAGAAGCGGCCTTCGTCGCCGAAGGTCTTTTGGATGGTGGTAATGAATTCAGGTGGAAGTTCCATGGAATGACGGTAGACCGTTGACAATGGACCACGGTCAACGGTCTACCGTCCGCAGTCTAACTTGGAAATATTTTTTCAAACACTTCGGGGCAATACTTCTGCACCATCTCAGACGATAGCCCGTTCTCTTTGCAGATGGCCGCATACAGGTCCGCGGAGGGACGCTTGGTGCGCTTCTGCGTCTCGGGATCGAGTTCCCAAAGCCCAAAGCGTTGAGTCCAGCCGCGCTCCCATTCGAAATTGTCAACCAGCGACCAGTGAAAATAACCCTTGACCGGCCAGTTGAAATTTACGGCGCGCCACATCTGATGAATGTGTTGCGCTAGATAACGCGGACGCATGTGATCGTCCGCGTCTTCCACCCCGTTCTCAGTCACAATGATCGGCGTGTTTGGATACGCGCGCACAGCCCATTTGAGCGTTTCATAAAATCCTTCAGGGATGTTAGCGATGAACTTTGTATCGCTGAAGTCTGCGTCGTCGGGAAAGCCGCTGTACGTGAACAGTTCTTTGTGATTGAAAAGATGGAATGAGATCGTATCGCGCGAATAATAATTGATGCCAAGATAATCCTGCGTGCCTTTGGCTTCGGGAATGCGATGCCTGCCGACCGGCGAACGCAACACGCCCGTACTGATCGCAGACGGGAAGGCCAGGTTGATGCCCTCATAACGGATGCTTCGCATGAGCGCATCCAGCGGGGACCATTTGTTTTTCGCGACCATTGGACGAAAATGCAACGCGTAGCCCACGCGCGCCTCGGGCTGGATCTCATGGATGGCGCGATACGCGGCGGCGTGGGCACGCACCATGTTCGCTTCGACCTGCACCGCAAGTTTGATGTTGTTCACCTTGGGCGGGAACGCGCCGTTGCCATACCCGCTCAACGCATAAACATTCGGCTCGTTGATCGTGCACCACAGCGTGCAATATTCCTTTAGCGCCTCGACAGTTTTGCGGACGAACCGTTCGAACAACGGGACAACGGCTTCCGTTTCCCACGAACCTTTTTCCTTCAACCAAAGCGGATCGGTGAAATGATGCAACGTGACCATGGCCGTCATACCGCGTTCACGCAGGCCGCGCAACATGAGGCGATATTTTTCCAGCGCGTCCTCGTCCCATGTATCCGGCGCAGGTTGGATGCGGCTCCATTCGACGGAAAAGCGATGCGCGTTCTGTCCGCCCTCCACAGCGCGGTCGAAGTCCTCGCGCCAGCGTCCGCCCCACCAGTCGCAAGCGAGACCGGATCTCCCGTTGGTATGTCCCTCCTGTTCCCACTGCCACCATTGATTGTTTGTGTTGTTGCCTTCAACTTGATGCGCAGCGGTTGCCGTTCCCCATAAAAACCCGCGCGGAAAATGGAATGTGGCTTGAGGCATGAGCAAGTCTCCTGGTCTAAAAGGTCTCATAAGTCTAACATGTCTTTGTTCGACTTGAAGACTTTTAGGACTTGTTAGACCGCGCTAAATACGCAAGATATAACGCGACCGACCCTGCCACCGCGGCATTCAACGACTCAACCTGGCCGCGCATGGGGAGTTTCAGCACGATGTCGCATTTTTTGCGCGTCAATTCGCGCAGGCCCTCGCCCTCGCTTCCCACCACGAGACCGACCGCGCCGCGCAAATGCCGGTCCGTTTTTTCGCTGACGATTTCGCCGTTCTGATCAAGACCGACCATCCACACATCCGAATCCTTCAGCGCGTCCATGGCCTGAGATAAATTTGATTTTGCGATGCGCAGATGCTCGCTCGCGCCGGAGGATGCATTCACGACCGCGGATGTCACTTCGACGGTGTGCGCCAGCGGGATGACCACACCGTGCACGCCGACCACTTCCGCGGTGCGCAGGAGCGACCCAAAGTTCTGCGGGTCTTGCAGAGAATCGAGAATGAGAACGAAAGGAAGTTCGTTTTTGTTGCGGGCATATTCGAGAATCTCGACTACATCACTGTATGGATAATCGCTGACTTCCGCCGCCACGCCCTGATGATTCTGATGGACCTTATCGAGCCGCGGGCGTGAGACGCGTTCGACGGGAATCTTGCGCTCTTTGGCGATTCTCAAAATATCCTCGAGGCGGCCTTTCTCCTGCGCACCCTCGGCGATTTGAATGCGGAAGACTTCCCGGCGTTTGGCGCGCAGAGTCTCGTAGACGGCATTGCGGGAATAAATAATTTCTTTCATGCCTTTACCGTAAGCGTAATGATCCTGCCCGCTCCGTTCAGCATCCAGCCCGGCGAAGTGGTGAATTTTTGCTTGGCATAAGAACTCCACTTGATAGTGCCGATAAAGCTAATATCAGAGCCGTTATTCCGATTTGCTTTAGCTCACAAGATCGCTCCGGGCAACTGCTTTAATACACCATAATGAGAATATGGGGCTAACAGCCGTCTATCGCTATGAGTTTATCCCCATCTCCAACTCGTGCCGTCTTTTGTATCTTCAATGGTCACACCCATCTCTTTCAGTTGGTCGCGGATTTGATCCGAACGCGCCCACTGTTTTTGCTTGCGGGCCTCATTGCGTTCCGCAATCAGCGCAGTGATCTGCGCTTCCTGCTCGCTTGAGCCTTTTTTCTCGGCCAGGCGCAGGCCGAAGACACCGGTCAGTTCGCGCAACGTGGCCTGGGCGCGCTGAAGTTGTGCATCCGTTGCGCCGTTGTCACGTGCAGTGTTGATGGCCTTGACCAGTTCGAACAGCGCGGCCATCGCCAGCGGGGTGTTGAAGTCATCGTCCATGGCGGAGATGAAGGCTTGCTGAGTCGCTTCGGATTGTTTGTCGAGCACGGAAACGAAGTCAGCGTTGAGACCCTTTGCGGAGGGCGCGGCCGGCCGAAGTCCCGATTTGAGGCGGTCGAGGGATTTTTCCGCGGCGTCCAGCACTTCGTCCGTGTAAATCAAGGGAGCGCGATATGAACCGTTCAATACGATCATCCGCATCACATCTGCGTCGTGCTTCGATAAAAATTCCTTGATGGTGACGATGTTGCCGAGCGATTTGGACATCTTCTCGCCGCCGAGTTGCAACATGCCGTTGTGAATCCAGTAGCGCGCAAACGGTTTGCCGGTGAACGACTCGCTTTGCGCGATCTCGTTTTCGTGATGCGGAAAGATCAAATCGTTGCCGCCGCCGTGAATGTCAATTTGCTCGCCGAGTTCTTTGAGGTTCATAGCCGAGCATTCGATGTGCCAGCCCGGGCGGCCTTTGCCCCACGGCGAATCCCAGGCAGGCTCACCGGGTTTGGCGGCTTTCCATAACGCGAAGTCCATCGGATGTTCTTTGGCTTCACCGATTTCGATGCGCGCGCCGGCCTGCATCTCTTCCAGTTTGCGGCCGGATAATTTTCCGTACTCTTTATCTTTGGTGACGCGGAAATAGACATCGCCGTTCGACGCCGCGTACGCGTAACCCTTTTCGATCAAACCCTTGACCATGGACTGGATCTCGTCCATCGTCTGCGTGGCGCGCGGGTTGACGGTGGCCGGCAGGACGTTCAACTCTTTCAGGTTCTGAGCGTAATCGTCAATGTATCTCTGCGCGAGGCTGAACGGGTCTACTTTGAGTTGATTGGCGCGGTTGATGATCTTGTCGTCCACGTCGGTGTAGTTCATGACGTGCTGGACTTTGTAGCCGCGATATTCAAGGTAGCGGCGGATGATGTCGAAGACCAGCGCGGACATGGCGTGACCCACATGCGCGTCGTTGTACACCGTCACGCCGCAGACGTACATCTTGACCACGTTCGGCTGGAGGGTGATGAAATCTTCCTTTTTGCGGGTGAGAGTGTTGTAGATGCGTAACATGGTTCGATAGTTGATTAGTCCGATGGTTTTGTGGTTTTATGGTTCGGCGATTGAATTGCTTTATTGTTCGCTCAACCGCGCAATCATACAACTGCCAAACTACATAACTACGTGGCTATTCAACTACCTCCTCTTCCCATTCTCTTCTTCCACACGGCCAAAGATCATGCGGCCCGCGGCGGTCTGCAAGACCTTGGTGACATGCACGTCCTTGTATTCGCCGATGTAATCCTTGCCGTTCTCCACCACGACCATTGTGCCATCGTCCATGTAGCCGACGCCCTGACCCATCTCCTTGCCTTCCTGGAAAATATTGATGTTCATGATCTCGCCGGGCAAAACCACCGATTTGACGGCGTTCGCCAACTCGTTGATATTGAGCACGGTCACGCCCTGCAGTTCGGCGATGCGGTTCAAGTTGTAATCGTTGGTCAAAACCGGACTCTTGAGTTGCTTGCCGAGCACGATGAGTTTGTCGTCCACTTCGCGCACACCCTCCACGTCAATGTCGCTGACGCGCACGAGGATGTTCGGAAGTTTCTGCAATTCAGCCAGCACTTCCATGCCGCGCCGTCCGCGCTGGCGGCGCAGACCGTCTGGCGAGTCTGCGATGTATTGCAGTTCGTTCAACACAAAGCGCGGAATGAGGAGGGTGCCGGGCAGGAAGCCAGTCTTGGCAATGTCGGCCACACGTCCATCAATGATGACGCTGGTGTCGAGTAAGATGGTGCGATTGAGATTCGTCCAAGAACTGCCGGAGCCGCCCTCGCCACTGCGTCCGCTCAGAGTGCTGAACAGACTCATGATGTCGCCCTGGCGCATTACAAACAACGACACCCCAAAGTAACTGAACAACAACACGCCGATGAATGGCAAGACATTGCCGAACGGGGCAGGCAGAAGTGAAAGCGGAAACGCCAACAGCGCCGCGGTGAGGAGTCCCACCACCAGGCCCAGGAGCCCGGCAAATAGAGTTTCCGCCGCTACACGTCCAAGAAGCGAACGAAGCGCGCGTGCCGGACGGGTTGTAAAGTATGGAGTGAGAATCAGGCCGGTCAGCGCGCCGACCAGTCCGATTGCGAGGATGTAGCGGTAGACTTCTGAAGGATTATATTTTGAAAGATCGTAGCCCCAGTAACCGCCCGCGATAGCAAGAACGATCATGAAAACAATGCGAAGAATGAATTCTGTGCTCATAATGATGACTCCTTTGTAAAGTACAAAATAAAGATAATGAACAGGATAATAGCATGGCCATCATCTCACGTCAATTACCCGGAATAGTTACATGGTACTGTGCGGATTTTGCGAGCCGTCCCCTGGGATGGCTGTAGACAGGCAGAGGCTTCTCTCAGGGAGAAGTATAATCTAAAATCCACGCACAATGAGATCAGACCCTGTGTTTGAATAGAATTTAAAAAAAGATCGAACAACAATTAGAATTGTATAAAATTTGACACAAAATGACTCTCACCGACACCCTTAACCGCCCCCTGCGAGACCTGCGGATTTCCGTCACGGACCGATGTAATTTCCGCTGCGTCTATTGCATGCCTAAGGAAATCTTCGGCCCGGATTACCAATTCCTGCCGCGCGCGGAAATCCTGACCTTCGAGGAGATCACGCGTCTCGCTCGGATCTTCGCAGGGCATGGCGTTCAAAAGATTCGACTCACCGGCGGCGAGCCGCTCGTGCGCCGCGATCTGCATCTGCTGGTGGCGATGCTGGCTCAACTCCCGGACCTCGATCTTACCTTGACCACCAACGGCTCGCTCCTCGCCAGGCAAGCGCGCGCCCTCAAAGATGCAGGCTTGAAGCGCGTGACTGTGAGCCTGGACTCGCTCGACAACAAAATATTCAAAGCCATGAACGATGTGGACTTCCCGGTGGAGAAGGTGCTCGAAGGAATGGAGGCCGCCGCGCAGGTCGGGCTTGGACCGATCAAAGTCAACATGGTCGTCAAGCGCGGCATGAACGAGTCCAGCATATTGCCGATGGCGCGCTTCTTCCGCGAGAAAGGCTACATCCTGCGCTTCATCGAATACATGGACGTGGGTCATACCAACGGCTGGCGCATGGATGATGTCGTACCGGCCGCGGAAATCATCAAAATGATCAATGTTGAAATGCCGCTTGAGCCACTCGATCCAAACTATCGCGGCGAAGTGGCTAGCCGCTGGAAATATAAAGACGGAAGCGGAGAGATCGGTATCGTTGCATCTGTCACACAACCGTTCTGCCGCGATTGCAACCGCGCCCGCCTTTCCGCCGAGGGCGAACTTTACACTTGCTTGTTTGCAGTCAGCGGTCAGGATTTGCGCGGTCTGATTCGCGGCGGCGCAAGCGACAAGGAAATCTCGCAGACCATTGAGCGCATTTGGAATCGACGCGCGGATCGTTACTCTGAAATACGATCTGAGAATACCGTCTCATTGCCCAAAGTGGAGATGTCTCACATCGGCGGATAATTGGACGATGTACCATAGACCATCGTCACTGTCCATCGTCCATTGTCCATTGTCTATCGTCCAATATGGAGGTCCTTTTGCTTTCACCCAACGGCATCCAAGCCGTCTTCTTTGATCTCGATGGAACGCTTCGTCATAACCTCCCCTCCGGTGGGGAGGTTTTTGCGAATTACGCCGCGCAACTCGGACTTCACATCCGCGATGAGGATCGTTTGCGCGCCGCGCGCTGGGAACATTTCTACTGGGCCAGTTCGATTGATTTGAAAGAAGACCTCGAAAAATATCGCGAAGAGAACGGAGGGTTTTGGCGTAATTACAGCCATCGTCAACTGGTCGCGCTGGGCGCGTCTGCTCCACAAGCCCAGCAACTCGCCTCGAATGTCTCGGCATACATGGAAGAATCCTATCAGCCTCAAAGTATTGTGCCGGACGATGTTCGACGCCTATTGCCTGCCCTGCAAAACGCGGGTTATAAACTGGCCGTGATCTCCAATCGCGACAAACCGTATCAACAGGAAATCGAAACGCTTGGCCTCGCGCCTTATTTTGCTTTCTCGCTGGCAGGCGGCGAAATCAATTCGTTCAAGCCCGAACCGGAGATCTTCATCCATGCATGTGAACGCGCGGAGGTAACGCCCTCACAGGCCGTTTACGTGGGCGACAATTACTTTGCCGACGTGGCCGGCTCGCGTCGCGCGGGACTTCAACCGGTGCTCTACGACCCGCGCGGAATCTTCCCCGAGGCAGACTGCCCGGTGATTGCCTCATTCGATCAGTTGCTTTCGTTCCTCGAAACCTTATAATGATATGCAAGGCGCAGCGTTGCTCCGTCCCCAAAAATCGAAAGGAATAACCCATGGCCTGGGAAAGAAAAATCACGCGCACTGTGCGCATTCGCAATGACCAAATGATCGGGCAATTAGCGCGCCTGTTGGCGGCGATCTCCGAGGCGGGCGGCACCGTGGGCGATATTGAATTATTGACCGAAACCTCCCGCTCCGTCGTGCGCGATCTCACCATTTACGCCGAAGATTCGGACCACATTGAGAAAGTCATCAAAGCCATCGAGGACAATCCCGGCACGAAGATTCTGCAAGTGCGCGACGAGGTGCTGGAATTGCATCAAAAAGGAAAGATCGCCATCCGCTCGCGCTTCCCGGTCGATTCGATGACCACCCTGCGCCGCGTCTACACGCCCGGCGTGGCAGAAGTATGTTTGAAAATCGCCAAAGACCCATCGCTGGCCCGGCTTTATACCAGCACAAGTCACATGATCGCGATTGTCACGGATGGCACCGCGGTGCTCGGCCTCGGCGACATCGGTCCATTGGCCGGGATGCCCGTGATGGAAGGCAAAGCCATGCTGATGGAATCGCTGGTCGGGCTTTCAGGCGTGCCAATTTTGTTGAACACAAAAGACCCCGATGAAATTATCGCGGCAGTGGCGGCCATCTCACCAACCTTTGCGGCCATCCAACTCGAAGATATTTCCGCGCCGCGTTGTTTCGAGATCGAGGAACGTTTGCAGAAGATGCTCGACATCCCGGTCATGCACGACGACCAGCATGGCACAGCGGTCGTGTCCACCGCCGCGTTGACGAACGCCTGTCGCCAAACCAACACAGACATCAAAAAGGCAGTCATCGGTCAGATTGGGTTGGGCGCGGCAGGTTATGCCATCGCGAAGATGTTGATGAAACTTACCGGCAATCCGGTTCTCGGCGCGGACCTGTCAGCGGAGGCCGTTAAACATCTCGAAGCCGCGGGCGGCAAAGGGTCCAGCCTGAACGAGATCATGTCAACATGCGATATTGTGATCGCAACAACCGGCGCACCCGGTCTCATCAGATCAGAGATGATCCGCAAAGGCCAGATCATTCTGGCATTGTCGAATCCGAATCCTGAAATTGATCCTGATCTGGCGCTGGAACGCGGTGCGGCCTTCGCGGCAGATGGAAAGATGGTCAACAATGTGTTGGGCTTTCCTGGAATTTTTCGCGGCGCGGTAGATGCAAACGCGCCGCGCATTACACACGAGATGCTGGTGGCCGCCGCGCAAACCATTGCTGACATGACTCCCGCGGGCGAACTTGTGCCAAGCCCGCTCGACAAAGAAGTTCATCGTGCGGTAGCGCGTGCCGTGGCGATGACCGCCATGGAACAGGGCATTGCCCGCGCGGAGTATGTGCCGTACGCAGAAGAATAGATGATGGACGATGGACGATAGACCGTGGACGATAATGGTTCATCGTCCACGGTCTGCGGTTTAATTGTGTCCGTTTTTCGCGAGCGCTTCTTTGAGCGTTGCCCCCAAGCGCGTGATCCCCTCCCGGATGATCTCCGGTTTGGAATAAGAGAAGTTGATACGCATGGTATTCTGGCCTCCACCGCAGGCATGGAAAGGTGCGCCGGGCACGAAGGCCACTTTGCGTTCGATGGCGACCTTTAGCACTTCGGCCGCGTCCATGTGTTCGGGCAGGATGCCCCACAGGAACATACCGCCCTGCGGCCGCGTCCAGCGTACCTCGGGCGGGAACATCTCGTCCATCATTTCGAGCATTACATCGCGGCGTTCTTTGTATGTTGCGCGAATCACCTTGACATGTTCATCCAGAAAGCCGCCCTTGCCAACCGCATACGCAACATATTGGTTGAAGGAAGCAGTGTGCAAGTCCGCGGCTTGTTTGCTCATCACCAGTTTGTGAATCACTTGTTCCGGCGCGATGACCCATGCGAGGCGCAAACCGGGCGCAAGTAACTTGGAAAACGTGCTGAGATAAATGACATTGCCGGTGTAGGCTCCGCCATTCTTGCCGCGCATTTCACCATCCAGCGCAACCAGCGAGGGAATATGTTCGCCTTCGTAGCGCAGTTGACCATATGGATCATCTTCGATGATCGGGACGCCGTATTTGTCCGCCAGTTCGATCAACTTTTTGCGTCGTTCGAGGCTGAGAGTCACACCGCTCGGATTCTGAAAGTTAGGGAGGACGTAAATGAACTTCGGTCCAATGCGGAGTGCCGCTTCCAGTTCCTCGACCACCATCCCATTCTCGTCCATGCGGACGGGGACGTATTGCGCGCCGTACGCATTCCATGCCTGCAACGCTCCAAGATAAGTCGGCGATTCGACCACGATGTAGTCGCCGCGATTGATGAACAACCGCCCGACAAAATCAAGCGCTTGCTGTGAACCCGATGTGATTAGAATGTTCTCAGGCGAGACCTCCACCATGTAGCGCGAGGTATGACGCGCGATCATCTCGCGCAGAGGCCGATAGCCTTCGGTGGTGCTGTACTGCAACGCCTGCGCGCCCTGCTCCTTGAGCACAACATTGCAGGCTTCTTGAAATTCCTTAAGGGGAAATACTTCAGGCGCGGGCAACCCTCCCGCGAATGAAATAATATCGGGCTGTTCAGTCAATTTGAGCAATTCACGGATGACCGAACTCCCCATTTTTTGCGTACGATGGGCGTAACGATATTCCCAGGGTGTCTGCATTCACTCTCCTTAACAAGCACGAATTACTTATCTCTTCCGTCCTTATGGGACGGAAGTGTGCAGTGGCGGCATGACGCCGCACTGCACAAAAAGGCCTGACAGGTACGTTGCGACCCGTCAGGCCTTCCTGACTTGTGAGGCATAAGCATGCCCATGAAAAACAGAGCCAGAACCGAGATCATGGCGCTTTTATCTTACATGCTTTGCCCTGTCTGTGCAACCGACAAATGGCCTACAAATTTTGTGCCGGTTGTCAGGTTTCATTATGCCCACTCTCAGGCAGGTTGGGCGAACTGTTCCAAATTGACGGCTACGAGCGGCAAAGCTTCATTCACAAATTCATGCAGGACAGGGCGCTTTTTCGCGTGGCTGTACTGTGAAGCCAGGCCATAGATGGCCCAGGTTGCGACGGTAGCGGGAATTTCTGTGGGAAGGCTGGCCTTGGTCTCCTCCAGCCAATGGGTCAGGAGGTCGAAGATTTGGTTCTTGATCTGCGTTTCGACCAGCGATTCGAATTGTTGATGCGGCTGGGCGCAGTCGCTATGCAGGCCGGCAAGGAATTCGCATACAGCGAGGATCAAATTGCGCAGATTCTCGTGAGTGTAATGACACACATCTCGCATGCGCTTGTCAATTTCCTGTGTGAACATCTGGCTGATCCACTGATTCAACAGATCGTATTTGTCTTCGAAGTGGGAGTAGAAGGTGGCGCGATTGATCTGTGCCTTGCCAGTCACATCCTGCACAGAAATGCTCTCAAAATTCCTCTCAGCGAGTAAATCTTCAAAGGATTTCAGGATCAGGTTCCGGGTCCGTTTGACGCGGGGGTCAAGTTTTTCTTCTTTCAAGTTGGGCAACATTCTTGCTCCAGTGTTGCTTAGTCAACAAAATCGCGGTTTTGGCGGTTGACTTTCCTAAGCAACAATAGTATTTTAGACGACATCTGTTGTTTAGAATACAGCCGTATATTAGCATACTCAACAAGGAGAGTCAAGAACATGAATGTCACGATTATTGGCACCGGCAATATGGCCCGTGGGATCGCCACCAGACTGCTGGCCGGCGGAAACAAGGTGACCCTAGTCGGCAGAAATCCTGAGAAGGCTGGCGAGCTGGCGGTTGCGTTGCGAAAAAACGGAAAAAGCGATGGAACTGTCAATACAGCGGCGTATGGCTCGGCAATCCACGATGAGGTGGTTGTGCTGGCCGTCCCCTTTCCAGCCGATGCCTCCATCGTTAAAGAATATGGCGATAAATTGAGCGGAAAGATTCTGGTGGATATTGCGACGCCCTTCAACGCCACATACGATGACCTATCCACTCCGCCAGACACATCCGCCGCGGAAGAGACCGCCAAGGCCGCTCCGGCGGGAGCGAAAGTTGTCAAAGCGTTCACAACGAATCTGTCGCGGACACTGGAGGCGGGACAGGTCGCTGGTCATCCATTGGATGTGTTCGTAGCAGGTGATGACGCACAGGCGAAATCCGAAGTGTCCGATTTAATCAAAGCTGGAGGATTGCGCCCGTTGGATGTCGGTCCGCTCCGACACGCCCGACAATTGGAAGGCCTCCATTTGCTCAATGCCGGAGTGCAGTCCCAACTCGATACGCCTTGGATGAATGCGATTAAATTCTTGAGTTAAATTAGAAAGGTAAGGTTCCATGTTAATTACGAATACAACCCTGACTCCCAAAAAGGAATTCACCAAACCTGCCAGTGAGGAACAAATTCAGCGAACCGCAAAAGCTCTCGAAGCAAACGGGATTCACACACTGATTGCCCAAAACAGTGAAGAGGCCAGGCGCCTGTTTTTTGAACTGGTCCCGGAGGGATCGGAAATTTTCCTCGGCGCCTCCGTCACACTTGAAAAGTTAGGGATCAAGGATGAGATTGATAAATCTGGAAAATATGATGCTCTGCGCCCAAAGATGTTTGCCATGGATCGCGCCACTCAAGGCCGGGAGATCCGCAAACTGGGCAGCGCGCCGGACTTCGCCGCGGGAAGTGTCCACGCGGTGACCGAGGACGGCCACGTGCTGATCGCATCCAACACCGGCAGTCAGCTTGGGCCGTACGCTTCGGGCGCAGGCAAAGTCATCTGGGTTGTGGGCGCACAGAAACTCGTCAAGGATTTGAACGAGGGCCTGCGTCGTATCCAGGAATATGTCGTGCCGCTCGAAGAGGAGCACATGCAACAACTCTATAACGCGCACACCGGAATGAACAAAGTGTTGATCTTCAATCGCGAAATCCGCCCGAATCGTGTTACCATGATTATCGTCAAGGAAGCGCTCGGCTTCTAACTCATATTGGTAGATAAGGAATAAAAATGGATGTTCAGACCCAATCGCAAACAAAAACGGAATTCCGCATCCACCCTGCTACTTTGCCGGGGCATGTTCATTTAACGGTGGCCGACCTCGACAATCAAATCAAGTTTTACGAGCAGGTTATCGGACTCAAACTGCACTGGCGCAATGAGTCGAGCGCGGGGCTAGGCGTCGGGAACGAAGACATGTTGCGCCTGACGCAAGTCGCCGGCGCGCGGCGATTTCCGAACACAACCGGCATGTATCACTTCGCCATCCTGCTTCCAAATCGGCACGAATTGGCGCGCGCTATTGCACGGCTGTTTGCTTTGCACTATCCCAACTATCCGACCGATCACATCATGACCAAGACCACTTACCTCGATGATCCAGAAGGCAACAACATCGAGTTGTACACCGAGTCACCTGAGGATGGTACGTGGACAATGGAGAATGGCAACTACGTTACGCGCCGCACGGATGGCACCCTCAGCGACGGCCGCGAGCCGCTGGATGTCGAGGCCTTGTTCGGTGAACTTTCTCAGGACGACCGCCTTGATCAGCCAATGCCATCCAACACGCGTATCGGCCATTATCATTTGTACGTAGCCAACCTCGAAAATTCGAGACGGTTCTATCACGAGATACTGGGCTTCGATGACATGGGCGTGGCGCGTTCCTTCCGCATGGGCATGGTCTCGGCTGGCCGCTATCATCACCACATTGGCTTCAACACGTGGAAGGGCGAAGGCGCGCCGCCTCCTCCGCCTAATTCACTTGGACTGCGGTATATCACGTTTGTCCTGCCCACCCAACCCGACTTGGACCTGCTCCTCGAACACATACGTCAAACTGGCACACGAATCGATGAGACAGAAAACGGCTGGCAAGTGCGCGATCCTTCGCAGAACAACTTGGTATTCACAAGAAAATAAACAAACTTTGGGAGATTGCTTCGGCGGAAGAATGCCGCCTCGCAATGACATGATCGGATACGGGACGGCGCGGCCGTCCCGTTTTTATTTAGAGGGTCTATAATCAGCCCATACTGGCTCTGAGGAGGATAGCCGTGGACTCCCGCGACGAAAGGCATTTCCACATGTTATTCGAAAATGCTCCCATTTCCCTCTGGGAAGAAGATTTCAGCGAGATCAAAAAATTCTTCAACAGCCTGCGCGGAAAAGGCGTACAGGATTTTGCGCGCTATTTGGATGAGCATCCACAAACCATCAACGATTGCATGGCGCGCATCAAAGTGGTGGACGTCAATGCACAGACACTGACCATGTTCGGCGCGTCAAACAAGAATGATTTGATCGCACACCTCAGCAGTATTTTTCGAGACGAAATGCGCCGCCACTTTCGGGACGAATTGCTGGCTCTGTGGCAAGGAGCCGTTACCTGGTCCGGGGAGGGAATCAACTACAATCTACGCGGCAAGCCGCTCGACGTCCGTCTGCATTGGCGCATCCTCCCGGGCCACGAAGAATCATTCGAGAGCGTGCTGATTACTCTCGAAGACATCACTGCGCGCAAGCAGGCTGAGCGCGCTTTAGAAATTAGCGAAGCGCGTTTCCACAATCTGTTTGACTACGCTCCGATTTCGCTTTGGGAAGAGGATTACAGCGCGCTCAAAAAATATCTGGACAATTTGCGTGAGCAGGGTGTGACCGAGTTGCGCACATATCTTGAAGAACATCCTGAGGCGGTGCGACATTGCATGGGGCTGATCCGTGTGCTCGACGTAAACGCCAAGACTCTTCAACTCTTTGGCGCGCAAAGTAAAGAAGAGTTGCTCTCCAGCCTCGACAAAATCTTTCGCGACGAGATGGGGGCGCATTTCGTCAATGAACTGGTGGACATGTGGAACGGCAAGACTTTCTATGAGCGCGACGGCATCAATTATTCGATCTCGGGCGAGCCGGTCAACATTCACCTCGGTTGGCGCCTGATGCCCGGCCATGAACAGGATTTCTCGTGGGTATTGGTGGCAATTGAAGACATCACCGTCCGCAAGAAGGCTGAAGAGTATCTCCGCTATTTAGGCACGCATGACGTGATGACCGGCGTGTACAACCGCGCTTATTTTGAAGAAAAACTTGGTGAACTTGAGAAAGACCGGAACGAACCGATCAGCATCATCATCGCAGATCTGAACGGATTGAAGACGGTCAACGATACACTCGGGCATCAGGCGGGCGACAGTTTGATTCGCCGCATGGCTGAAGTATTGAAGGCCAGCCTCGACGAGGGTAACATTGCGGCGCGCATTGGAGGAGACGAGTTCGCCCTGATCCTGCCTGATGTGGACGAGGAGGGGGCAAAAGAATCTCTCGAACGGATCGCATCATTGATTGTCTTGAACAACAAATATTATCGTGAGCCTGAATTGAGCATGTCGCTGGGCGCGGCCACCAGCCGCCCGGATTTGACCCTTGAAAAAATCATCGCACTGGCGGATGATGCAATGTATGAAGACAAGGGACAGTATTATCACAGACGCAAAGGGGATTGATCAATGAATAAGGCCCGACGGAATTCCGTCGGGCCTTTATTTTTCCACACTCACTTCCACGATTCGATCCAGGCGGAAACTGCGCTCGTCCTGGCGCAAATGGCAATAGGCTTGAAGATAGAGGTAATCGGAAAGTCCAATGACTTGTTTGGGTGTGATCCAGCGCTCCGTCGTTTCACCGTTTTTATCCACATAGCGAATGAACATCTTTTTGCCGCTGTAGATCGCCTCACCCAATTCGGTTGGCAGTTGAATGCCGTCACTCGGCCAGGCGGGCGAATTGTAGATGCCAATGTAATCGTCGAGCGGCCTATTCGACTCCTTCAAGGACTCCATCATGGCGAAGAAAATGCTCCGGGCGTTGAGAGCATCCTCCTGTGCGCCGTGCCCGTTCACGGTCGAGATATGAAACGAGGCCGCGATGGAGTGCAGGCTGTAAGACGGGAGGTCAAAGTGTTGACGCGCCAGCAACAGAGTGTCAATCAGATTCGGAACCACAATTTCATGGTGAAGCCTGCGGAATTCGCTGTCCAAAAATTGCATGTCGAACTTGGCATTGTGACAGACCACGATGCAATCGTCGAGCCATTCCTCAACATTGGCCGCCACCTGCGCGAACACAGGCGCGGCTTTGAAATCGTCATCCGTCAAACCGTTCGCGCTGGCCGCTCCCGGTGAAAGCGGACGTTCGGGATTGACCAGCATGTGATACGCACCCTTGATACGTTTACCTTCCGTAATGACAATGCCCACTTCACAAATACGGTCGCCAAACCACGGCGAGAGGCCGGTGGTTTCAAGGTCAAGGAAAGCAAAGCGGGCGTTGGAAAGATCGAACATAAGTATTGGCGGCTATGTTACCGTTTTTATTTTCAGAACGCAAACCGGTTAGCGAATGAATATTTTGATGAGCCGATGATGACCGGGATCGGTCGCGATCAAGTTTCCGTCGGTGTCGAAAATAATTCCCTGAGGGTCAATGATGTCGCTCACAAGAATGGAGTCTTGATGCGTATCCGCCAAGATCAAATGAATGGCGTTATCCCCAATTGTGTTGACAAAGATATTGCCATTTGAGTCTTCGATGACATCATCAGGGATGGAAAGATCGGCCAGTTTTTCGATGCGCCCATCGCGATGAATGCGGCTCAATGAATTTCCATTCTCGTCCACGACGAGAATACCGCCATCCGCTTCGACCCACGCCCCGGTCGGGCGCGCAAAACCTGAGGCAATTTGACTCACGCGTTGGCCGTCCGTGCTGACGCGCAGAATTGTTCCGTTTGGGCTGTCTGGCACGATGATCGTCTGTGTTTGCGCGTCATAAGCCAACCCATCCACGCCAAGTTGGCTTGTAAGATTGGTCAATTGCAAAAACGATTGAAGCGTTTTATTTATAAGATCATAACGAACGAGTCTGTTCCCGCCCTGTTCCGCGATGACCAGCGAACCGTCCGACAGAATGACCATACCCTCCGGCTCGTTCAACCCCGAAAGAATCACTTCCAGTTTCCCATCTTGTGTGTAACGGCGAATCGTCCCATCGCCCACGTCGGAGATATAAATCGAGCCATCTGGTCCAAGCAGGAGATCATCCGGCTCCGGCAAGTTCTCAGCAAGAATAATAACGCGCGGATTCAAAATAACGGTTGGGAAAGGCGTAATCGTTGCAGTGGAGCTTGAAACTGGAGCGGGCGCGGCCGTTGCAGTTGATGGCGCAAGAGTGGATATAGGCGTCGGCTGAAAAATACTCTCACAGCTCGCGAGGACGATTGAAACTGTCAAGATCGAAACGACAACTCTCATTCTTCCCATCCAAACTCGGTGAACACAACGTTATTCAAGTGATCCTTAATTGCTTTACGGACATAAGGAATTGTGTTTTGCGGCAGTGAATTGACCTCCGCCCAACGCAGGCCATCGCATTTATCCGGCTCCGCGTTGAACGGTTCGCCCTCCCATTTTTGAACGCGGACGAAGAAATCCACACGCTCATCGCCTTCGCGGCGGTGCATCACGCCGGCGAAGACGATATGCTCCGCATCGAGCCGGACCCCGATCTCTTCTTCCGCTTCACGCGCCGCCGCGGCCACGACCGTTTCTCCCCCGTCCAAATGCCCGGCAGGGACACTGTATTCGCCGTCGCGATAGCCGGTGTTGAAGCGGCGAAGCAGGAGAATCTGATCGTCTTTGAAGAAGAAAAGATGAACCGTAACGGGAAATTTTGCGCGCCTCATTTTTGAAAATATTTTTTCCAAATCCTATCCTTCACTGCCTTCGGCAAAAAGGATGCTTCGTACGCAAAACGATTACAGGTCGCGATGTCTTCCAAGCTCATGCCCAGCAATTCGTGAGCGATACGATACTCATTGTTCAAATTTGTTTCCAGCACTTCAGGGTCGTCCGAGTTGATCGTCACGCGCACGCCGAGATCGAACAATTTCTTCAGGGGGTGTTCTTCGATTGTCCGCACAGAGTTGGTCAAATAATTGCTCCACGGATTGACCTCCAGTGTGATGCCGTGCTCCTTTACCAGTTCGACGGCTTTCATATCTTCGATGATGTGAATCCCGTGGCCGATGCGATCCGGTTGCGCGAGATTTATTGTATCCATCACAAACGACGCGGGCGTATCTTCGCCGGTGTGAATGGTGACTTTGAGTCCGGCGTCTTTGGCTTTCATGAGGGAGGGCACGAATTCTTTGAGCGGAAAATCGCGCTCGCTGTCTGCCAGGTCCATGCCGAGGATGTGATCTTTGTGGCGGATGGCCCAGTCCACGGTTTTGACGCAAGATTCAGGCCCTCTGCTTCGTGAAGTGATGGCGATGTATCCAATCGCCATGTCGAATTCCCTTTCGGCGCGGGCTTTGGCGCGCAGGAGTCCATCGAGGGCTGAGTCCCAATTCAATGCGTGGCCGCTAAATGCCCAGTCCGGAGAGAAGCGGACTTCCAAAAGTCGCACATTCTGTTTGGCCTCATCCTCGAACAATTCCCATGCTATGCGCTCCACTATTTTCGGCGAAGTGATGCTGTTTTGAAAAATCCCAAAGGCCTCCAGCACGGTATGCAGGTCGCGCATTTGATCCAGCACTTTGACATGTCCATCGAGCTCTCTGGCCTCATACGAAGGCAGTCGCAGGTTGTATTCTTTGGCGATATCAATGATGGTCTGCGTACGGATGGCGCCTTCAAGATGAATGTGGATCTCGGTTTTCGGAAGATCGTTGTAGCGTGAGTCGAAATTTTTCATAAGCCTGCCTCTGAGATTGTCACAATTTTACCTGCCTTCTGTAAGATTCACCCTCAACGAAAATTCCATGATGTATGTCAAACGATGTCAATTTGCCGGAGAAATGGGAAGCCGATTATGCGCGCGGTACCGATGGCTGGGACTTGAGCGGACCGACGCCTGCGTTCAAGCGGATTGCCGCGAGCGGCCGCTTCAAACCGGGACGAATGATCGTGCCCGGCGCCGGACGCGGGTACGACGCCCGTGAATTTTCCCGCCATGGATTTCAAGTCACAGCAGTTGATTTCACCTCGCATGCAATTCAGGAAATGCAAAGACTGGTTGATCCTGCCGCGCCGATTGAGATTCTGCAAAGCGACATTTTTGCTCTTGCAGAATCGTTCAACAACTCGTTTGATTACGCCCTCGAATACACCTGCTTCTGCGCCATTGACCCCAAACGCCGCGCCGATTATGCGGACTTGATCACACGCCTGCTCAAACCGAATGGAATTTATATTGACCTCGCCTTTCCATTGGATGGCCGCGCGGGCGGTCCGCCGTTTGCTGTGACCGAGGCCGAGGTTTTCAATCTGTTCACAGCACGCGGATTCGAACTGATCTCACGCGAAAAGCCCGCGGATTCTGTTTCTCCGCGAAAAAACGCGGAAGAATTATTCGTCTTTCAGAAAACAAAAACATCCGAAGAATAATCTTCGGATGTTTTGCTGAGGCCGGGTTTAGAGTTCCTTCAAAATCTCCGCTCTCTTGCTTTGGTATTCAGCCTCGCTGATCAAATCTGCATCGCGGAGCTTCTTTAATTCTTTCATCTTTTCCACCGCATCGCCTGAGGGCTTCTGCTGGCGAGGACTCCCGGCAGATTTCTGGAATTGCTGAGCTTGTTCGCGAAATTTCTCCGCCTGTTTCCTGAATCGTTCGGCTTGTTCAAGGCCGTTAAGACTTTCTATCCCGGCGTCTCCTGTATTTTCGTTCTCCTGCGGGCCTGAAGCAGACCGCTTTGTGAGGATCACCATGCCAATCAGGATCGCGAAAAAGAGCAACAGGCCATATATGATTCCAGAGTACAGATTCATCGGGAAAACCCCCAACTCCGTTTTGCCGCCCCGCGCATCAACGCAATACCAGGTGATGGTGGTGATCGTCGTGCCGGGGTATGGATTGTAGACCTGGTCAACGTGCTCCATCTTGCCGTTCGGGCAGACAAAGGGTTTTGAAATCAGGTTCATGGATGGAAAAAGTGCGCCAAAGCCAATCGAGATTGCCGTCACGCCCATGAAGAGAGACCAGAGAAATATCCAGATCAAGTTGGTCGTGGTAAGTTTCATGATGACATCCTCCGATAAAAGTTTCCTCGATTGTCTCAGAATTCAGGAATGAACACAACCCGACAAACGGCCCAGCGTCAACCGGCAAGCCGTAAGACGGTCTGCAATAAAACATTCGCGCCGTTCACACAGTCCGGCCATGCGGTGAATTCGCGCGGCGAATGGCTGGCCCCGTCCGCAGATGGGACAAAGATCATGCCAACCGGACACAGCCCGTCAAAAGATTGACCATCGTGACCCGCTCCGGAGGCGAGGGACATGTGACTCAATCCCAAATCATTGCAAACATCTGCAAACGTGTGTTGGACCTTTGTATCCATCAGCGATGGAGAATGTCTGCCGAGGAATTCAATTCCCAGTTCCAGGCCGAATCGTTCCGCTTCTTCCTTTGCGCGTTCCATCAGGACAGAATCGAGTCGTTTGAATTCTTCCTCATCCGGTGAGCGAAATTCAAGAGCCAGGTCCACGCGCGCGGGCACGATGTTGAATGCGCCGGGCTCAAATTCCATTTTGCCCGCGTTGACCACGCAATTTGGAAAATCTTTCATCACGACCTCGCGTGCCGCCAATGTAAAAGCGCTTGCGCCCAGCGACGCATCGAGGCGATCTTCCATCGTCGTCGAACCGGCGTGGTCGGCGCGGCCGATGAAACTCAAACGATACGACGCAATGCCGACAATGGCGGAGACAATACCCACGTCTATTTTTGCGCGTTCAAGCCGTTTGCCTTGTTCAATGTGCAATTCGAGATAGCCCGCCAGCGAATCTTTTGGACGCGCCGCGCTCAACATGGATTCCTCACTCAAGCCTGCCCGCTTCATCCCCTCGACCAAAGCCGGGCGACCGCCTCGCGGGCTTTGCAATGCCTGACGGCTCAAACGTCCCGCCAATGCCGCGCTTCCAAGCAAACCGACGAGTGTGCCTTCCTCATCGGTGAAGTCTATCGCTTCGAGATTGAACTTAAGTTTGATGCCCGCGTCCTTGATCGTACGCAAAACTTCAAATGCGGCCATCACACCCAGCGCGCCGTCGAAGCGACCACCGCTGGGAACGGAATCAAGATGTGAGCCGAGAAGGAGAGTCGGTGTTGTTGCGAGGAGCGTCTTTTGCGACGAAGCAATCCCATTGTCGTGGCGGAGATTACTTCGGTCGCTTCGCTCCCTCGCAACGACGGGTATGACGGCAGAGTGATTCCCCGCGCCGTCAGTGTGAAATTCCAGGCCCGAGGCTTCGATCTGTTCACGGAACCATTGACGCGCGGCGAGATGCGCCTCACTGAATGTGGGACGGTTCACGCCGCCGTCGCCCGTAGCGCCGATCAAAGCCAGTTGGTTGAACGCGCCCAGCATTCGGTCCGGGTTGATGCGGAGGTCTTTGGTCATACTTACTCCTTGATGTGGGCAATGTTGGTCATTATAATCACACCGCAGAAGATGAAGCGAATCCTTAGAGGCGGCCGCATCTCCATTCAGACCAAGATTATCCTTCCATATCTTGTATTGGTTTTCCTTTTGCTGGCGGCGGCAACGTATATCGGGACGCAAATCCTGTTCGATTCCATTCAGGAACGATTCACAAATCAGTTGATTGAGGCGGGAAAACTATCCACCAATGAAATGGTGCGCCAGGAAAATGGCATGCTTGAAACGATGCGTCTGCTGGCGAACATGCAGGGCGTTTCCGAAGCGATGCAACTTGGCGATGCAGATCAACTGCGTCTGCTGGCTTTGCCGGTCGCGGTCAACGTCCGACAGGATGCGATTCTTTTTGTGAATATCAAGGGCACATCTATATTGTCCATGGTTCATAACCCTCAAGGGGATATTCAAGATTATTCGTATACCAGCGGCAGTTCCGAAATGCAATCGTGGGGATTTGTGCAGTCCGTGATGCGCGGAGAGAACGACGCGCGCGGCGATAAATTCGCCGGGTTCGTTCAGGCCAGCTTTGGAAATTATTTCTTTATTGCCGGTCCCGTGCGTGACCAGGACGGGAAACTGGCAGGCATTCTTTTGATCGGCCAGACAACCAAGTCGCTTGTGGACGCGATGCGTGAGGCTACACTGGCGCAGGTCACGCTCTACGCGCCCGATGGAAAGGTGATTGCAACCACTTTTACCGATGCGCCGGAACTGGATTCCTCGACAGCAAGGCAGGTCATGGATAGTCAGGACAAATCCAGCCTGATCCGCGACCTGACGCGTTCGGATATCAACTACCGTGAAATTCTGGGAGCGTGGCGTGCGCGGGGAAACGACATCGGTGTGCTTGGCACTGCATTTGCAAAGAACTTCTTTGTGCGTTTCAGCGAACAGCGATTGCTATTGATCCTGACCTCGACGGTCACGGCTCTGTTGTTGGTGATTGCAGTTGGAGTTTTCATTTCAAAAAATATCAGCGAACCGATTCAAAAACTGGAACGCGCCGCTTCGCGCGTCTCCAAAGGGGATTTGGACGTGCACGTTCAGCCGAATGGAAAGGATGAAATTGCCGAATTGACACGCGAATTCAACAGCATGGTGGAAAGTCTGTATCAGTCCCGCCGGGATATTATTGCGGCTTACGATAGCACCATCGAGGCCTGGGCAAAGACCCTCGAGATGTACGACAACGAGACCCTCGGCCATTCTCAGCGGGTGACGGAGCTGACTCTCAAACTGGCGCGCAGTTTTGGGATTTCCGGCGACGAACTTGAACAGGTCCGGCGCGGCGCGCTTCTGCATGACATCGGCAAATTGACCATCCCGATCAATATCCTGAGGAAGCCCGGGCCGCTGACACCCGGCGAAGAAGAAATGATGCGCAACCATCCTGTTGCCGCATACGAAATGCTCAAAAACATTTCCTTCCTTTCGCGCTCTCTCGATATTCCGTACTGCCATCACGAACGCTGGGATGGCACGGGGTATCCACGCGGCCTCAAGGGAAATGAGATTCCCCTCACCGCCCGCCTGTTCGCGGTCGTGGATGTATGGGACGCGTTGCGCTCAGACCGGCCCTATCGCAAAGGCATATCGCATCCCGACGCGGCGGAGGAACTGAATAAAGGCCGCAACACATTATTCGACCCGGACGCGGTGGACGCCCTCCTGAAGATGGTCTAGGCTGGAATGTTTCATCCATCCGATTGGCCCGATGCGCAAAAACACAACCTCCGCCAGACATTATTCTGGTTGATCTTGATCATAGGACTTTGCGTAATTTGGTATTCACTGCTCAAGGCAAACTCGATCTGGGGCAACAATGAAAATGGAGGTTATATTCCCGTCTCGATCAACGCCGCGCAAACTGCGGATTACAGCCCCTTCACGTCTGAAGTGGTGAATCCCATCAACCCTTCGATCATCCTCGATGTCATTCGGGACCTGAACCCGGACTCCGATTCAATTTCTGCCAATGCCACTCTGACCGCTTCGTTCAGTACTCCCATCGTGACGGCAACGCCAATGCTGAACGTGACCCCAACTCTTTCCGCTCTCACCCTCACGCCGACTCTCGGTCTGCCCACCATTGCGCCGACCGCCTCTCTGCCTCCCATTCTGCCGACGAATATCCTTCCCTCAGCACTTCCAACAGTCGGTCCGGGGGGCATCATTCCAACGCTTGCGCCTGACACAAATATTCCCCCTGTCATTCCTTCTCTGATCCCTGCGATTACGCCGTAGAATTATTATCAGCAATACACTGATGTTTAACGCGAATTGCTCGCGCACGGCCTCGACGTCCAGACCGTGCGCGAGTCCGTTTTATCACTCCGATCTTGGGCGGGTCTTGCCTCTGGCTCCCGTCTTTGTAGATTTACGAGCGCTGGCTTCGAAGTCAACCTCCTGCCAGACGATTCGATGACCGTCTCCCAGATCGCAATCCTTCCAATGGCCCAGCGAGCGCTCAAAAGTTTTATGGCCCATGTTAAAGAAGACGGTCAGCTCCAGCCATTTTTTCTTTTGGTTCCAGGAGCGGATGCGGATGTGTTTGACTTTATGAATAGGTTTCTTGAACTCCCAGTCGTAACAACCCTTGCCATGCGAACCATCCGGGTCGGCTAAACGTCTGCTCCACAGCGCCTGGCCGTCGCGGTCGAGGATGCCGATCACACCCCACAACGGATTGACATAACGACAGACGAGCCACGTTGCCAGCCACAGCAACAGAATAGCCACCAGTATCGCGAGCAACAACCACAACGGCCAGGATGGATAACTGCAATACAAGGTCAGCCAGTTTAACAAGAAGATCAGGATCAACAATAAAATCAATGCGCCCCACACCGGGAAACGATCCTTCTCATCTCTTCTGCGCAGGAACGGCCATGTGAGCAAGACAATGATCAACAGAATCAACAACCAGGGCAGGTATCCCATTTCCGGGCCGCATTTCGGCGCGGGCGGGGGTGGAGGCGGCGGAGGCACAGGCGTGGGCGAGGGCGATGGAGAGGGAGAAGGCGACGGAGTCGCGAGGGCGCAGATTTTGATGGTCACATCATCGTTGTAGACCTGCACAGATTTGTCGCCCAGAGTCATGCTGGCGGTCAGATGCGCTCGAATGTCCTCATTGAGACGCGGCGTGAGTTTCAGTTCATATTGACCGGCGCCGGCGTTTACTGTTTCGACGGCGCTATCCACTTTGGCGCCACTCTTCACAGTGACCGAACTCGCTTCCCACCGGACCGGATTACTGGTCGCGGCTTCCTGACCTGTGTTCGCGTCTGTGAACTGGAGAGGCACGACCAGCGCGGTGTTCACCTGCGCGCACTCCGCTGTCAGGTCCGCCTTGACCGTGACCGGGTCCACGGTTGCATCGCCCGCGTCCCCTTCACAACGCCAGGCCGTGTTCTGATTCACATCCGTCAGTTCCGCGCGGACAAGAATCACCTGCTTGCCCGTCGCGGGTGGAATCCATGCAGATTGATAACCCTGCGCCTCCTGAGTCAGCGAAAGCAACACGCTCTCGCCATTCTCATTCGTCAGACTGGCTTGCAAGTCCAAACTATAAGCAGGGTTGTCGGTGGGAAGCACAGGCTGGCCCTGACCGTCGAGCAGTTTGAAGCGAATCTCTCCGTCCATGAATTGCACCAGAGGTTGGGCTGGGGAGGGAGAATCGAGTTGAACGCTGACCGCGTAAAGCGGGATGGCGGTGATGACCCCGCCATCAGTGGAGGCGTGAATCTGATAAGTGCCTGCGGATGGCTCGGTCAAAGTCCAGACTTCAATGGAGGTATCCGCTCCGCTCTGTTTGACCTTGTCGCCATCAGGCGTGATCGGGTTGCCTTGTGGACCGGTGAGACTCAATGTCGAGGCGGGATCGAGTTTGTAGTATGTAACGCGCAGTGACTCGAGGTGAGGCAAAGCTACGAACCGATACTGTTTGGTATCCTCCGCGCTGGGGCTGAGCGTGTAACTCTGCACGCCGATGTTGGGCGCGGCAATCTTCTCCATGCGGCTGGCTACTTCATCAAGCGATTTCTCCAGTGACACATTCGCCGCGCCGGCGAGGTCCTGCCAGTAGGGTTCGTTGGCGCTCCAATATCGTTGCACGACCTTGAAGGCAGTCACATAAAGTTGATTACCCGGCTGGGCGAGGTAGTCCTTGAGAATATCCTTGACCTTTCCCATCTCCTGACCAAGCGCGGGTTCCACGAGCGGACCGTTCTGGCCTTCCGGCGTTCCATCCGTCAAAAGAAGAGTCAACCGTTTGACACAATCACTTTTGCTGGCGGCTTCCGGTGAATTGAACAAATCCACGGCGGCCTGGAAAGGCTCAGGAAAACTTGTGTATTGAACAAGGCGATAGAACTGCGGCTGGGTATTGAGCCAGTCAATATCCTGATACAACTGATCCTTGGCGGTGATGGGAACCCAGCCGGAGTTGAATTTCACGTCACTGTTGCATTTATCATCCGGGTTGCTCGAGATGCAATGGCTGAAATGAATCACGGCCACCTTGATGTCTGGCAGTACGACCGTGGGATCGAGCGCCTGCGCGTCGAGGGCCGGCTGGTAGTATTCCTGCGCCAGAATGTCCACCAGATTCTTGGCGCCCTGATTGCGCATGTGCTGGGGGTCGTTGGAGCGCATACTGCCGGTGTCGTCAATCAACAACACCACCTGCAAATCACAGTATTCATGCGAAATGCTGGTGGAACAGACCAGCGGCACCTGCGGCGGCGGTTCATCGCGCACAGGCGCGGCCGCGCCGCTCAGGCCGGCGGATTGAAGCGCCAGGCAGGTCATCAACAGGATGAAGAAAGTCTTGAACAGGGATCGAGCGCGGGTCGTATGCAGTTTCATGAGTCGCTCCGAATATGTTTGCAAAAGGCCACCTGTTTGATGCAGATGGCCTGAGAGGGTAAGCTGTATCAGCAGTTTGAACGGAGTTGATCGGGCGTTCCTGCCTGATGATAGCAAATTGCACCTTGTCCTTCAACCCCCTATTATTTTTGCAAGTTAGATGGACGGGCGCCCACCCGTCCGAATAACGGAGGGAGCCTACTTTCTGCGCGCGCTCGGTTGGAACAGTTCCGCAAATGAGACATTGAGTCGGCGCGCTGACCAGTTCAGGAAGACCATCGCCAATCCAAAAATGACGAGGCTGGAGATTACGCCAACAACAATCTGCAATTTGGTAATCTCGGCCATCACTTGGTTGGACACATCCTGCTTTTCGCCGGTCGCTTTATCAACGCAATAAGCAGTGATGAGAGTCGTCCCTTCGCCGGGGATGTAGACGTTCGAGTTCTGCTCGATCTCGAAATTTCTATCGCCGCACACCGACGGTCCGGCGATGCGATTGAGCGGGGAGGTCAACGTGTTGAACTGATTCGCAATGACAGCAAATCCGCAAAACAGACTGATGGCAAGCACGATCAATACGGGGATGATTTTGTCTTTCATGAGTTCTCTCCGTTCTTAGGATGATTTGATTGCTGGTACGAAAAGTATGCGGTCGCTTAGGTTGAAGAATAGACAAGGCATCTGCGCCTATATCATCCCATCATTCCGCCGCCGCCCTCATCTTTGAAAGCATATGAATCTGTCCATCCTGTACGCCCAATAATGGAAATTGCCTTTGGCGGTGACAATTTTTTGAAATCATCTGATTTAGGACGACATGTAGATTCAAAAATGCAGGCGCCATTGAAAGTCCGAAGCAAATTTGATTCATCAAGAAGCAATTGTCCTTCTTCGTCACGCGGTAATAGTTCGGCATGAGTTTGGCAGGGAATCAATCTTCGCACAGGCGTAAGAGTTGAACGGCATTGACGGCAGAGTTTTAGCCTCGCGCCAAAATGAAAGAAATGGTGTCCATTCTCGCAAACAAACTCAACCAGTTTATCGTCGCAATATTCCCGCCCAATTCGATAGAGCAGAAAATCCATCATGCACGGGGCGGAAGGTACTGTTTCTGGTTCGATGGTTTTCCATTCTTCCCAAACGGCGCGCCATGCCGCCGCGCTCATGGCATCAATATAGCCATATTGATAACCGAAAATATCCAGAAAACTGGAAAGAAGCGGAATATCAGTTTGAAGAATGCGAGTGCGAAGGGCGAGTTTCATCGTGTTGCGGTCGCTGGCAACATCAATGACATCCTTGTTCGACAGATTCGGCCAAACCCCAAGCACAGCCATATCGCGGAGGAACATGTCCGTCTTTTTGCGCCCATACCCCATGCCCACGCTTTCCAAAAAGCCTTCCCGTATTCTTTGGGCGTCGTTTCCGAAGTATTCAGCGATTTGAAAGGCGGTTATTCCTTTTTCGAGCAGAAATTCAGCTGCATGTCTGGCGTAATCGAGACGCTTGTCGTTTTGCGAGAGGCGCGAAAGCCCCAAAAATCTCAGGAAATCGGCTGGATCATCGTAAATATTTTGGGCGTCGAATTGGGTATTATCTTCAAGATATTTTCCAAATTGATCTTCGGGCGGCTCGCGAAAGTCCTGATTGGCGGTAAAAAACCTGACCTGGGCAATTGCCTGCCTCGAAAGCCCGCGTGTGTTCAACGTCACATCAAAAATGCTTTCGCCATACTGGACAAGCGCACTATGCAAAGCGCGCGCGGCTACCCGCGCCTGCTCACGATTAATTTTGGCGTTGATGATTTCAGCGTGATGAGATTCCCAATACTTGTGAAAGTCTGGAAGATACTTGTATTCTCTTCCATCCAATGTACCAATGCCATTCCTATCATCTGTTACATAAAAATACTTGTTCAATCTTTCTAAAATACGGCGCGCTAAAGTAACATCATTGTCAGTATTCTGAATATCATCAAGCAACGTAATGCCAGTTTGTTCTTGGAAATCTATAATTGAGCTTCGCAACGTCATTGCAGTTTTCCGAATCTAACAGCCCTTTCCAAGTGGTTAACTCAATTATGTTTCAAGACACTCATCAAATTTACAAAAGAGCGGATTTTCTGAAATCCTTCTTCTTTGTCATTTAACATTTTCGCTATCTTTTCCGCTCGCTCCGCCGCGTCCAAAAAACTATCATAATTCGAGCATACACAAACTTCTCGATTTTCAATTGTGTCCACAACTTGATAGGTGTCGCCGTCGAACTGTGATACATAATATCTTTGAGTCATACTGCACCTTTTTCGTCTTCATCATCTGGCAGGTCTATTAATTCGGGCATTCCTTTAGGCAAAACCGTAAGACCCAAAACGTCTACAAGCGAAAAACCTTTCTGAAACCAGTTATAACGCCCTTCGGTTTTCCATGAATAAACAACGCCATCGGTTTCCTTGGCTAATTTTTCAGCTTGTTTTGCCTCTTCAATATCGAAGCATTCAAAATTATATCCCTTGCCAAGATTGACTTTCATAGCAGCGCCTTTTCTGCAAGGTGACTTGCGGCGACTTTCGCGTGTAAATCCAAAACCAATTCATAATCCCAAAATCTCACAAAGGATTTGATTGGGGAAAAAGCGCTTAAGGAAATCTTCGTGTCAAATTCGACTTGTCTTTGACTATCAGCCACGATGTAAAAGTTTGTTCTGAAGTCCTGCAACTCTACAAACTTTAACAAGGAGTTGTACATATCGGTTGAATGTTCAATTTCAAAGAATGAATTTGGATATTTTCTGACGTTAAACCAAGCCACATCAATCGTCTGCGCCTTTCGCAAAACATCTGTATAAGTAAACTCATACAACTTTGACAAAGTTGCAACATCCCCCAATTTCTGTTTTGAATAAGGCTTGTTTTTATCTTGTGCAGGGATAAAGGTCTGAAAGCCTTTCAAGTTGCCAATTTCAGCAACCAATCCTTGAAAAAAGTAATGCGAATATTCCCTTTCCTTCGTTTCTGTCTTTTCACCTGAGAACAGATGAAGCACCTTTTCTTTTTCGGAAGTTAAAGCCCATAGCCCTGGGCGGATTTTGAAAAACTCATTGTGTTCTTGAACAATCCTTCTAATGGTGGCAAAAGGAGTCTTTGTTCTCCACTTGCTCCCAGGAATTTTAGGCGCTGTCTGATACAACTGACCAAGCGTTGCATAGCCGCCATTTTGTTGCATTGCCAGAATAACCGCCTCATGTTGCTTCATTTTACGCCTGCCCATTTCATAAAAGGTTTGGCAGTTTTCTCAGGAATAATTACTGGATTAGATAAAGTAAAAACGGTTTGCATGATAGGATTATACACTCTCGAATCTTGTAAGCTCTCTTAAAAATATGAGACGGCGAACTTCCGCCGTCCCACTCACTACTCACTACTTTCTATCCTCTATCCACTTATAACTTGGGAAAGCGCGAAACCACCTTCGCGGGCGTCGCGGGGCGATCCATCACGCCGCCCTGGTAGATCATGATCGGCGTGCCTTCGACCGCATACTTCAAATCAATGAACGCCTGACCGGTCAGGAAGCGTTCGCTGTCAATGGCACAGGAGGTCACATAGCCGATGATCCTGCCGTCCTTGTCGGCGACGGGATCGCTGTTGTGCGCCATGCGCACGCGCTGGTCGTCGAAGCGGAAGCGCACCACCACGCTCTTGCGTTCTTTCTCGCGCGCAATATAAGCCTCGCGCCCGATGAAGTATGGCTTATACGTTTTGACGTAGGAACCGAACCCGCCTTCGGCAACACCGAGATCGCGCTGCCCGTGTTTGCCGGAACCGAGTCCCATCTCGTCGCCATACAACGGCAAGCCTGCTTCCGTGCGGAGCGAGTCGCGCGCGCCCAAGCCGATGGGCTTCACGCCGAACGGCTCACCCGCTTTCAAAATCGCGTTCCACAAGTCCACGGCGCGGTCGGGATGGACGAACAACTCGAAGGCCATCTTCTCGCCGGTGTAACCTGTACGAGAAACGATCAGGTCAAAACCACCGACAACTGCATCGCATAACTCAGTGCGCTTCAATTTCATCACGCGGGCTTTGGTCTCCTCGTCCATGCCCATCGCCAGCAAAATGTCGCGGCTCTTCGGTCCCTGAAGGGCGATATCAACTCTCATGGCGGAACCCGCTTTCGGGTCCCGCAAGTTGCGGATCTCGGCGTTGTATCCGTACGTGCGCGCCCACGGCCGCGCGTTGTCAATCTTCACTTTTCCATCACGCACGCTTTCGAGCCACGTGCGATCCTTGTCATCATTCGAGGCGTTCACGACCACGAGATAGTTATCCCAGCCGCGGCGATAGACGAGCGTGTCGTCAATCACGTCTGCGTCGGGCGTGAGGAAATGTGTGTACAAACTTTCGCCGGGCAAAAGTCCGCCGCAATCGTTTCCGCAGACCGTGTCGAGGAACGAAGCCGCGTCCACGCCGCGCACATCATACACGCCCATGTGACTGACGTCGAACAGTCCCGCCGCCTGGCGCGTGGCGAGATGTTCTTCATAAATGGACGTGTACACCACCGGCATTTCCCAGCCCGCGAACGGGACCATCCTGCCGCCCAGATCGCGATGAGTTTGATTCAGACGCGTCTTCTTTAATTCGCCCTCGACATCTTTCCAGATAAACGGCGGCTTCGCTTCTTTCTGGACCGTTGAATTGATCCCGATAAACCAAGGTTTGTCTTGGCCTTTATTGGGCGCAATATATTGCGCCCCTACTTTTTTCGCCTTCGTATCCGTCACGATAAACGGCCCGGGCATTCGTTTTGCAGAATAATCTTTCTCGCCATCCAAATTAAATGATGTGTATCCATCCGACAGATCGCGCAGCCACGTTGCAACCGCGCCTGCTTTTGCAACGGGGACTTGTAACGTGTACGTGTTCGCGTCCACACAAGTCAGCATGCCTTTGACCGCGCCCCTGGGCGTGGCAATGGAGGTCTCCTGCGACTTGCCCTTCTTCAATATAGATAAATCGGACGACACGGCGTAATCCAAGACTTGTCTCACGCGGTTGCCGCTCAATTCGAACGCGCCGGTTGTGGATTTATCGTCAATAAAATAGAAGTGTGGATAGCCGCTCTTCTTGAACTTGAAGTCAATGCCCGCCGAACTTGCCAGCTTTCTAACTTTCAAACGCGCCTCGTTCAACACATTGAAATCCAACTTGGCGCGGCGGACGCGGCCCTTGTGCGGCGTATCCACCGAATGCGGCGCGCAAGCCAATAAAACATCTGCAATGATGTCGGCCAGTTCACGCGCAGTCTTTTCAGTGAAGCCGCGTTGTGTGATCCACGGCGTGCCGAGACGAATGCCGGATGGATCGAGCGAATTCTTATCGCCCGGAATCGTGTTGCGATTAACCACCACTCCGACAATATCCAAAATGCGCGCGGCTTGATCGCCGCTCAGTGAGGTCCCGTCTTCGCCTTTGACGCTGGTGCAATCCACGTTGAGCATGTGGCAATCTGTCCCCCCAAATGGAATACGCAGCCCGCGCTTCTTGAATTGATCCGCCATGGCCTGCGCGTTCTTGACCGTCTGCGCTTGAAGTTTCTTGAATTCTTTCGTTTGAGCTAATTTGAAAGTTAATGCCAGAGCCGCAAAGACATTCACGTGAGGTCCGCCCTGCTCACCGGGGAAGACGGCTTTATCGAGTTTCCTGGCAATGTCCGCGTTGGTGGTCAGCAAGACTGCGCCGCGCGGGCCGTCGAGTGATTTGTGAGTCGTGGACATCACAACATGCGCGTGTCCAATTGGAGAGGGCGCCACGCCCGCCGCCACCAGCCCGCCGATGTGCGAGATGTCCGCCAGGAAGTACGCGCCGACTTCATCGGCAATTTCTCTGAACTTCTTCCAATCTGGAACCCATGAGTAAGATGAGTACCCTGCGATGATGAGTTTTGGTTTTGCTTCGAGCGCGAGTTTGCGAATCGCTTCGTAATCGAGTCGTTCGTTTTCATCCACCGTGTAATGCACGGCCTTGAACCACTTGCCGCTGCGATTCACCGATGATCCATGTGAGAGATGTCCGCCGTGCAGGAGGTTGAGTCCCATGATGGTTTCGCCGAGGGGAATCAGGGCTTGATATACCGCGTTGTTGGCGGGCCCACCGGAGAGGGCTTGCACGTTCACATAAATCTGATCGGCAGTGTAACCATTGGCCGCGAAAGCCTCCGCCGCGCGTCGACGCGCCAGCGATTCGACCACGTCCGCATATTCCACGCCTTTGTAATAGCGCGGGTCGCCGTTACGACGATACTCAGTCAAACGCGCCGGATAATCCAAAATTTCTTCCTCGGACATCCAGCGCGTCTCTTCGTCGGGGTAGCCTTCGGCATAGATGTTATGAAAGGCAGACGATAGCGCCTCACGAACCGCCATCGGCGCGGTCGATTCGGACGGAATCAAAATCAATTTGCGGGCCTGGCGTTCCTGTTCGAGTTGGGTCAGTTCAAAGACATCGGGATCGAGATCGGCAAGTTTGCCGCGGATAAGAAAATCGGGCATGGGAAATCTCCTTTTGACGGACTCAGAATGGAGGTCCGGTATGATGCGTGCATCTGAATTGTAGGACGGGTCAGAGCGAGGGTCAAGTGAAAAAAGACATATATAAACATGCAGGGGCGAGTCAATGACTCGCCCCTGCATGGATGGTGGGCGCAAAGGGACTCGAACCCCTGACCTTCTCTGTGTAAGAGAGACGCTCTAACCAACTGAGCTATGCGCCCAAAAACTTTCTTGCGAAACCCCTGCATAGAGACGCTCAACCCGCAGGGTGCTTCGCGACCAACTGAGCTACCGCGTGCCACGAAGTGGTATGCGCCCAAAAACTTTCTTGCGAAACCCTGCATAGAGACGCTCAACCCGCAGGGTGCTTCGCGACCAACTGAGCTATGCGCCCAAAAACTTTCTTGCGAAACCCTGCATCGAGACGCTCAACCCGCAGGGTGCTTCGCGACCAACTGAGCTACCGCGTGCCACGAAGTGGTATGCGCCCGCGCAATGATTATAGCATGTCACCGCGAGATTGCCACGTCGCGGCTTTGCGCTCCTCGCAATGGCATGTAACGCGGGTTGGCAAGTTGGCGAAATGGTTGCAGGTTGGAAGGTTGAAGGTTAAACTTGTGGCCTGCAGCTGAAATTCACCCAAGGGTTATTCTCATGAGAATCGTACGCTATCAAACCAAAAACGAAGCCCCGAAATTCGGATGGCTTCATGACGACAAAATCGGCGAGATCGAGGGCGACCTATTCGGCGCGTACAAGCGGAAGGAGGCCAAAACGCCTCTCGCGGACGTCCGCCTGCTTGCCCCCTCGGAGCCAAGCAAAATCGTTTGCGTGGGTCGCAACTACGTCGAGCACGCCAAGGAACTCGGCAACGACGTGCCGAAGATTCCGCTGATCTTTCTCAAGCCGCCGTCTTCGATCATCAACCCCGGGGAGACAATTTATCTGCCGCCGCAATCGAAACAGGTCGAACATGAAGCAGAGTTGGTGGTTGTGATCGGCAAGCGCGCCCGCAACGTTACCGCGGAGGACGCGAAGAATTATATTCTGGGTTACACCATTGGCAACGACGTTACCGCGCGCGACCTGCAAAAGACAGACGGTCAATGGACACGCGCCAAGGGCTTCGATACGTTCTGTCCGTTTGGGCCGTGGATTGACACGGACTTCAACATTGCCGACGCGCTGATCACCTGCAAGGTCAACGGTCAGCCGCGGCAGATGGCCTCCACGCGCGATATGGTCTTCCATGTGACCACATTGATCGCCTACATTTCATCTGTGATGACGCTCGAGCCGGGCGATCTAATTTTTACCGGCACGCCCGCGGGCGTGGGCGAATTGAAACACGGAGATGAAGTGGTGGTAGAGATCGAGGGACTGGGCGAGTTGAGAAATCCGGTGAAGGCAGAAAAGTAGACGACGAACCATGGTCAATAAGGATTTCCATGTTCAACCTCAAAACCACCCCCTTCCATGAACGGACGTCCGCTTTGTGCCAGCCGCAGAACTGGCGCAAGTGGGCAGGCTATTTCGCAGCAGGCTCGTATGAGCACACGCTCGACCACGAGTATTGGGCGATCCGCAATGCGGCGGCGTTGATTGACGTGACGCCATTGATGAAATACATCATCAAAGGAAAAGACGCGGCGGCATTGCTTCATCGCATCACCACGCGCGACATTTACAAGATGAAGGTGGGACAGGTCGCCTACACCGGCTGGTGTGACGAAGACGGCAAGATGATTGACGACGGCACCGTCTCCCGCCTCGACAATTCGACCTTCCGCCTGACCGCCGCGGAACCGAATCTGCGCTGGCTGACGATGAACGCGGTTGGCATGGAGGTGGAGATCACCGAAGTGACTGATGAAATCGCCGCGCTCAGTTTTCAGGGACCGAACACGCGCAAGATATTGAATCTCGTTTGCGAGAAACCGGTTGATGAACTGAAATACTTCCGCCTGATGACGAATACCATCAAAGGCGCGCAGGTCACCATCTCGCGCACGGGCTACACCGGCGACCTTGGCTACGAGATTTGGATGGACAATCAAGACGCGCTCAAGGTGTGGGACGCACTCATGGAAGCCAGCGCGGACTATGGCATCGCCCCCGTCGGCATCCTCGCCATGGACATGGCGCGCGTGGAAGCAGGTCTGTTCATGCTCGATGTAGATTACACCTCCACCACTCACGCCTGGATCGAAGCGCAGAAGTCCTCGCCATTCGAGTTGGGACTCGATTGGACGGTGGCGCTCGACAAACCCGGCTATTTCGTGGGGCGCAGAGCGTTGGAACGCGAAAAGAAGGAAGGCTCGGCGTGGAAGATGGTCGGCTTGGAAGTGGATTGGGAAGGGATGGAACGAATTTACAAACAGGTCGGTCTGCCGCCGCAAATCCCCGGCATGGCGGTGCGGGCAAGTCTGCCGGTCATGGTTGGGAACGTGCAGGTGGGGTACGCATCCACATCGAGTTGGTCGCCGCTGTTGAAGAAGTACATCGCCCTTGCTCACCTGCAAAGACCGTACTATGAAATCGGCACGGCGGTGAGAATGGAAATCACGGTGGAGCATCACCGCCAGCACGCGCCGGCGAAGGTGGTCAAACTGCCTTTCTACGAACCGGAGTGGAAGAGGAAGTAAAATAAAAAGTCCTCGTTTCATCAACGAGGACTTGAGCCGTTATTTGGATTTTGTATGGCGCACTTTCATAATTTCCCTGCCAATTTCCTTGACGCTCTTCTGTGGCAACCACTTGCGGCGATCGCGTGTGTAATTACCGCGTCCTGTTTCGTATTGCTGAATAAAACGAATTGTATCAACAGGACCAAGTTCCCGAAGCAGGGCTTCAAAACCAATGGAACGTATTTCGCTAAGGGTAAGATACTCGGTAGTCATTTCAACACCTCTTCCAGCCATTTCACCGGATTTTCTATGGTAAAGGAAAGTATATTTTTCTTGCGATTTGCTGTTCTCAAAATTTGGTCGTCTGTGGTCAGGAAAACATCCACTTTTGCGTGTTCAGCCGAGGCGAGATGGATGGCATCGTAAGCGTCAAAGCCAAACTTCTCCAGTTCCTCGGCGCGGCGCAGTATTTTATCGCTCGTTTCGACCACTTGATGTGCCAGCGCAGCCAGCAACAAAACCCGCTGTCTGTTTTCTGAGTCCGGATTGCGCCCGACTTCATAAAGGAGCATTTCACTGCTGACCCAAGTCCATTTGTGTTAGGATAGTTTTCCCAAAATAAGGGAGATCGCTTCCGTCTCCAGACGAACACGCGGCTGGCTTTGGTCATCAAAGGGTCTGTTCAGACAACAGCCATCAAGATAAACCTTCATTACGATTTAAAGTATAGCATGTTTCAAGAATTGCAGTCGGAGATAATAATTTTATGACATCATCCAACACATACGACGCCGTCATCATCGGCGGCGGGCATAACGGACTGGTCGCCGCCGCGTATCTGGCTCGCGCGGGCAAGAAAGTAGTCGTGCTGGAGCGCAGACACATCGTCGGCGGGGCGGCGGTGACCGAGGAGATTTTTCCCGGCTACAAGTTCACCGAGTTTTCGTATGTGGTCAGCCTCCTGCGCCCGGAGATCATCCGCGATTTGGAACTGCCCAAGCACGGATTGAAAATCCTGCCGCTGCCAAGCACGTTTACGCCGATGGACAACGGCGACTACCTCGCATCCTGGGATGACCATGACCTGACGCGCCGCGAAATTTACCGTCACTCGCCGCTCGATGCGGAGGCATACGACGAGTATGCCCGCGTCATGGCGCGGGCGGCGAAGGCGATCAAACCGATCATCAATTTGATTCCGCCCGATCCGTCGTCGCTTCATCCGCGCGATTTGTTCAATTTGCTCAAACTGGGTCAGTACGCCGCGTCGCTCTCCGAAAAAGAACTCTACATGATTGCCAAACTCGTCACGCAGTCCTCGGCGGACATGCTCGAAGAGTGGTTCGAGACCGACGCACTCAAAGGCACCAAAGCCGCCAGCGGAATTATCGGCACGTTCCTCGGTCCGCGCTCGCCGGGGACGGCGTATGTCCTGCTCCATCACTACATGGGCGAAATTGACGGGGCATTCCGCGCCTGGGGTTTTGCCAAAGGCGGCTCGGGCGGAGTCAGCGGCGCGATTGCGAACGCGGCGCGGGCGCTTGGGGTGGAGATCAGAGTCAATAGTCCGGTCAAGCAGGTCAAGGTCAGGAATGGACGCACTGTGGGCGTCGTCCTGGAGAACGGCGACGAAATCGATTCCAAAGTCGTGATGTCCGCCGCCGACCCGAAGCGGACGTTCCTTCAGTTCGTCGAGCCGAAGCATTTTCCCGATGAGTTCGTGACGGCGATTCAAAACTTCCGCGTGCGCGGCTCATCGGGCAAGGTGAATATCGCGTTGAGCCGCTTGCCGCGCTTCACGGCGCTGCCCGACGAACCCGCCTTGTACCGCGGCGCGGTGTCCATCAGCCCCAGCATTGACTACATCGAGCGCGCCTACGACGACGCCAAGTATGGGCAAATTTCGCGCCGACCGTATCTCGATATGATCTTCCCCTCGATGATTGACCCCGACATGGCGCCGCCCGGTCAGCACGTGCTTTCGTGTTTTGTGCAGTACGCGCCGTATGATGTGGAAGGGGGCTGGACGGACGAGAAGCGCAATCAACTCGGCGAGGCGGTGATTTCGACCATCGAGCAATACGCGCCCGACATCCGCGAGTGCATCGTGGGGATGCAGGTCATTTCACCGAAGGACATCGAAGCCATCGCGGGCATCACGGGCGGAAATATTTTTCATGGCGAATTACTACTCCATCAAATTTTCTTTTTGCGCCCCGTGCCGCAATGGGCGGACTTCCGCACGCCGCTCAAAGGCTACTACTTCGGCGCGAGCGGCGCGCATCCCGGCGGAGGCGTGATGGGCGCGGCGGGAATGCTGGCGGCGAAGGAGATTCTGAAAGATGGTTTGTAAAAATAGTACGCGAAAATAACCATGCAAATTGAGCCTTTCACGATTTCAGTCTTAGAAGAAGTTCTTGATGACTTGAAGATGCGCCTCGAACGCACTCGCTGGCCGGACGAAGTTGAACAATCCGGCTGGCGTTACGGCGCGAACCTCACCTACATGAAGGAACTGGCAGAATATTGGCGCACGAAATTCGATTGGCGCGCGCAGGAAAAGCGAATCAACTCCTTTGCAAACTATCGTGCGCTGATTGGTGATCTGCATATCCACTTCGTCCACGAGCGCGGAAAAGGATCGAACCCGATTCCATTGTTGATTACTCACGGCTGGCCGAGTTCATTTGCGGAAATGCTCGAACTTATCCCACTGCTCACTGATCCGGCTAATCACGGCGGCAAAGCCTCCGATTCGTTTGATGTGATTGTGCCGTCCGTGCCGGGCTATGGATTCTCCGACCGCCCGCTTCAGGCCGGGATGACCCGTTGGCGCGTCGCTGAAATCTGGGCCAAGCTGATGGAGGGTCTCAGTTATGAAAAATTCGGTTTGCAAGCCAACGACATCGGCGCAGTTATTTCCGGTTGGTTGGCATTCGATCACCCCGAAAAAGTGATTGGGCTTCACACCATGATGCCAACTTTTCCTCCACCGTCCTTCGATGAGACTCAGCCTCCGATGACAGATGCTGAAAAAATCTTCAAAGTTGTTGTGGACGCATGGGATCAGGAAGAGGGCGGTTATGACGCGATTCAACGGACGAGGCCGCAGACTCTGGCGTACGGCTTGAATGATTCGCCGGTCGCGTTGATGGCGTGGATCGTCGAGAAATGGCGCGCCTGGACGGATCCAAACGGAAACGTCGAAGATTATTTTTCCAAAGATGAATTGCTGACCAACGTGACGATTTACTGGGTCACGCAGACCGCAAATTCGTCCATGCGTTCCTACTTTGAACGCGCACACGATACGCGCAAGTTGAAACCGGATGACAAGATTCGTGTTCCAACGGGCGTGGCCCTCACCACAGAAGCCGTTGAACGTGCGCCGCGCGCATGGGTCGAGCGCCGCTACGTGGATATCCGCCGTTGGACGGAATTTTCGAGCGGCGGCCATTTCTTTGCCGCGGAAAATCCTGAAGTGCTTGCGATTGAAATCCGTGAGTTCTTTCGCCAGTTTCGGTAAACGAGGAATCATTCATGACATCCAACCAATATGACGTGATCGTGATCGGCGCGGGGCACAACGGACTGGTCGCCGCCGCGTATCTTGCCAAACAGGGTAAAAAGGTTCTCGTTCTCGAACGGCGCGCCATCGTTGGCGGGACGGTTGTGACCGAATCTTTTGGCGATGATTTCATTGTTGACTCGTTGCAAACAGGCGGAACTCTGCGCCCGGACATTATCAAGGATTTGAAACTGGGTCTCGATACGAGCGGGAAGAATGCCCGCTCTACTCGACCCGCGTTTGTGTCATTGCAGCCGGACGGCAATCACCTCACACTCAATGCTGAGTCCATCAAGCGTTTCTCCGAACGAGATGCGGCGCGCTGGCCCGAATTTGTCCGCTTCATGGATAAGTGCGCCTACATCCTCGACGTTGCGTACTCCACCATCATGCCGCGCCTGCCGAGAAATTTCAGTTTTGAGGAAGGCTACGGCTTGCTCGAACTGGGACTCGAACTGCGCCTCGCCGGGCGCAAAGACATGCTCAACTTCATCCGCGCCCTGCCGATGACCGCGCAGGAACTGCTGGAGGAATACTTCGAGTCTGAAACCGTCCGGGCGGCAGTCGCTTCGCTTGCCATCCATGCCCACACACTGGGACCCATGGAAGCCGGCACCGGCTACACCCTCATCCACAACTGGTTGAATCGCGGCGGACTGGCGCATGCCCTCTCACCCCGCCTTCGGCGCCCCTCTCCCAATGGGAGAGGGGATGGGGGTGAGGGAGAGGGGTTAGGGGTGAGGGGCGTTGGGCAGATCGCACAAGCATTGGCAAATGCTGTCAAATCCTTCGGCGGCGAGATTCGCACAAATGCAGAAGTAGCCAACATCAAAGTTGAAAATCAAGTTGCCAAAGGCGTTATATTGGCGGATGGCGAAGAGATTACTGCCAACATCGTTCTCTCCTCCGCAGACCCGAAACATACTTTCCTGAAACTTGTTGGCGCGCGCGAACTGCCGCCTGAATTCGTCTGGCATGTTCAATCCATCAAGATGCGTGGCTCGGTCGCGAAAGTTCACCTGCAAACGAATGGCAATCATGGAATTCCCGAGGGAACTCTTGTCGTTGCGCCTTCAATCAAATATTTGGAAAAAGCCTACGACGCCGCGAAATATGGTGAGATCTCGGAAAAACCGTATTTGGAAGTGACGACTTCGGGGAATACGGTTTCGATTCATTTCCAATATGCGCCGTATAAATTGAAAAGTAGTAAGTGGAAAGTGGAACGTGCGAATGTTGAGAAATTGGCGATTGATACGCTAGCGGAATACTTTCCCAATCTGAAGTCGTCAATCGTCAATCATAAATCTATCACGCCTCTCGATCTCGAACAAACCTATGGACTCACCGAAGGCGATCTCAATCACGGACAATTGATGCTAGATCAATTCCTGTTCATGCGCCCCATTCCCGGCTGGTCGAATCATAAGACGCCGATTGATAATCTGTATCTTTGTGGAAGCGGCGTCCACGGTGGAGGCGGAGTCAGCGGGGCGGCGGGACGAAACGCGGTAAAAGCATTGAAACAAAAAACATGGTGATGGAGGATTCTATCGCCCATGTTTTATTTTATCCAACAACTACACCGCGTGCTCGAAGTAATGATCAATCACATCCGAGCGTAACCATGCCTGCACGTCTTTGTGATCGAAGGTCTCTTCAGGAAGGTTGATGACCAGTTCGATCAGGCTCTGGCGCGTGGATTCGAATTTCTTCCTCAACTCGGCTTCCTCTAACTTTCCAAAAGTCTCAACGGCCTGCGCATTGAAAGCATCGGTGTCCTTGTCTGGTTGTTGATACACAGGGTCTTTGGAGATCGCATGTATCGTTTCGAGACCATCCTCCCACCACGCAATGACGTGCGCGGCCACATCTCGGAAGCGCGCGAAGCCCTGCTTCTCGAGGAAGGCTTTTTGCTTTTCTTCGGGCAAAGCATGGAAGCGTTCGACGTATCCGTCCCATTCGCGTTGAAGCGTATCGAGCACCAAAAAGCGCGGGGCGGTGAAACCGTGCTCTTTGAGATGCTCAAGGATCACGCCATTCAACCAGCCATACACGCGGCGGATTTTCATCTGCTCGTCGCTCAGCGACGAGACGAGCGCGGTCATATGTTTCAGCTGGGATTCGTACCAGGTCAGTAAGTCCGCTTCAGGGGTGGATTTGAAGCGGGCCAGCGAAGCGGCGTTGAACTCGTCGAAGTCATACTTCCGCGCAGGGCGGTCGCGATTATCTATCGTGTCGCGGATGATGCCCTCGGCCTCCTCCCACCAAACGCCCACGTGCGCGAGGATGTCATGCAAAGAATCGTAGCCTTGATCTCGGAGAAATTCCGCCTGCTGATCAGAAGACAGAGCCTTGAAGTTGGAGGGGTACGCGCCCCATTCATCGAGGGATTGGAGAAAGTGTGCTTTGGTAAATTCAGGCGGCATGGTGACCTCGCAAAATAGATATGCTATACTGATTGCACTCCATTGTACTCACGTCTCTGCGCAGGAGGAAGCCATGAAAAGAAGAAAAAAGATTTGGACACGCAAGCGCCCGATTGCAGTGACCATTGTGGCATGGGGAATCTTTATCTTATTTCTGATTCGTTTATATCAAGTGATCGAGCCGTTGATCCGCGAGGGAGTCTTCGAGCGCGGCATCACAGCTCCGCTCATCACAGAAGGCACAAAACTGACGCCTCTGGGTTACGCCCTGTTGGTCAGCGCTACCTATCTGATCCTTTCACTGGCGGGCATCGTGGTGTTGATCGGTTTCCTGCGCGTCCATCGCTGGGCCTGGCTGGTATTGATGTCATGGACGGGCTTTTCGCTTGCCCTCACGCTGATCAATTATTTCTACGGCCACGCCAATTACATCGTGATGGCCTCGGACACAATCATCGCTTTTGCGCTCAATCAGGCGGATGTGCAACGCATCTTTCGGATAAGGACGGACCAAGGTGAACACATCAACATCAACTGACCGCCCCACCATGCCGATCAACGCGCCGGACCTCGACTTGTTGCGGCGTTATGAACCCGTCGTTCGCTTCACCAAAGGCGAACAGTTTTATCCCACCGATGTGGAGCGTTACGTGCAGGAATGCAGCCTGTGGGCGCATTACCCCGATGGCCGCGATGAGTTGCTGGTCAAGCAGGGTGACCTGACGCTGGAAAATCTAGTGGAACAACGCCCCGCAGTTTTCGGGACGGTGCATTACTTGCGATTCATCGAGACCCTGAGTCTCTCCGAATCGGCGCAGGTGCTCGCCAATCAACTTCGCCTGCGCTCGATCCTCAAGAATACTTTTCACGCGGGCGTGGGACGGTTGGCGCGCGGCGGACTCCTGCCTCGCATGGTGGACGCGCTATTCACCATTTCCTTCCTCCTGCGCGGACGCGTCCCCGCGGCCAGCGCGGCCGCGGCCGAACTGGATTATTTCCACATGCGCGCACAGAAAGATAATTTTGTTTACTATGGCCGCGTGGTGCGGCAAAACGACTGGGTCGCGCTTCAATATTGGTTTTTCTATTGTTACAACAGTTGGCGTTCGGGCTTCGGCGGCGTGAACGATCACGAATCCGATTGGGAGATGATCACGATTTATTTGTACGAAGGCGATGAGGGCCTGCTGAAACCGGAATGGGTGGCCTATGCTTCGCATGATTTCCACGGCGATGATCTGCGCCGACGCTGGGATGACGCGAGTCAACTTGATTTAACGGATGGCCACCCCATCGTCTACGCGGGAGCCGGTTCGCACGCATCTTATTTTCGACCCGGTGAATATCAGGCGGAAGTCCACCTTGATCTTCCCTCGTGGATCAGCGCCGCGCATCAGGCCTGGAATAAATTCTGGACGAATGCCCTCGGCCAGCAACCCGTTGACCCGTTCCGCATTCCGTTTGTGGATTATGCGCGCGGCGACGGACTGAGTGTCGGCCCGGGGCAAGCTAAAGCATGGACGCCCGTTGTGATTGACGAGTCGACTCCGTGGGTCAGCCAGTATCGCGGACTCTGGGGATTGTTTGCGAAAGACCCGATCTCAGGCGAGAACGCGCCCGCAGGCCCGATGTATAACCGCGACGGGTCCCCGCGCGGATCGTGGTATGACCCGCTGGGTTTCGCGGGCCTGGATAAAGTCCCGCCGCCGGATGACACGCTACGATTGCTGGTCAAGAACAGCGCGGAGATCACCACCCGTCAGGCTCAATTGGAATCCATGATTCCGGAAAAAGCCGGCGCGTTGCAGGCGCTTGGAGTCAAATTGAAGAGCATGGAGAAGAATCCGCATCTCGCCAAACAGTATGCCGCGCTCGAAAAGAAAATGGCGCCGATGATCGAAGAGGTGCGCGGCCTGCGCCGAGAATATTCGGAGAACATGGCGATTCTGGAGGGACTGAAGGAACGCATCGAACGTGAGAAGAGCGGCATGGGCGACGACCCGCGCGCTCACATCCGTCATCTGGCCATGCCGGTGACGACGCGCCGACGACGCTTCGACCGCGCCGCGGAAGCGTGGGCGGCCATCAGTTTGAGTCTCCTGCTGTTTGGGATTGTTGGGCTGGTGTTCTTCGCGCCGAATTTTTTGTGGGTGGGGCTGGCCATCATCACCTTGCTGTTCGTCGTGACCGAATCCATTCTGCGCGGCGCGTTCATCCAAACCATCGGTCAGATCACTGCACTGCTGGCGGTCATCAGCGCGATTATTTTGGTTTTCCATTTCTGGTTCTGGCTGTTGATGGCCGCGCTGGTGGGAATGGCCGTATTCCTGTTGGCGCAACGTCTGAGAGAATTGACGGGGTAGGGGAATAGTGAATAGAGAATGGGATGAGCCGCGTGCTATCTCAAAGCAAATTGATTTTCCTCTGCCTAATCCTCAAACCGGCGTGGTACATGGCGACCGTCTAAAAGCAGTTATGTGGAGCGTGCCCATATAATCTATAGTTAGCCGCCGCCATATTTAAGGATACTGAAATGAGCAACATTCTTCTTGCAAATATTACTTGGAATCCTACAGGTTGGCGAAATACATATATCAATCCACGAGCAGGACATGGTTATGCGAGACAAAACGCAGGACACGAATCGCTCAATTTCAAATTTGATAAGCAGGGTATTGACAACGAAAAATTTATTCACGGTTTTGTTCAATGGACAAATCCTCCGAAAAATTTTCAAAATGGCGGATTGATCATTTTCTATACGAGAAATACAGAAGTAAACAAAGGACAAATCGTAGGGGTTTATGGCAAATCGCACATAATTGAGCCTCAAAAACACTTTATTGTTATCGGTTTCCAGAATAACAGATACAGTATTAACATTAGAGCCGAAAAACGGTTTTCAATTTTATTTCCCATCCCTCTTTCTGCGGACAACTATAAAGCCAAATCAAGCGAAAGGATGGTTCCGCAAGTTGGCTTCACTTACAAGGACATTAGATTTGCAGAGCGAATTCTCTACGATGAACTGTTAGAATTATCTGGCGCGGGTGTTTTGCAATCCGATTTCAAAAAACTCTCTGACATTTACGAATATTACATCGGAAAAAAATTTATACTCCAGTTTCTCTCACAGGATGAAAAAGAGCAGGAAGAACTCGCCAAATATTACAAAAGGACGAAAACGAAAGAAGAAATTCTTGAAGATTTAAAAAATCTACAGCCGACTGATAGCGAAGAAATTGTTGTAAATCAGAAAACGTACAAGCGAGATAACAAGACAATTGCTCAAATAAAAATTCTTCGGGATTTCAAATGCCAAATCTGTGGCACAACGATTGTGAAAAAGGATGGCAGTAAATATGTTGAGGCAGCGCACATCAAAGCAAAACATCAAAAGGGAAGAGAAACTCTTGACAACATAATTTTACTTTGCCCTAATCACCACAAGGAATTTGACTTGGGCGATAGAATAATAAAATCGCACGACAGCAACTTTATTGACATTATTCTCAATGGACAAGAATACAAAATCAATTTGACAACAGGATAATGAAATGAACACGGCGGCTAACAAAGCGTGCAGCGGACAGGGCTTCGCCCTGAGGGTACGGGGCGGCTTTCCCAGCAGTGGCTCTGGTCGGTGAAGGAGTCTCCCCCGTCCGCCCTGCCGCTAACGCAAACCGTTGGGCAATAAATAAATGAAGAGGTCGTGATTTCTCACAGCCTCTTTACTATTCACCTTTCACTCCTTCACCGCATTGACAAAATCCGCGAACAAACCGTAAGCCGTTTCGTCCGGGCCGCCGTGCATACCCTCGCGCTCCGAAACGCTGATCGAATAATCGGGCAATACATCCGTGCGGAAGGTCACGCCGGTGGATGAATATTGCATCCCATACAGCGGCGAAGTCACAGACACGAGTTCCGGCGCGACGCGCGCACGAACGGACTCTCCCGCGCGTTCCGCCGAGCAGACCAGCTTCCAGCGTTTGCCGTCCGTTTTGGCTTGTCGGATCATTTCGAACGTGAGGCGGCGGATGCCTTCCCGTTCCACTTCCTGCGGCTTGAGCGGGACACCCATCAAGACCGTGACCAGCGCCGCGACCTTGATGGCCGCGTCCCAGCCATCCACATCGTTGGACGGATCCGTCTCGGCGATGCCGATGCTCTGACAATATTTCACGGCCTCGTCGAACGACTCGCCGTCTTCCATGCGCGAGAGGATGATATTGGTGGTGGCGTTCAGAATCCCTTTGAAGGACTGCAATTCGACCGCGGGCATGGTCTCGCGAAAAATTGAGAAGAGCGGCGCGCCGCCCAACACGGTTGATTCAAAATAGAATTTTTTGCCTTTGGGTTTCGCCAGTTCCGTCAACTCGCGATGACCATGCACCACTGTCCCTTTGTTGGCGGTGATGGCGTGCATGCCCGCGTTCAGCGCGGCGCGGACGTGGTCAATGGCGGGCCGGCCCGTGGCGTGATTGACCGGCGTGTTCTCGAACATCACGTCCGCGTGAGAGTGTTGGATGACGGCGAGGGAGTCTTGAACCTGGCGAGTGGAAAGTGGGGAGATGGATTGTCCACTTTCGATGAGCGCAAAGACTTTCTTCATGTCGAGGCCATCGGGATTGACCGCAAAGCCGTGTCTGCCGGTGGAAATTCCAGTGACGGAATAGGTGATGTCGTATTGACTCTTCAACATGGCACGCTTGCGTTCCAGCAAATGGACAAGCGATTTTGCGACGTTGCCGAAGCCGATGAAGGCGAGTTTGTGCACGAGTGCTCCAGTGTCAGATGTCGTATCACGTAATACGTGATTTAGAGTGGCGGGTAGGGATACGCGCGGCGATCCCTCGGCGATGGAGGAAATTTCTTCGAGCGCAGTAAGGCACTTGCACGCGATTCGAGGGCGGAGATTTCGCGCGGGTCGAGATAAGGCTCAAGAAGGGCGCGCCATGAACGGGTCGAGGCAAGAGGCGAAAGCAATTCGTCCGGAATCGGCTGACCGGCGAAGTCCCAGATCACCGTCCGCAGTTTATGTTCCTCGTGAAAACAAATCCCGTGATCAATCGCGTAGAGTTTGTGTGTGCCATTTTCAAAGAAAACGTGACTGCCCTTGCGGTCGGCGTTGTTGCACAGCACATCGAAAAAGGCGACCGGCTTGAGGCATTGTTTATCTTCGTCGCTGAAGTTGAAGTAATGATATTCGGGATCATATTCGATGTATTGCTGGAGCGAGCCGGCACCGTGAGGACCGTCTTCGCGCAGAGTGGTGAACGGCACGATGCCCAGCCCGAGCGCCTCACTCACCAGATACGCGGCGACCTCGCGCTGGGCCAGTGTGTTTTCGGGGAAATCCCACAGCGGTTGCTCGCCGCGCGAGGGTTTATACACAGCAGGATAAGTGTTGCTTTCATAGTGAACGTCAACGAGGAAGGTGTAGTTCGAGCCGAGCATGAACTGGCCTTTGAGTTCGAGTTCGCCGTGTTGAAAAGCAATGCTAAGAGATCCGTTCATAATTCACCAGAGATGGACAAAGATAAACGAAGATTCAAAAAATTAACCGCCAAGCACGCGAAGGGCGCAAAGAATTTAAAACAATTTCTTGGCGGTCTTCGCGATTCAAAAAGAATCCCCGTTCATCTCTGTTTATCTTTGGTTAATGCTTATGCCCGTTCTTCTTCGGGCAGAAATGGCCCTCGGGTTCCATCGGCTGACCGCACTGCGGGCAGATGGGGCGGCCGCGCTGAGAGACCTCCGCGCCCCAGCGCGCCATCTTGCGGATCTGCGTACGCGTCACCCAAAAACGAATCACGCCGCCGGATTCAGGGTCCTGGTCCTCGGTCAACAGTTCGCGCATGAACAGAACCACACGGTCGCGGGCTGAGTCATAGCCGAGGCCGATCTCACCGACGCGGAACAAAGGGTCCACGGGCGGATGGATGCGCATCTGCTCCTCGACGTAATCCGCGGAGGCATCCTCCAGATTTGGATTCTGCTTCATCACCTCGGCTAAAAATTGTTCCACACCGACAGCCAGCGATTGCAGTTGTGTCTTTTCGATGATCACGCAATACGTCTTCTCAGCCTGAAAGGCTTGAATGTAGAACACGCGCTGGCCCGGCTTGCCAATGGCATCGCCGGTGATGTGGTCACAGGGATCAACGTCAATTTCTGTGCGGGGCATGGGGTTCCTGAAAAGGTATGGAAGATGAAAAAGAGTATACCAGAATCAGACGATGGGTCATGGACAATGGACGATAAAACATGGTTCATCGTCCATTGTCTAAAGTATAATTTGCGCATCCTCACCAAAGGAGAGACCGATGTACGATAAAAAGAAACTCAACGAGTTGAAAGACTCACTCGAAAAATGGGAAAAGACTTCCCTGCAAAAGGCTCTCGCATCCATGCCCGAACGGCGGGATGAATTCATCACCACCTCCTCCGAACCGATCAACCGACTCTACACTCCGCTGGATGTGGCGGATATGGATTACGCCTCTTCTCTTGGACTTCCGGGCGAGTACCCGTTTACGCGCGGCGTCCACCCGACTCTGCATCGCGGCAAACTCTGGACGATGCGCATGTTCGCCGGATTTGGGACAGCAGAGGAAACCAATAAGCGATTCAAATATCTGCTCGATCAGGGTCAAACCGGACTTTCGATCGCGTTCGACCTCGCTACGCTCATGGGTTACGACACCGACCAGCCTGAGGCCCTCGGTGAGTTCGGCAAATGTGGCGTGGCGGTCTCATCATTGCAAGACATGGAAATTCTGCTGGATGGCATTCCGCTCGATAAAGTCTCCACCAGCATGACGATCAACTCGCCCGCCGCCATCATCTGGGCCATGTACATCGCCGCCGCGGAAAATAAAGGCGTGCGCTCCGATCAACTGCGCGGCACAATTCAAAATGACATCCTGAAAGAATTTATCGCACAGAAGGAATTTATCTTCCCGCCTGAACCTTCGATGCGCCTCGTTGTGGACACGATGGAATTCGGATCGCAAAAGGTTCCGCAGTGGAATACGATCTCGATCAGCGGTTATCACATCCGCGAGGCTGGGTCCACCGCCGCGCAGGAATTGGCGTTTACTTTGGCCGATGGTATGGAATACGTCCGCTGGGGCATCGAGCGCGGCATGGATGTGGACGAATTTGCGCCGCGCCTTTCGTTCTTCTTCAACGCACACAACGATTTCTTTGAAGAAATTGCCAAGTATCGCGCCGCGCGCCGCATTTGGGCACGCGAGATGCGCGAGACTTTCAAGGCAAAGAATCCGCGCTCGTGGTTGCTGCGCTTCCACACGCAGACCGCGGGCGTGAGTCTCACCGCGCAACAGCCTGAAAATAATGTGGTGCGCGTGGCTATACAGGCTCTTGCCGCTGTTTTGGGCGGCACGCAATCCTTGCATACTAATTCGCTCGATGAAGCGTTGGCTTTGCCGTCCGAACACGCGGTGACGATTGCATTGCGAACACAGCAAATCATCGCCGAAGAATCGGGGGTGGCGAATACAATTGATCCGCTCGGAGGCAGCTTCTTCGTCGAGGCGCAGACCGATCGAATCGAAAAGCAAGCTTACGATTATTTCCGCCGCATCGAGGAATTGGGCGGCGTGATTCCCGCCATCGAAAAAGGCTTCTTCCAATCCGAGATCGCGGACGCCGCCTATCGTTACCAACGCGAGATTGACGAAGGCATACGCAAAATCGTCGGCGTTAATGCATATCAGGAAGAGAAGCCGCTGACTATTCCGATTCTGGAAATGGATCCGAACGGCTACAAGCGGCAGGTGGACCGCCTCGCTGAACTGCGCAAGACGCGCGACAACGGCCGCGTGGGTCAGGCCATGGACAAGTTGCGCATCGCCCTGCAAGGCACAGAGAACACCATGCCTTACTTGATGGAGTGCGTCCACGCGTACGCAACGCTTGGCGAAATTATTCAAGTGATGAAGGAAGTGTTTGGGGTTTACGAAGAACCGACGATGATATAGCGTGTCAAGTGTCAGGCGTCAAGTAAGCCTGACACGTTTTATTTTTATACAAGGGAGATATGCCTTTGATTAATCGGTTTGAAGATATTCATGGTTGGCAGGAAGCACGAAGATTAGTGAAGATGATATACGCGCTCACAAATTCAGGTCCATTCGTCAAGGATTTCGGGTTGCGTGACCAGATCCAAGGCGCGGCAGTTTCCGTAATGACCAATATTGCAGAAGGCTTTGACTGTGACTCGAATATAGAGTTTGCTCGGTTTCTCGGCATCGCGCGTCGCTCCACGGTCGAGGTTCAATCTCTACTTTATACTGCTTTAGATACAGGCCATATCTATCAATGAGAGTCAATTTCAAGAACATTACGATCAAGCTCAAAAAGCCAAAGGACTTATTGGCGGTTTCAAACATTCTCTAAGCAAACGCCGTGACACTTGAAACTTGACACCTGACGCTCAACGCGCCAGCGTTTTCGTCATTTCATAATACTCAAGATTCGCCGTCCGCTTGTTGCTGATCACATCTTCTAGTGGAACATATTCGATGCCGCGTCCTTTGAGTCCGGTCATCACGCCGCTCTTACCCTCAAGCAGAACCTCTACTGCTTTCACGCCCATTCGAGAAGCCAGCAGACGATCATACGCAGTCGGCGAACCGCCGCGCTGGATGTGTCCGAGAATGCTGATACGTGTATTGAAGCCCACGTCTTTGTCGTCAATGGCCTTGGCGAGTTCGGTTGTGGGAATATTCGATCCCTCTGCATTGATGATGATGGCATGTGCCTTACCGCGCTTGTATGCATCCTCCACAGCTGCGGCCACATCTTCGACCGTCACTGGCACTTCGGGGATCAAGACCACTTCCGCGCCGCACACGACTCCAGCCATCGCCGCGAGATAACCGCAGTTGCGCCCCATCGTCTCGATCAGAAAGGCGCGATGGTGGGAGGAAGCCGTATCGCGCAATTTATCCACCGCGTCCATGATGGTGTTCATGGCTGTATCAGTCCCGATGGAAATATTTGTGCCCCACACATCGTTGTCAATACTTCCAGGAATGCCCACCACTTTGATGCCCTGTTGATGCAACGCATACGCGCCATGCAGAGACCCTTCACCGCCGATCACCACCAGCGCGTCCATGCCCGCCTCGTTCATGTGGCGAATTGCCTCGCGCTGACCCTTCGGTTCCATGAAACGCGGACTGCGGCTGGTCTGCAAAATCGTCCCGCCGCGTTGCAGAATCCCGCCCACATCCCGCGCCCCCAAAGGACGGAACTCGCCATTGATCAATCCTTCAAAGCCATCCATCACGCCCAGCACATTTGCGCCGTGCGTCATCGAAGTCCGCACCACGGCGCGGATGGCCGCGTTCATTCCGGGTGCATCGCCGCCCGAGGTCAACACCCCAATCGTAAAGGGTTTACTTTTATCCATCGTGCTCATCTCTCTTTATTGTGAAAGTATCAAAATCACGCGCCACCGACACATTGGGATGAACAGCCTGCGCTTCATTCAGGACATCCTTCTCGCGGTAGCGGCGCGAGATATGCGTCAGAATCAACTTCTTGACATTCGCTTTAACCGCCAACTCAGCGGCTTGTTGTGCAGTGAGATGTGAAAACTCGCGCGCCATCTCGGCTTCCTCGTTGAGATACGTTGACTCGATCACTAACGCGTCCGCATCTTTGCAGACCTCGAGCAGGTTGTCCGTTTTACCGGCATCCCCCACCACGACGAGTTTCAAACCCCTTTGAAGCGGACCCAGCACATCGTCCGGTTTGACGCGTTTGCCGTTTGGCAGAGTCACCGTCTTGCCCTCGACCAGGTCGCGTCGTTCGGGTCCGAACGGCACGCCGAGTTCATCCGCTTTCTCCGGCAAGAACGGACGGCGCGCCTTGCCCTCAAACACATAACCGAGGCAATCGGGTCCGCGATGTGAGACGGAAAAAGCACGAACGGTGAAATCATCTGCATCGAAAAATGTGCCGGGCTTGATCTCGCGAAAGTTCAACGGCATCGGAGGTTTGTTGCCGCGCAGAACCACATCATCAATCAGGACGCGCACGCGATCAAGCGTGGATCGCCCGCCGAAAATTTCGAGTTCGTCAATCGCTTCCCAGCGCAGAAAGGTGCTGAGCAATCCGCCCAGGCCGAGAATATGATCGAGGTGTCCGTGCGTGAGCAGGACGCGTGTTAAATGCTTGAAGCCCGCCCCGGATTGTAAAATCTGGCGTTGTGTGCCCTCGCCGCAATCAATCAGAAAACGATACTCATCATGTTTGACGATCAGGGCGGAGAGGCCGCGCTTGGCCGAAGGCGCGGAAGCGGAAGTGCCAAGGAAAAGAATTTCAAACAACGAAGAATCCTCTGTGAGGGGAAATAAAAACGCAAGGCCGCCAAGTCGCAAAGAGAGAAGAAAACTTCGCGGCCTTGCGCCTTTGCGTTGATCGTGCTTTAGTCGCGAGATAATTGTACCGCAAGATTAACAGACCATTTGTGCTATAATTTTTTTTACACAACCATCACCATTACCGAACACCGGCTACTGCTTACTGCCTCGGATCATGCCTCTCCTCAAACCCTTCTCACCGGCCAAGAAAAGCAATAAACCTCAAGCGAAGACACTCGCTCCAAAGGCTCAAACGCGCGCCAAATCAACGCAAAGCAGACAGTCTCAACCCCCGCCTCCAGCACCGTCCTTCTGGGAAAGCCTTTCGCCCGAACGCAGGCTGGATGTGATCGGCGTGATTCTTTCCGTCGTCGGGATTCTGATTCTACTCACGTTGTTCGCCTCGTCGCGTTCCGCCATCACAGGCAGTCTGATTCGCATCCTCGGCCAATTGATCGGCTGGGGAATTTATGTTTTGCCCATTGCACTGATTGGCTTCGGTCTGTGGCTCATCCTGCGCAAGATCGAACGCATCCCGCCGCTCTCGCTGGAGCGGACGGTCGGGAGCATTTTACTTTTTCTATGGCTGTTGACTGCTTTGCATACACTCATCGCTGATCCCGAGATGGCGCAGGTCGCCGCGTTGGATGGCGCGGGCGGCGGCTACATCGGCGGCCTCTTCGAGCGTGTACTGTGGTTTGGCCTCGGCCCATGGGGCGCGATGATCGCGCTCACAGCATGGGTGTTGATCGCGCTGACGATGGTTTTGGATGTGACCATTCGAGACTTGTTCCGCTGGGTTGGGCCGTTGACGATTCGGATCAAAACCCTGCTGAATAAACGGCTCACGCCTCACACCGGACCCGAAGCGGGCGCGGCGACAAACGGCTTCACTCCGCTGACGCAGACTCCCGCGACCAATGCCGCGAAAACTCCTCCAACATCAACCGCCGCTCCTCCAACGATGGTCACAACAACCAGCGTGCCCGCCATTCAGTGGGTTCTACCTGATATCAAGAACATCCTCGATCAGGGCACTGTCTCTGAAATCAACGAAGACTTTATTAAACAACGCGCACACTTAATTGAAGAGACACTGGCCTCGTTCGGCGCGCCCGCGCAAGTAGTTGAGATAAGCCGCGGGCCGACAATCACGCAGTTTGGCGTGGAGCCGCTCTTCGTCGAGACCAGAGGCGGGCGCACGCGCGTACGCGTTAGCAAGATTGCATCACTCGCCGACGATCTCGCGCTCGCGCTCGCCGCGCCGCGCATCCGCATTCAAGCGCCCGTTCCCGGTCACAGTTATGTGGGCATCGAGGTGCCCAACGACGAGATGGCTTTAGTTGCGTTGCGCGATGTATTGGAAAGTGAGACCTTCCAAAGAAACAAAACGTCACTGCGATTTGCGTTGGGCCAGGACGTGGCCGGGCATCCGATCACAGCCGATCTTGAGTCCATGCCGCATCTGTTGATTGCAGGCACGACCGGTTCCGGCAAATCTGTTTGCGTCAACTCGATCCTGACTTCGTTCTTGCTAAACAACACACCGGATGATTTGAAATTGATTCTCGTTGACCCGAAGCGCGTGGAATTGACCGGATACAATGGCATCCCGCATCTGCTCTCGCCGGTGGTGGTGGAGATCGAGCGCGTGGTGGGCGCCCTGCAATGGATGACGCGCGAGATGGACAAGCGTTATCATGATTTTGCAAAGGTCGGCGCGCGCAACATCACCGATTACAACGCGCGCATGAAACTGCAGGGCGGAAAGAAATTCCCGTTCCTGCTGATCGTGATTGATGAGTTGGCCGACCTGATGATGATCGCTCCCGATGAAACCGAGCGGACGATCACGCGGCTCGCGCAATTGGCGCGCGCCACGGGCATTCACATGATCCTCGCCACACAACGCCCATCCGTGGATGTGGTCACGGGGTTGATCAAAGCCAACTTCCCGGCGCGCGTGGCGTTCGCTGTCGCCTCGGGCGTGGACAGCCGTGTCATCCTCGATCAACCCGGCGCGGAACGATTGCTGGGGCGCGGCGACATGCTGTATCAGGCGCCCGACGCCCCTGCACCCGCGCGTCTTCAGGGCGTATTTGTTTCGGACCATGAAATTCAAAGGCTGGTTGATTTCTGGCGCACGCAGGCGGGACAGGCCAATCCATACGCCGCGCCTGGCGCGCCGGTCGACGCGGTGCCGGAAAATATTCCACTCAAGCAAAAGCCTTTATGGGAAGACGCGGAGAAGACAGATGGCGACCCACTACTTAACGAAGCCATTGACCTTGTGCGCCGCGAAGGGCGCGCATCCGTGTCCATGTTGCAACGCCGCATGAGGATCGGATACACGCGCGCCGCGCGTCTTGTGGATGTAATGGAAGAACGCAAAATTGTCGGACCTCCGGAGGGCGCGACCCAAGTAAGACAGGTCCTCGATTATGGCCCGGCCGCGCCGCCCAAGGAAATGTAGGTATACAAACGGTTTCCTCGTCTCCTCGAACCACAATCTTTTGGGGAATTCTCGCGTGCTCAGGAATTGCCGTATTTACACTTTGGTATTCCTCGGCTGGTAAATTCCCTGTTTTTCCTGCCGGGGATAATACCTATGTTGACTTGGGTGAATCATTTCTGCGCGGTCAATTATCCCTGCTCGAAGAACCAAATCCTCAATTAACCGAACTTCAAAATCCTTATGATCCCGCGCAACGAACTGTGCCTTATCACTGGGATGCCTCGTATTACAAAGGGAAATATTATTTGTATTGGGGTCCTGTTCCGGCTTTGGCATTTGCGGCAGTAGAGGGAATCACTCGCACTCGTCCGCCCGGTTCTTTGATCGTGGTTTTCTGCTTCATCCGAATTTTTACATCTATCTTTTTTATCCTATGACAACCGCCGGGGAGTTTCCATTCATCATATCCTCGCTTCCTTTCGGAAAACAGTTTGATGAAATTGTGGCTGGGTTGTTTCCTTCCACGCCGAGCATTTGGCTTTTGATGCTTGTTCTTCCATTGTTTGTGTTATCAAAATGGCAGGCCGATCCATCACAAAAAACTTCACCAGGCAAATCTTTCAAACTCTTGATTTCCATGATCATGGTCGCTGGATTGGGACAATTCTTATATTTGATGATATTTTTCTACGATGCGATGCGCTACATCGCCGACTTTTACCTGCCATTGATTCTTTGCGTTGCAATACTTGTATGGCAGGCAGATAGTTTTCTACAACGCATATTACCACTACGAATTACCCTCTGGGTGATCGTAATCGGATTGGCTTTCTGGACAGCAAGTATTGGATTCTTCGGCGGGTTTGACATCCCGCCGCAAATCTTTCGCAACCTCAATCCAACGTTATATGTCCAACTCGCCTCTTATTGGAATCATATCTATGCAGGAATCACTTCGTCGTTTCATTAACCTTGATGTTATAATTTTTATCATGCCCCTGTAGCTCAATGGACAGAGCAAGGCACTCCTAAGGCCGAGATGTGGGTTCGATTCCCTCCGGGGGCGCCAGATTTGCCAAAAACTAACTGGCAAATTAAGAGTTTCTCATTCAAAAAACTCTTGCATTGTAGAAAAAATTATAGTAATATCTTGGCCGACGGACGCCAGGGTGCCCCCCTCACCCTGGCGTCCGTCATTTAATTTCACTTTACCGCAACGATCTTAGGCTTTGGCAATTTTCTTCAGGGACTCGCCAAAGCGAGCAATTTCATCTAACGTGTTGTAATGGACTGCGCCAACCCGCACCATACCGCCTTTGTCTTCCAGACTCAATCGTTCGGTCACAGCCAGCGCATAATAGTTCCCGTCCCAGACATAAAAGCCTTCGTTTGCAAGTAGTTCAGCAACTCTGCGCGGCGGTTTTCCATCCAAAGTAAACGAGACAGTTGGCACACGTTCTTCAAGCCGCCGTAAATCAGTAACACCGTAAATTCGCGTTCCCGGCACAGATGAGATTGTTTCGATCAAAGCGCGGCTCAGTTCATATTCGTACGCTCGCAATGCAGACATGCCTTTTTTCAAAGTCAGTCGGCGACCGGTGAAGCCGCTTTCGCTCCAATCCTGTGAACCGCCAAATTGATTTCCAAACCATTCGAAATATTCGATCGCACCAAGCACACCGGCGATGCCCTCATGATTTTGTGTGCCTGTCTCGAATTTATACGGCGGATTGTCGGATGCAGGCCGGACTTTATACGCTTTCAACTCATTGAGCAAATCCAAACGTCCATACAAAATCCCGGCGTGAGAGCCAAAGAATTTATAGTGAGGTGTGCAATTCACAAGACTTTCTGACCTTTACTGTTCGTCTGGTCATCGGGCAACCTGTAGGGTAGATGATCCTCACCCGAAACTGCTATAGGTAAGTGATGGGCTATAATCCAACCAGTCCATCACTCATTTTGTTCTGGAGACTGCTACATGACTCTCGACTTATCCGCCATCCGAAGCCAGTTCCCCTCGCTCAATCGCCCTGCCATCTTCTTCGACAATCCCGGGGGAACCCAAATTGCAAAGCAATCCCTGGATCGCATCAATAAATACCTGTTGGAATGCAACGCCAATCATGAAGGCATCTTTGCCACCAGCATTGCTTCGGATGCCATTCTCGACGAAGCTCACCGCGCCATGGCGGATTTCTACAACGCCACGTCTCCTGAAGAAATTGTGTTCGGAAACAATATGACCACACTGACCTTGCACATCAGCCGCTCGATCTCGCGGGAATGGAAGGAAGGCGACGAGATCGTGGTCACCCGCCTCGATCACGACGCGAACGTCACTCCCTGGGTGCTGGCCGCACAGGATCGGGGCGTCAAGGTCAACTGGGTGGATTTCGATGTGGAAGATGGTACATTGAAACTGGACGACTTGCAGAAAGCATTGGAACGCAAGCCGCGGCTCTTGGCCGTTGGCTATGCCTCCAATTCGCTTGGGACAATTAACCCCGTTGCCAAGATCGTGAAGATGGCGCACGATGCTGGAACGATGGTTTACATCGACGCAGTCCAATATGCCCCGCACGGCCCGATTGACGTGCAGAAGCTGGACTGCGATTTCTTAATTTCTTCGAGCTACAAATTCTTTGGCCCCCATTGCGGAATCCTGTATGGGAAACGTGAATTGCTGGAAAGGTTATTCGCCTACAAAGTTCGACCTGCAACCAATAAACTGCCAGGCAGGTTTGAGACAGGTACCCAAAACCACGAGGGCATTGCCGGCGTATTGGGAGCCATCGAGTATTTTGAGTGGATTGGCAAGGAATTTGGCAGTGAACATCTCGAAGGATTGAGCGAAGACAATTATACTGGCCGCCGCCTGGAATTGAAGAAAGCCATGACCGCCATTCGCGCCTACGAATACGAACTGAGCCGGGCACTTCTTTCCGCCCTGCAAGCGGTTCCCGGATTAACGATTTTTGGCCTCACCGACGCACGTCGCCTTGATGAACGCGTAGCGACCTATTCCTTCCGCCTTAATGACCTTCATCCACGTAAGGTGGCTGAGAAACTTGCGAAGCAGGGAATCTATGTGTGGGATGGGAATTACTACGCCATCAACGTGACCGAACGGCTTGGACTGGAAGACAGCGGCGGCATGGTGCGGGTGGGAGCGGCTCATTACAACACACTGGATGAAGTTGAGCGATTGAAAACAGCAATGATGAATGTTAGCCGTTTGTGAATGAAGGTGGTGAAAACACCTTGTGGCGGCGCAGGGTCAATCGCCATGCCCGCCACAGCTAGATCGCACTGAAGTAGTAACTGCACGATCAACCCGCCCATCGACTGACCGGTGATGGCAGGCTTTTCATTCAAGGCTTTAATGATAACCCGCGAGATGATCCATTACATTGTTCAACTTCAGTTTTGGCAATTCGCCGTCAGGAGGAATTTTGCGAAGTTCTTCGGCCGATTTATCGCGTCCCAGCTAGGCAGGTGCGAGGGCTTTGTGTCCTTTGGCCTGATAGTGCGGAATTCACTTTTCCCAGCAAAGCGGATTCATGAACATGCCGTGAATAAGGGCAATGGTTTTGGTTTTCATGTGTGCTCCTGATATTTCTAAAGGTTGCGCGGAGAACAGCAAGCATATTGGCTATTTGGGCTAAATTCTATGGCGAAGTCGTATTGATAAATTCCCTCATCTGGTCTAACACAGTATTTAGAGGAGGAGCGATGAGGTTGGCCAGATAATACGATATGTACATTATAACTAGACCGATCAATATAGCAAGCAGATATCTAAAAAGCTTTAACTTGCCAGGTTCTGTATGAAAAACGCGGTTAAATAAATCGAATTTCTTTATTAGATAGCCGATAGGGGCTAAAATAATTAAGAAAAGCAAAGATTGTAAAAACTCGTGCCAAATGGTCCTAAATTCTAGTAACCAGTAAAAGACCACGGCAAGCACAGTCAAGAATAGAATATTTTCGAACCATGTCAAGCGCCAGGATCCGCGTCTAGCAGGATATTTTCCCCAAAGCTCTAGCCAAAGTAAAACAGTCAACGTCATAAAAGCAAATGAAAGGGCATATCCATATGGCTTCAGTGTTAAGTTCGTCGAGAATACGGTTAAGGCAGTAAAGACACCCAGAGCAGATATAAGCTTGCTGTTCTCGTCGACAAAGTCGGTTAAAGTGATTTGCTTTTCTTCATTTTTCTTTTCAATCAGCTCAGCCTTTGATGAAGTCTGTTTTGATTTGTGTTTTAATTCTGGCATAGACTATCCCTCGCAACACATAGACTACTTCTGATTATACCGAATTGGCTCGACGTCGCGCTTGCCCTTCTCGCGTGGACTCCAGTGCGGATAATAAAAGGTCTGGCGCAGTTGCTGGGTCACCGCGCTGGAATGACGATAACCCTGATACGTTCCCCAGAATTGATTGAACCGAAACCAAAAGATGGATGCAAAATTTTTCAGTAACACGCGTTGACGCGCCGCGTGCATTAAGTCACTTAAAACATTTGTTACAGTCAATCGCGCAAAATCATAAATGTTGAAATGCGCTTCGGGGAAAATCCGTTTGAAGGCCATGGCTTCGCGTCGGTAACGGTTGAACACGCCACGCGGCGTCTCCTTGTGCACGTGGACGATCTCCGCGTGCGCCGCGTATGCCACGCGATAGTCCTGGCTCTGCGCCCACTTCGCCCAAGCCACATCTTCGAGTCCGGTCAGCGTTTCGTCGTAGGCTTGCCGCTCCCACAAACTTTTTCGGATGGCGGCGTTGGCATTATTGCAAAACGGGCTGCGCTGATTCGCAATGTCCGTAGCGGGGAACCACTGATGAAAAATCTGATGCTCGGAAAATTTGCTCTCGTCCGTGCCGCGTTGTTTTCCATACACCACCGCAACCTTTTCATCCTCAAACGGACGCAGGAGGCATTCCAGCCAATCGGGATAGACGGGATAGACATGCGCGCTGGCAATGACGATGAATTCCCGCGTCGCGGCCCGGACCCCAAAATTGAGCGACCGCCCAAACGTAAACTCCTCTGACGGGATTCTCACTACCCGCGCTCCAAACGACTCAGCAATCGAGACCGTCGAATCAGTCGAGCCTGAATCAACCAGAATGATCTCCACGTCCTCGATCGTTTGACGCTGAATCCCCTCCAGCAAACGACCGAGATGTTTTGATTCATTGTAAGCGCGGATGACGATGGAACAGTTCATAGCGGGAGTTGGGAATCGGAATTCGGGAATCGGAGGGGCAAGCTAGTCGGCTTCAGTTAGATCAGCATCATATGCGGCAATGTCTTCACGAACGGCATGATTAGCGCCGGGTTCGTTGTGGCCCTGTTTGCTTCGCTTCAAGTAACCAATATAGCCATTGATAAGTTGAGTAAGTTTCTCTCCGTCTTGTTCAAAAGAGTCGAATAATTCTTTTGGAAGGTAGTTTAATTCAAAACACAGAAGAAGATGGCTCAATGTTTCTTCCAGTGAGCCGCGCGCGGTGTAACAAAACCGAATTGTCTTCTGATAATAAAAACGGCCGTATCCTTCGGCAATATTCGCAGGAACACTGCTCGAAGCGCGCCGCAGTTGTTGATTCAGGTTCCATTTTTCTTCGGAAGGAAGCAACGGCAAAACTTCCCGATAAACTCGAAGCGCAAAATCCTTCGCCTTCTTCCAAACTTCAAGCGTTTCCAAACTCTTTATACTCATACTTTATTCTCCACGCCAATCAGACCCAATTCCCAATTTCCGACCCCCGATTCCCGCCTCACCAATCATTGTTCTTCTCATATCCAAGTTTTATCAATAACTCCCCCGCCACATCCTTGAAAATCTTTTTATGTTCGGGCATGAAAAACTTTTTCCATTCGCCCGTCCTGCCGGAGCGGAAGGTGGGAGACTTACCCGGATTGATGGACGACTCGAGCGAGTCAAGAATCACGTTGCGCGGAGTTGTCAGCGGAACGCGGGTGAGAAAGTGATCAATGATTCGATTCAGCGTCGCGGCGCGATCGTTGACCAAATCTTCAAAATGAATCTTCATCACTTCAGGATGATCCAGCCAGCCGAGATACGGCGCAAAGCGCTCCGCGATATTTGGAAATTCAATGTCCAGCTCAGGTCTGCCCAAAATACTTACTTTGAGCCGCTCGTTGAAGTCAGAGAGGGATTGATAATAATCATGATGGACATGCTTTGCTTCCATGTCGGTCACATAAAAAACGTGCGATACAGCCACATCGCGCGGGTCGCGGAAGATAAAGTATGGAACGAAGCGAGGCTTGATAACGCGGTCCACCGCTTCCGGTCGCGAGAAAAGATGCGCCGAGGCAATATCGCGCGGACGGAGCGAATCCAGCCAATCAATCGCTTTTTGAGGCGCGCGCTTGCGTCCGCTTTCGCCTTCGTACTCCGCGTAGAAAGAATGCAATCGCCGCGAAAACGGCGCGACCTTCGAAAAGCCAAGCAAAATTTGATCGAGCAGATGCGTGCCGCTTTTGGGGAAGGAAATGCCCAACAGAATCGGCCAGCCGCCCTCGGGTTCAGGCAAAGACGCGAAGCGCGCACGCTGATAAACTTTTTCTGTATGATAAACAACGCGGCGAATAAAGGCCCTTGGTGTCATCTATTCTTCCAGCAAAAAATCTCTGTTGTCAAGTATGCCATCCAAAATTGTTTTTACCGCGCTAGACTTCATCAACCTGTCCAACTCGAACGATTTCAACCTCGTTTGCGTCGTGCGGACGGACGGCTCCAGAAAATCTCCGAACGGCAATGACGTTCTGAACAACTGGTAATACAAAAACCGGCGCGCATTGCGTTTGAACTCGGCGGGGACATCAATCTTCTCCACATCCAGAAACTCTTTCATCTTTCTTCTCGCATCTTCAATCGTCTGCGGAAAAAACACAGTGGGATATTGCGTAAAGCGCGCCCTGCCCGCGCACAGCACCGCCGCGCCCATGATCGAAGCCTCCAGCCCAATGGTTGAGTTATAGATCATCACGAACTTCGATTTTTGGATCAACTCATACGAACTTAACGTTTCTTTCGGCCCGATGAAGATCACGTTCGGCTCTTTCCGGACCTCGCGCCGGGCGACCCAGCCCTCGACCGTTTCGCGGCTGGATTTTCGCGCGCGCAACTCGTCGGGGTGCGCACGAATGACAAACAACGTATCACGATGTTCGCAGATGACTTCGAGAGTCAGATCAAGCCAGTCGAACATGTCGTCAAAGATCGTATTGGCATGCGGCTGGCTGGTATCGAAGATGACATTGGTAAAGATGGGCACGATCTGCTTGAACTGTGCGGCCTTCTGCAAAAACGACTCATCGAGTCCCTTTATGTCCGCCCAAAACTTGATGCCCGCCATCGTGAAGTCACCCTGAAAACGTTTGGCAAGATACGCATCCAATTTGGCGTTTTGCTCGTCATTCAATTCAAACTCATCGGGGATGTGAATCGGGTAGGCGGTCGCTTCTCCATCGGTGAAGAACGCGGAGGCGGGTTGAAGCCCCACTTCATGCGTAATCACACGGATGCCGCGTCTTCGTGCAATGTAACGCGCCGTCGCTTCGGGGAAGAATTGTCCGTTGAATACTACCACCGCGCGCGGCTGAGTCTCATCCAGAAATTTTGAAAACGCTCGAGCAACATTCCAGGCTGACAAAATGTATTCCCGCAAAAGATAACGCGTGTTTTCATCGTCGCTTAGATGATGGATTCGTAGAATCCAGCGCAAGCCGGGAAGACATAATGCGCCCAGCGGGATGCTTTGCCATTCAAATTGCGCCAGTTCCTGTAAAGAGAGATTCTCGATGGCGGATGCAAGTTGCGCATCGCGCTGATACTCAAACCATTCTATGGAGGATGTAGTAACGACTTTAGTCGCTTTTGCGTTAGAACGACTAAAGTCATTACTACGCGACAGGCCCGCGTACAACGTTTTCGATTGATAGATGCAGGATTTACACGGCATCTCTTTGTGTGGATCATCCTGATTCGTCCCTAACACGCATTTGCTCATGCCTGAGTTGCAGGCGAAATATGCGACGGGAATTCCTTTCAATCGCAACGCCCAGGAGGCCAGCAGATGGAATCCGCTGTTCCACGACAGATCGTCAATTCCGGTGGAGGCCTTGAAAAAGACAACCGGCGCGCCGATTGGTTTCGGCTCCTGACGAGCGACCTGCCGCGCCATGGCCGCGATCTTGAAATTGTTGAGCCTGCGGACGAGTCCGCGCTGGAGGCGTTGAGTAAAAAATTCTTTGAAATTCATGTTAACCGTAGGGGCAATCCGCTGGGTCGCCCCGCGCTTCACCAATCATTATTTTTTTCATACCCCAGCCTTATCAATAAATCCCCGGCTATATCCTTGAATAATCTCTTATGCTCCGCAGTGAAATACTCGCGCCAGTCGCCGGTTTTTCCCGAGCGAAAGGTGTGACTCTTTCGCGGTTGAATTGCCTCAATCAGAATTGACAAAGCCTCCTCGCGCGGTGTGGGGATTTTGTAGCCGGTCTTTTCCACTTCATCGAGCATGGAATGCAATGTAGCATCGCGGTTGTTGATCAAATCCTCGAAGCGCAGGCACATCACGTTCTTTTGTTCCAGCCACTGGAACACGCCTTCGTATCTCTGCTTCACACTGACCATCTTCAAACCGTTCTGGTCCATGCCGGTGATGGCGACTTTGAGCCGTGCGCTAAAATCGGGCAGGGACTTGTAATACTCATGCATGCCGTGTTCCTCGTGCATGTCGGTCGCAAAGAAGACCTGCGAGACAAGCATGTCGCGGGGGTCGCGATAAATGAAATAGTTGACGCGCCCGCTCGAAGTCAGGAAGGAGACGTTTTCTTTCGTCGCCTCCAAATATCCCCAGCCAATTACGCCTTGCGGGATGTTTTTTAAGTCAGCCAAAATACGGTCTGCACTCCGCCGTCCGCCGTCTTTGTTGATCGTGCGAATCGGATCTGCTTCCACATAACGATACGGCATGATCTGCGTGAACCCATTCAGAATCTGCAACAGCAGATGCGACCCGCTCTTGGGTTTGGAGTTGCCAAAGACGGGCGGCGCGTCGTCGAAAGAGAATCTCCTCCAGCGCAGAATTGCCTGCGCGGTTTTACCGGCGGGTCGAAGTTCGCGGCGGAGGTTCGTCAATAAACCCATTACACATCGTTACGTATCACGTGATACGTATTACGTAAACCATCATTCATCATTTACGCGGCGCAGTTTCTTCATCGAGGGCTTCTCGGATTCATAGACGCGTTTCACGCCGTCGCCAAGCGAGGCTTCACTGACACGAATATATTTGACCAATCGCTCGAAGCCGCCCGGCTCCACCGACGCGGCCTGGTCACTGCCCCACATGGCGCGATCCAGTGTAAGATGGCGTTCGACCATGCAGGCGCCCAAAGCGACAGCCACCGCGGAAGGGACAAGCCCTACTTCGTGGCCGGAATATCCAATAGGGACGTTTTTAAATTCGCGTCGCAGTGTCTCGACCATGCGCAGATTCAACTCTTCCGGCTCGCACGGATAGGTGCTTGTGCAGTGCATCAACACCAGATCTTTCTCGCCTGCAATCTTCACGCCTTTGTGAATCTGTTCCATCGTTGACATGCCCGAAGATAAAATAAGCGGCTTGCCGGTGGCGCGGGCATGTTGAATCAGTTTATGGTCCGTGAGAGAAGCGGATGGAATTTTATACGCGGGTGTATCGAACTTTTCCATGAAGTCCACCGAAGGCTCATCCCATACGGAGACCATCCACATGATTCCTTTTTCTTTGCAGTAACGATCAATCTCGCGATATTGTTCTTCGTTGAATTCCACCTTATAACGATACTCGAGATAGGTGATATAACCCCACGGCGTCTCGCGCATCTGCTTTTGCTGTTCGGGAGGCGTGCAGACCTCGGGTGTGCGCTTCTGAAACTTGACCGCGTCCGCGCCGGCGTGCACCGCCGCGTCGATCATCTGCTTGGCGATCTCAAGATCACCGTTGTGATTGATTCCAATTTCGGCGATGACAAAAGCAGGATGCCCGTCACCCACCAAACGATCTCCAAGTTTGATTTCACGAGTCATTTTTTCTCCTGAATGTTTTCAAAATCAAATCGCACAATTCGCGCACCGCCCCATGACCGCCGCGTGTGCTCAAAACAAGGTCCGCAGCGCGCTGGACCTCGGGATACGCGTCTGCTACCGCGACAGCCCATCCAGCCATTTCAAAACACGGCAGGTCATTGAGATCGTTGCCGACAAAAACAACGCGCGCTGCATCTACATTTTTTTCTTCGATCAACTTCCTGAGTGCCTCGCCTTTTTGCAAAAGACCGACGCCATGCACGGCTTCGACTCCCATCTTCTTTGCGCGGGCGGAAACAACGGAATTAACTTCAGACGAAAGAATCATGACTTCGATTCCGCGCTCGCGCAGTTCACGCACCCGCATCGAATCGGACCGTGAAGCGGCCACCATTTCCCGCCCATCCTGATCGGTCCAGACACGGTTATCGGTGATGACTCCGTCGAAATCGCAGACGATCAACTCGATCTTCGCAGGCATGGGACGCCGTCGCTTTCCGGGCGAGACCATTTCCAATCCGCTGTAAACCAGTGCTTCATACTTTGCCCAATCTGAAAGATTGTCAATATCCACGGTGTAGCGCGGGTCAATCGCCAGCGGATAGACCACTTCGCCCGTCAGTGAGTGTTTACGCGTGATGGTCGTCAAGCGGATTGCATCAATGTGGCCGGTCTGCCAATACACAGGCGGCAGGATTTGACGCGGCGCGTTGTACGGCTCGGCAATCCCCTTGACTTTGAGCAAAGGTTCCAGCGGCTGATCTTCGCCATTGAAGCGCCACATCTTGAACGGATTCTGCGCGGCGGGGACAACGCCGCGCACACAATCTGCATCCTTGTGTTCGAGCAGAATGCGAACGGCATCATCCACCAGGCCGCGCGGACGGATCGGCGATGTTGGCCGCAACTGTACCACGACCTTGGGCTTGTAGCCTTCGATGTCTTCCAGCCACTTCAATGCGTGCTCGAAGACAGGCAAATCCAGCGTTTTATCCTGCGCCAATTCAGCAGGACGCAGGAACGGCGTCTCCGCACCCCATTCGCGCGCGACTGCCGCGATCTCTTCGTCGTCCGTGCTGACGATAACCCGCGTCACTGACTTGGACTGTTTGGCCGCGGCGATGCTCCACGCAATCAACGGATAGCCCGCGAAACTGCGGATATTCTTGCGCGGGATGCCTTTCGAGCCGCCGCGAGCAGGGATGAGAGCAAGGGTTTCAGTCATCAGTTATCAGTGTTCAGTAACCAGTATTCAGCAACCAATGTAACTGGTCACTGTTTACTGATTACCGGAATCACCACGCTGTCCATCCGCCATCCACCACAACATTGTTTCCCGTCATGTACGAGGAGGCGTCCGAGGCAAGGAATAAGAGCGCGCCATTCATTTCATCTTTCTTTGCCATGCGCCCAAGGATGGTCTTGGCGGAATAGTTCTTAACAAAATACTCTTCGTGATCGTTGAACACACCGCCGGGCGTAAGCGCATTGACGCGGATCTCCGTGCCCGCGTAATAGGCGGCCAGATATTTGGTGAACCCCAGCACGCCCGCTTTGGTCACGGTGTAGTAAACCGGCTTGAAGGCCACACGCTTTCCATCTTTGACGTAAATGCGCTGGTCCGGACCGTTGAGTCCATACGTCGAGCAGATGTTGATGATGCTTCCCTTTTTGCCTTGTTCGATCATCGGTCTGACGCAAGCCTGCGTGACCAGAAACATGCCGGTCAGGTTCACGCTCATCGCCGCGTTCCAATCTGCGAGCGGATAATCCTCGAACGCGCCGGGTGCGATTCCCTTCGAGGCCGCGTCGGGATCAAATTTCGGGTCGAGGGCCGCGGAATTCACGAGGATGTCGAGCCGCCCAAAGTCCGAAAGAACCGAGGCGACCATTGATTTGACGGAATCGGGTTTGGTGATGTCCGTTTGAATCGCTTTGGCGCGATAACCGTCCGCCGTTAATCCATCTGCAATCTTTATCGCCGCGTCGCCATTGAGGTCAACGACAGCGACCGCCGCGCCGGCTTCGACCAGGGTTTTGCAAAACTCCGCGCCGAGCAGGCCCACTCCGCCGGTCACGACCGCCACGCGGCCTTTCAAATCAAACTTGTCTTGAATCTTCATACTGCCTCTCACGGCGCGGCCGTGTAGATTTCATCGCCCGACGACTTATACGCGAGGTACAAACCATTGCTCAATATCGCCGCGGCGGACGCGTCCGTTTCGCCGCTTTTGAACAAGGCCAGCACTGCTTTGCCTGCGTTGATCTCGGCCTGCATCCTTGCCACACCTTCTTCAAAACCAGGGCGCACTTCAGCCGTCACAGGATCAAAACTGTTTGGCAAAACATACGTGCCGCGTCCAGTGTAGAGATAGACCGCGCCAGGCTCGTTGGTATAAATTTTTACATCGGCCGGCAGGCCGCGCAAGTAGGCGATTGTCTTCGAGTCATACCATTGAAACGATGCGTAACCCTGTCCGCCTTTCATCAAATCGCTTACTGCTGAAACCTGACCATAGATCGAAAAGCCAAAGACAGTGATTGCCAATGCAATCATAACTTCGCGGCGTTTCTTCCACAGCCACAAACCAAACACAACCAGAAGAATCAAAAGCGAAACATAAATGGGCGAGAGAATTCTTAGCTTGAATTTTGTGGACGCGTCGAATAGGGACATCGAAGCGAAGATGGATGCGATGTAAGCAAAGATGTACAGCCCGTTCGTGAACGGGATGATCTCTTTGCCCCCCTCTTTCTCTCCCCCCATTTTCTTTGAAAATGGGGGGAGATGGAGGGGGGTCGCCTTGATCAGAATCCATATCAAAACCGCGGCGAGGATCAATGCTGTCATCCATTCAAAGAAGGGAGTCTTGAACAGCACGCGCCGCCACGGTTCGACGGGCATGAGGAAAACCGAAATGTTATAGAGTGCCGTGTCGAAATTATTGGATGTGATGGGGTGCCAAACCAACTCGCGGTTGGTCACGCTCCCGCCGACAAGTTGATTGCGGATCGCCCAGCCAATCATCCACGGGAGGACACTGGCGAGGAAAACACCCGCGCTGACGAGCCGGTTGCGCCATGTGTCATGTAGGAGGATGAGCGCGACGACAAACGTCGCAACAAGTGCCAACCCTGCGTAACGCGTCAGGTACGCCGCGCCGACGAAGATTCCGCACGCGACCAACCATGCCCAGTGATTGTCGCGCTCCCAGTATAGATCAAACATCCAGAAGGCGAGCAGACTCAAAAAGATGAACAGCGGTTCGCTCATCGCTACAGCGTGGACGCGCAACAGCGAATCGTTCACAACAAATAACGCAGCGAGAATCAAGCCCGCCGGTAAAGATTTGGCCATGCGCCAGCCGAGGATGCCGAGCAGGGCCGTGCTGAGTCCGAACAACAGCGCGTTGAGAAAGCGCGCGCCGCGTAAGGGATCGAGGCCGAGCAATCCAATCAACGCCAGCACCGATGAAAAGCCCGGCGGAAAGTGAGTCACCGGGCCGTTGGAGGCCAGCCATGCCTCGCGATAGCCGTGTCCCGCCAGCATACTGCGCGCGCCCGCGATGTACCCGATGGAATCATCCGAGAGGCCGAGACCCTCCGGAGTCGCCCAAAGGACGAGCAGGGTCGCGATAACGGCCAGCAGGCCAAGGGTCACGAAAGAAGCGAGTCGAGGCGTGATGCGAAGGTTCATTTATTTCTGTATGTCATTGCAAGCGAAGCGACATCGTACTCGAAGAGCAAGCAGTCTTCTCTTCTCATGCAATACTTGTTGGATTCCAACTTGAGATCGCCACGTCGCTTTGCTCCTCACAATGACATTATATTTATTTCAGCAGAAATCCCTGTTCCTCAAGATAAGCAACTATCTTGTGCGCGTTCTCCTCCGGAGTCGCGCCGTATCCTTTGAGAGTAATCTCCGGCGCGATAGGCGGCTCATAAGGATCATCCACACCGGTAAAGCCCATCGGGTGGCCATCCTGCATGGCTTGGCGCGCCTTCGCATACAGACCTTTTACATCGCGTTGTTCACAGACCTCGACGGGCGTATCCATATACACTTCAACGAAATTCTCGCCGACCATCTTGCGCGCCTCTTCGCGGGTTGCGCGGTACGGGCTGATGGCCGCACAGATTACCGCGCCGCCGGCATGGACGATCTCTCCCGCCACAAAGCCGATGCGCAAAATGTTGGTGTCGCGATCTTCTTTACTGAATCCGAGACCCTTGGAAAGATGTGTGCGGACCACATCCCCATCGAGGATGGTGATCTCACGCCCGCGTTCAAGAAGCAGTGATGTGAGCACCTGCGTGGTCGCAGACTTGCCCGAACCGCTCAAGCCGGTGAACCAAATGCAGAAGCCCTGCTTGTGGCGCGGCGGATACATCTGGCGCAGAATTTCAGCGGTCTCCGGGCGCGTGAACCATTCGGGAAGTAATTTGCCTTTGGCAAGATAATCATCGCGTACCTGTGTGCCGGAGATGTTCAAGGTCCTGGCGCCCGCGGGAACGTCCTTGCCTTCGACGTAACGTTGTTCGTCAGGAAGATAAACAAGTTCCTCGAATGGGATCATCTTGACGCCAAGTTCATGCTCGTACTTGCGCATATTCTCCTGCGCATCATACGGACCGTAAAACGGCTTGCCCGTTGAATCTTTTCCCGGCCCGGCGTGGTCGCGCCCAACGATGAAATGATTGGCGCCGTGATTGCGGCGAATGATTGCGTGAAGCAAAACTTCCTTAGGTCCCGCCATGCGCATGGCTAACGGAAGAAGACTGAGCGCAGTGCTCTTCTTATCGTAATAATTATCAACCAGCGCTTTATAAATGCGGACGCGCGTGTAATGATCCACATCGCCGGGTTTGGTCATGCCAACGGTGGGATGGATCAGCAATGAGCCTTTGACTTCCGCCGCGGCGCGTTTGGTCAATTCCTCGTGGATGCGATGCAGGGGGTTGCGCGTTTGGAACGCAACAACATTGTCGTTGCCCATGTTCTCCAATAATTCGCGCACTTGCGCGGGGGTGCGGCGCAATTCAATGAAGTCATAATACTTCGGCAGATTGACCACTTTCATCGGGCCGCTGATACAAACCTTGCCCCAGCGCGCCATCTCAGAAACCATCGGGTGTTTGGCATCCGTTGAACCATAAGCCAGCGCGGCTTCGGTTTCCGGGTCCCAGTGATAGACCTCTTCGAGGGTCAACACCGCGATCAGGTCGTTGTTCGCGTTGCGCAGGACGATCTCTTCGCCGACGGTCGGCAATTCTTTTGGATCCGCCGTCAGGGTAATGGGAAGCGGAAAAAGCGTCCCGTCGCTGAGTCGCATCTCATGCAGAACCCGCTCATAGTCCGCTTTGCCCATGAAGCGGTCGAGCGGAGAAAATCCGCCAGTGGCGAGCAGTTCAAGGTCGCACAGGTTGCGCATGGTGATCTTGATCGAAGGCAGTTGGGCGGCACGCGCCAGAAGATCATCGCGTTCACTGCCTGTTACAACAAGGTTGACCAGTTTCTTGCCGCCGTAGGGGGTAATCAATTTGGCTTTCGACATTATGTACTCCAAAATGTAGGATGACTGATAATGACAAACACGAGTGGCTATTATACTTCAAAATTCAGTAGGTGAATTTTGGAATTCTATTCTTTCAAGTTCACCATTTGCCCAGAAGCTTGTGAGGCCTTCGCGGCCAGCGCGAGACGCAATGCCTGAATCCCATCTTGCAGATCGCAGACCGGCTCGGACTCGCCGCGAACGACCTCTATAAAATGACACATTTGCGCCACGAAAAGCTGGTTCCGTTTAAACCCATCTGGAAGTTTATACTGCTCAATAACAGCCGCAGGCGGATTATCGCTCCATGTATCAAATTCCACTGGCATCTTGAAAAAATACAGAGTGCCATCAGCATTATCCCAACGAAGCGTGCCGCCCGTCCCGACGATTTCCAGCGTGTGACGCGGAGGCCGCTGAACATAATTCAGATGTACGCCGCCGAGCGCTCCGCTCGCGAATTTCAAGCCAATCTCGGCCACATCTTCCACATACATCTCCAGCGGGGAAATATGACCATTGAACGACCAAAGCGACTCAACGTCGCCGATCAAATAACGCAAATAATCGAGTGGATGCGTAAGCGTAACGATCACGCCGCCGCCAAGATCCGCGCGCGCCGCGTAACTTTGGCGATAATCCTCCCACGGATGCCACTGAGGCAGGTACTCGCCCCAGTGCGCGTGGACGGTGATGATTTGTCCGAGCGCACCCTGCTGGATGAGTTCACGCGCCTTGTTGAGCGTGGGGTGATAGCGGAATTGAAAGCCGACTAGAATTTTGCTCCCGCTTTTTTGGGCGGCTTTTTGCAACACATCCAATCGGTCGAGTGAGTGGGATACTGGCTTTTCCAGCAGAATATGACATCCCGCTTCCGCGACGGGAATGGCAACATCCAGATGCAGCGCGGTGGGGTTGGCGACGATGACCGCGTCGGGCTTGTGTTTGGTCAGCGCGGCGTGGAGGTCGGTCTCGACAGGATAGCCCGCCAGTTCTTCATCAGGCAAGGTGGCATGATGAGAACGCAATAAAACTATATCTTTTTCACCCAATGCAATCAGATTACGAAAATGTCGACGGCCAACAGAACCAAGACCAGCGATTAAAAATTTCATATTTTACCAATTCAAATCTTTCTCATACTTCCATTTGACCAACATCTCACCCGCGATTTCCTTGAAAATTGCCTTATCGCGCGCAGTGAAGAGGCGGGTCCAATTTCCAGCCTGGCCTTTGGGCAAAAAGGAGGCGATGCCGCCATTGCGCTGCGCCTGCCATTCCTCGTCGGGGTTGGAGGACATTTCGGCTTGGATGGCGTCTGCGAGTTCGGCGGGCGCGTCCACACCGAGGAATTTCCAGAGTTTGGTCATCTCGTCGAAGGGAGTTGCTAGCAGGTCTTCGTAGCGCAGGGCAAAATAATTTTCGCCGAAGAGGCGGCGGGCTTCGTTTTCGGTCTCGGTCAGGTTGGCAACCCAGCCTGTGGCGACACGGCGCAGGAAGGCTTCGGTGAAGATGGAGCGGCGGCCGTCGCTGAAGGGCGCGGGGTCCGCTCGGAGGTCCGCGATGATGCGTTTGTCTTCAGGGGTCAGAAACTTGGATTCCTCCACGAAGTTGCGGAAGCGTTCCGAGATGAGCACGTCGCGTCCGTCGCGCACGATGTAGACCAGTTTCGCGTCGGGGTAGACCGCGTGGAGGTCGCGCACGGCCTGACCGTGAATGGTGGACGAGGGGCTTTTGTCACCGACGATGCGCTTACCCTCGCGGGCGGCGTCGCGCTCGAGGATCACGTCCGCGGCGGCGCGCAGGACGAGCGGCGAGAGGTCGCGTCCCTGATTCCAACGGTTGGACTTGCGCGTCAGCCATTCTTCGATCTCAGCGGAGTCCACCAGCGATTTGAGCAGGGGCTGGCGTGTGAAGAAGTGCGCCTGATAGTTGCAGTGGACTTCGGGGTGCAGGCGCACGAGGCGCATGAGCAGGGTTGTGCCTGAGCGGGCGTGGCCAAAGATGAAGAATTTTTCCCGTGAGAAAAATTGCTTGATCTCCGCCACTTCCTCTTCGGTGATGGCGGGGATGGGGCTGCGGGTCTTCTTTTTGGTGCCGCCTTTGAGCAGGATGCGGGCGGCGGATTTGAAGCGGGTGAGAATTTCCATAGGTCTCTAATTTACCATGAAGGATGCAAAGGAGTACAAAAAAAATTAACCGCGAAGTACGCAAAGAACGCCAGGTCTCTTTTCTTCGCGGCCTTCGCGCTCTTAGCGGTTTGATTTCTCCAACACTTTCAAAATAAATTCTGCGGTTCGCTTCCCTGACGTGCCGTCGGTGAAGGTGATTTCGTCTTCGATGAATTTGCAGCGTTCGGCGGAGTCGAGTTGCGGATTCTTGAGGTAGGCGTTGACTGCCTCGCGCAGTTCCGCCTCGTTTGCCGCTACGCGTCCCGCCTTGGCATCGCGGAAGCGTTTGTGCGTGGGCCAGTCGCCGATTTCTTTCAGCGAGAGGGAGAATTTGGTCGGGTGATTCCAGCCGTTGGGCGAATCGATCACCGCGGCGACGATGGGCGTATCATGCACGGCGGCTTCGACCACCATCGTGGAATAGACCGTGACGAAGACGTCCGAATACGCGAGCATGGACGACTTCTCGTCCATGTCTTCGCCGCCGTAGTAGCCGAGCGAGCCGCCCAAAGGCTTGGGCTGGACGACATGAACGTGCGGGTACTTCTTCTCCAGTTCGAAGACGCGGGCGCGTTCTTCGGCGAAGATTTTCGGCTTATCCTGAAAGTGACTGGGATGCAGGCGGATCAACAACTGCGAAGGCTCCGCCAGCGCATCGGACGAGACCAGTTTCGCCAACGCTTCGATGTTTGGATAGTTCGGCGCGAAGTGGACGAAACTGCTGGCATACGAAATCAACTTGCGGTTGGGATCGAGATTATGCAGTTTGAAATACTCGTCGCGCGGCATGAGCCACTGTTTGCGGAAGTAGCCGTCATAGGAAGGAATGCCGCCGATGTGGACGTGTTCGGGGTCCCAATCGGAGCCGAGGACGAGTTCGTCCTTTTGCAGCTGCGACCAGCACGTCGCCCATTGCACGTCCGCGCCGGAGATGTTGTAGGAGGAAGAGTTATCCCAGCCGACGATGACGGTCATGTTGGGGATGCCGCGGCGGGCGGCTTCGCGCAGGAGGTAGCGGTCGAGCCTCCAGCCGGGGGTCGAAGCGATGACCAAATCGGGCTGGTACTTGTCGAAGAGGTCGGTGTAGATTCCGGGGTCGGGGGTGAAGCGGTTTTGCATCCGCACGAGCAGTTTGCGCGCCCAGGCAAAATTCCGCAGGAGGAGGATCGCCAGCGCGGCGGGAATCCAAATCCCCAGGCGAAATTTCCAACCATTCTCGACCCAGACTTCCCAGATGTGGCTGTCCATGGCTTCGGTGTTGATGCGGCGCGATCCGCCCACGCGGCGGAGATAAGCGAGCAGCCATTGGAGGCGCGGCTGAACTTTTTTGGCGTAGTCGTCGGCTTGTTTGAGGCGCAAGCCTTCGATGGTTATTCCGTGATGCGCGAAACGCGATTTGAGCTGCGGAACGATTTCGTCGTCGGTGAGGAGGATGACTTCGACGCCTGCCTCGAGCAGCGTCGGGACGACGTCGCTTTGCAGGAAGTAGATGATTGCCATGCCGTGATCGGCACTGATAAAGATTCGTTTCATGTTCGATGGATTCTATCTCACCTTCAACCCCGCCCGACGGTGAACCGTTGGGCTAATGTACGAAGTCCGTTGAAACGGACTCATATCCTCATTAGAGGGAGCCGACTTCAGTCGGCTTCGTACGCGTAGCACGGACGTTAACGTCCGTGCGGTGATTGCCATGCCGTAATCGGCGGAGATGAAGATGCGTTTGGTCATTTGGTCGGATAGTCGGATAGTCACGCGGCAGGGATCGAATCCCCGAGCTATTCGGGCGAAGCCCTGCGGGCTGGTCTTGCTACGAATAATACCAACTAAAAATCTTGTTATATACCGCCAGCAACAGTTTCTTGACGGGACTCAACTCCAACACGCGCCGCGCAAAGCCATCTTTCTTCCCTTTCGGGGACGATGTCTTTCCTCTTTCCTTCCCCAACTCCCCTCTCAAATACCCCAGCGTATTGGACAGGTTCATCGCCAGCGGGTCAGAGACCATCAGCCGCAGAAGTCCCGCGTCGTTCATACGTTTGTCCAATTGGCGGACCTGTCCCATCGGCTTGTCCATGTCGAAGGGCAGGAACTGCTGAAGCGTGGACTTGTAGGCGATGAACTGCCAGTGCGAGGCGCCCGCGTAGGCAACAATTGGTTTCGCCTCGGTCTCGGTACGGCGGCGGTCGGGCAGCGTTCTTTGCGTATCGAGACTGCCGCCTACTCGACCATCGGCTGATGGATCATAGGTTATTTTCCAATCTCTGGTCTCCGCATAGACTTTTTTGTTTTCCTCCTCCGTCTGCCCAAGCGAGAGATTGAATTCGAGGAAGGTCTCCCAGGGAATGAACTGACCCTCTTCGAGGGTTGCGTGCTTCCGCGCCCAATCGAGCGTGGCGGAATAGAACTCCGGCGGCGTGCGGAACGGACGCGCCGTCACCATGCCGGCGTTGGGAAAGGTTTCGAGGATTTCCACCGAGCGCGCCAGCCAGCCGGGGGAGAACAACACGTCGCTGTCGGTGTAGGCGATGATTTCGCCCGGCGCGCCGCCGAAGATGACATTCCACGCGCCGCCCTTGCCCATGTTCTTCTCGGAGAGGATCAAATATTGAATTCGTCCCTCTTCTTTTTCCTTGATAAGGAAATCGCGCACCTCGGCGCACGAGCCGTTATCGAAGACCATCAGGTCGAAGGGCAGACCCGCATCCCGTCGCATGGATTCAAGCGAGACTTTCAACACATCGAGGGTTTCTGCATAAAATCCGCTGATGAAGGGAATGTAATTAAGCAACGCGACTGTGATCCGCTCGGGACGGGCCACGTCTTTGACGAACTTGGCGGGATTCTGACCTTTTCTCATTCCTTATCCACAGATGAATGCAGATTTCACAGATTTATTTCTTGATAAATTTCCGGAATCGTTTCGCCCAGCGCTTGGGACGGACGAAATTTTCAATCGAGTCTTCGGGAAGAAAGAAGAATATTTTTCGCAGGAATAATTCCAACTTGCGCTGGAAGCGGAGCGATGTCATCTTTGGGCGGACAAGTTTCCCCTCCACGAGTTGATGGGTGGAATCGAGAATCGTGTAGCGGATGTTCGCCTGGCCGCCCGCGCGGCGGATGTTCTCGTTTGAGTCAGGATGTTCGTAATGGGGTTTACCATCGGGTAAATGTGAGTAATCGTGGTTTTGATGCACGATCATGACCGACGGGGTGCAATCTATTATGGGCCAATTTTCCTTGCGCGCTTTGAAGATCATCCAATTGTCCCAGCCGGCGCGGCCGACGGTGAAGTCGGGGATGTCGGCGTAGCAGGCGCGTGGGAAGAGGAAGAAGTCTGAGCCGGCGGGGCGGTGGAGGGAGCCTTGACGGGAGACCGAAGACCGAAGACGGGCCTGCCAATCGGCGGTGAAGTCGATAGGTTGAGTCACGTTCAAGTCCCAGCGCTGGCTGAGGAGGACGAAGTTATCTTTTATTTTGGAGACTTGCTTCGCGGCTTCCACAAAATCGGGCATGAGGAGCATGTCCGCGTTGATGATGCAGAGCAGGTTGCTGTTGGAGTTCTCGCGTGCCAGTCGAAACATGGACGAGATCAGCGGCGTGCCGTTTACATTGCGCGCCACGTTGGGAATGCGCTTCACGCCCAGTTCGCGCGCGGCTTCGGCGAGACCCGTCTCTTCGCCGAGGAGGATGACCTCGACGTTGGGAAGCAGGGTCCATGATTTAAGCGCGTTGCGTTGAATCATCGCGATATGAGGGTCGGTGAAGGGTTTGGGTGCGGAGAATAAAGTAATCAGTGACACAGTAATCAGTAGCCAGTGATCAGTGACCAGCAGCGCGTTCGTCAATATCTTTCAAAGTCTTGTGCTTCACGCCTGCGTTGATTTCCATCAATTGCGGCTCGTTGTGAACCAAATCGAGAACTTCCTTCCATGAAAAATCGTCGCGGCCATCGAAGCGTGCATAGACTTGTCGTATAAATTCCAAATCTTCAGGCGTGTCCACCGTCCAGCGGTAATCGCCAAAGTCGGTAGTGTGATTCAGCAGGGCGACTTTGAATCCGCGTGGAGACATTCCTTCAGACCGTTGACGGTTGACGGTTGACAGTTCAACGCCTTCATAAAAATACGGCATGGCATGTTCGCGATGTTGTGGCTCTTTGGCAGACTTCCAAGCCTTCTCCAAAGCTTTGAATGTGCAGGCTTCAACGTCCAAGCCAATGGGATACGTACGCTGATAAGGCGGGGGTAAGCGATTCGCAACGAAATCGAATTTCGAATCTCCGGTATCGAGTATCGTGTTCACAACATCGTCAATCAACGCCGGGTCAATCACGGGACAATCCGCGGTGATGCGGACGACATAATCCGCTTTCGCCTGCCTCGCGGTTTGGTAGTAACGGTCTAGCACATCATATAAACTGCCGCGCGTGAACGGGATTCCGCTGAAGTCGCAATATTCGGCCACAGGGTCGTCAGTCAGATCAGTCGTCGTGGCGAAAATGGTTTCGGTAACGGTAGCCGCCCGCGAGGTCCGCGCGAAGACGCGTTGAAGCATGGGCTGTCCCGCGATGTCTGCGAGAATCTTCCCCGGCAAACGGGACGAACTCATCCGTCCCTGAATGATGGCTATAACTCGTTCACTCATCAATGTTCCACGCCATCGTATGGCTCAACTTGTTTTTGCGAGGAAATGGCATCCTCCAAATCCTGAATACGGCGTTTGTGTTTCATCACCGCCCAACTGCGGCCAATCACAGTAGGCAACATGATCAAGACGCCCAGCAACGCGCCGATGCCCAACGCAATGATCAGAAACAGGCCGGTCGGTCCCTGCAGAAGATAGCCAAAGAGATTGATCTGAATCACGGCTGGATTGTATGTGCTAAAGTAAACAGCCAGGATGGTAAAGACAACGATCAACACAAGGGAGATTATCATGTGAGCCTCCAATCATTTATAACGGACGGTCATTTCATATGCGTTCAACAAGACTTCAAAATTCTTCTTCCAATCGGCACGTTCTTCCGCGGACCTGCGAGCGGCGCGGCCAATTTGAGTTAATTTTTTCCGTTGAGCAATGACCGTTAAAATTTTTTCGGCGAGCGCGTCCGCATCTCCATCCGGAAAGAGCCAGCCGTTGATTCCTTCGCTGACCCATTCTTTGTTGGCGGGAATATCAGAGACCAACGCGGGCAGACCACAGGCCAGCGCTTCCATCAAGGAAACGGATGAGCCATCCACATGCGAGGGCGAGATATACAGGTTAGCCATATGATACCAGCGCGGCAGATCGGTCTGCGAGATTTGTCCGCCGAATTGAACGCGGTCGAGCACGCCGCCGTTCATAAGGATTTGACGAATACTCTGTGCTTGTGATCCGCCGCCGAGCAAAAGCAGGCTGATATCATCGCGCTGTTGTGCTACTTTGACAAAGGCCTTGGCAAGCACATCCACGCCGTAGCGCGGTTCCCAGGAACGATTGCAGAAAAGGACAAACGACGGTTGACGGTTGACGGTTGGCCGTTTCTTGCTGACCGCTGAGGGCCGAGGGCTAAAATGCTTTAAATCCACGCCCCACGGGAAGACAACGGTTTGGTTGGGATTCATGCCATAGGCTACGGCTTTACCGCGTGTGACCTGGGCGTCGCTGGTGAAGAAGGTGCTGTTGCGTAATACGTATTTCGTAATTTGTTTCATCCACCAGTTGCGCTCTGCATCCTGCATCAAGTCAAAGCCCCACGACATAGTCAGAATCGGACGGAAGCCTGACAATGTGGCAATGAACGCGCAGGTTTGAATCGGCCCAGCGTGGATAAGATCAGGCTTGATTTCTTGGACGACGCGCTTGAAGTCTACAACCAGCCGCGGCAGGTCGCGCCAGCGGAATGGGCCTTGTCCGCCCGCCCAGATTACCTGCTCGATGTTGGATGGCACGGGACGATCCTCAGTCTGGCGTTGATTGAGTTCAAGTCTCAGATAAAAAACGTCATGCTTGGTCTTCGACAGCGCGTCCAGAAAACGATGATCATGAGGAGAGTAACCTTTGGAGAAATAAATGATTTTCATAATTTTCACCACAAAGACACAAAGGTGCACGATGTTTTCTTTACTTTGTGTTCCTTCGTGTCCTTCGTGGTTAGAGAAATTACGCTCCCAAATCCGTCCAGCGCAATTCCTTGCCAAATGGAATATCCATCAACGCCTTCGTGCCGATCACATTTTGAATCTCGTACGGTTTGATGGCGCCAGGCGTGGCGGGGCGCAGGACGTCAATCATTTCGCGCGTGAAGACTTCTCCGGCTCGGATGTCGCGCGCAGCGCGCAGGCAACGACGTTGCACAATCTTGGTCTCCTGCTCGTTGCCCGCAATAAATTTATCCGCAGAGCCGAGAGCGCGTTCGAGTTGACGCGTTTCCTCGACCATGTGCGCCCAATCGGCTGGATTCAACGCAAACTTGTGATCGGGGCCTTCACGGCTGTTGTCGTCCGTGAAGTGCCGTTCGATCATGCGCGCGCCGAGGGCCACCGCGCCGAGCACAGTCGCGTTGCCGTGCGTGTGGTCGGAGAGTCCCAGCACCACATCGGGGAACATGGTCGCATAGGTTTTCAATACATTCAAATGAATGTGGTCGTAGTTTTCGAGGCTGGCGGTGTAGTTCGTGTTGCATTGCATTAAACACAACTGCTTATTGATCTTTAGAATCGCGTGGACGGCGCGTTGCACATCAGCGATGTCTGCCGCACCGCTGGCGATGATCATCGGCTTGCCTTTGGAAGCCATATGTTCGAGCGCCTCGATCCAGTCAATTTCACCGGAGCCGGCTTTGAAAGCCGGGACGTATGGATTGACATGTTCAATCGAGTCGTAATCGTACGGCGAAGTGAAGAAGTGGATTCCAATCTTGTCGCACTCTTCTTTCAAGACGGGAGTCCAATCCCATGAAACAGACGCCTCCGCGTACACCTGCGTCACCGGCTTTTTCCATTTGGCTTGATGGCTGACCTTCGAGTCCATGTGTGTGAAGCCGTAATCGGAAACAATTTTCGGGGCCTGGAAGTGCTGGAATTTGGCCGCGTCCGCTCCAGCGTCCCGCGCGAGGCGGATGAGCATTTTGGCGCGGTTCAAGTCCCCATCGTGGTTGGCGGCGATGTCGGCGATGAAATACGTCGGATGGTTCAATCCGATGAGGCGGTCCTGAATTTTGAATTCCATGGCTCCTCCGATTAGATTTGTTGATAACTGCGGATTTTCTGTGGATAACCCTGCTGGTACTGTGTATAAAACTGCTCCAAACCGGTGGAAAAAGCGGGGAGTTCGCGCCCCAAATCTGTGGATAGTTTGTGGGTAGACAGCCACAAATTGTGGGAACGCTTGGCGGTCAAACTGGACTTGTCAACGGATTGCGGGGAAATGAGGCTTTCTCTCAACCCGAACTTGCGCGCAATCTCCACCCCAAACTGATACTTGCTCATGGCCTGCGGCCCAACCACGTGATACAGGCCGCGAAGTCCGCGCTCGAGCATGGCCAGCAGAATTTCGCCGAGATGATCCACCAGCAGGGGGCAAAAGATCACATCCGTAAATCCGTTGACATTCTTGCCATTGCCCAGGTTGTTGATGAAAAACTCCGCCAGACTGCGTTTGCCGCTCAACGACCAGCCATAAAAATTCACACGCGCCACAATCGCCAGCGGATTGACTTTCAACACGGCCTGCTCGCCCTCGTACTTGGTCTGTGAGTACACACCGAGTGGATTGGGTTTGTCGCTTTCGGTGTAGGAACCGTTTTCCAATTGCCCATCGAAGACCGCGTCGGTGGAGATATGCACGAGACGGATTTTGCGCCGCAGGCAGGCATCCGCGAGTTCGTACGGAAGTTCTGCATTCATGCGGCGCGCTAAATCAGGATCAGACTCACACGCGTCCACGTTTGCCAGCGCCGCGCAGTGGATGACCGCTTCGGGTTTGGCTTGACTCAGGATATGCTGAACCGCCTGAGGGGCGAGGAGATCCGCTTTGATCACCTCGAACGGCACGGAGGCCAGTGTGTTGCGATCCACACCGATGACATCGTGAGTGTGTCTCGCGTTCAAAGCCAGATTGAGTCCGAGTAATCCGCTTGCACCGGTGATCAGAATTCTCATTACCCCTCCAATTTACCTTCCGCGAATAATTTCTCGAAAGGCGCAATATATTTCTTGATGCCTTCCACATCGAGCCATTCTGTGTTGTTATCGCTGGCATAGTGATAACCGTCGGATAGACGTTTGCCCTTTTTATCCCAGGCATAACCAAACCAGAGCGCTTCTGCGGGCTGTACAACATACATGCGATCAAGTTCCACTGTGGTGCGCGCTTCATCTTCGGAAATCAACGCCTCATGCAGTTTCTCGCCCGGGCGAATGCCGATGATGTCAATCTTTGCATCTGGAGCGATGGCACGCGCCAGGTCAACAACTTTCGTACTGGGAATCTTCGGCACAAAGACCTCGCCGCCCTCCATCTGTTCGATGCAGTTGATGACGAAATGAACACCCTCCTCCAGCGAGAGCCAGAAGCGTGTCATGCGTTCATCGGTGACAGTGACTTTGCCGCTGGCGCGCTGTTTGAGGAACAACGGCACAACTGAGCCGCGCGACCCAACGACGTTCCCGTATCGGACGCACGAATAGCGGGTGGCCGTACCCGCGGCATACGCGTTGCTTTGAATGACCAGTTTCTCCGCGGCGAGTTTGGTTGCGCCATACAGGTTCGCCGGGTTGACGGCTTTGTCCGTGCTGAGGGCCAGCACTTTTTTCACACCCGCATCCAACGCCGCCTCCACCACGTTGGAGGTGCCCATGATGTTGGTCTTGATGGCTTCCATCGGGTTGTACTCGCAGGCCGGGACCTGTTTGAGGGCTGCGGCATGAACGACAATGTCCACGCCGTGCATAGCACGCACGAGTCGTTCGCGGTCGCGCACGTCGCCGATGAAATAACGCAGAGAGGGATGGTCATACCCTGCCACGCGCATCTCATGTTGTTTCAATTCATCGCGGCTGAAGATGATGATTTTCTTCGGCTGTTTCTCCTCCAGCAGTATTTTGGTGAACTTCTTCCCGAAGGAGCCGGTCCCGCCGGTGATGAGGACAACTTGATTTTTCCAGTCCATAATAAACCTCAGAGAGTAGATTTCTACTCTCTACTTCCTAACCACTATCAACGGATATTGTCCGTTCTCGCCGAAGAACCGTGGAAAGTGTTCCTCTAGCCAAAAAACAAATCGTAAGAACATTTTGCCTCCCAGTCGTGGACGGACGAACCAGCGCATGAAGCGCGGGCTGAGACTGCGCCATGGATAAATTTCAAGTGTCACCACGTTCTTCAATTCACGTTTCAGCCAGCACGGCGTCATTTTCTGAACGAACGTGCCTGCCCGATCTTCCTCCTCGGCCCAATTCTTTTTCTGCTTGGCAGAACGTCCGGAAAAGAATCGCATCAGCCCGATGAGCGGTTCAGCGAGATGCATCAGCAACGGATTATGCCAGCCATTGACAACGACTGCGCTTCGTTCCCGCTTCAGTACACGGGCCAATTCCAAATAAGCGTATTTGTGTTCGCTGAACGGCAAGTGATGAATGGCATGCATGGAAACAACGCCATCGAATACATCTGATTTGAAGGGCAGGTTGGCAATGTCGGCCACCACATACAGACCTTTCGCGCCGAGACGCGCACGCGCTTCCTTCAAAGCCGTGATGGAAATGTCAGCGCAGACGCGGAAGCGGTAGCCCGCAGAATAAGTCAAATATTCGGGCCATTGTACAGGCCCGGAACCGGCGTCCAGTAAAAGGTCCCCGTGTGAGGCGAGATGACGACTCACGCGCAGATGACACTTATGGATATACTCGCGCGAAACCGGGCGCAGATCTTCGTAGCGGGCATTCTGATAGAGGCCTTCGCCAATCTGCGACCAGCCAACCTGATCATAAAACTCACGAACTTGTTGTTTTGTGTTCTCAGTCATCAATCTTTCCAAGCAAAGGGTTCACCGACGAGGAATCTGTATGTGTCTCCAAATTCGGCCATACCTTCAGCGCCGAGCGCTTTTTCAAGCGGCCATACATTCAGGTCATCCCAGAAATTCATCAACCGCCATGGAAACGGACGCGGGTATTCAAAAAAATAGCGGTAGCCATAGTTCCATGCCGCGGCGATTTGTTCCTGAGATAAACGATGCGCAGGCAGGTCGCCCAAAACTTTTTCGAGCGCGGCAAAATATTCGTCCCACGAGTCGGGATCAATCGTGAAGCCGCGTTTGCGGTAATGTGTATCGCCGCACACGATAACTGGCAAGCCATTCATGGCCGTCTCGAGTCCGACCGTCGTCGTGTAGGCCAGGCCCAAGTCGGCAATTTCAATCAGGTCATACGTGTTGACCTTGTCGAGAGCGCCGATCAAGTGAATATGCGCGGGGAGATTGGGTAATGCTTCGCGCACGACTTGAGCCATCGAGCGCGCTTTGGGAACCAGTTTTTCACCCGGATGTACACGAATCACCAACTGGACCTCAGGGCGGTTCGCAAAAAATTGAACCGTACGCGTCATCCATTCCGTCATTGACTTGGCAAAGATATTTCTACCCAGCGTCAGGCTGTCGCCCAGAACGTTGGCCGCCAGCATCACCACCGGACGATGATCGAGGCCGAGCGACTTGCGCGTCTCTTCACCGCCCTGCGAAGAAACGTATTGCCATAAACGTTTGGATTTGCCCCACACCTTCGCGCCGCGTCGCGCATTTTCCAAATCGGCGAGGCGTTCGTACATCGCATCTGTGATGGGCAGACCACAGCGGGCTTTGACGAGGTAGTCTGTGTCCATGCGCATGATGGAGGAATTTTGCGCCAGCCAAATCTGCTCTCGCTGATCATTGAACTCAAAGGTCGTCGCGGGGATGCCCAGATAACGCGCAACGCGAAAGACAATTCCCATTTCCAGAATCAATCCGTTCGGAACGAGGACAACTTCAGGCTGGTTGACTTGCATCCATCGAAGAGCCGCGAGAGCGGCAAAGGTATTGCGTTCGAGGCGCAGGTCATAAACAGCACGGTCGGACGAATCGTTCACGTTCACTTCTTCGCGCATGAGCGTGTACTGCGCGTCCCATAGGCTAATCTCTTCAACATCCGCCCGGAGTTGGGCCGGTAAAACGGAGGCCGGTTTGAGGTCCAAAAGAGAAACGTGCGTGACCAGTGGATTCAGCGCGGCCAGCGCGTCGCGTGTGTGGAAATTCCGCTGACGCTGAGTGAGCTTATCCATGCGCTTGTGCCACTCGGAGTAGGGCAAAGTCATCAGTGTAACTTTGTGTCCCAAGCCCGCAAGCAAAAGCGAAATATACGCAGACTGTTCGATCCAGTAATGAAGCGTGGCAAAGAAAAGAATCTTTTTCCCAGGCTGGGCAGACCTGGCAAACGCCGCGGCTTTTGCCACTGCGCCGGGCAATGATTTTTGCAGACGGCCGAGATTGAAATGGTCTTTACGGGCGCGGTTTTTCTGCCGAAGCGTCCAATCCAGTTCGGCGGCCAGCGGGAGTTCACCCAAAAAATTGCGCAGGAAAGTTTTGTTGAACATATCTATAGCCACAGGGGACACAGAGTCTCTGTGGCAAATTATCATCAATCTATCTTTTCTATTTTCCAATCCAAACGCGGGCGGACGGGCCCCTGACGCGGTTCAGGCCATTGCATTCCGGGCGCGCCGGAGGCATCCACATTGAACGACAGGGCATTCTCGTCCATGAAGTAACGACGCACACCAAATGAACTGGCATTGACGCCGAGCGAATAGCGTCCTTCGTTGAAGAAATCCGCGGGAATGGTGCAACGACTGACGTAGCGCCCGGCTTTGCGCGTGCCAAATTGCTCATATTGTTTTGCGTCGTCGGTGTCGAACGCGGTGAAGATATATTCGCCTCGCATCGTGCTGAGATATAAACCAACGCGCAGGCCGGTGAGCGGAGCGTCAAGTTGATATTCCCATTCGAGGGTCGTCGGCTCAACCGAGCGGACGGTATCCACAATTTTTCCAGTCTTATCTTTGAGGCGCAGGGCAATTGGCTTGAATGGCGCGGCAGACGCGGGAACTTCATCAGGTTCCCAGACCCGTTCCCCGGTCTCGGCCTGACCGGAGGACAGATAAAAATCAACAGCCTCCTGCGAGGGCGCACGCTTGATGAGTTGTCCTTTCTTCAAAACAATCGCTTCCTGCGTGAGGCGCAAGATGGCGGACATGTTGTGACTCACAAAAAGAACAGTACGTCCCTGTTGAGCCACATCGCCCATCTTGCCAAGACACTTCTTTTGAAATTCCGCATCGCCGACCGCGAGGACCTCATCCACTACGAGAATCTCCGGCTCCAAATGCGCCGCGACCGCGAACGCCAAACGCAGATACATGCCGGATGAATAGCGTTTGACAGGCGTATCAATAAACTGACTGACTTCAGAGAAGTCTACGATCTCATCGAATTTCTTTTCGATCTCGGCACGCTTCATGCCGAGGATGGCGCCATTGAGAAAGATGTTTTCGCGCCCGGTCAATTCGGGATGAAAGCCGGTGCCCACTTCGAGGAGCGAACCCACCCGTCCGCGCACGGTGACCGTTCCTTCGGTCGGCTCGGTGACACGAGAGAGGATTTTGAGCAACGTGCTTTTTCCTGCGCCGTTGCGCCCAACAATGCCGAGGACTTTCCCTTCCTCAACGTCAAAGGAAATATCTTTGAGCGCCCAAATGGAGGCCGTGGCGCTGCTTCCGCGCATCCCTTTGCCTGCCAGCATCTGCGTCAAGCGGACAGGCGTCATGGCGACATCTACGAGTAACTCGCGGAACATGCCATAGCGGAATTTGGTCTGCGCCGCGCCGATGCGATAACGCTTGCCGAGACGGTTAACACGAATAGCAGCGGTCATTAGATCGTATCCGCGAAAGTCTTTTCCATCGAGCGAAAGTAGAACAATCCGCTGATCAGAAAGAGAAGAGCGACACAGATCGAAACGATCATGTTTAGATTCGGTCCGGTATCTGTTCCAAGCAACGCCCAGCGGAATCCGTTCACCACGCCGGCCATCGGGTTGATGGAATAGACGATGCTCCACTTTTCGGAGACAAGTTTGGCTGAATAGGCCACCGGCGTGATGAATAACCAGAATTGAGTCAGAAATGGGAGCACATAGTTCACATCGCGATACTGTACATTGATCGCGGAAAGCCAGAGCGCAACTCCCAGCGCAGTGATCACCGTCAGCAACAGAAACAGGGGCAGGGTCCAGATAGCCGCGGTGGGCGTCACTTTGTAGTAGATCATCAACACGATCAGAATCGCGAATGCGATGACAAAGTCCACCAATCCGCCAAGCACAGAGGCCAACGGCAAAACAAGCCGCGGAAAATATGTCTTGGTGACCATGTTTTGATTCGACGTCAATGAGCGGCTGGCGGTGTTGAGCGCAGTGGTGAAGAGTCCCCACGGCAAAAGTGCGGTATAAGAAAAGATCGGATACGGAATACCATCCGTGGGAAGTTTTGCCACTTTGCCAAAGATAAAGGTGAAAACCAGCATTGTCAGCACGGGTTGGATGATCGCCCAGGCCGCGCCGAGCATGGTCTGTTTATAACGCACTTTGATATCGCGCCAGATCATGAAGTAGATCAGTTCGCGATATGTCCACAAGTCGCGCAGGTTGAGCGCGGCCAAGCCGGTGGACGGCTTGATAAAAATTGTTTCAGGTTGACGAACAAGTTCGATTGACTTTGCCATATTATTTGATCTTTGAACGATTTTCCTTGAACCACTCAATGGTGCGACGCATCCCCTGCTCGAACGGGACTTGCGCGCTCCAGCCAAAGAGTTGTTTTGCCCGCGTCACATCCAGACCTCGACGCGGCTGGCCGTTTGGTTTGTCGGTTTGCCAGACGAGTTTTCCCTCGAAGCCCGTCAGGCGGACGATCATCTCGCTCAAATCCTTGATCGAAATCTCGTAGCCAGAACCGAGATTCACAGGAAGGTCGCCGTTATATTTTTCCGTGGCAGTGATGATCCCGTCTGCGGCATCTTCGACGTAGAGAAATTCGCGTGTCGGCGTGCCGTCGCCCCAGACCGGCAATTCCTTGTCACCGCGCTCCTTGGCCTCAATCGCCTTGCGGATCAAAGCGGGAATTACATGCGATGTCTGCAAATTGAAGTTGTCGCGCGGGCCATATAGATTCACGGGAAGCAGGAAGATTGCGTTGAAGCCATACTGTTGGCGATAGGCCTGCGCCTGCACAAGCATCATCTTCTTGGCAAGACCATATGGCGCGTTGGTCTCTTCGGGATAACCAATCCACAAATCATCTTCCTTGAACGGAACCGGCGTGAATTTTGGGTAAGCACAGACCGTCCCAATCGCCACGAATTTCCCCACGCCATTTTTATAGGCTTGATGCATTAATTCCACACCCATCATCAGGTTGTCATAGAAGAATTCAGCGGGATGTTCGCGGTTGGCGCCAATGCCGCCCACGTTGGCGGCGAGGTGAATGACGACCACATTCTTCGGGTCAATATCTTTCAGCGTATCCGCGTACAAATGACGAATATCATTTGGATCAACCAGGTTGTAGTTTTCGATGCGCGGAATGAAAATATCTGTCGCGCCGCGCTCTTTGAGTTTCTCGGTAACGAACGAGCCCAGGAAACCCGCGCCGCCTGTGACGATAACACGTTTGCTTTGCCAAAAATTTTCTGCCATGATCTCTCCAATTTATTGCACAATGAACTGCGCGTTTCTGTATTTTTCATCCATCGGATTGCGGATCAATCCCGTTTTCAGCGCAAACAACAACTCGCGAATTCCATCATCCACATCCAGTGTAGTCTCGAAGCCAAGTTCGCGCTTGATCTTGGCGAATGACACGGTGATGTCGCGCATGTCGCCGCCGAAGGTCAAGTCTTTGTACTCGACCATCGTCTCGGGCATTCGTTTCAGCACCAGATTCACGATTTGATCTTTGGTGTAATTGCCGGTGTCCGTGCCGAGATTGTAGACCTGGCCGCGAATCTTCGCTTGCGGCGCATCCAATCCAAGAAGGATGCCGTTTACCACATCACGCACATGGACAAACGAACGCGAATAGCCGCGCTGATAAATCAACAACTGGCGTTTTGTGTACGCATCCAGGACAAACTGATTGATGATCAAATCAAAACGTGTGCGCGGCGAGATGCCGTACAAAGTCGCAAAGCGGAACAACAACGGCGCAGTCGGCGCGTCCTTCCGGCCAAGCAAATACTCCTCGGCCGCGATCTTCGTCTCGGCATACAACGATTGCGGATTCAATGGCGACTCCTCGGTCACTGGCGCGCCGTTTGAAGACAAACCATAATTGCTGTATGTGGATGCAAACACGAATCGCTCCGCCCCGAGAGCGACCGCCTGCTCGAAGACCGTTTTCGTCGCTTCGACGTTGTACCGCCACGCGACTTGTTTTCCAACAGCCTGACAAGCCGGGAAACCGACAATCGCCGCCAAATGGACAATCGCATCCGGCTTCGGCCATGCCGCCTCAACACGATCGCCGCGCAACGCGTCCTTGACGGCGCGCGGCTCGGTGACATCCGCCTTCACAAAATGAAAATTCGGATGATGTAGAAACGGGACCAGCGACTCGCCGCCGAAGAGCAAACTGTCAGCCACGGTGACGCGATAGTTTGTCCTCAGCAGTTCCGAGGTCAAGAGCGAGCCGATGTAGCCCGCGCCTCCGGTAATCAGGATGTGGCGATCCGGATTCATGAACGGTCTCCCATGTTCAAAATCACCTTCCAGCCTTTCACTTCCAGCGCAGGCGCATTCGCATCTTGGACAACAGTAAAGCCTTGTTCGAGGCAGGAAAGTTTGCAAATATCGGCCACGTCCCCCTCGCCGAGGATGCGGACGCGATTGAAGCCCGCGGCGCGGACCGTGTTTAGATGCTCTTTGACGCGGGAGCGCGTCTTGCGGTAGAGATCGAACGAACGCTCGATGTAGTCTACCGTCAAGCGAGCGCGCAGGGCGATGCCTTCGGGCGTAATGATGTAACGCAGTTTCTTACGCTCAGCGCGCTGGACTTTGACATAGCCTTTGGCAATCAGTCGTTTGAGATGCCAGTTGACCGTGCCAACTGCCACACCGAGTTGATTGGCAAGCGTGGATTGGTTGACGTTGGGGTCGCGCTCGACGTGCTCGAGCAAAGTGAGCTCGCGATCAGTTTCGCTGGAGGTTTCCATAGTTCAAAATTCAGTCACTGAATTATAACACAGACCTATGCAAAGGCAGTTTCTCCACGTAAAATAAATGACGATGAACGATGCACCCATCTTTTTAGATACTGCCGCGCAAGCCTATCAACAAACGCGCATCACGCATTGGAACACAGTGGCTCGTAAGCGCGATACATGGAAAGGATGGGGCGGCGCATATCACCGCCGCCTTGAGGAAATTTATCGCTTCCTAGTCATACCCGGCCAGCGGATTCTTGAAATCGGCTGTGGGCGGGGAGATTTGCTCGCCTCGCTCCGTCCATCGCGCGGGGTCGGTCTCGATTTTTCTCCAGCCATGCTGGAGCGTGCTCGCGCAAAACATCCCGGCCTCGAATTCGTCGAGGCCGATGCACACGATCTATCATCTATCGAGGGTCCGTTCGACTTCATCATTTTTTCAGATACAGTCAATGATCTATGGGATGTGCAACGGGTGCTTGAACAACTGCATCATCTCTGCATCCCGTCAACACGCGTCATCTTTAATTTCTACAGCCGACTATGGCAAATACCCCTCATCATCGCGCAAAAACTTAACTTGGCAACACCTTTGCTTCCGCAAAACTGGCTGACGCCTAATGACGTAAATGGCATGTTGAATCTTGCTGGCTTTGAGACTATACGCAGTTGGCAGGAGATCCTTTGGCCGTTCCCGTTTGGAAATTTTATTAACAAATTCATTGTGCGGCTGTGGCCCTTTAATGCGTTTGCATTGGCAAACTTTATCATTGCCCGCCCACAGAACATGCGTCGGCTAGAAGAACCAACTGTCTCCGTGATCATTCCTGCCCGCAATGAGGCGGGAAATATTAAAGGTATCTTTGAACGAACTCCCAAAATGGGACGCGAGATGGAGCTGATCTTTGTTGAAGGACATTCGCACGATGACACATACGCGACAATCGAACATGAGATCGCGGCACATCCTAGGACCACAAGCCGATTATTCCGGCAACGCGGTATTGGAAAAGCTGACGCGGTACGCCTCGGTTTTTCGGAAGCCAAAGGCGATGTGGTGATGATCCTTGATGCGGATCTAACCGTCTCACCCGAAGATTTGTCACGTTTTTACAGGGCGTTACGTGATGGTAAGGGCGAATTTATCAACGGTGTACGATTGGTGTATCCGATGGAGAAGGATGCTATGCAAGGATTAAATTTTCTAGGCAACAAGTTTTTCAGCCTAGCTTTCTCCTGGATACTCGGCCAGCCCATTAAAGACACATTATGCGGCACAAAATCGTTATGGCGAAAAGATTATGAACTGATCGCAGCCAATCGAAGCTATTTTGGCGAGTTTGATCCGTTCGGCGATTACGATCTTATTTTCGGCGCAGCAAAATTGAATTGCAAAATCGTCGACCTTCCCATTCGTTATCGCGAGCGAACATATGGCACAACCAATATCTCACGCTGGAAACATGGAATGTTGTTGCTCAGAATGGTAATATTTGCAGCACGAAGAATAAAGTTTATCTGACTTATGGTATGATTTCGACAATTGAGTTCCCCGATTCGGATGCGTGACAGTTCTTCTCAGACTATGTTCAGACCCTTCTCTTCCGATAACTCTTGAGAGGTCAAATTGCCGATAGAGGGATAAAGTTCCAAACCACCATCAAAATATCAAAGTCCAAAATGAAACAAAAACGAACATTTCTACAGACAACATTGATATTGGTCGGGTTGCTGATTGTGACATTTGCTTTCTTTGCTTATCAGATAGGCCTCGATCATAATACTCAATGGGGCACGCGTCGCCTCCTTGTTTTCATCGCGGGCATCATCGTAATTATCTGCTCCAGAAAAACAAGTGAAGCAATGTATAGATTGATAGATGCCATTCGAAATCCCGCCACTATTGTTGCGCCGCTAAAAAACTGGATAGCTCTCCATTTCACAGAATCTGCAGATGTGTCATATCTGGAAAAATTATCGGGACAAAAAAGTGTAATCATTGCTAGAGGGATCGCGATCTGGTACGTTACAATTCTTGGGATCCTAACGATACTTACTCACCTTTCGTTATTACTTTCGATTTCGTTCAGCAGATATGCGTACGTAATACTTGTTTCTTTCATTTTAATTGTCGTCGGATTGAGCTTGAGGGGTGCAAAGTCAAAAAGGGAAAGATCTGCCAATGATATTCTTCCGCTGACGATCATCTTGCTTGCTGGTGGATTGGCAGGAGGGATAGTTACACTTTCGCAACCCCTCTATCGATTCGGAGCCCAGAACCTTGACGACTATTATTACCTGGCAAGCCCTCTATATTACATCCGACACCCCGAACAGCAACTATCCTTCGTTTTGCATGACTATTACAGTGGCCAATTGCCTTTTGTAAGTGCTTCATTTTACATTGCCGGTGCATACCAATATATTCAAGCTGCCTTCGCGTTTCTACTGAGAGTTAATTTTATTAACTTCGCCTATTTGTTTGTCTCGACAATTAGTGGATTTATGTTCCCTATTGCATTATATCTTGTCATCACGAAGTTAACAACTGAAACGCTTAACGCGGCTATTGGCACGGTAGCGACCCTGCTCATTGTCTTACTGCTTGGAGAGTCTGATAGATCGCCGGGTTCGTGGATTTTCTCCAGAGTATTTCAGGGAAAGTCGGTCGTTGTTTCAACAGGCATATATTTAATTATTTTTTTCTCTCTTGAATATTTCAAGGCTCAAACGCTTCAGAACTGGATAAATCTAGCACTCACGTCGATTTGCCTGGTCGGCATGAGCACTACTGCCATTATGCTTTTGCCACCGATGGCTAGTATATTATTTGTCAATTATTATTTGTTTATACGAGCAAAACTCCTTTCCCTTAGTCACCTAACGGTGATTGGGTTTAAATATTTGACCTCTTTCCTCTATTTAATTATGTTCACTGTATACATATCGTTTGTAGATTCCACCAAGATAGCAGCACATGCTAGTCGTGCCTACCCTAATACCCTGATGGGAAACCTACAGTTGTTTTTTCGATTTGCGCCTTTTCCGACAACAGCCGTGGTTTTTGCTTTTTTTTCAATCGCGGCAATAGCCCTAACGCATAGGTTCGCCAGAAAGTTCGTAACGGGTCTGGTATTCCTTCCCTTTCTAATATTAAATCCCTGGGTATCAGACTTCCTTATCCGTATCTATTCAGGGGTATACTTCCGGATGTTCTATATACTCCCATTATTTCTCGTTATAGGTGTGTCAACAGCACAACTCTTCAAATATCTTCAAACCTTTAGAAAGCCGGTCTTCGCAAGTGCATTATTGGCTTATGGCGCGCTTATCATTGTGTTGCTCATATACCTTCCCACATCTGTGATAGCTACCTTGCATAGTTTTTCATATCGTTTCTCAAGCTCTGAAAGCCAAGAGGCCAAAGAAATTATTAACATTACGCCTACAGGGTTGATGTTGGCGCCGTTTCCATTATCCTCAGTCATATTCACATTTGACCCAGATTACCCACAGATGTACATCAGGCCCGACATTAGTGAACTGTTTCTTTGGAAGCAGGGGCGCGAGGAAGAGGCAATATTGAGAGCAGAGAGTATAGCATTCCTACTAGGAAACAAACAGGAAAAAAAGGAACAATATTACGAGGCTTTTAAGGCTCTCATACAAAAATATCCAGAGATACAAATTGTAGTAATCTCTCAAGCCGCTCTTCGTTCGACACAGGATACAGAAATATTCATTTATAAAGAGGGGTTTGTTCATAAAGCTAGAGTGCATGAATTTGTCATATTCTGGAAATAACTGTTCGAATTTATTTCTCTTCATTATGTCGATATTCATTCACAAAGATCAAGTTGTCTGTCAAGAAAGAGCACGGAATGTATATTGAGCCATTGAGGATACAAGAGAGATGTGCATGAACAAAACCTTTATTTTCTCGGAAAGAAACTATGATCAAGCTGGATAGAGCTGAACGGGAAGTCGCTCACGGAAAAAAGCTGTCTGCTCTTGGCGCTGAAAAAATCTGGGGTTGGGGAACTCCAGCCGGCCAAGTCCGTGCTAAACGCCGCGCAGAAATAATCATAGCTACGACCAAGATGATTCCCGGAAAGAAAACACTAGAAATCGGCTGTGGAACCGGCATCTTTACCGAATACTTCGCCCAGACCGGTGCAACCATCACAGCTGTGGACATCTCGGATGATTTACTCTCATCGGCAAAAGCACGCAAATTACCATCCACAGTTAGATTCATACTTTCGAGATTTGAAGATCTTGCCTCGGATGAGCAATTTGACATTGTAGTAGGCTCATCGGTACTCCATCATCTGGACATTGAACCCGCCTTGATTAACATTTTTAGACTGCTTAAACCCGGCGGGGTTATTAGTTTTGGTGAACCCAATATGCTTAACCCCCAGATTATGTTGCAAAAGAATATCAGCTGGATCAAGGAACTTGTAGGTGATTCCCCCGACGAAACCGCCTTCTTCCGGTGGCAGATAAAATCGCTTTTGCAGAAAGTTGGTTTTACAAATATAAGCATCACCCCTCTCACATGGTTGCATCCGCTCACTCCACCATCTCTGATTCCATCTATCCTAAAAATCGATCAAATTCTTGAAAAAGTTCCACTTATCAAGGAATTCGCTGGATCTCTTTATATAAGCGCACAAAAACCGTATAAAGAGTAGCAATCACCTGCAACTCCGAATATCCAGCAACCTTCTAAAATCTCTGGTGTAATCTTTCTCACTATGAATGCCATCTACTTGCGCCACTTGTTTGGCACATGAATTCATGAGTGCAGATTGCTGTGCAGGCGTCAGGCCATTCCAGTAATCAATATCAAAATATATATAATCGAAACCCGCGGCTCGAATCTTGAACGGATCAGGGTTCGCCGCGAGCGCCTGCCAATCGGGCGATTGCAAATACCAAGTCGGTGACGATTTAGTGAAGCGGCCAAAGACCGTCGGCGCGCGAAAAACGGAGGGGTCAAATACCCGCGCGTCCACCGGCAGTTTATTCCAATATTCCTGCGACATCTTCGCATCCAATGGTGAAATGAATGTCGCGTAAATCGGTGTTTGAACCGCGGCCAATTGCGTGCCGAACAGGATCAAACCAGAAAAAGTCGAAACGAGTCCAAGTATCACTGCGCCAACTTGCAATGACCCCCCGCGCTTGCGTAGCCATATCCACAAAAGAGGAACGGCATATAAAATACAGGCAAAGAACCATCCGCCCATCAAGCGCGGCGTGGCGGTGAACAGCGGGCCTTTGAACGCCACAAAGAGCGCGGGCAGACTTGCAAGCGAAGAAAGAATCAACGCGGCTTCAAACCATTTGCCTGATTTCAACGATTTCCAGCCCCATAAGAACACCAGCGGCGTGACCAAAATGATCGGGCCGATTTCAGCCAACGCGGCGATCAATTGCGGTAGATTGAAAATGGATAGAGAACCAAGATGCGCGGAAATGATTGACGGAGGCCAGATGAGGGTAGGCGACGCGTCGAAGTAGCTGGCCGCCTCAGGTCCGGACCGGAAGCGGGCGCGCACGATTTCAGTCAACATACCGCCTTGAATGATGGCCGCCAATCCCGCCGCGCCGAGAATCCAAATCCATCCGAAAAGTTCACGCGGCAATTTCACGGAACGATGCCTGATTACCCATGCAATAATGACAAGCGCAAAGCCGACACCGATCAAACCGAATACAACTTCGTTTGCAATGGCGATTGTTGAAATCAGTATGGATGTGACGATGCCAGCGCTCCAATGACGCCAGCGATGCGCGGTGAGCAATAAAAGCAACAAAATCAAAATGGCCGAGCCTGAGATGCCGGTGTACGCCATGATGTATGGCTGGTTGATGCCTGTGTAAAACGCAAAGGGGAAAGGAAGCGGCCCAGCGCCATCTATTTTCCAATTTGTTAGCAGGGCTTCAGCAAGATTCGGCGCGGTCAGCGCCCCGGAGCCGATCATTTTGATGTTTTCAGATATTTGATTCAACCATGATGATGGGAGCAAAAGCAGAAGCCAGCGCGCACCGCCTGCAAAGGCCAGCATGAAAACGGTGAGAAAGCTTGCCAGGTGATTGCGTGTGAGCCGATGCGCCCACAAGCCCGTAAGCATCAGAGGCAAAGCGAGGATCAAGCCGCGCCCCAGATCCAGTGCGCTCCATGGGAACATGTGTCCGAGGCGCATGACCTGCGCGGCAAAAAGCAAAAGAAAATAATGATAGCCAAAATCGAGAGAGGGATCGAGTGCAAAATGCGGCGGGATGTCGCCAGTTGCCATCAGAGAGACGGTGGGCAGATTTTGATAATCGTCGAAGATACCGAGTCCGCGTCCAATGGCGTTGAAAAGGAAAAGGAGCGCGCCAAACAAAAGCCACTGAGGGAAATAAAAAGTAAAACGTAAAGAAGTGAAACGTAAATTGCGTTGACCGGCAAATTGAGCAACCAGTCCGCCGACGAAGACCAAGCCGGAGGAGAGCCAGAAGGCCGCGTCAACAGGCAAAACATGCGCGAGCAGATTGGCAAGCCAAGTCTGGAGCGTGAGGCCGAGACCGAGGCCGATCATGGCTATCTCTCCATGACGCAGGCGAAAGAGCGAAGCGGCCAGCAGATAACCACCCGCGAACCACAACCCGGCCCAGATCAAAAGCGGAAGAAGTTCGAGGATGGCTTTCATGCGCTACGCGGCTCGGAAGCAACAACCAAAATCAACGTCACGCTGTCGTCCTGCAAATTGCCACTGATGAATTCAGGGCGGATACGCGGGCGGGCTTTTTCGAATGCGGCTTCATCACGTTCCAGAACTTCGATCTTCACATTATTGAAATATTTCTCGAAGACGCGGCGGTAATCCCACAAACGAAAGCGATTGTGATTGCTGGTCGGATTTAGCCAGCCGCGCCAGACGTTTTCGGAATACGACAACATCTCGAACGGATATTTGAAGAAGTGATCGCGCAAATCCACGTAATGAATGTGCAAGCCGTCCGGTTTGGTCAGCGCGGCGAGGGCGTTGGTGATGCCATCTACATCGTCAAGATGCTCGTAGACTGAACTGCTCACCACAACATCGAACGGCGGTAAATCAGCAGAAGGATGCACTTCGCGGATATCGGCCAGGAGCAGAGTCATATGCTCAGGTCGAGGGCGTGGCCGGCCATCGTCGAGGAAAAGATGCGCTGGATATTTCTGAAGAAGTGCCGCGTTGTGCGAGTCGTCCGGCGGGGCGTATTTGTCACACAATACGACATGTTTCGCTCCCGCCTCCATGATTGCCAAGCCGACATCGAATCTCCCGCCGTATCCAAAAACGAGGATGCGTTTACCGTTCAACGATTCGCGGCGCGACTTGAGAACTTCGAGGTAACGATCAACCGCATCGCGAGGCGCGCTCGTCTCCAGCCCCGGACGAATGATGATGGAATGCAGGAGAAGAAATCGCGTGAGGCCTTCGGGCATGAAGTGACGTACTGCACGTGGAACGAGATAAGGCAAATTCAAGATCAGCCTCCGCTTAGATATTTCTGACAGGCGCTCGTATTGGGACGAGGCACCAGCAATTGGATGCGGTTTTGCGCATCGGTGAAAATCGGTTTGTAGAAACACAGGGTGGGGTCGGAAACCCATTTGACCCACGCATCGTTTTCGTCGGGAAAAACGCCGGCGTCCTGACTTTTGATAATATGCTTGAGCGGTTCGCTGACAATCAAGGCAAAGCGCCTGTTCGACAGATCAACATAATACTGATGAAAATATTTTGCGTTCGACGCCAGCGATTGATCCATCATGTATTTCTTTTCGTAATCGGGGATGAGAGGCACGTTGCGGATAAAACCGAAGGTCAACAACTGGCGCTCGTCCATGAACAACACGGCTCCGCTCCGGCTGGCTTGTTCGACCTGTGTGCGGACTGCCTGAAGGGTTTGTTGTATCTGAGAATCGGGCGGCAAATTCAACACAGCGGGCGCGGATTGTCTGCTAAACGGTGTGAACGGATAAACGATCATCACAAACGCCCAGCACAGCAAGGCTTGAATCCAAAACGGCCATGAAGCCAATTTGAGCAGGCTGTCTTTCCACAGGGAATAGATTCCCAAGGCAAAGACAAAGGTCAAAGTAACCAGATACATGTCGAGGTTGTGAAGATCGCCGCCGCCGCCGATTTTGGCGCTGACCACCAATCCCGCTCCGAGAAAGGCAACCAGCACTGCCCAGACAGACAGCATTTGCAGCCAATCCAGTTTCCAACGGCGGGAAGCCATCCACCAGATGAGAAGAGCCAGAAGAGGCCCGGTCACAATCAATGTTCCGAGAATAATGCCTATCGAATAGGTTTGATTTGGAAACAAGCGATACCATAACAATGGCTGGGCATTGGCCAGGCTGTCGGAGGCCGCGTAATTATTTACATTTCTTTTTCCAAACAAATAACCGGCTCCGACGCCCGCGGCAACGAGGAGCGCAGTCGGAAGAATCTTTTGAATAAACGATGACTTGCGCTGTGGATAATACAACAGCAAATCCGTCAGCCCGGCCCATGCGGCGGGAGCAAGAAACCAGGTCCAGCGGCTGAGGGCGGCGTAGATTGCGGCGATGACGACGAAGATCACGCGCTTGAGTAACGAAGAGTCAAATGCGGAAAGCAGAACGATGATTGCGGAAAGCAGAATCGGCGCGTAGACCGGCGAGACGACAATGAACAAAAGTCCGATCCAGAGCGCAAGCACAGCGCGGAGTTTTAAATCTTTCATCGGCCGGCTGACAAGCCATCCGAAAAGAAGCGGCGGGACAATCAAAAGGACAACGCCCCATAGACGATGAAACCAAATCGGCAGGCCGGGAACGAGAAACGGGAGTCCCCACAGGGCAAAGCGTCCCGGCGCACCGTAGGTATAAGGGTTGGCAATGGGCCGAACGGCATTATAGATTCTCTGCCCGAAGATCATCGAGTAATCATAGAAGCGGTCGCCTTCGGACCACGTCAGCGAGAACGGATAGTTGGAAACGAGGTAGGTGTTGTTGATCATGGAGGCCGCAAGCAAAATCAATCCCAGCCCTAAAAGGCCCGTCTTCAGGATCAAAGATTTTTCCGCATCCAGCGTGAGAAAAAACGCCGCCGCACAAGAAAGCAACGCGATAAAAGCAAACCGCAAACTGACATTGAACCAGTAAAACGACGGGCCAGACAGCCAGCGCAATAGAAAGGGCGCGATCAGAACAAGCGCAAGCGCCATCCATCGCGAACGTCCAAGGGAGGCGCGCCAATCGCGCAGGCGCTGTCCTGCGGTTTCGAAGCGGCTGGAGTATCCAAGATAAATCAGCCCGAAAACGAGACATCCTTCGATCAAAAGGGCTGAACGCGAAGCCAGTTCAGTGACAAATAAAGCGCGGATTTCAGCCACACTGCCGGCATATACAAATAAAGCCAAAGAGAGAGCCGTCTCCCGCCATCCAAAGGCATGCAGATCAACGAGAGCAAAAGAAATCCAGCCGGTGAGTGCAACGGCAAAGACGTACTCTGTCCACGGGCCGGGGAAATCCACCGACCAGGGCGAGTAAAGGAGAATCCATACGAATACAAGCAGAAAGCCGATAACTGCCGGCCAGGTCAGCCATTTCTGGCGAGGCCGCAGGCGGGAGAAGATTTGTAAAGTTTTGGAGGATAAAATTTTTGCAAACGTCAGCGCCAGACCCGAAATCAAAAGTATCGCAAAGAGAATTAATGCAAGGAAGCCGCGGCGGGAAAGAAGCGCGGTCCAATCGTGGCTGGCAAAGTACCACGAGTATATTTCACGGCCCGATGCCAAAATGATCAAACATAATCCCGCCGCGTAAAACTTGTTCAAAAGTGGGAGGTCTTTCATGGTCGCAATCAACCCTCGTTCAAACGATCCTTCTTATTCTTGCCCGCCGATTTGACTCTTGACACAAATGTATCAATGGGCATGTAAAGTAGCAAGGCAAGATTGAACAGATAAAACAGCACGCGCAGTCCGACAAGGATGGCGGGCAGATCAACCTGAGTGATTCCAAAGAGGCCGTATAGATACAGTAGTGTTACTTCGTTGATTCCAAGTCCGCCAAGGATTTGAATTGGGATGATGGAAACAAACTGCATTAGCGAAGCGACAAAAACGATCGCCCACAAATCGAGCGGAATATGGAACGTCTGAATCCGGCTGTAGCTATATGCCATTGTGAGAGTCATATAACTCATCGAAAGCGTAAGCCCAAGCAGAAACATGCGCACCACCGTTCTCTGTTCCTGTTCCGCTACAGATTGGAGCATGTTCAGTCCGCGCTCAATAATCGAGGCGCGGTCGAGTCGCATCCAATGTGTGATTCGATGTAACTGCAGAATAAATTTCTGGCGAAAAAAAACAGCGGTCCAAAAGACAAGCAAAGCAAGAAAAACCACCCCCAGTACAAGAAGAACCAGTTGATGCAGGATATTGGTGCGTGCCCAGACCAGCCAGGCTGAAAGGAGAAGAAAGAAAGCCATTGAGAAAAGGTCGCCGGCTTTGGTGATGATGAAGATCGCGCCGGAGTGTTTCAATTTGACGTTTTGCTCGACCCGGAACATGGTCAGGTAGGATGCGATTCCCGCCGCGTTCGAAACGAGATTCGTGAGAGCATTCTGAAACGTCGCAACCCTCAACACTTGAAGATAAGGAACCCGGCTGTCGAACAACGCCCAATACTGCACCGCCTTAACGACAGTCATTGCAAAAAATACGGCCACACTGACAAGAAGCCACGGCCATGAAATAATATCCCATACAGCTATAATATTCTGGATATTAGTCCTCGAGAAAACGATGCCTATAAGCAAAAACGCAAGGGTAATCTTAAGAACATCTTTCCATTTATCCTTGGCAATCAGGTACAAAAAAAACTGATACAAAGTTTGTGATTTCATCTTTTAGCTACGAATTCTAACAAAACTTTTCAAGATCTCCACATGCCCAAATCAACGCCGAGAAGATTCTCAAGATCCCGAATGTCTTCATCGAAATACTGTAGAAGCCATCTTCGGTCCTCGAACTTCAGTCGATCTATTTCTGTTGGTTCTGGATTCCTTTGATTTGACATCCTCCATGCCTCAAATGATCTAGCAATGCCAAATCGGCGCATGGCATCCAACAGCCATACAAAGGAATGTTTTCTTCCTAAAGCACGTATTTGATAGAGAAACTTCCCCAACCATCTTGATCTTGGCACAGCAGTGAGGTTGGAACGCTTGTTAATCTCGGGAGGAATATAATCCTCCACATCCAAAAATCTTTCTACTGCCAACAAAAACTGCTCATTGCTTTTCTTAAGGTCGTCATAAAAAAATATGGATACGTGCTCTGAGGGAAAAACGTCAAGGTAACGTTTGACCTGCGGATAATATTTGCTTCGGGATAGCAAAATGTCAGCATGAGTATTTAAAGCTTGGCGGAAATTATCTCGTGTAATAATCCCACGTTGCAGATAGTAGCGGTACGCCGAAAAAGTTCGTTCCACAGGGTTCCGCAACAATATCACAATCTTGGCATTTGGAAAAACTTTCCAAATACATTTTGCGGCTTGTTCATCCCACAGATAGCTTGGACATACTTCACCTTTCTTTTGTGCATCATGCGCCTCTTTGAAAAAGGAAATGTACCAGCTCAAAGGCTTATCATGGTTGTAGTTGCGCAAGGTAGGATCCTCTACAAATCTTGTATTAAAATAATGAAGCTCCTTTTGTGAGGGGATAAACACCTGAGGGTGTTGCTTTAACTTATCTGACAGCCAGCTAGTTCCGCTCTTCTCCGCGCCAACAACGACAAAATCCAGGGCAAACTCCTCCGTCAAAGATTGATACAACATCATAAAATCTCCTAAAGATAGCAAAGTTGCACTTCACAGTTGAATCTACAGGCACTTTTTAGGTATTGATACTCACAAAAGAAGCGACCAGGCCGGCCGCCTTCAAAGATTGGCAACGCAAATTTGAAGTCGTTATAGAAATAGTATTTTTTGTGCCGGGAAAAACAGAAGTTGCTAGGCTATGTACTGCAAGATAATACAGTTTCGTTGAAGCATTCTCTCGTAAATCAAGGAGGGATCAGTCTCTGGTAACGAGATATCTAGTCCAGAAAATCGGTGGCTTCCGTTTGAAATAAGCTATGAAGAACGGCTATAACCGATACAAATGGCCAAGCCATTTGCAGCCCGATAGGGAACGCCATATCTAACATTTTTCAACTCAGATCGCTCCGACTGCTTCCAAGTCTCAGGGCCTATCCTTTTAAAATAATAATACTCATCAAATCCAAGCTGATTACTCCATAAATCAGTATCTATTTCAGGATTATACCCAATGGGAATGGTGACAATTAGTTTTCCGGCATAAGAAAGGAGCGAAAACATGTTTTGAATCGCCCGCTTATATTTTCGGGGTTCCTTTGGTTTCTCATCAAAACCTATGTGTTCTAACGTAGATATACACAACACGAGCTCATAAGACCGATCATCCCGATAAGTAACAATATCTTGGGCAATAATCTTCCCACCTCTTTCATATTTATCGACCACGATGTGAGGAGATCGAATGTAATGAGAAAGAACATTGCCAACTTCTAAAACCTTTCGAGGATCTTCGTGTTGCAAATATTCTATTGCCAGTGGGAGCTCGACACAACGCTCATTACGCCATGTGGTATTATACGGGTGCAAAAAGTATTTGTATTCTTGGCCCCGAAAGTTAAAAGTCCTCTCCGGGCAAAGCCATTTTCTATACAAATACGGAACTTGATATACATATTGACCGACTCTCATAGAGAGCATGGGAAACAAACTGTAAGATTTTTTGTTCATTGACATTTGAGAACCTCTTTCAAGGGAATCACTAGATGACATCAAGAATTAAAATTGGAATCTGCGCTCGAGGATTAGGTAGCTCATTTAGCGGTCCAAACTCCTATATTGAAGGCTTTACCAAAGAGTTTATCAAACAAGCAAACAACTTCGAAATCCATGTCTATTATAACAGCCCAGAATCTGCTGGGTCATTTGCAGGTGCTATTGAGCATATTATTTCCAGCACAAATTCGTTCTTTTGGGATCATGTTTTACTTCCCCTACAGGTAAAACGAGACAATATTTCTCTGCTTATCTTCCCCAAAGGAACTATATCTGCCCAGCTTCCCTGTAAAGCAGTACCAATAATGCTGGACCTTGGATATTTTTATACTAATCTGAATCCATACAGGAAACTCGACACCATCTATATGCGAAGGGCTATGAGCTTTTCCGCACATAAGGCGGATATGATCTTTAGTATCTCCGAGCACACGCGGCAGGATATAATTCGTTTTTTACACGTCCCACCAGAAAAGGTAATCAACATTTATGGGGCAGCAGCAAAGAATTATCAACCAGTAAATGATGCAAATATCTTGAACAGGGTAAAGACACAATACCAGTTGGTTGATCCTTTCATTTTTTTTCCCACAAACGTCTCACCTCGGAAAAATTTCAATCGCTTATTAGATGCATTCGAGATGATCAAAGATAAGATCCCGCACCATTTGTATTTTACCGGGAGTGTCGCTTGGAACACCAAAGATGTAATAGATCGGTTGAAAGGTCCCATATCTTCTCGCGTCCATAAACTTGGAAGAGTTCCGCCTCCCGACATTCCTGCATTATACACTCTTGCACAATTTACGGTCTATCCATCTCTTTTTGAGGGGTTGGGGCTGCCGGTTCTGGAGGCGTTCCAGTGTGGTTCGCCCGTCTTGACATCTAACCAGACCTCTTTGCCTGAAATCGCTGGCGATGCTGCGATGATCGTGGATGCTTATTCACAACAATCGTTAGCTGAGGGATTAACAAGAATGGCAAATGATCCCCAACTAAGGGATTCCCTACGGTCCAAGGGTTTCGAACAAGCAAAAAATTTCACGTGGGAAAAAACAGTTAAGACCGCACTCAACTCAATCACGTGGCTGGTTAGTCAGGCTGGCTAGAATTTATTCATCCACAACGCCAGCATCGTGAGCGCGTACAGCCGTTTGCCGTGATCGGTGCGGGCTTGCGTATGTTCATCCATCAAAGTTTGCAAAGCGGACGGATTGAATAAACCGCTCAACGGACTTTCAGCGCCGAGCAAAAGTTCGCGCGACCAATCTGCCAGCGGGCCGCGGAACCAAGCCGCCAGCGGAATGCCGAATCCCTGCTTGCCGTGCGACTTGACGTTCTCCGGCAGATATTTGGCAAAGGCTTTCTTCAACAGATATTTTCCGCTTCGTCCGCGGACTTTGAGCGGGTCCGGCAAACGCGCGGCCCACTCCACGATTTCATGATCGAGAAACGGCGAGCGTCCTTCGAGCGAGGCGGCCATCGTCATGCGGTCGGCTTTGACCAGCAAATCGCCGGGCAAATAATTATGCAGGTCGGTGTAAAGCGTCCGGTCGAGAAAGGAGTCGCTGGCTTTATCAAAAGATTCAGCCAATAACGATTCGGCATGAACGGCGCGGAAATTTTTCCAATGTTCTTCTTTCCAAAGTTGTTGCCGCTGCCACGGCGCGAAGTACGAACCCCAGCGCAAAATGCTGGCGCGGCGATCCATGCGCGGCAGTTGTTCGAGACGTTTCAAGCCGTTCACAAAACTTTGCCCAATCGGGCGCGTCGACCGATCGGGGAGGCGGCGCGCAATGGACGGAATCAGGTTCCGGGTCAGGAACGGAGGCGCCTGCAAATACGCGTTGGCAAGCGGATCGAGCCAGTACCGTTGATAGCCGGCGAAGTCTTCATCGCCGCCGTCGCCGTTCAAGGCGACCGTCACATATTGGCGCGTCAACATCGAAAGGTGATACAGTGGAATCGCCGAGGCGTCCGCAAACGGCTCGCCAAAATGACAAATGATTTTTTCGAGCGTGGCGGGAATATCGCCGTATGTCAGCGTGAACTCGTGATGATCGGTGGAATATTTTTGCGCCACGGCGCGCGCATAAGGCAGTTCGGAAAATTCTTCTTCCTGAAAACCGACCGAAAATGTTTTCACGGGCGCGTCGCTCAACTCCGCCATCAGCGCCACAACGATGCTCGAATCGAGTCCGCCGCTCAAATGCGCGCCGAGCGGCACTTCGCTGATCAGGCGCATCTTGACCGCCTCGCGCAGGCGCGCGCGAAGTTCTTCAGCCAGATCGTTTTCACTGCCGGTTAATTTCGGCTGATAGGAAACGTCCCAATACCGATTGATTTTGACTTCGCCGTGTTCCCAAACCAGCGTGTGCGCGGCGGGAAGTTTATAAACGTTTTTATAAACCGTGCGCGGTTCGGGAACATATTGCAGGCTCAAATACAAATCAACCGCTTCGAGGTCCATCTCGGGGCGATGCGGCAACGCCTTGAGCAAGCCGTTCAACTCGGAACAAAAATAAAACTCGCCGTTTTGAACCGTGTAATAAATCGGTTTTTTCCCAAGCCGGTCGCGCGCGATGAACAAACGACGTCTGCGGCTGTCCCACAGAGCAAACGCAAACATGCCGCGAAAATGCCGGACGCACGCTTCGCCTTCGTCTTCATAAAAATGAATCACACACTCGGTATCGGTTTGAGTCTTGAAACGATGACCGCGCTGTTCCAATTCGGCGCGCATCTCGGGATAGTTGTAAATCTCGCCGTTGTACACGATCCAAATCGAATCGTCTTCGTTCGAGATCGGCTGGTCGCCGCCCTTCACATCAATGATGGCAAGCCGCCGCATTGCAAGCCCCGCGCCGTCGGCGATATGAAAGCCGTCGCTATCGGGACCGCGGTGGACGATCGCCGCGTTCATTGCCTGTAAAATTTCGCGGCCGCCGGGGCGATGATCCGAATACGATAATCCGCAAATACCGCACATACATTTCACCTTTGCTCAGCCGCCGTGGACGGCGCCGAGAGCATGAGTTATTTCAACGCCTTCTCTAAAATGGATTGATACTGTTCCGCGACTCGATTCCAACCGAACGACGATTCGACTCGTTGGCGCGCGGCGCGTCCCATTTGCTCCCGCCTCTGCGCGCCGACCAAAAGCGGCTTCAGCGCTTCTCGAAGCGCATCCACATCTTCGGGCGGGACGAGCGCGCCCGTTTCACCGTTCACGACCAATTCTTCGTTGCCTGCAATGCGCGTCGCGACGACAGGCAATCCGCTCGCCATGGCTTCCAAAACGGCGTTCGGCATGCCTTCATGCCGCGAGGGAAAAAGAAAAAGATTCGCCGCATTATATTGCTCTTTGAGCTGGTCGGCGGTCAGCCAGCCCAAAAAGCGGATTCGATTTTGCAATCCATGTTCTTCAGCCATCGCTTGCAAAACCGGCCTTTGCGGGCCGTCGCCTGCGATGGACCATTGCCAATCCAAATCTTTTAGGTCGGCGAGGGCGCGCAAGGCGAGGTCAAACCCTTTTTGGTGGACAACGCGTCCGACCGATAAAATTCGCGGCGACGACCAATCGCGTTCCGGCGCGGAAAACGTTTCGAGGTCAACGCCGTTGGGAATGATGGGAATGTCAATGGTCGAATCAAACGCCGCGGCGAGATCGCGCAAACCTTTGCTGTTGGCAATCACCGCCGAGGCGTGATGCCAGATCACGTGCAAAAACGGCGCGGCGAGTTTATGATACAGGCGAAAATCGTACGGACGGAATCCCGGCACGTCGCCGCCGCGCAAAGAGACCACATAAGGGATTCGATAAAGCCATTTGAGAAACAAAGCCACCGCACCCGACGGGAGTCCGAAAAAAGCCAGGGTGACATCCGGTTTGAATTGGCGCGCCAAGCCTAAAGTCCGGAAAGAAGCGGCGAAGATGAACGAGATTTGCTCGAGCGCGCTCGAGCGGTCCATCTTGCGGCGCAGTGCCGGGACGCGCACAATCCGCACGCCGTCGCAAATTTCGTCGCGCGCGAAATTGTCGAAGTGCGCAGTCAACAGCAACACATCGTTTCCCATTCTGACCAGCAGGCGCGCGATGTTCGCGCTGGCGTTTCCCGCGCCGCCGCCGATGGGAGGATATTCGCTGTTGAGTAACAGAATTTTCATTTCAGACAGATGGCTTTTCGAGATAGAAGATGTTGAGAAAACACCAGTTGGGATAACCCAGCAAATGGTTATAGAGTTTGTGCATCCAAATTACGTTGGACGGCATGATGACAGTAAAGATCGAAATCACCGGGAACGTCGGGAAGACGCCTTTGCGTTTTGTGATCCGAAAATACTTCTGCAGCATTTTGACATATTCACCCGCGGGCCGGTCGCCGGGATGACGATCAATGCTCGAGGTGCGGACCAGCTTGCCTGTGAAGAAAAACGAAATGCGCGAAGCAAGATGTGCGAGGTTTGGAACGCTGATCAACGCGCGCCCGCCAGGCTTCAACATGCGGGCGAACTCGGCAATCGCTTTTTCCTGGTCGGAGAAAATCAAATGCTCAATCACATCGGTGCAGACAATGATGTCCACAGAATTATCCGGAATTTCTGATTGCAAAAAATTGCGTTGAATAATAACGTCAGATGAATAATTCAAGTCCATGCCAGTGATTTGATAACCGGCTTTTCGATATTCATTGACCAGCACGCCCTCGCCACAGCCCATGTCATAAACGACTTGATCTTTCGAACATGAATTTAAAAATTCACGCGCCAGCTTCATCTTCTCCAAATAGACCGGCAGATAAGGCCAGTCTTTTTCAGGGTTGACGTGATAATCGCCGCGATGAGCGTATTCACCAAAACGTTTTTTCATCTAACCTCTGGGCCGTATACTTATAAGCAAGAAGTGCCCGACAGTCAAGTAACAGACATTATCCGTGATAGGGTTTTTTGGTCATAGTTTCAAGGGTTTCATGCGATGGCCGACTCGATAATTATGCAATTGAGCCTGTGCCGGTTAAGTAGGTGGTCATTTTGGTAGGACCAGTATGACCAGTAGTTTCTGCTCCATGTTGTCCAGCAATCCTTTGTGACCAGGCTCGCCTGCCTTTTGCACACCTTTCCGGCTATGGTCTTTGACCCAGGATACTTTCTTTGGTATGCTCGCCCAAACGCTGGTAGCAGGCCCATAAATTCATCCGGCCTCAGACTGGTCAGTGAAAGAAATTTCCGCGATTTCGTTTTGAGTTCTTCATGAATCCGCATTCGCCTATCATATCGCCATCTCGGATAAAGTCTGTTGTCTTGCTCATATCTTTAATTTTTTGTCAAAATATTCTCAGGGGGGATTAATTGTATGGTCATGGCGGGGCTATAGTGATCCAATGCCACAAGTATTGATCAGCAAACTGACCAATGTAAACTACTTCCTTGTTTTGAGTGACGACTCTTGAAAAGGGCAAGGGCTGGGAATCGGCCCAAAGAGGAGTGCTGATAGTAATCCAACCTGAATCATTTTGCTTCACAATTGAGAGAACAGCATCCCTTCCGTATTTATCTCCAGAATTATAAGAATGAATTGCTGAAAATTTGGGTTCACCAACAAAATATACATATAAGCGATAATAAGATGCTATCAAAACATCCTTTTGTCTCACTTGGTTCAATAGGTAAGATTGCACCAAACCAATATCATCATGATATTCCTCAGTAATGGGCATAAACCCATTTTTAAAAACTGTAGGGAACCAGATTTGGCGGGGATTAATAGTTAGGAGAAACAAGATCAATACCGCCAAGTTTGCTCCAAGTCTACCGAGGCGAGATCGGAGGAGATACCATATATAAAAATATCCACTAGCCATTACCACACAATACCAGAGCTCCAAACTAATAAGGTACCGTGGAAAAATATGGAGATTGAAAAGAAAAAGAAAGAAGACAAAGTACACAAAAAACAACCCAAAAATGTAAAAGGGAACAAAATTAGAATGACGATAGTATATGCTTAAAAGCAGTGCACTTAATATTACAAACATTGGCAACACAGAAGGCCGGCCAAAATACCATTGTTGCTCTGGAGAACCCCAAAAATATCTCAACACTGAACTGTTGAGATGAACTGGAAAGGCAATATTGCGCGTCCCCAACAGAAAAGTATATCCACCCAGAAGAATTATTACGCTCACCAAAGCCAACGACAATCTATTCGTTTTATTCCCAAGATCAAATTTCCCCAAAAGGACGTAAATAAACGGGATGTAGCCGATTAATATCACTTTGAACGTCGATGATGGATCCAGAAACAACGCATAAACTGCGGGTGATAATAAAAAGATCGCTAGTAGGAAAAGCCTAGGACTCAATAGTCTTCTCCAATCCCGGGTAACAACAAATCCATTAGGAAATTCCACAATAAATTGAATCATTATATATAAAATTGAATAGAAGAAAAAAGGATAATAGGCATATTCGCGAACTACTCGAGCCACGGCTATAATCCATGGGCTTGTAGCATACAGAAAAACAGACAAAAATCCAGCAAACCTGTTGATCCTCCTAGTCGCAAAATATAATGGCACAATTGCTATAGCATTAAACAAAACACCTGGCAGGCGGGCTGACCACAGATGAACACCAAAGGTGCGAAAGAAAAAAGCAACCGGTATCGTGACTATGAATAAACTCCTCTGATAGATAGAGCTCAAAGGCTCCCCTCGAATTAGGACTTTTGCCGCTATTAGATGATTATACTCATCCACATGCGGAAAAGTAACATCAAGATTAAAAATACGAAGCAGGACGGCGAGGCCAAAGGATATGGCCAAAACAATCCAATCCAAGTTCCATTTCCAGATTATCGCCTTCTCTGTTGGGAACAGAATTGGCACTATCGAACCCTGTAGGAAAATAGTCGAGTGTTTTCGCCAGGCTAAAAGACTGACCGCACAAAGAACTAGAGAAAAATTAAGAACCCCCAGGCCAAGCACGACCCATCTTGAAGCATAAAATGGAGTATCGAACGAATGAGTATACACATATCTCCCATCCTTGTCAGATAAGAGGCTTATAACATCAGGTTCATTGTTATTCCACGAAATGCTAACTTTCCCCCCGCTGGGAGATTTGCGAAGTACTATCAAAACTTTGTCTCCAGTTCTGCCATTCCAAGAGATCGTATTATTGGTACTATCTCGAAGAACTAGAAAGTCGCCTTGCTTTTCCCAGCCTTGATAGCTGATTGTATCAAGGCTGAGATTTCCCAAAGCATCGGAAAATTCAAAAATAGTAATATTTTTGGCTTCTTGAGAAGGCAAAGCCTGAAACCTAAGAGATTGAGAGGGAAGTAAAAATATTAATCGATTTGAAGATTGCCAAGCGCTGGTACAGACCAAAAGAAAAATGATCCCGGCCAAAAGGCTCCAGCAAATCAATAGCCCACGTGAAAAAATCGAAATTCGTTTAACTTGAGGAAGTAGCCATTGCACCAAGAGATGATGATATCCGATCCAGCCCATAAAACCAAATAAGAATGCAACTAGAAATATGCGTCTACTCATAGGAGGAAACACATCGATAAGCCAATAACTATAGACAAACAAACCAAATATCACACCCAAAATAAAAGAGATGTAAAACCAGTAACTCTTCAAGGTTTCAATCGAAAAGAAGCGAAATGTTCTCATTTTATCTTACCAATCAATTTCTCCCACGCAATCTACATTCACTGGCTAAATAAGCGCGCATAACATTCGGGGACATCGCGCGGCACAAAGACCTGAATATTCGAGGAGTCCAATGTAACAACGGGCTGGTATTCGCACAACAAGTGATAGGCAACGCGTTGATTCCACAGATTCCCCTCTTCGACAAAATCGCCGCTGGTGGCAACCGCCAAATTCTGCTTGCGGGCCACGATGGCGGCAAAGCGATGATTATGTAGATCTTGATAGAACTTATCGAGGTAGGGTTGATTATCGGAGATGGCCATTTCCATGAGCGGAATTACTTCATACTCCTGAACAATCGGCACATTCGGGATCATGCCAAACGTCAGCAGATGACGCTCATAGATGAAAAGCACCTCACCTGATTTGCTATAACCCTGCACCGTTTCCTTCAACGTGGATAAATCCTTTTCAGCCTGTACCCGATCATAGTAAATTGGCGGAAGAACACGGGATAAAGAAAACGCTACAGGGACGATTAACATCGCGACTAGAATCGGCCACGTCACCGCTTCAAACGCGGACCGGTCAACGGATTCCGTTTCGACGCGCCCGCTCACAAAATAGGCCGCGATCAGCGCCAGCATAACGATGTAAGCATCCATGTTGTGCAAATCGCCTCCCCCGCCGATCTTTATGCTGACCACCAGGCCTTCACCAAACAAGACGAGCAGGAGCGCGGCGAGTCCCAGCCAGCGGAGGAAATGCAAATTATTCAGGCGCCCGCGCAGGGTCCAAAAAAGAAGCGCAAAGATGGGGAATGAAACAATCAGAATGCCCGGAATCACTCCCAGCGGATTGGTATCGCTTGGAAACCAGCGGTACCAAAGCAAAGGTGAATGCAGACTGGAAATGAATCCACTTATATCGGCGTTTCCGGAGATCGCGATATAAAATGCCTGACCCAGAAGCGCGGTGATGAGTCCAAGGGTGGCCCACAAGACAGGCTTTGAAACATATCGCCAAAAACTATTTTCGCGCGAAAAGGGCTCTTCGAGCAAATAGAGGGTGATTGCGAGTATGGCCGGAACAGGGTACCAGTTGAGACGGCTCATCCCTGCCCAGAATGAGGCGGCTACGATGGCAATCAGCGAGCGCCATGGATGGCGCACTGAGACACCGAGCAAAATGATGATGACGCAAATTTGCAAATGATAATAGACCGCGCCCTGGAACAAAAACAAAAAGAACCAGCCGCTGAGAATTAATTTCGTTATTCGATCTTCAGGGCGAAGTCGCCGAATCAACGCCCAGGAGGTTGCGGCAGTGAGACCGAGCCAAAGAATGGCCTGCCATAAACGATCTGCCCAAAGCGGCAAACCCTTGATGAGAAAAGGGATCGAAAGCAGGAAATAACGCGTGGCGTGCCAGATCGAAAGCGGAAGTTGAACCCCATAGATGGATTTGCTAAAAAGGAGCGAGCCATAATAATAACGACTGGCCTCAGACCACCCTAATGAAAAGGGGTAATCCGTCACCGGCTGGAACGCGGCATACGATTGAAAAACGATCCCATTGAGCAGCAAAGCACATGCGAATGAAGTTGCCCACGAAGAGCGCGTCAACATTCTAAGGCCAGCGGCCTGAACCAGGCTAATCCAGAACATAACCCATAGCAAAGGAAAGAATTTCGGCAAAGCATAGCCAAAGAAAGTAAACTTGACATACCAAAGAATTGGAAAAGCTACGACCAGCAAGATAAAGCCGACGATTCTCCGAAAAATCCCCGAGGGGTTGAATTCCAGCCTTTCCCAAAACGGGTTGGATTTATCGCGGCGCAAAAGTAAATAAGCACCGGCAATTAGATTGATCGCAAAGATTCCCATCACGACCACCCATTTGTATCGTGAGCGAATCTTCAGCAAGGCCTGTGTCTGCTGTTCTGTTTGGTAGATGGCAAATATCGCCAAAGTCATGGCAAGCGCAAGGAATGTTTGCCAAAACCTTTTAGAGGAGGGGTTCATGTCAATTTCTGTTTTTTTATCAATCAGCATGAGATTGTTAATGGTGAAAAAAACAAGTCGTTGTATCAGGAGGTGCTACAACTTGTCTCCATTACGGTCCGCATCCATGGCGGCAAGAATGGTGGGCATATACACCGCACCCGGCAGGCTGGCGATCAGATACAAGAGCCGGATCAATACAGCCACGGTCAGACTTGTGCCTGTGCTCAATCCAGCCACAGTCGAGAAAAGAAAGGTGAGCGACAACTCTTGAACGCCGTATCCGTTAATGGAAATCGGCACAAGAGTGACGAAATAAGCCAGGCTCCATAGTCCGGCGATCAACCAAAATCCCACGTGCCCCCCCAAGCCGTTGATCAGGATATATAAAGCCATAAATACAGAGGTCATATTGCCCCACGTGCACAACAACGCGAACAGCAATGAAACAGGATGTTTAAGCCAGATCGAAAAAGTCTGCAGGGTACGTTTCAAAAATTCCCAGATACGATTGAAAAAAACAGAAAATGCCGCGGACTGGGAAACCGCGTGCCCTAAACTTCCCCAAGCCGGGATCAAGCCAAGAGGCACAGTAAAGATCATTCCGATCATGCCGATCAAACGGTCCGCGGCCAGAGACGCAAGAGAGACAGCGCGATCATAGCCCATCTGCATCACACCTGCCAGGCGAACAACGTCTCCACCGATGGTCGTCGGCAAAAAGTTGGAAGCAAATAATCCAGTAAATGTAAGCGCCGTGGTATCCGAGAAAGAGATCTTTACACCGGCAAAACGCAGGAGAACATGCCAGCGCAAGATCACAAATAAGCGCGAGATCATCAAGCAGATAAATGCCAGAAGGATTTGACCTGCTGAGATCTGCTTCAAGGCGGCAAGCACATCATCCCACCCTTCTTCTCGAACTAAGAGGATGATAAGCCCGATTGCCAGCAGGGTGCCAATCAAGCGGAGGAGAAAACGTCGATTCCCTGCAAGCCAATCGTTCATTTGCGCGCCTTCTTCTGGATGATCTCACGAACAGTATACGTGGGTTTGCTCTGCGATTCGTGATAGGTGCGGGCTAATAATTCGGCAATCAGACCCATCAATATAGATTGAGTCCCCGTGATCAGAAACATCACGGCCAATTGAAATAGGGGCGACCCTAGAACGGACACATTCTCGAATGTGCGCCTGAAAAAAAGGTAAACCAATAGTAAAGTACCTATAAAGATTGTCAACAAGCCCGCACCGCCAAACAAGCGGATGGGCTTACTAGAATAACTCAGGAGGAACTTAACTGTGAAGAGATCAAGGAGTACTTTCAACGTTCGTTCCAATCCATAATTGGCTTTTCCAAAACGCCGCGGGTGATGATGAACTTCCATTTCGGCAATACGCGCACCAACGGAATGAGCAAAGACCGGGATGAAGCGGTGCATTTCTCCATACAAACGGAAACCTTCGAGTGCATCACGGCGGTACGCTTTGAGCGTGCAACCATAATCGTGCAGATGCACACCGGTCACCCATGAGATCAAGCTATTAGCGATGGTCGAGGGAAGATTGCGCGTGATAGCGTTATCTTGGCGGTGTCTGCGCCAACCACTAACAACATCATAACCCTCGTCCAATTTGGCTAGAAGTAACGGGATATCTGCTGGATCGTTCTGCAGATCAGCATCCAACAAAATGATAATCTCGCCCGTGGAATGATCAATGCCAGCAGCGATCGCGGCCGTTTGACCAAAATTACGACGAAATACAATTACTCGGACATGACGAGGATCACGCTGGGTCAAATTACGAAGGGCGTCAAGACTTCCATCCACACTGCCATCGTCAACAAAGATAAGCTCCCATGATTTCTTGACAGGGGTCAAGGCCCGGTTAATAGATTCAAAAAGAAGGGGGAGATTTTCTCTTTCATTGTAAACAGGAATGATAAGCGAGATATCCATTAGACTTTATCCAAAATAGCGATATGATAGGCGAATGCGGATTCATGAAGAACTCAAAACGAAATCGCGGAAATTTCTTTCGCTGACCAATCTGAGGCCGGATGAATTTATGGGCCTGCCACCAGCGTTTGAGCGAGCATACCAAAGAAAGTATTCTGGGTCAAAGACCATAGCCGGAAAGGTGCGCAAAAGGCAGGTGGGCACCGGTCGCAAAGGATCGCTCCAAATTATACGCCGAGCAGACAAGAAAATCACAACCGAGATTCTGCACATCCATGGGTCCGTGCGGAGCATATTGCACCGCATCAATATAAACCAGCGCACCTGCGTCCTTTGCCATCTTTGTCAATTTGCGGACAGGATTGACTGTGCCCAGCGCGTTGGATGCGTATCCAAATGCGACGATCTTTGGTTTTCGCTCCATGGCTTTTGCAAACTCACCCACCTTGAGTGTGCCATCTTCCACATCGAAATCAATCCAAGTGACTTTACAGTCGCGATCCTCCGCGACCAACAGCCATGGAGAAATATTAGCATCGTGATCGAGGCGGGTCACGACAATCTCATCGCCCGCGTTCAATGTCCGCGCCAGAGAGCGGGACATATGCAGGGTGAGAGTCGTCATGTTGTTGCCGAACACGATTTCGTCGGGGGATGATGCGTTCAAAAAATCCGCCATGGCGACATGCGCCTCGTGGAGCACTGCATCCGATTGCTGGCTGGTCGGGAAAGCGCCCTCATGATTTGCATTGCACTCCAGTAGATATTCGTTGATGCGGTCAAGGCTGGGTTTGGAAATCTGTGTTCCGCCCGGGTTATCAAAGAACACATCTTTGCGATCCAGCGAGGGGAATTGCTGGCGAATGAGTTCGAGATTCAAGGCCATGATTTTCTCCTGAATTGAATCCGGTTTGAATTGATTGTATACTATGATTGTACACTACGAAAAGGAGACAGCATGTTTGATAAAATCATCCTCGCAGTTGATGGTTCAGAACACGGCTTACGCGCCGCAAAAATGGCTGGTGACTTAGCACGTAATATGAAATCAAAAGATTTGCGCATCGTGGTGGCTTTCGATGGCATTCCATCCTATTTGGGCGAGCCAAACCTTGAATCCGCGATCCAGGCTCGCATGAAGGAAGCCCAGGCCATTTTACATAAAGCGCAGGAAGCGGTCGGAAATGTCCCCGCTGAGATTCACACGGAATTGATCGAGGGTTCGCCCGCGGAGGCAATCATTGAAGTGGCAAAAACGCGTGAGAGCGATGTAATCGTCATGGGTTCGCGCGGGCTGGGCCGCCTGACCGGCGCTTTGCTCGGAAGCACCAGCCAGAAAGTTGTCAGTCACGCGCCGTGCCCGGTGCTGATTGTCCGTTAGATACTCGCGCGGCGTTCAGCCTCGGCAAATTCTTCAGGCGTATTCACATTCGAAAAAGCGAGACCATCCGGGTCGTAGCGCGCGATTTCGTCGTGCGTCAGTTTGCGGACTCGGACTTTCGGAAACCATGAAATCACCCGCCATTGATCAGAGGCGATGGCCGATTCAATGGCGGGGATGCAAGTCTCGCGCCGATAGACAGCGTGGAGGGGTTCAAAGCCTTCGGATGTTTCCGCGACAACAACATCCGCTTCTTCCCGGACCATGAAACTGGCCGCCGCCACAAACAGCGGAGCGCTGGCGAAAGGCATGTCGCACGCCGCGACAGCCACACTGGAATATTTCGCGGAAACAAGCGCGGTGTAGAGTCCGCCCAATGGGCCGCGCCCCGGATGAAGGTCCGGAAAGAGCGGAAGCCCAAGAAACGCGAAGGCCTCAGGCTGATTCGTCGTCACGATCAGTTCATCTGCAATTGGCCTGAGTCGCTCGATCACACGTTGAATGAGGGGACGTCCAAGAAAAAGTTTGAGCGCCTTGTTTTCGCCCATGCGCGTGGATTGTCCACCGGCCTGAATCACAACGCTCAACATATTTGGATTATACTGCTTCCCTCCAGAATTTCTTATGAGCAACAATCTCTTGACTGGTAGAATTTGAAACTCAAGCTTTGAACATTCCGCTTGGAGGATTTGATGTCGATTCGAAATTTTCGCGGAAGAGGTGTGTGGATCACGATCCTTTTTCTGCTCATTGTGGTGGGAGGGTATTTCTTTGGCGAGCCGCTGGTTTCAGATACAACCCAACCTGCGCCGCCTTCGACGGTGGCGCAACCTGTGGGCGACCTGCCCAACATGCCCGAGAAGCCTCAACCCCAGCAAATCGTTTTCGATGGTTGCCCACCTGAAGGAAGCGGGGGCGATCCTGAGTTGAATAAGTTGAAGAATCGTGTGGACGCCGGAAATTATGTTCCGGTTTCATTTGATACGCTGACTTCACTGACCTGGCCCAAAAGTGTGGAGCGCCGCAACATGGCAGATTGGTCTCCTGACAGCCGCGCATTCATCGAGCAATATGAAGGCATTCCAGTAATTGTCGAGGGTTACATCGTGGCCGCGAAGGAGTCCGGCCCGGAATCAGCGAATTGCGAGCGCACAGGCATGGGAAATGTGGACTGGCATATTTGGTTCACGAACGGTCCAAGGGATGACCGCTCGATGGCTGTGATCGTGGAAACGACACCGCGCGTGCGTCTCGGCCACAAATGGACTCTGGACTTAATCCGTATGGTGGTTATGAACGATCACCTGCCGGTGCGAATCAGCGGCTGGCTGTTCTTTGATCCGGAGCATCCCGATGATGTCGGGCAGACGCGCGCGACGATTTGGGAAATCCATCCGGTGATGCAAATCGAAGTGTTTCAGAATAATCGCTGGATTCCGCTGGATAAATTTGCAAATTGACCAGGAACGCCTCGCTGTAAAAAGTAGTATGATATTGTCTGTGTAACAAAGATTTACCGGCAACGTTTTATCAATAAACCATGTCCCCGCGAAGAAGACGAAGTTCCCAGACGCTCTCCATTGCAGTAGTCATTGGCTTGCTGATCCTACTATGGTATGAAGGGAAACTACCCGGCCTGCCCAAGCCACAGACGGTTGCGCCAACACTTCAGAGTCTCTCCAAGTATGTGCCAAACGGAGAGGCAATTCGGACCTTGATTCCAAATATTCCCGGTGAATCATCGTCAGCGCCTCGAACTCCGCAGTCGGCGCCCGCATCCTCTGTGGGCGGCCTGCCTGAAATATCTGAGAAACCCCAGCCGCAAAGCAGTACATTCCAGGGTTGCCCGCCTGAAGGGGATGGAGGCGATACGCAATCGAACTTCCTGAAGAATCGCGTGGACGATGGCAATTATGTTCCGGTCTCATTTGATGCGGTTGCGTCATTAACCTGGCCGAAAGACGTGGAAAAGCGAGATCGAGTCGACTGGTCCGCGGAAGATAGGGTAACCATCGCGCACCATGAAGGTATTCCTGTGATGGTGGAAGGTTATCTGACCGCCGCAACCGAATCAGGACCCGAATCGACCAATTGCCACGGCACGAGCAATGATATGGTTGATTGGCATGTGTCGCTGGTCAAGAATCCAGGTGAAGATCGTTCGAAAGCGATTGTGACCGAGACCACGCCGCGCGTTCGCACTCATCATAAGTGGAGCCTCAACTTGTTGCGGCAGGTTATTGCCGACCAGGAGCGAGTCCGCATCAGCGGCTGGCTATTCTTTGATCCCGAACACCCTGATCACATTGGCAAATATCGCATCACGCTCTGGGAGGTACATCCGATCATGCAAATCGAGGTCTACCGCAACGGGCAGTGGATTGCGTTGGATGATCTTGCGAAGTGAGGGCGCTGCCATGCATAAAGGCCTTCGTTTGTCTCTCAAATTATGGGTCGAGGGCGAGGACGAACCCGCGCACGACTTTGCCAAATACGCGGTGCAGGCGATTCAACAGATGCTGGCGGCAGGCAAGCCTCTATATCCACAACTGCAAGTGGACATCCGCTCTATTGAGGAAGATAAAGATTGGGAAGATGATGAAAAACAGGCTTCTTGATGTAGAATCATGTTGACCAATTTGCACGACCTGCTTGGTTAGGATGGAACTATGTCTAACCTGGGTGAAGTTCTTGACAAAATGACTGTCGAGGGGGCGCTTTACGAAAAACTCCCGGACAACGCGGTGCGCTGTTTTGCCTGCGGACACCGCTGTCTCATCCGCGAGGGGAGGCGCGGGATTTGTCAGGTGCGTTTCAACGAGGGGGGAACACTACGCGTGCCTCACGGATATGTGGCCGCGCTTCAATCGGACCCCATTGAGAAAAAACCTTTCTTCCATGTGATGCCCGGCTCCAATGCCTTGACCTTTGGAATGCTCGGCTGCGATTTTCATTGCGGCTACTGCCAGAACTGGATGACGTCACAGGCGATGCGCGACCCGGCCTCAGATGATTCGATCAATTTCATTCGAAAGGTCACGCCGAAGGGCATGGTGGATTTAGCACGTCGCACGCAGGCCTCGGTGGTCGTTTCCTCCTACAACGAACCATTGATCACAAGCGAATGGGCCGTGGCGATATTCAAGGAAGCCAAAGCCGCGGGATTGATGTGCGCCTATGTTTCCAATGGAAACAATACGCCAGAGGTGATGGAATACATTCGGCCTTACATCAGCGCATATAAAGTTGATCTCAAATGTATGCAGGAGAAAAACTATCATAAACTTGGCGGCGTGTTGAAGAACACACTGGATGGAATCAAACGCGCGCACGATCTTGGTTTGTGGGTTGAGATCGTTACTTTGACGATCCCCGGCTTCAATGACTCAAATGAAGAATTGTGGGATGCGGCGCGATTCATCGCAAGCGTGTCGCGGGATATTCCCTGGCACGTGACCGCTTTCCATAAAGATTACAAGATGACCGAGCCTGATAATACAGACGCCAAGACTCTTCTACGCGCCGCAGAGATCGGACGCGAGGCCGGCCTCCGTTATGTGTACGCGGGAAATCTTCCCGGTCACGTTGGAGAATATGAAAATACATTCTGCCCGCATTGCAATGAGTTAGTGGTGAAACGCGTCGGGTATGTGATTACTGAATACCGGCTGACCGCTTCCGGGTCCTGCCCGCGATGTGGAACAAAGGTTCCGGGCGTGTGGCCGAGTGATCCGGCAAGCGTCCGTTTGAATGGACTGGGAATGCCCGTTCCTGTCTATTGACAAATCGGTTTTGCTGTATAATCAAGAAACCTTACGCCAACTTGAAAGGAGGTGGTCGTCCTCAGCACGACTGCTTAATCGCAATTCCCCATGTCGAATCCAAAGTGGTAGGCGTATTTCCTACCAAATCCTAAAAATTCTCTGTAGGAGGAGAAACTGTGAACCGCAAACTGTACGCTTTGCTCGCTGTGCTCGTCCTTGCAAGCATGGTTCTGGCGGCTTGTGGACCTTCCACCCCAGCCGAAACCGCCGCTCCGCCGGCTACTGCGGCGTCCTCGTCTTCGTCAGCCGCATGTGCTCCCACTGATCCCAACTTCAATCCAGCGGCCGCGGATGTTGGCACCAAGGTCATCACCATTGCCTATGAACAAGAGCCGGATAACCTCACGGGCGAATACAGCAACATGAGTTTCGCTGTGTGGATTGACCAGATTATCGGCGGCGGCCTTGGCAAGTGGAATGACAAGAACGAATTCATCCCCGAATTGGCCACGGAGATCCCGAGCGCTGATAACGGCGGCGTCTCCGCCGATGGTTTGACCATTACATGGCACCTCAAACCCTGCATTTTCTGGTCTGATGGCCAGCCGATCACATCCAAGGACATTGCATTTACTTGGAAAGCGCAGATGGATCCGGGCAACGCCCCGATCAGCCGCTCCGGCTGGGATAAGATCGCCAGCATTGATACGCCCGATGATCAGACCGCTGTGATTCACTTCAGCGCGCTGTACCCGCCATGGCCGACGCTGTTCACCAACGGGCCAAACAATGGCGGTCAACTCCTGCCCGCTCACCTTCTTGAAGGCAAGACTGGTCTGGAAAAAGATCCTGAGATTCATCAGCCGACCGTCTCCGCTGGTCCATTCGCCATCAAAGAATGGGTACCTGGCGATCACCTGACTTTGGTCGCCAACCCGAACTATTACGAGGGCCATCCGAAATTGGATGCGATCCAAATCAAATTCGTGCCCGATCCTGAGGCCGGTCTCGCCGCCCTGAAAGCTGGCGATGTGGACCTGATGGTTAACCTCGCTGAGTCTGACATCGAGTCAGTGAAAGCGCTCGAGCCAAACGGCATTCATCTGCGCGTGGACGGCACGCCTGACTTCGAGCACCTGTTCTTCAACCTCGGCACGACTGCTGGCGTCACTTTGCCAGACGGTACCGTGGTTGGTAAGAGCGATGTGGATGGTTTCTGCCCGTTCAAAGACGTCAATGTCCGCAAAGCAATCATGCTTGGCATTGACCGCTTGTCCTTCATCAAGAACTACTTGAAAGAGGATGAGAAGGCCTTCATCGCCACCCTGTGGCCAAACCAGACTTATACAAACACCAGCTTAACTCCCTATCCGTATGATCCGGATCAGGCTAATAAACTCCTGGATGCCGCTGGTTATCCTGTAGGTGCTGATGGCATTCGCGCAGGTACCTGCGATGGCAAACCGGTCAAATTCTCTCTCGGAATTGAGACCACCACGGCTCAACGCCGTGTGGATAACGTTCTGGCAATCCAGGCCGACTTGAAGAAGATCGGCATCGAGATCAAGCCGAACCACATCCCGGCTGGTACCTTCTTTGGCTCTTACACCGAAGGCGCTGATATGCCGACTGGCAAGTTCGATATGGCCATTTACACCACCGGCTTCTACCCGGATCCGGACTCCAGCTCCAACTTTGACTGCAAAGACGTGCCGAACAAGGACAACCCCTCCGGCGCGAACAACTATCACCTCTGCGATCCGAAGTTGGATGCAATGTTCGAGCAGGGTTTGGCGAGTGTGGATCCCGCGGCCCGCAAGGTGGCCTATGATGCGATCCAGCAGTACATGTATGACAATGTGCTCAACATCCCGTTGTATGCACGCGCCAACGTCTACGGCTACAATGATCGCTTTGTCTTCCCGCCCAGCTCCGGCTTCAGCGGATGGGCCTGGGACACATTTAACTTCGACGTTAAATAACCCCGGTTCTTAGATTTACAATAGACCTGCAAGGCATTTATTGAGGCCTTGCAGGTCTACCGTTATAAGGTAGAATAGGCGAAATACAGAAAGGAGCGAGCCATGTGGGCCTACATTGTGCGCCGGCTTGTGCAGGCACTGTTCATCTTATTTATCATTACCCTGCTGACATTCCTATTGACACACTATTCCTCGGATCCGATGGCACAGTATGCCACCAAGCAGGGCATGACCGCGGCGGACCGTGAAGCGTTACGCCACAGTCTGGGTCTTGATCAGCCTGTCTTCCCAAACCAATATTTCAAATGGCTCGGCCTGGCCTTGCAGGGCAATCTGGGGTTGTCTTTCTTCTCGAAACAACCCGTGCTCCTGATGATTCAACAACGTCTGCCTATGACCTTGATTCTCATGGGCACTGCTGAAGTTTTCATTATCGGCATCTCACTTGTCCTTGGGTTGGTCGCCGCAGTAAAGCAATATTCTTTTACCGATAACCTGATCACTTCCCTGTCTTTCGTCGGATACTCCATGCCGATCTTCTTCATCGCACTGGGCTGTATTGAGATTTTCGCGGTGGAGTTCAAACTTTGGGGCCTGCCTTACCTGCCCACCGGCGCGGACATCTGGAATCCAAAAGACCCCATACAGATGGCCCGCCATCTTGTATTACCCGTTTTCTGTCTCGTAGCGATCCAGACTGCCGGTTATTCACGATTCCTGCGCTCCAGCATCCTGGAAGTTTTAGGTTTGGACTATGTTCGCACGGCTCGCGCCAAGGGCCTCAGTAATCGTTCCGTGCTTTTCAAACACGCTCTGCGCAACGCGGTCCTGCCTTTCGTTACCATCATAGGTTTGGATATTCCATTCCTACTGGGCGGCGCGCTGGTCACAGAATCCGTGTTCTCCTGGCCGGGCATGGGACGACTCTTCTGGGAATATGCCGAGCGGGGCGATTATCCAGTCGTATTAGGCGTCCTCTTGCTGACATCCTCCGCTGTCGTGCTCTTCACTATTATCGTTGACGTGGCTTATACCGTTGTTGATCCGCGAATTCGCTTAGACTAGGATAAACACCATGACCGTAAACCCAACTATTTCCGAGCCGTCTGTTTCGGCTGTTGACTTCGTCCGAGAAGAAACCAGGGAGGCATTGACTCCCGGTCAGCTGGTCTGGCGGCGTTTCCGCAAGCACCGCATGGCATTGACAGGCGCGGTCGGTGTCATTCTGCTCTTCCTGTTCATCATCGGCGGCTCCATTATTATCTCTGAAACCCAGGCCAACAGCACCGATCTTGTCAATCGTCTGACTGGCCCTTCGAGTGAGCACTGGTTCGGCACGGATAGTGTCGGGCGCGACGTGTTCTTCCGCATCATCTATGGCGGACAGATCTCGCTCTTCATCGGCATCCTCGCGGTTGCTCTGGAAGTGACACTGGGTATCCTGATTGGAGGAGTAGCCGCGTATTATGGCGGTTGGGTGGACGCCCTGCTCATGCGTTTTACAGAAGCCATGCTGTCCATTCCTTCCCTGTTCCTGTTGATTGTGCTGGCAAAATTCATTGGACGGAACGTGGCGCAAGTCACCATCTTTGGCCGCACTTTTAGCGGTAGCATCGGCATCGTGATTCTGGTGATTGGGATCACCTCGTGGATGTATTTAGCGCGTATTGTGCGCGCCAACGTGCTTTCCCTCAAGCAACTGGATTACATTTCCGCATCCAGAGCGCTGGGCGGGAGCGATTCCCGTATTTTCTTCAGCCATCTCGTTCCGAACACGCTCGGCCCGATCATCGTCTCAGCCACATTAGGTCTTGCCAGCGCCATTCTCACGGAGGCCTATGTCTCCTTCCTCGGCCTTGGCGTTCAGCAACCAACTTCCACGTGGGGAAATATGATGCAACAGGCTCAATCCTTCCTGATCCGCGGCGCATGGTGGATGTGGGTCTTCCCAAGCCTCTTCATCGTCTTCACCATTCTGTGTATTAATCTGATGGGCGATGGCTTGCGCGATGCGTTCGACCCGCGCAGTTCAAAAAATATCTAACTCAAGCAAACAAAAAGGACGGGCTTTTCAGTCCGTCCTTTTGCTTTAAGCGGGTCCACTACCTCATTCCGACTAAAGTGAGTGCGCCGAAGATAAGGATCACAGCCGCCGCACCGGTCAGGACCTGACGCGGTTCCCGTTGGTCAGCCAACTGCAATTCCGGATACGTTCCCGTCAATCCCCACAGCGGACCGGCGAACCACGTGAAGATCAACCCACCCAGCAGACCGCCGATGTGTCCCCAGTTATCAATCCCCGGCGCAAGGCCAATGAACAGGTTGATCGCCGCTACAAAGATGATGTTCCCGATGGCAGAGCGAGCCTGATTGCCAAACAATTTTCGATTCTGATAAAGAAACATTCCCTCGGCCGCGAGCAAACCAAAGATGGCAGTCGAAGCGCCGATGGAATAACCCTTCGTAAACAGAAATGAAAAGACATTGCCAGAGAAGCCGCTCAAAAGATACAAGATCAGGAATCGTAACTTTCCAAAGTGCCGTTCAAGTCCGGTTCCAAATACAGCCAACGCGTACATATTGAATCCGATATGCAAAATGGAGCCGTGTAACAAAACAGGTGTGATCAAACGCCATATTTGCCCGGCGCGAATCGCGGCGCTGATCTGTGCGCCGAAATATTCCAGCCAGTCCATTTGTGAAAGAGCGTTGGCATATCCGTAAAAATAGACGCTTGCCAATTGGAGCAGATAAAAAATAACAGTGATCCCGACGATTGTGTATGTAACATAGGGAACAGAATCAGGCAAAGAGACGCGAACAGGCTGGGGGGGCGGGGCCGGCTCACGGTCAAGAAAAGAAGCGGGGTATTCGTTCAAAGAGTGACCTTTCGTTGTTTGACGCGATGATGTTCCGCGACGATGACCGCTCGAATCGTATCCACTGTTTCGTCCAGCAGAAAATCGTGATTGACGATCACGTAATCGAAGGCTTCAACGCGCTTGAGTTCCTTGCGAGCCGTGGCAATGCGGATGGCAAGCGAGTCGGATGTTTCCGTTTTGCGTTCCTGCAAACGGCGCACGAGTTCGTCTTCGTTGTCGGTGGTGATGAAGATCAACAAAGCATCGGGCGCCAGTTTGCGGACCGTCTCCGCGCCCTGCACATCGAGGCGCATCACCACATCCTTTCCGCTGGCGAGCGCTTCGCGCACTTGCGCTTTGGGGATGCCTTTGTAATCGCCATAGACGATGGCATATTCGATCAATTCATTCTCTTCGATCATGCGCGCAAATTCATCTTTGGAAACAAACCAATAATCTTTGCCATGTGTTTCATTGGCGCGCCTGGGCCGCGTAGTAGCCGTGACCACAAAATGAAATGGGAGGCCGCGCTCTTTCATGCGCTGAACAACAGTGTCTTTCCCCGCGCCGGATGGGCCGGAGATGACGATCAGCAAGGGTTGAGGATGATGGAGGTCGAAGTCGGGATCGGCTGGCATGGCTGTATTGTACTTGAAACCATTTGCAAACATGGATAGAATCTGGGCATGCCAACTTACGATTTTATTTGTCTCGACTGTCAGCAACGCTTCGATGTCTTTCTGTCTTACAACGAATATGACTCGAAGACCGTGACTTGTACGAATTGTGGAAGTGAGAATGTACGCCGACGCATGACGAAAGTCCGCATTGCAAAATCGGAAGAAAGCCGCATCGAAAGCATGGTAGACCCCTCCGCGTTGGAAGGGATGGAGAACGATCCAAAAGCCATGGGACAAATGATGCGAAAAATGGGAAAAGAAATGGGTGAAGATTTACCGCCCGAGTTCGATGATGTCGTAGATCGCCTTGAGGCGGGACAATCGCCGGAGGAGATCGAATCGGCTTTGCCTGATCTCGGAGCAGATACAAGCGGTGGAGATGATGAGTTATAACGTCAAAATAATCGGTTGATTTTTCGTGACAATGACCGTATGTTCAAACTGTGCGGCAATCGCTTTCAGCGCGCGGATGTCGTTTTCGGAGTCAGCCGTCATGAGGTCCCTTTCAAGACGCGTTCAATGGCCTCGCGATGCTCGGCGAAATGCTCTGTGGTGTCGCCAAGCACCCAATTTAACAACGGCCGCTTCTCAGGATCATCGGCATGACGTGGCTTCAGCAAATCTTCGAAGGGCGTGGATGCGAGTTTTGCGAGCAGGTCTTTGTAGACGCGTCGAAGGTCTGCTGTCACATCGTCAATAGACCGATTGCGATTCCGCTCAAACAGGACCTGATTCATGGCATCGAAATCCCAGTCCTTCGTCACCTCCGGAGCAACTCCCATAACCTCGTGCGCGGGGCGTTTGTCCATGTGATAGCCCATCAATACTTTCATCCATTCTGAAAGATGAGCCAGGTTGTCCTTTGGCGACCAGCCGCCAGAATCGGCAGTGACGATTTGCTCGCCCGAAAGGCGATCTACAGTCTCCATCAACGCGATCCATTCACGGTCAATGTCGGCCAACAATTCATCCACGTTTTTATATTTCACATCAGACATCGTTCATCTCCATACGAGATATTCTAAACAATTCCAGCCGAAAGGCAAGACAAAAAATCTCCCCGATTTGAATCGGGGAGAAATTGGCTTTCGAGAACGATCTAATATCGCTTGCCGCCTCCGCGTTGCGGACGATGCCCGCCGCGATTTCCGAAGCCGCCGCGTCCGCCGCCACCGCGTTCTTCACGCGGACGAGCCATGTTCACTTTCAATTCTCGGTCGCCCATCTGATGTCCATTGAACATGCTGATGGCTTTCTCTGCTTCGACTTGATTGCCCATTTCGACAAAGGCAAAGCCTTTGGATTGGCCGCTGTCGCGGTCCTTGATGAGTGCCACTGAAGTCACAGTGCCTGCCTGAGCGAAGAGGGTCCGTAGATCATCTTCCGTGGTCGAGTAAGACAGATTGCCGACATACAACTTGGATTCCATTTTTCTCCTAAGTGGTAGGCGCTTTTCCTACCAAAGTGGTAAGGCTTCCTGCCCTGCCACACGCCGCCACTACGCGGGCGGACACAAAATCAGGCTTTAGACGACCTCGAAAGAGAATCACCCAACCCTGTTGACGACGGTTTCAGTATAACATACCCGCCTTCGTCCCCAAATCCTTTGGATTTGCAGAGGCATCTGCGCACCGCGCCTGGTGGATATCGGAAGCAAACAAGTCCTTTGCCAGCGAGAGAATCTCTGCCGAACTGTGGCTGGAACGAACTTCCTGCGCGGCTTTGAGAATATCTGTGAAGCCGTGCTGGGTCTTGTGGACGCGCAAAGTGAGGGATTCGATAGTTATCATGTAGTTGCACATATCAGAAACACAATTTTCTATTTCACCCTTTTCCTGCCACAAATTTGTATGGAAGATATATCTTGCCTAATTCTTTTCCACTCACAACATCATAAAAGTAAATATAGCCTTCATTGTTGCTCGCGGCTAAAACTGAACCATCCGAATTCAAGGCGCCACACCTCCAACCGTCGCCGTTCACGAATGCAGTTGTAAATTCCCTTACACGGACATGTAACTGCAAATCCCATACTGACAAGCCGCTGTTTTTGCTGTCGAAAGCATAACCCCATACAACCACGTATTGATTATTGCCGCTCAGTCCCTGCCAGCCGGGCGCGCTAACAATGTCCCCATAATTATGCAGAAGCTTACCGGAATCCACATTCCACAGTTCAAAGCCGGTCAATCCATAATCTACAATTACCTCTTTGGCATCTTCGCTCAAATGGAGGCTGATGACAGACTTTGGAAATTCAAACGAGCGGGTCATCGTTCGATTCTGAACGTCCCATTCTTGAACTTTTCCAAAGAATGGACTAGCGGCAATCAATATGTTATTGTCCCTGAATTTCACATCGGACACAAAGCCGATACCAGTTAAACTCGCGATTAACCTGCCGTCAGGAACGCTCCAGAGCCGAATTTGGTTTTGTTCGCCGGTTGCAAGAATTTTCTCATTTGGACTTATGGCCAGACTTTGGAACGTCGTCTTGTCCTCAGCACTTTTCTCGAACAAAAGTTTGTAATCTTTTAGCCCCCACAAATACATTCCATCCCCATTGACAGCCGCGATGTATTGCTGACTAAAAGCAACTATCGAGCCACTACGCCGAACAAAGGCCGCTAATTGAGTGTAGGATCTTGTATCATAGACATAGAGGCCGGTGTTTGTGGCGACAGTTATCAGGTCATCATCAGGCGACCAAGTAAGATAATATCCGAAATCTTGATACGCGGCCTGTATACTTGTGGCGCTGGGAGACGGAGACATCATCAAAGGAGCACAAGCAGAAAAAAACAAGGCAAATGCGACGAATTTGGACAGAAGTTTCATCGGGCGATCCTCCTGAGAAAAGATTCTAAATCGTATAAAACAAAATAACTTGACGTTTCCCCTACAAACAAGATACTACAAATGTTTGATTATCAATTTCCTTAGTTCATCCTGCACTTCGTCCCAATCCCTGCTCGCATCCACCACTACCCAACGCTCTGGCTCCTGCTTCACCATCTCCAAATAGCCATTACGGACGCGTTGATAAAACTCAATTTCGTGCGCGTCCATGCGATTCCATTCGACGCCGTTTTGTTTCTTACGTTTTAGTCCAATCTTCACATCAACATCCAGCAAAACGGTCAGGTCCGGGACCAATCCGCCTGTGGCATATTTGACCAATTGGCGAATCTCATTCAAGTCCTGCTGATGGCCGTAGCCTTGATAAGCAATCGTTGAGTCATAGTAACGGTCGGAAATGACAATCTCGCCCGCCGCCAAACGCGGACGAATGACCTGTTCCACGATTTGAGCGCGCGCGGCCTGGTAGAGCAGGGTCTCCGTATGCGGATGCATCTCGACGTTCTTCAAGTCATGCAGGATGTCTCGGATCTGCTCGCTGATGGAGGTCCCGCCCGGTTCGCGCGTCGGGAAAACATGGTAACCCTTCTCGCGCAGATATTCCACGAGATGAGGAATGTGGGAGGTCTTGCCGGAGCCTTCAGGGCCTTCGAGAGTAATGAACATGATGGCAAATTGTAACAAAAGACTATCTCGGTAGTTTGTCGTCCGTCCGCTACAAACTCTCATTATAAATTCATCTTGAGAATGAATGTTTAATTTTCCCGTCATTTTCACTGACTAAAATCCTGATTACAAAACAAGGAGGCTCATATGTCCTTGAAACGAATCTTCTATGCGTTGTTTGTTGTAGTCGTCGCCGGCGCGTCGGCCCTGGCCGGAGCGACCGCTGGCGGGTTCGCGGTCTATCGTGCGGTGGAGGCCAGAGATAGTCTGCCTGCTCCAATCCAGCAGGTTCTACCGGCAAGCAACACCAATCCCTCACAAACTTTGGTTCTCAACACCACCGACATCGAGACCGCGATCACCAAGTCTGTTCAAAAAACAGGGCCGGCTGTGGTGACCGTCGTGGGCACGATTCCCGGGCAGATCACATTCTTCGGGTCAACCGGCGATCAAACGGTGAGTGGAAGCGGATTCTTCATCACCGATTCGGGATACATTCTCACCAATAATCACGTCGTCGAGGGAACGAACGAGGTCAACATCATTCTCTCGGATGGCACACAAGAGAAAGCCGCCATCGTGGGCAGTGATCCATACTCTGATATCGCAGTCCTGAAAACAGATGGAAAAGTCCCGGCGGTTGCGACTCTGGGTAATTCCGATGTGCTCAAACCCGGCGAATCCGTGATCGCGATTGGATCGCCGCTGGGCGACTTCAAAAACACGGTGACGGTTGGCGTTGTGAGCGCGACGGGGCGTTCGATTGACACCGGTAACGGCTACCAAATCGAGGGTCTGATTCAGACCGACGCGGCCATCAATCATGGAAATTCCGGCGGGCCGTTGGTTGATCTTGCCGGAGAAGTCATTGGCATCAACACGCTGATCGTCCGCAATACGGGGAGCGGAGATGTGGCCGAGGGACTCGGCTTTGCCATCCCAATCAACACCGCGCAGGCTGTGGCGCAACAGATCATTCAAAAGGGATACTTCTCACACCCGTATCTCGGCGTTGGCTATCAACCCATCACGCCGGATATTGCCGCCTCGTATAATTTACCCGTTCAGTGGGGCGCATACGTGACGCGAGTCGCGGCGAACAGCCCGGCCAGCCAGGCCGGTTTACAGCAAGGCGACATCATCACAAAGATTGGCGATGTAGCTTTGGATGCGAACCACTCTTATCTCAATACTTTATATACCCACAAAGCAGGCGACCAAGTGACTGTGGAATTTGTGCGCAACGGCAAGACGATGCAAGTGCAGGTGACGCTGGGCGAAGCGAAACATAATTGAGCAATCAGCGGTTGGCGAATAACCAACAGCAGGGACATAGTGCCACTATGTCCCTGCTGTTATCTATGTATCCATTCTCTCTATTCTCTAAAAATCCTCACATGCCTGCGCGGCTCTTTGCCATACGAGTGGCTGACCAACTCCGCGTTGCGCGCCATCTCGTGTTGCAGTCGTCTCACCAGCGACGGACCGGGCGGCAGATCCACCCACCGCTCTCCATTCAACACCGCGGCAATCGCCTGCTGAGTCTGTTCCTTCACCTGATCAATGTCGGAGGACGTGAACTGTTCGCCTCTCACATTGAACAGCTCGCCGAGGAATTGTTCCATCTGCCCGACTGTGCTCGAACGCAAAACATAAATGGGCAGGCCGCGATGCTCCGCGTCCAGAATCGTTTGTTGGCGGTCGCGGTAATAGGGCCGCAGGGTCACCAATGCGTCAGCCTCGGAGGGTTCCTTCACCACAATGGCCGGCACACCGAGTCGCTTGGCGGCCTGCATCAATCGGTTGCGCGCCACACCATACGGATAAATCTTCACAGTTTGCATCACGCCGCGGATCGGTTCGAAACGCGGCCCAGGCGGAGTCTCCGGTTCCTCGAACGCCGCGGCCGGTTGACGTCCGCGCCGAGGCGTTTTTGTTTCCTTCGCGTCCAATCTCGACGTTGAAACGGGAATCGCCTTTTCAATTTGAATCTTGCCCTCGGCATCGCGCGTGCGAATCTCCGGCGGGAGCGGATAGCCGCGCAGAAGCGCATCTACTGAAGCCATGATGTCGGCATGTACTGCAAAGCGGTCGCGGGTTTGGATTTCGATCAGCACGTCGAAGGTGGGCGGGGCGCGTCGTTCGAGGACCGTTTTCTGGGTCCCGCGCCGACGCGCTTCTTCGTCTGAAAGCGTGACCGCTTCGATGCCGCCAACGAGATCGCTCAAGGTTGGGTTGAGCAAAAGATTATCGAGGGTTTGGCCGTGCGCCGTGCCGATGAGTTGCACGCCGCGCTCGGCGATGGTGCGCGCCGCGGCGGCTTCGAGTTCGCGCCCGATCTCATCAATGACAATGACTTCGGGATTGTGGTTCTCCACCGCTTCGATCATCACTTCATGTTGAAGCGTCGGCACCTTCACTTGCATTCGGCGCGCTTTGCCCACTGCGGGATGCGGCACATCGCCATCTCCGCCGATTTCGTTGGACGTGTCCACAATGACAACGCGCTTAACTTCAGCCAAAATGCGCGCCGCCTCACGCAGAAGTGTGGTCTTGCCCACGCCCGGGCGTCCGAGAATCAAAACGGATTTTCCAGCCTCGATCAGGTCTTGAATGATGTCCACGGTGCCATACACCGCGCGGCCCACGCGCAGGGTGAGACCGACGATATGTCCGCGCCGATTGCGAATGGCGGAGATGCGATGAAGCGTGCGTTCGATGCCGGCGCGATTATCCGCGTCGAATTCGCCGGTGCGCTCGTCCACGTAATCAATTTCTGCGCGCGTTACCTCGCGGTCACGCAGCGTGATCTCGTGCTCCACAAAACGAGCCGTGGGCACGCGGCCTAAATCCAGAATGATCTCAAGCAGGTTGTCGCTGTCGTCCGCTTTCTCGACGGCTTTGCGTATGTCATCGGGCAGGACAGCGAGCAGGGCTTCGAGATCGTCGGTTATTTTTAGTTGTGTCATGGTCGAGTTAATGATAAATAGCAAATGGGAAACAAGGAAAGGATTTCCTGATACTTACGCCGCTCATGTGATCCCAATAAAGCGGCCTACAACGTTTAGAGAGGAGAATTGTCCATGTCGGCGTACCTGCCTGATTTCAAGTCTGCTCATATTATAGCAGTCTCACCACGAGCATTGTTGCATTTTATTTTTTCGCGTTGATCCTGCTCGGTTGCACCGTCACACCCGCGGGCCGGGCAATCTTCACCACTTGATCCTCTTTCACCAGCCGGGTCAGGTGTTTGACCATCACCGCTTGCCGGCCAGCGGCCTTCGCGCCCAAATCCGCCAGCACCGGTTCCAGCCAGGCTTGATACGAACGGACACACAAGTAGATGGGTCGTCCGCCGCGGTTCGGCAGGTTCGTGATCAACGCCGCCAACTTGGCGCTTACATCCGTTGCCTCAGGATGGATGAGCGGCGTCAGCATGATTCCAACCATCCCCGAACTCACACCGACGTAACATTTCGCGCCTTCGTCGAATATCCAGCCGTTCGCCTTGCGCGGCTGAGGTTCAACCGGATGCAGAAGCGGCGGAACGATTTGTGAGTACAGACTTTGAATCATTGGCACATGGACGGATTTCACCCGCGTCCAATGGGACCCTGAGCCGGTCCCCGTTAAATTAGAAACATCCCACATCCTCTGCCACGCGTAGACGGAGAACCCCGATTGTCGAAGAGGGGCAAAGATGTCGCTGGTTTCCTCCACCTCCGCGAGGACGTGAAACGCGCCCCATGTTCCAGCCTCAGCGGCTAGATTTTCAATCAGGCCCGGAATTCCGTCGTGATCAAGATTCGAGGAGGGCGCCAGATAAAGCAGTTTGGCAAAAGTCTCGCCATTGGCGTGGATGATGCCTCCGAGCATAGACACCCTGTCTCCGTTCGAAGAGACCGCGGCATACAAATGCCGCGCTGGGTTGACATAACTCAATAGCCCTGCCGCTCCCAGAGGCTGCCCGCGCGTGAGTGCGCGCACGCTATCCAAAATCAAAACGTCATTTCGGTAGCGGGCGATCAGAGGCAAATCGAGCAGGTCGAGCGAACGGACAGACATCTGCTAAATTATATGTCATTGCGAGGGCAAAACCTGAGCAACCTTCGGCTGAAAGGAAGACTGCCTCGCAATGACATAGATGGCAAATCAATCGGCTAAGGATAAAAAATACTCGTGAAAACGCGTGTCGGTGGTTAGTTCGGGGTGAAAGGAGGTAGCCAGGAGATGGCCCTGTTGCGCGGCGACAATTCTCCCGTCCGCGACCGAGGCGAGAATCTTTGCATCCCCCGATACAGATTCAATGATTGGTGCGCGAATAAAAATCGCGTGGTAAGGCTCTTTTGAACCAGTGGCCTGTTTAAGTTCAGGGATGTCGAGGTCAGCCTCGAAAGAATCCACCTGCCGGCCAAAAGCGTTACGCTCAACCCTGATATCCATGATGCTGAGCAAAGGCTGGTCGCGGCGAACATCTTTCGACATAAAGATCGCGCCGGCGCATGTGCCCCAAATCGCATGGCGTTGAGCAAAGGTACGAAGCGGTTCCATTAAATTGTAAGCAACCGCCAATTTGCCGATGGTGGTTGATTCACCGCCGGGTATGATGAGGCCGTCAAGCCCCTTGAGATGCTCAGGCAAGCGGACTTCAGTTGTTTCGACTTTCAGCCGCTTGAGCATCGCGATATGTTCCGCGAAATCGCCCTGCAAAGCAAGAACGCCAATTTTCATTTTTAGACAATAGACCGCGGACGATGGGCCATGGTCAACGGTCCATCGTCCATCGTCAAATTACCAGCCGCGCCCCGCAATCTTTTCGGCTTCAGGCATCTGCGAGACATTGCGGCCGACCATCGGTTCGCCGAGATTCTTGCTGACCTCCGCCAGAATGGAGGCATCTTGATAATGCGTCACTGCTTTGACAATGGCCGCGGCGCGCTTGGCAGGATCGCCGCTCTTGAAAATACCGGAGCCAACGAATACCCCATCCACCCCCAGTTGCATCATCAAAGCCGCGTCAGCAGGAGTTGCAACGCCGCCTGCCGCAAAATTGACGACAGGCATACGACCAAGTTCCTTCGTCTCTTTTACGAGTTCGTACGGCGCGCCGAGTTCTTTTGCAAACGACATCAACTCTTCATCAGCCATGGTGGTCAGACGACGAATATCGCCCAGCACAGCGCGCGCATGTCGAACGGCTTCGACCACATCACCCGTTCCCGCTTCGCCCTTTGTGCGAATCATCGCCGCGCCCTCGCCAATGCGCCGCAAAGCCTCGCCCAGGTTGCGACACCCGCACACGAAGGGAACTTTGAATAAATGCTTGTTGATATGATTCGCTTCATCTGCCGGCGTCAGCACCTCAGACTCGTCAATGTAGTCTACTCCGATAGCCTCGAGAATCTGCGCTTCGACAAAATGTCCAATGCGGCATTTGGCCATGACCGGAATCGTGACCGCATCCATTATCTTCAAAATAAGATCCGGATCAGACATACGCGCCACGCCACCGTTTGCGCGAATATCGGCCGGGACGCGCTCAAGCGCCATCACCGCACAGGCACCAGCATCTTCCGCAATCTTGGCATGTTCCGGAGTCACCACATCCATGATGACGCCGCCTTTTAGCATTTGGGCCAAACCCTTTTTGACAGCAAATGTACCAGTCTGTTGTTCCATCTCAATCTCCTTATTTGTCGCGCGTGGATTCTACCACGCTGACTTAACCGCGGCTTGCCGGACCGGAAGATGACTGCCGCAAACAAGATTCCCTTCAACATAAAACGCCCTCGTTCACATCTCAGGCCAGCCTCTTGACAAAACGAGCGAGTTGCATACAATTGTGACAATTATACAATTAGTACAATTAGAGTATGCCAACCCAAACACTCCCTATTCACCTGGACTTTCGCTCCGGCCTGCCGATTTACATTCAAATCATGAATCAGATCGAGCAAAAGGTATCTGGTGGCGTGCTCAAGCCTGGGGACCAGTTACCAACGGTCCGTGCGCTGGCATCTGAGTTGCGAGTCAACTTCAACACAGTGGCGCGCGCGTATCGTCTGCTGGATGAAGCCGGCGTGATATCAACGCAACAAGGCCGCGGCACGTATATCATGGAGAAGCCGCCGCTTGAAGTTGAAAGGAAATTGAGACGTCAAACATTGGAGGCGCTGGCCCGTCAATACATCGGCGAGTCAAAGCGGCTGGAGTTTTCAGATGCAGAGATTACTCAAATGGTTAGGGACCAATTGAAGTCTTGGAAAGAAGCGCAAGAGTCTGATGGCGAGTGAGTAAAAAGGAGAATGCAAAAATGGAAGCAAAGTTTCTAAAGAATGTCATCCAAAAGAGCAAAGGCACACAGCCTGATCTGCATATCCCACCGATTGCAGGTCTCGTATTCGGAATCATCCTGGTAGGAACTGTGAAGGTGATTCTTCTGCTCGAAAGCCTCGGCGTATCTGATTTGACCATAGGTGCCACTGTATTGGCGATGACCGGTATCGCAACATATCTTTTGTTCGCAATCAAAGTAGCCAACCAATGGGAAAAGGCTGTGATTCTGCGGCTTGGGAGATTCAATGGATTGAAAGGCCCCGGTTTGTTTTGGATCATTCCGATCATTGATACAGCCGTGGCATGGATTGACCACCGCGTGACGGTGACTCCGTTCTCTGCCGAAAAGACACTGACAAAAGATACTGTTCCCGTGGATGTGGATGCAGTGCTCTTTTGGGTTGTATGGGACGCGGAGAAGGCGGCGCTCGAGGTCTCCGATTACAAATCCGCCATCTCGTGGGCCGCGCAAACTGCTTTGCGCGAGATCATTGGTCAGATGTCGCTGGCGGATATTTTGGTGGGACGGGCAAAGATGGATGCGGACCTGCAGAAAATCATAGACGAGCGCACCACGCCCTGGGGCGTGACTGTGCAATCAGTCGAAATCCGCGATGTGGTGATCCCGCAGGTGCTGGAAGATACTATGTCCCGCCAGGCCCAGGCCGAACGCGAACGACAGGCGCGCGTCATCCTCGGCGAATCTGAAAAACAGATCGCGGCTTCGTTTGCGGAAGCATCCCAAGCTTATGCGGACAACCCAACGGCCCTGCATCTGCGCGCCATGAACATGCTGTTTGAGGGCCTGAAAGAGAAAGGCGCGCTGGTCATTGTGCCATCCTCAGCAGTCGAGACAATGAACCTCGGCGGGTTGAGCGGAATGGTCTCCATGGCACAGAACAATTTGCCCAAGGAAAAATAAGCCTGCCGTTTCACGTGAAACGGCTTGAAAGGAATTACGATGTCCACTCGAACTACTTTAGTTATAACTCTGATCATGGTGGTCATTGCGGCCGCCTTCAGCGCGGCGGTTTACGACCGTCTGCCTGCACAGGTTGCCTCCCATTGGAACATCCATGATCAGGTTGATGGGTACATGCCCCGGTTTTGGGGAGCATTTCTGACGCCGCTGATCTCATTAGTAATGCTCGGATTATTCTGGCTGATACCAAGCATTGATCCGTTGAAGGTCAACATCGCTAAATTTCGCGAGGCGTTCAATGCTTTCATCGCAATGATCATGGCTTTCCTGCTCTACATGCACCTTCTGACAGTATTTTGGAATCTTGGTTATCAAAACTTCAGAATCAGCCAAGCGATGTTGCCTGCCATGGGATTGATTTTCATCTTCGCCGGGTTGATGATGATGAAAGCCAAGCGGAATTTTTTCATCGGCATCCGTACACCATGGACTTTGTCCAGCGACAGAGTCTGGGACGAGACTCACCGCCTTGGAAGCTGGATTTTCATCGCAATGGGAATCATCACGATGCTTACTATTTTCTTCGGAGAACTTGGCATCTATATCATGTTGTTCGCTCTCCTGGTCGGCGTCATGATCCCCGTTGTGTACTCCTATATCCTGTATCAGGAAGAGACCAGATCATAAGAGACGGATCACAATTTCGTTTCATGTGAAACAACGGAGAAAACAAAAATGCTGGCTACTGCCTACGTAATCAGTTTCATGGGCATGATCCTTTTGCCCATTCTGGCTTGGATTTATTTCTCGCACAGACTCAAACTATCATGGAAGCTTGTGCTGGCTGGAGGCCTGACCTTCATTGCATCACAAATTCCTCATGTTCCTCTGACCCTGGCATTGACACCACTTTTCCAATCCTGGGGTTCAATTGTCTATGCTGTCGTGCTTGGTTTGTTGGCTGGTGTGTTTGAAGAGACAGCACGTTTTATTCTTTTCAGATTCATCTTGAAAAAATCGCGCACATGGAACGAGGGCGTCTTGGTTGGTCTTGGACATGGCGGAACAGAAGCGCTCATTTTAGGTATCTTCGCCGCGTTGGCTTTTGTGAATATGTTGGTATACAAGAATACAGATCTGTCTACAGTCCCCAGCATACCAGCCAATCAAATTGAAGTGGCTAAACAACAAGTCTCAGCATACTGGTCTGCTCCGGTGTATGTTGCACTGCTTGGTATGGTTGAGCGCCTGTTTGCAGTTTGCTTGCATGTTGCATTATCTGTGATGGTCCTTTATAGCATTGCCAGCAAGAACTCCATCTGGTTTTGGATCGCTATATTGTGGCACGCTTTAATAGATGGACTCGCAGTATTCCTCGGACAACGCGGACTCAATATGCTCGCGCTGGAAGGCGTTATTGGAATTCTGGCTATTATCAGTTTATGGATCATATTCATACTGCGGCCAAGTTTTCCTCAGCAAATCACGGAACCAGTTAAGCAAGAAAGGGCCGAGGCATAAAAAGAGTTCCAGATGACGGTGTCTGCCCCTCGATCCAGAAAGAAGCGAAGAAAAAATCCCGATGGACAAACAGGGCAGGATGTTTTTTAATCCAACATATAGAACATGTGTTCTGTATCCTTTATGGGGTTGAAATCATTCAATAAACTCATTAGACTTTGATCATGACCAATGAAAACGTTTTAGAGTTAGGACAGCAAAATGAGCAGCTCAAAAGGCTTGTTGAGTTGAGTGTGACATTGAATTCAACGCTCGACTTGGATGATCTGCTCCAATTGATTACCACAACCGCAACTAAGTTATTGGACTGTGAGGCCGCCTCGATTTTGTTATATGATGAAAAACAGCCGCGTCTTTTCTTCGCCGCCGCGACCGGATCGGACCCCAAAAAGTTGGCCGAAGTCCCGGTGCCGATTGAGGGCAGTCTAGCCGGGACAATCTTCCGCACCAACCGTCCAATCATTCTGAGCAACGTCGAGCAAGACCCGCGACATTATTCGCTGGTTTCAGAACATATCCGTTTTCATGTGCAATCACTTGTCGGCGTTCCAATGCTGATAAAAGATCGTGTGATGGGCGTGCTGGAAGCAGTCAATAAACACAACGGGCCATTCACTGAGCGCGACGAGTCCATCCTGACTGTGACCGCCGCACACGCCGCGATCGCCATCAACAATGCGCGGCTATTGAAAACCACACAGGCGGCGCTTGAAAAAGTAAACGAAGCAGACCGACTCAAGAGCAGTTTTCTTGCGGTGGCTTCTCATGAACTGCGGACCCCCCTCGGCATCATCATCGGCTACGCTTCATTCCTACGTGAGGATGCGAAGGGTGAACTTTCAGAACACGCACAACATGTGTTGAGCGCCGCTTTGCAAATGCGTTCTCTCGTGGAGGATATGACCAACCTAACGATGCTCGAAACAGAGGGGTTGATGGTGGTCAAACCACAGGATGTGGCAGTCCAGAGTTTTATAAAGACCGCGTGCTCAGAAATTTCCGAGATTGCATTAGCCAGAGATCACAAGATCGTTTTCTCTTTTCAAGAGGAATCAATCCTTGTCCATGTTGACCCGGAAAAAATGGTGACAGCTTTCGTCAATCTTTTGAATAACGCCATCCGTTTCTCACCGACAGGAAGTGACATCACGCTTGGAGCCGTCCAACAAGGTGACCACGTCATGGTTTGGGTGCAGGACCGCGGCGTTGGCATAGCATCAGATAAATTGCAAAAGATATTCGATGGTTTTTATCAAATTGAGCCGCCTAATACTCGTCATTTCGGCGGGCTTGGCATTGGTCTGACGATTGCAAAGGGGTTGATCGAAGCGCAAGGTGGAAAGATTTGGGCGGAGTCTGAAGGCGAAGGGAAAGGCTCGATCTTCAAAGTGCTTTTGCCAAAAGCATAAGCGCTCAAGCAATTACAAAATCAAAAGCGCCGGTGATCATCGGCGCTTTTATTGTCTATTGAAAACTGATTGTTGATTATCCCAAGTGCATCGGCATGATGACATGCAGGAACTGTTCATCGCCGACCGGTCTCACCACGCCTGGCGCATTCGGCGCGGACGTTTCCAGCGCGACGTTGGGCGTCTTGATAATCTCCAGTGCCTCGCGCAAAAACTTGACGTTGAAGGCGATCAGAACGCCGCTTCCATCCACAGTGGCCTCGACAATTGTTTCGTTCTTGCCGGTCTCTTCCGAGGTTGCGGTGATTTCCACTTCGCTCGGTTGCAATTCACCGCTGGCAGACTTGATGTTCAAGCGTGCAACATTCGAGCCTTCACGGGCGAAGATTTCCGCTTGCTTGCAGGCCTTGAGCAAGGAAGCAGTCGAGACCAACGTCCGTGACGTGTACTTGCGTGGAATGATTTGCTGGTAATCGGGAAACGTTCCATCAATCAACTGCGAGACGACTTCCACATCCTTCACGCGAAATATCACCTGGCCGCGTCCTTTCGGCACAACCATGTAGAGGGGTTCCTCGCCATCGCTGGCGACGCGCGCCAACTCGGTCAAGGCGCGAGCCGGGATGATTGCCGTCAGCGGCGCAGGCGCGGGCGTGGACAAAACTGCTTTGCGCACCGAGAGTCTAAACCCGTCCGCGGCGGCCATCGTCAATTTATCTTTTTCAACTTGCACGAGCACACCCATCAACACCGGGCGGGCTTCATCGGTCGAAGCGGCGAACGCCACCTGCTGAATCATCTCGCGGAAGTCGGCCACATTTAATTGCACCGCCCCTTCGAGGTCCGGGACGGGAAGCGGGGGAAATTCCTGCGCATCAATGCACTTGATGTCGTTGGTCGAAGTTCCACTTCGCACGTTTAGCGTTTGCGTCTTGGCGTCCAGCGAAAGCATCACTTGATCGCCCGGCAGAGTGTTGACCAGGTCTGAAAATGTTCGCGCTGGCACGGTCGTCGAGCCTTCCTGTTCGATGCGAGCCGGAATCCAACACGTGATTCCCAATTCAAGATTGGTGGCAGAAAGCCGCAAACGGCCTTCATCGGATGCGATCAAGACATTTGATAACACAGGAAGAGTCGAGCGCGGCGACACGGCGCGCGAAACAATGCCAAGACCATGCGCAAGATTCGTTTGTAAGACAGTCACTTTCATAGGTCTGACCTCTGCGATGAGATGTGCCGCGAGTATATCATTACTAATTGGCGAAAGTCGAGACCAACAGCGCCAGCAACATAAACAAGAACTGTAGTCCAAACAAAGCCGCGGCAATATAGATGACGATCATCCATGCCGAACCGGATGTAGATTGTTGACGCATTTCCTGACCTTCTGACAATTGACGAATGGCTTGCGCGGCCTGCTGGACCGCCTGCTTGCTGACGCCGCCTGCCCAGACGATTCCTTCCGCTTCATTCGGGACGATGATGCGGCTTCCGTTAAATGAGCGTACCCACTCCGGCGCGTTCACTGCCAAACTTCCGCTGACGACCAGTGCATTGAATTGTCCCTGCGGTTTTTCCGCGGAGACTGTCACCGGAACACTTGGAGCGAACTTTGCCAAAGCCGCTTTGACCGATTCGCCAAAGCCATCCCCTGAATCTACAACAACCACTTTGAAGCCGCCTTGTTTCTCAGCCAGCGCGCTGGCTGTAAACATATTGTCGCGGCGCAGTATCAGCAAATGATAGGCCAGTAGAATCGCGAACAAAACCAATACTTGCAAGTCGTTCAAAACCGTCGGGACAAAATCAGATGAGGTGGAGGCGCTTAACAAAGCGCGGATGAGTTCAAATACCAGAGCCACCGCCGAGATCATCCCGCCGATCACCCCCGCAAACAAAGCAAGATAAAGATACGCTTTACGCACCACCGAGCGCCGCGCATGATCGCTCATATCTCCGGAGGCCAGCGCGTCCGCCTGCAGTGGACGCCAATTCAACAGCCAAAGCGGAAGCCACGCGGCGATCAGTGAAATAGCGGTTGCCAGGTTGGAGCGCAAGCTGTCATTCAAGGTCAATGTGTTGCCGGTTGACAAATCAATAATGAAATTGATTAACGCGGCGACACCGATGAACGCGCCTCCCAACCCAAGCGCAGACAGGATGTAGGAATACACGCGCTTCATGCCGGCCTGTCGTATCGGCTCGCCCACCGATCCGATATGGCGCTTGAGCCAGTTCCCGTAATAAGCCCACACCGCGCCCAGTGGCACACCCACAGAGATTGGTCCGCCAATTTGATTAATGAAATAACTCATCGTCCAATCTGCACCAAGCAATTTCGTGATGACGATATTAATCAGCATCGAGGCGGTCGTCAGGACGGTGATGACTCCGCTCAAGGCAAAGATGTACAGAACGCCAAGGCGTAGATTCGAATCTCTTTCCGCCGCGTCCGCTAAGGAGTCCTGAATGATGCGGCTGGTATAAACCCAAATCGGCGTGCCGACCACCAGCAACGCGATCCCATTGACGATCGTTTCGCGTCCAAGTTCACCGATTACATCTGATGGAACGTAAAACAGATAGTGAATGATCTGAATGATCTGCTGTGCGCCAAAGATGGTGATCAACAGGCTGTAAAGAAGCCAGAGATAACGATACAGGCGTCGCACATCGGCGAAGTTTTCCTTGTTTGCTAGAGTCTTCCACTCGCCGCGCAGGACATTCCAGAAATAAAACGCGACCAGACCATTCATCAAAATAGCGATGATGTTATCGGGCCAGGTTTGCGAGCCGCCGAGGACGGCGCGCTCGGCGTTCAAGTGAACAGACGTTATGAAAATGCGATTGATCAACGCCAGCAAATTTTGAACGACGGGAATCAATGTACCGATCAACACAGCATAGAAAAATATAGCGCGCAGACTGGCTGTTTTCTCTTCTTCGTCTCGGGCAGAAACGCTTTGCGCCCACAACCAGTGGACGAGGAAAATCGGCACGCCCACTAAAATGAGGGAAAGAGCGCGCGCCAACACTTCGGCGCCGCCTCCAACAGTTTCATCCACGATGGAACGGAGAAGGCCGATCAATCCCCATAGAACGACTTCAAGGCTGATGAACGCAACAGTATAAAAATACAAGCGACGTACGGTCTTCATTTCATGATCCTCCCGTCATTGCGAGTGTCGAAGCGCTCTTATGAAAAGAAAACGAGAGCGCTTGGGGGCTTTGCCCCTCGCAACGACATATCGTTCTTACTTCGGCGGTGCCTGATACCAGCTGTAATCCCATACGGTATAAGCCGGCATCATCGAAATCTTCCACATGCCATTTTGTTTGAGCAATTGGGCAGAGCCTACATTGTTGTATCCCGATGAGAAAGGATCGCCGGGTGTGTAGATCATATCCACTTCGACGCTTGCTGTATCTCCGGTGATCTCCGCCTTGCCAATTCGAATCCCCGCATTGGATGGGTTGACTCTGCCAACAGCGAATGCCTGACGGAACTCATCAAACGTTGGCTTATTTTCGATATCAGCCAGATAGCCATAGGCCTTTTCATAATCCTTGTTGATAACCGCAAGCACATAGTTATGCACAACGCCTTCCGGTGCATCGTCAGACACATAGGTTTGCTTATCCTGCCGAACGAAGAAAATAGCCAAAGCGGCCAGGATCAACAAACCAATACCAATCAGGATTCCGGTTAGAAAGCGATCTTGTTTCATTGCTCCTCCGTTTGTTTTCATTGTATTTGTTTTGGAAGTTAATATCAAGCAATCATGTATTCATTGTATATGGAAATCGTAATAGCAGTAGGGACTGTGGATAATGTGGACAATGAATTCAATTCGTACAGATGGGATAACGGTAAACTCATAAACACCACATCTTGGGAATCACGCTTCATCCTGGACTTTGGGCGGCTGTGGAAAAATCTGGAATAGATTCTCCCCGAAAACGCACCGGATCGCTGGCATCCATATCTTGGAGATGGTCACATTTGACCGCCCATATATGGGGGCTGTGTTTTTGAAGTTTTTCGCGCGTTCTTATCAGATTCTAGTTTATTGTCCACAGGCAACCCCCTTTATCCACAGATAAGACCCTGTTATCCACAGTTTGGACATTTGGAGAAGCCTTGTCTAGCCCAAATATGGGCGCGGTTAGATGCTGGTTGAGGTCTCCAAACCGTTGGCCACAGCGATTTCGTCCAGCCGTACTTCGATTTGATCGAGATATTCGTCTATTTGCGAAACGCGTTCGGGATAGTCCTTGCCCAGCAACCCCAATTGCTCACAAGCCGCCTGCCAGTGTTTGGTTTGAGCGGTATCCAAGGCGTTGACAGAAAGCGTCCAGCTGTGGATAAACGGCCAGAGGGCGGTCAGAGGCGTTTCGCCTTCGAGCAGGGTTTGGATGGCCTTCTCGTAATAGTTCAAGCGCGCGGCGTGGATTCTCGCGTCCACTTTTGGAGTTTGGGCCGCGGCGGTGAAGTCTGTTTTCCACTCGGTCAGCCATCTCGAAAGCGCGGACGCATCCACGCGGCTGGCGCCGATCAGGTTGAACATGGTGGCTGTGAACTCTGATCGCTCCGCGGCTTGCGCCCGGGCAGGAAATTCCAAAAGGAAGCGGCGTTCGGTGAGTGGACCGCCGCTCAATTCCGCAACTGCGTTCCCCGCATAATTAACTGCCCGTAGAAACTGCTTGACCTGGAGCGGTCCCGCTTTTTCAGGGCTGATGTCAGAAAGGTCAATCCAGCCCTTGCGCGCCTCGGCCAACAGTTTGCGGCAACGCTGTAAAACCAGCGATGGCGCATGGAACTCGAACCCGGCGCGCAGACCGGCCTGAACGAACTCGAAAAATTTCTCGCGCTGATACAAAAGCATCGGGTCGTACATTTCGTAGCCGAGGAATGGATCGGTGCGAAGTTCGCGCGGCGACTTGAAATCGGATTTGGCGCGATGGCCGATGTCGAGATGGAAGTCAGGCGTGAGTTTGACGATTTCGCGACCGACGATGTTTTTTGTGTCATGAACGAAGACGAGGTCAATGTCGGCGGTGCCACCGAGCATCGGGTCTTTGTCCGAGACGAGCGAACCGGTTAGGTATGCGGCAACGATGTCGCGGTCGTTGAAAGCCCGTTCCTGGGAGGTCTCTTTTGCAATGCGGATGAGGGATTCACGTGTGACGCGCATAGGTTCTATTTATCGAGCGGCAGGCTGGGTTGAAACGGGCTCAGGTTCAAGGTCTGGCGGATGCGGTTTTCGATCAGTTTGAGGTGCTCGGGGTTTTGGACGATGTTCAACGGATTTGTGTCAATGGTCAAAACAGGCGTGCTGTCGTACGGCTTGCTGAAGAAATCTTCGTAGGCATGATTCAATTGGTCAATGTAACTGCGTTCCATGTTGCGCTCGTAAGAGCGATCGCGCAGGGCGATGCGTTGCATCAAGATGTTGGTATCGGCGCGGAGATAAACGATGAGATCGGGCTTCGGGATTTTTTCGCCCAGCGCTTCGTGGACTTTGTAATACATTTCCAGTTCGTCGCCTTTGAGGTTGATGCGGGCGAAGAGCGCGTCTTTGGCAAAAGTGTAATCCGAGACCAGGGATTTGCCGGCCGCGAGCAGGTCCGGAACGGTGCGGCGTTGCTGATGATAGCGGCTGAGTAAAAAGAAAATCTGAGTCTGGAAAGCATAACGTTCACGGTCGGAATAAAAATCGGAGAGGAACGGGTTTTCCTCGAAAATTTCCAACAGGATTTCGGATTCAAAGACGGGCTGTAAGAGACGGGCCAGCGTTGTCTTTCCAACGCCGATCACCCCTTCGATGGCAACATACATGCACGCGCTCCGTGTTGAGATGCGTCAAGGATACCATATTATGGATGCTATCCGAGAGATTAAACGCAAAGACGCGAAGTCGCAAAGCCATTTAATTTCTCTGCGTCTCAGCGTCTTCGCGTTAAATTTTTTTGGCTTTAGTCTTTCAATGTTGCAGGCACTTCAACAGGCGCGGCTGTGATAACGTGATCGGGCAGATCAATTTCCACGTTGCGGACGAGGGGAACGAAGAAGGCCAACACCGAGACGATCACGGTCAGCACGCCAAGCAGGCTGATCAATAATCCGATGCCGTGATTGGAGCCAACGCCAACGAGTGGGCCGAAGATCGAAGCGAGAAAGCCTCCAGCCGACATCCCCGGTTTGAAAACGCCGTCCGCTAAAGGTCCCGCGAGAAGCGGAGCGATGATCTGGCTCGACCATGCGATGGCGCGCCGCACGGCGAAGACGCGTCCCTGCACATCCGGCGCGACCTTCGATTGCCAGATGGCCTGACTCGAAGCGTTCATCATCGGCACGGTGAACATGAAGCCAAAACCGCCGAGCGCAAGAAAAGGTATCGTGTTGGCAAAGACAATCGCCGAGATAAAAATTCCGCCGATCGCGCCCGCGCCCAGCAGAGTAAAGACTTTGCGTTTGCCGCCGCCCCACGCGCTCATCACCAATGTGCCGGCCAACATTCCAACGCCGAGGATGGTGCTGATGTAGCCAAGCACGTCGGCTTTCCAGCGGTCGAGGATGAGCGGGATGAACAGCGGTTGCATGATGCCGCCGAGGAAGTTGATGGTGAGGAAATAAATCAGCAGGGAGAGCAGACCTTTGCGCGCCGTGATGTAATGCCAGCCGAAGGCCATTTCCTTCCAGATCGAACCTTTGGCCTGGTGACCATCCGCGGTGCGCGGCGGGTTGGGAATGCGGACGAAGAGAAGCATCAGCAAAACCGAGAAGGCGTAGGTGGCGAAATCAATCAACGCCATGTTGCCGACTTTGATCGCCACATATAAAACCCCGGCGATGGCTGGACCCGCGATCTGCGGCAGAGCCTCGCCCAGTTGAACAAAGCCATTGGCGCGTCCGTATTGTTCCTTCGGCACCAGCAACGTGACCGAAGCCGTGAACGCCGGCCACATCAACGTGGCAAAGGTCGAGATGAAGAAGTTGATCGGGATCACCATCCACGGCTGAAGCGTGTGAGTGATGAATAAAATTGCGGCGAGGAGAACCGCCAGCCCCGCGCCGAAGTCGCTGACGATCATGGCCGTGCGGCGATTCCACCGATCGGCCAGCACGCCGGCCAGCGGAGAGAAGAACACGAACGGCGCGCCGAGCGCGACTTGAGTCAGCGCGATGAGCGAGACGGAGTGAGTCTGGTCATAGACCCACACGCCGAGCGCGAAGCCGGTCAGTTGCGAACCGATCAGGGAGACGAGTTGCCCGAACCAAATGGTAAAGAAGGCGCGCATGCCGGAGGAAGGAGAGGAGGTTGTCATGTGCTCCATTCTACATTATTCATAAGAGTCATTGCCTTGCTGCAATCAAGAGATTTTTCCACTTCTTGATCAGTTGATCCAGAATGTCAATCCTGTCTGCGTAGATTTAAGGTGGCTTCATGTAACTTTGATATGAGCGTATTAAAGTCTTTTATAGCCGTTCCAGCAAGTTTTCTGTTCGAGAAAATAGGCTCTTCTAGGGGCACTTCTGACACATTAAGTATCGCCTCTAGTGCGTTAACATGAATTATTCTGTGCCGAAACTTTATATATTTTTGAATTCTATCAAGAACTAGTGACTCTAGCTCTATTTCTCCAAACTTTATTTGGTAGGTTTTGTTATATACTAATTTGCATTTTTCATAGTCTTGAAAGTTTATGCTCCCTTTGCCTATAATCAATTCAAGAATACTTACATGCCCTTCGTTAGCCTCAGTTGCTAAGCGCGTGCCAATATCAGCATCTCTTTCCCTGCGGGAGAAAATAGAATTTATTAACGCATCAATATTTGGAGTAATGCCTTCCTGCTCTATCTCCAAAAATCTCTTCTTTGCGTAAGATTCGAATCCAGTGACTAAAAGAACCAATATCAGATTAGTGATGGCGACCTCGAACATGAAACCCTCTTCGGACTTCCCTGTCAAGACTATATCTATTGCCTTTATTGTTTCATTCCAAGCATCAATAGCAGTGGGTTGAAGAACAGGCTTACCGTTTTGATATACCTGGGCACCCATAACTTCGACCCCCTGGTCTCTGACTTGATAAATGCTCCCATCTTTTCCAATTCTAAATTGCTTTTGAGATGGTATACCACGTGCGTATACTAATTTCCCATCAGGCTCTCTGGTCCTCAGGTAAAGATTAATTTCTGATGTTGACCAAGTGAAGCCGATAAAGACACGATCAGAGCGAGGCACACTATTAAGATCAATTGTAGCGACTCTAGTTCCTGTGCCAGGCGATGAATGATAGAAGTGGAGTAACATATTGTCATCCCGTTCTAATCTAAAAAGGTGTCCGCCCGCGGGAATTTGTAATAACAAGCCCCCCCTTTTGTCCTTATCAAAGAGCTCCGCCGAATGATACTTAAAAGTCATAGTACCCTCTGGGCGTCGAAGAGCTTCCTGCATTTCATCTGACAATTGATGTGTTATATCTTTCATTCTGCAGCCCCAACTTTCCAATTTCTCTTAGGGTCTGTATGCAAATTCGTCTCATGTCATTCTGAGCGACCAACGGGAGCGAAGAATCTCGTTTTTTTCGTTCAAAATTTGAGATTCTTCGTCGCTTCGCTCCTCAGAATGACAC